>ENA-UEQP01002718-UEQP01002718.1-human-gut-metagenome-genome-assembly--contig:-NODE-2718-length-12837-cov-6.669357_pt1 | contig 12837 bp, 7 predicted proteins | sample MGYA00242951_ERZ507951 | MGnify/ENA primary metagenome ERZ507951 (study PRJEB26167, sample SAMN06115539) | human gut metagenome | host: Homo sapiens | place: China:Shanxi | collected 2015-11-18...
GCCACCAGCGTATTTTTCCATTTCTTAGGCATCATAAAGTGTTCTAGTTCGGGAAAGAAAGAATCGGAAGCCATCAAAGAGAGTAGCATTATCGATACTTCCTTGAAATTCATGCGGGAGAATCTGCACAAGCATCTTTCTTTAAGAAATATGGCAGAGCACGTGAATCTTTCCGTCTCTTACTTCTCCAGAATATTTATTGCCCAGATCGGCACTTCACCATCCAAGTATCTGGCACAGCTCCGTATGGAGAAAGCCTGCCATTATTTAGAAGAAACGGAGATGAAAGTGAATCAAATCAGTCCGTTGGTCGGATTCGATGATCCTCTTTATTTCTCAAGGCTATTTACCAATTATCTGAAATTATCTCCTACCCAATATAGAGAAAATAGAAACAGAACTCTATTTTTCAGAACAACAACACAGACAGCACATCATACAATGGCCATATAAATACTTTAAATACTGGATTACAAGTTTTTTTGCCATATCCATGTAATCCAGTGTTCAAAGTAGTATCCTCTTCGCCCACTCACTCCTTTTTACATTTCAGGACTAACTTATATACGTGACTTCCAGAAGCTTTTATTTAAAAACAAGCATAAACATCCTTATTACCAATACATAACAAGTAATTCCATAGCCATATATGCTCCGCCATCATTTTTCTATAAAACCGGGATATCAAAACATCCGGATGTTGTCACACAAAACATGGGGATGTTCTTATATGCAACATGGGGATGTTGTGCATGAAAACATCCCCATGTTTTTACACCTAAAGTCTATCAAGAAGCGAATAATAAACTATCTTACCATTACTTAATCAGTATATTTCTCGGAGTAGTCAATACATGCACTTTAGCGGTGCGTCTTCTCCACTTACCGAAACAACGTACACTCCTTTTTCCGACAAAGGGATAACCGTATTGGAAAAACCCGTATTAACCGTTCTGCCATCCATGTCATAAACCACCACCTTGTGGTTATCCACTCCCCGGATCACTACTCCGGAATCTACAGTAACGACTCTGAAATGATCGAACGCCGCAACTTGCCGGATACCCGTTGCCGAGAAACCTGCCGTCGCAAACTTACTACCGGCATATGACTGGTCCAACGTCTGAACCCCTACCGTATATTTACCTTCACCGAACACACGCATCCGATAAGAGTTGAGAGCGGAAGAAAGAGAAGTCTGCAAATCAGTACCTACTTTCAGCTTACCGGTTTCAATATCTACCGGGATCATGGTGTACAGTTCACCGGTAGTCTCGTTACGAACATAAATATTATAGCGCAGGGCCGCTTCGGGGGTCTCTTTATCGGAACCGGGTAACCAGGTGATCAGGAGTTCATCCCCCTCCATCGTAGCCGTAACCTTGGCGGGAGGCTCGGGAAAAGTATTTCCAGGAAGCCCGTTTTTCTGAGGATTGTTCTCATAAACCCGCAACGGTGAAGAATAATAAGAGTCGGGAGCTTTATCGTAAGTTCCTACATAACCGCCGACTATCAAGTCCATATTGCCGTCGCCATTCACATCACCCATATTAATACCCCCGTCCTGATTGACCGGAACCACCGGATAAGATTTATCCATCACAAACTTTCCTTCCGGAGTCTGATAATAGATACGGTTTCTATATCCGGAACCGTCACTGGGTTCCCCGTTTATCACCATATCCATCCGGCCGTCACCATTAAAGTCGGCAACCAACGGATTGGCCCTACTGACTCCCAAAAGGTTGCTTTCTTTTTCCGAAACATACCGATAGGTACATTTACCGTCCTTATCAACCGTGTTGTAGAACAAAGAAGCAAGACAAGCCCAATTATCGCCATTCCCGGTACTGATAATATCCAATGTTCCGTCACCGTTAATATCTGCCAACGTGGATTGTCCTTGAAAAGCGCCATAAATATTTGCCGGAGTCTCGTCTGCAAATGAGCCGTCACGCTTGTTGATATAGGTTTTAATTCCGGTAGACGCCCGGTCACTATATCCGGAAAATTCAATATCGAGCCAACCGTCGTTATTCAGATCGCCAAACATAACCGAACCATTGGTAGCCCCCTCAAACACTTGTTGCTCCTGATGGATAAAGGTACCGCTCCCACGGTCATTCAGATACAAGTCCACACGTCGCCCCTCGTGATAGTTCATCACAACAACGTCCGTATATCCGTCGTGATTATAATCGCCTACGGAGATCGGATTGTAAAAACCTTCATCTTTGTATGGGAAGAATCCCGGATTGGCAACTTTCTCAAAACGATAATCATTCTCTTCTCCCAAGTTCCGATACAAGGCCACAATCTTAACATCACTGCTTACATTCCAATCTCCTCCCTGCCCCATAATCAGCAAATCGAGATTCCCGTCATTGTTAAAATCAAAAAACACTGCATTAGTATACGTACTTATCGGCAGATAGGATTCCTTTTCAAGTGTAAAAGTTCCATCACTATTACGCCGTACAAGAATAGCCAATTCATCCCAGACGTGGGCAATCCCCCCGATACAGGGCAACGCCATAAGCAGACAGGCAATCAATCTCTTTTTCATAAGTCCCTCCTTTTATTCTTCTGCCGTCAACCCGCCGGGGCCGTCAAATTTATACTCAAATGAATCAAACCAGGCACTTCCGCCATCCGCTTTCGTATTATAGGAGTAAAGGCCTACGCGGGAACCCTTCCAGTCGCGGGAACCTTCCCGAAACGAATCGCCGCAGTCCAGATAATTCTGTCCGTCCAAACTGTAGGAAAATTGATGATTATTCGTCAAGGCGTCGATCGCTAATTTCACATAAACTATCCGGTCATCCGCTCCCTCTATTGTTTTAATCAATTTTACCTGCCCTTCATTCTCATAATAGACAACCGGCTGCAACACTCCGCCGTCTATTTGCATCAAGATACCTGCACCGCAGAATTTATCACCGATACATTCCAGACCGGCCCGTTGTCCTTCTGTCATATCCGAATAATCCATCCGAATGACGGCTTCTCCTTTATATCCCATCGTTTTCTGTGTAAACTGATTACGGGATTCGCGCACGTTTTCTGCCTTTAACGCTTTAATTTCCAGCCAGCCGGGACGGGATGTCAAAGACCAGTTTTCGTTTGCCGGATTGTGGTTGAACTGCCATTGCAAAGCCAACTTATCCGATGTGAAGTCGTCACTCGATTGCGGGGCATGAGGGGTTACATTACATTTTATAGAAGGCTTCTTGCAGACTTTCATCGGCTCGCCTACTCCATTCTTGTCATAATCCATACCGATAACCGGGAAACCGTCTTCCCATACCACCGGCTGCAAATGTACGACACGCCCCTGAGGATCGGCCGACTGGAAATGATAGAACCACCATTCTCCTTCGGGAGTATCTACCAAAGCACCTTGATGCGGACCATTTACTTTGGTCACTCCCATCTCCAGCACACGCTTCGATTCATAAGGACCGTAAATATCTTTAGAACGCATCACCGTCTGCCAACCGGAACCGACGCCGCCTTCGGGAATGCTGATGTAATAGTAACCATCCTTTTTAAAAAGTTTCGTGCCTTCGGCCACCGGACCTTCATATACTTTCTGACCATCGTCAAGAAGCCGTGTGCCGTCCGCACTCATTTTATGAATATAAATAGGGCCACCGCCCAACTGGCTACGCCCGACATAAGCTTGCCCATCCTCATCCCAGAACGGACAAGGATCTTCCCAACCACCGGCACTCTTCACACAATGCAACGGAGACCAGGGGCCGGCCGGATTTGTGGCGGTAGACATAAACAAACCGTCATTCGGCATACAGACGAACATCCAGAATTTCCCGTCATGATAGCGCAAAGCAGGCGCCCAGCTACCGTCGCCATAACGTTTCATTTCCGAAAAGCCGGGATAGTCGATACGATCGTATATCTGACCGATAATGGTCCAGTTAACCATATCTTCGGATTCGAGAACCGGTATTCCCATAAAATGGAACTCAGAACAGATCATATAATATTTATTTCCCACCCGGATAACATCCGGATCGGAATAGTCGCCATTCAGGATGGGGTTGGCAAATGTCCCGTCACCCAAATCTCCCCAACGGGAATCGGTGTACCAACCACTCGAACCGCCTAAATCCTGGCCACCACTGAACAATCCCATATATCCGCTATTGGTATATGCGCCCAATACCGGACGCGCCCGGTGCTCGCCGGGGAAAAACTCCTGTACGGATTCATCATCTGTTCCCACCCTTTCAAAAGCAGTCATTTGCTGGGCAACGCCACTTGTAAAAGGTAAGCAGGCAAACGCAACCGACAAGAGGGAAATACTTTTCTTTAAAGAGAAAATGTGCTTCATAATTTTTAATTTAAAACTTGGTTAATAGTCAAAGACCTGTTGCAAATGTAGTATTATCGACTCTCGGATCGAGTTTTAAATGTATCGATAAATATAATCAATGTAGATATCTTGACGTGTTTAAATATATTCCGGGCCGATCTTCTACATTTGTACTATAAAATGAGAGTATTGATCTATCTTCGAGAAAAAAATTGGGATTTGCAGTTAGACGGTTTATGATATGCGATTGGAGTTATTTCAATCGTACAACATCATAAACCGTCTAATCGCAAATCCCGAACAGTTATATGTTAGTTGTTATAAGGGGTCACCACCAGTTTATAAGAACCGCCGTCCAATAACTTTTCGTCGAACGTAATGGTAACATTCTTCCTCTCACCCGCCATAAGGGTAAAATAGTTGTCATTCATGATAGCCGGCAAAATGCGCTCACCATCCGAGGTGCGGTATGCCTGCACATGCACGGCAAAGGCAACACCTTTGGCAGAAGCGGGGTTGGTGATGGAAGCCTGGATTTCTGCCTTTCCATCTTTTTTCACCATTTTGGAAGAAACCTTCAAATCCGCTTTCGGCAAAGTATTCAAAGCCGTAAAGTTCAAACGGTCGTTACCACGCCAATAGTTATTTTCCGAAACTACATTTCCGGCTTTATCTTTCAAGGTCAGGCGGATAAAATGAACATCGCTCAATCCTTCACTGGGCTGCGTTCCACTCAAGACATCGAAACTCCACAATGAATAACCGAACCACCAGCCGAGCTCGATACCGAACATACGTACATAACGGGCATCCACTTCGGGGAATGTAATTTCGTCTACACCACCGCGTCCTTCATCCGTCTTATAGACTTCCTTCCAGTTTTCCGCATCGTTCGATACCTGTATCTTATAAGCTTTTCCGAACGAAGCCTCCCAATCTAAACGAACACCGCCGACAGGCTGCACACTGCCAAGATCTACATAGATCCACTCATTATCCGCTTTGGCTGCTGCCCAACGGGTGTCTTTCTTACCGTCCGTAGCATCCGAAGGTTGCCCGTAAGTGACACTCGACGCATAAGTCGGTTTTCCTAAAGACAGATTTTTGCGTTCTTTATTAAAATCAATGGTAAAGCACTGTACGATAGTGTTACTGGGCGAATTGACCGTAGCCGATTTCGTGTAAGCCATTACCGGTTTACCATCCAGATTGTATACTTTAACCTCGGCAGTCAACCCTTCCAGATCACGTGCCGTTGTGTTGGCAATCTTTACACCATCCGTCACCGGATTCCAAAGAATATGTACCGGTTCGCAAGCCGACTTCGCCCCCCAATAAGCACCCGTCAGATCATAATAATAATCATATGTCTGCCAGACCATTGAAGGATATGCCGACTGCCCCATCCAGGTCATGATGCCCGACGCATCTTCCCACATACGATCCAGCCAGCCTTCATACATTGCTTTGTTCGACTCGATATTGATAAGCTGCGCTTTACGACAATAATCTTCAATGCCTTCAGGCTTACCGAAACCTTTTGCGATAGAAGCGTCATAACGTTCGGGAGCCGCATTGAAAGCATTCTGCCCGAAATAGTGCTTATTCCACATATCATCACGCGGCCACCAGTTTTCTTCCGGCATAAACTTTTTAAAGCTCTCAAAAGTAGTCATTACAGCAGTACCTATTTCCGTACGGAATCCCCAGCCGCGTGCCGGATCGCCTTCCAATCCGTCAGGATATTTAGAGAAGTAGAAACGAGGTTCGAAAGCCCCCCACGGGCCACTACCGGTCAGCCCCTGTGCATGGGAATTTGCCTGAAAATAACGGTCGCCCCCATCAAACGTTTTGATGTTCTCGGCCATCCAGCCTTCCAACGGCGGTTGCGGATTGGATTCATTATCTCCACACCACACTGCCACACTCGGATGATTGCGTATGCGTTTGATCTTCTCCATCATGTTATTATTGAACACGTTAAGATCGTAAGGCAAATTCGGATTGGAATTAATCCAGAAATCATCCCAAACCATAATTCCATATTTGTCACAAGCTTCATAAAATTCCTCATCGGTCACAGAGCCCAGCCAATTACGTATCATATTAAAGTTCATCTCTTTATGCAAACGAACCTTTGTATCATATTCGGCACCACGGCAACGAAGCATGTATTCCGACATCCCCCAATTGGCCCCTTTTACAAATACGGGAACCCCATTGATATAAATGTGGAAAGTGTTATTCTCCTTATCATAAGTATATTTCTTTATACCGAAAGTAACATCTTTCGTTTCGGAAACTTTATCATCCACCTTTACTTCGAAGGTACAAGTATACAGATTCGGTTCTCCGTATCCATTCGGCCACCACAACCGGGGACTGTCGAGCATCAATTGCGGATAATAACGTTTGTCAAAGCTGACGGTAGAAGTCGTATTGGCAGATAAATCGATCTCTTTGCTAAAAGTAATATTACCCGGCTTGATCATACCCGTCACTACCGCCTTAACCGATTTATTCTCATTATTCTTCACTTCCAATTGTGCAGATATATCCGCCCGCGCACGAGTGGGTAAATCAGTACGTATCCACGGATCAATCAGAGTCACACCTCCCGTATTACTCAAAAATACTTTATCGGTAATACCCATATTCAATCCCGGGACATATGGCATCCAGTCCCAGCCACCACTGGAAAGATAGGTAGGGCTACCGCAGTTGGCCAACGGAGTTTGCGGCATATGCACCAACACAGCCAATACATTTTCACCGGTTTTATCCACCATATCGGTTACATTAAAGCGTCCCCGGTGCATAAAGCCATCCAGAATACCCAAATTGTGTCCGTTCAGATAAATTTCCGCCTTACGGTTCACCCCGTTAAAATTGAGCCAGATCAGTTCTTTATCAAAATCGGCAGGAATCCTGAACTCGGTACGGTACCAGAAACTGCGATCGTATTTAGCACGATCTACATTATGGATATTATCACCGAAGTTAGGGTCTTTTTCCAGTCCGGCATTTACATAAGCCGTAAAAGCAGTCCCCGGAACTACAGCATCTACCCATGAAGATGCATTGTATCCCTTATTACACAAAGTGTTTGCGTCTTCTTTCACTTCGGCCTGCGGTTTCAACTTCCAGGCAACAACCGGTTCGCCGCTATGCAGAAAAACCTGTGCAGCCTGTGCAGAAAAACTAAAAGCGGATGCCAGCAGTAAAAGGCCGGCCCCCAATGTGTTACTCATCTTTCTTTTTATTTCCATTTTATCGTATTTATAATATATAACTTATACTTACCTTACCATCGAACTACTTACCTATCTACAACCCTATTAATTAACTACTTATCCACCTATCTGCTTACTACTTGCTACCTAATACCTGACTACTTACCTCCTCCTGACCTATCCGATTGCAAAATAAGCTGATTAACAGGAAAAAAAGAATAGATAATCTTACCACGAATATGGATAATCTTACTTTTCATGATAACGCTTTCTGTAAAGGTAAAATTATCCATATTCAGAATAGAATTATCCATTCCACATGTGATAACTATGCCGTTCCTTTGTAGCAGCCAATAAAAGAGACAGATAGAACTTGTTAATAACCATACGGAATATGAAAAAACATCTTATTTTAATCATCGTCTTATGCTTTGCAGCAACCTTGCAGCTAAAAGCACAAAAAGAGTATACAGTCAGTTCGCCTAACGGAACGCTGGAACTTAAAATTATAACAGAAGATACTCTCTCTTACCAAATATTTTCCGGCGGAGAGGCGATCTCTGAAATCTCTCCCATTGCAATGGTGGTAGAGAGGAACGGCCGCCAACTGGTTTTAGGAGAAAATCCGGTAGTGGAGAAGTGTACCCGGAATTTTATCAGTCAGAAAATCCCGATGCATCTGGGCGAAAATGACGAAATAGACGACACTTACAATGAAATGATACTCGATTTAGGCTCTCTTTACTCCTTGCACTGCCGGGCATATGACGAAGGAGTAGCCTACCGGATGGAAAGTAAAATCAGTGGAAGTATCACCGTTCGTACCGAAATAGCAGAATTCAACTTTAAAGACAATCCGCAAGTCTGGATTGCCTATGACGAAGACAAACGTACCATGAGCCAGTGGGAACTCCCCTATAAACGTGAGTTAAGTGTGAAGTCGATCAAAACAGGAGACTACGGCATTAATCCCTGCTTTTTCAGAAATAATAAGAAAGCAATCGGAATCACGGTTATCGAGTCCGACTTGGAAAATTACCCGGGTATGTACTTATTAAAAAAAGAGGCCGGAAATAAATTAGTAGGCAAATGGGCCGAATATCCCAAAAAGATCAAGAACGAAAATAAATACGACTCGCAGGCTGTATTAGAGCGTTACGACTACATTGCCGTGACACCGGGAAAACGCACTTACCCGTGGCGTGGATTTATCATCAGCCATGATGATTCGGAACTTATGAACAATGACTTGGTTTACAAATTAGCAAAGCCACAGGTAGAAGGAGACTTTTCCTGGATATCGGGAGGCAGAACCGCTTTCGAATGGTTGCACGACGGCGAGCTTGAAGGTGATTTAGGCTTTATCTATGGTCCGTTCGGCGACGGACGTCCTCATACGCTCGAATTCTATAAGTATTATGTCGACTTTGCAGCAGAAATGGGATTTGAATGGATGACCTGTGATGCCGGCTGGGGGGAAGAGTACATCAAAGAGCTGTGTACATATGCCCGGAGCAAGAACATTAAAATTATGGTGTGGAGCTATTTCAATTTCCTGCTTGTTGACGAACCGATGCTTGCCCGTTTCAAAGAATGGGGGATATCCGGTGTGAAAGCCGACTTCATGTCCAGAGACGATCAGATTGCAGCCGGCTGGATACCGACTATGGCAGAACGCTGTGCAAAGAACCAGTTGATGCTGTTGCTGCACGGCTGTCCCAAACCGGTGGCATGGCACCGTACCTACCCGAATATCATCAGTTATGAGGCAGTGACAGGTGAAGAAAGTAACAAATGGAACGATAATTGTAACCCGGTATACCACACGGTGATCCCTTTCCTTCGCATGCTTGGAGGAGCAATGGATATGACACCCGGCTCTCTGCGCAACAAAACCCGGAAAGGATGGACCTGGAAAGGTACCGGCGCCCCTTGGAGCTTGGGTACACGCGCACACCAGATGGCTCAGTATGTAGTATATCATCAGACATTAGGATTCGTGAGCGATGCACCGACGGAATACCGGAAATTCCCGGAGATAATGGAGTTCTTAAAGCACGTACCTACCGTCTGGAACGAAACGAAACCCCTGCAAGGGAAAATCGGCGAATATGCAGTCATGGCACGCAGGGCAGGAAACGAATGGTATATAGGCGGATTAAGCAACTGGACAGAACGCAGTCTCAACGTTGGTTTTTCATTCCTTGATCCTAATACACGTTATAAAGCCTACATTATTGAAGATATACCGGAAAAGAACAACGACACATCGAGCCGTACCGGAGATGCGACAGCATGCAAATGTTATACGGCCGATGTTACCAGTCAGACTCAAATGAGTTTTCAAGTAGCAGAAGGAGGCGGTTTCGTGATACGTATTTATCCGGATCCCGATGACACCGGAATGAAAGGCACGGAAATAACGGAGAAAGTAAAAATATGGTATGAGCAGAAGAATGAAAGTATCTACGTACAACTTCCGGAACGGGAGCTTACTGCCGACATTCGTCTTTACGATATTGCAGGGCGTCCGTTTTATCCGAACTATGCAGCCAATAATAATCCGCTTTGCATCCCGGTACCCTATTTATCCAAAGGATATTACTGTATAAAATGTACCACCCCCGATATCAGCCAAAGTACACTTATTTATAAAAACTAATCATTTCAACCGGAATCATTCATATGCAGTAGTAAGCTGATCAGTAGTAAGTAGTTAAGTAGTCAAGTAGTTAAGTAGTTAAGTAGTTAAGTAGAAATGACTTGTCTAATGTATCCTCCTTAACTACTTACTACTTAACTACTTACTACTAAAAAATTTACTACTTAGCAGCTTACTACTGACCATGAGTTATTCTGATTAATATTAACTATTAAATATTCACGCTATGAAAATTAGAAAATTACTATCGACAATGGCATTGAGCGCTATAGTAGCCTCGAATGCACTGGCAACAGAACCTGTAAAAGTGGAATGGGGAGATCCCGTCAAACAACCTTGGGGAGACCCCAGCGACCCGGAAGGGGCAAATGTATGCTCCTGGTTCCAATGGGGACAGGATTTATGGTTCGATTATAACAACGACGGATACATGGATCGCTTTGTTATCGGTGGAAAACACGAAGATTTGGGACATGCATATCTGTTCAGAAATGAAGAGGGAAGCGAATTCACAAACATACCGGTCGATATCCCCAAATTGGAAATTGCCGGAGCGGTGGTCTTAGATTTTGACAACGACGGTATCATGGACCTCTACGTGCAAGGAAAAAGAGCAACCGATAACGGCCGGGAAAACTATACAGCCATTTGGAGAGGAACGGGAGACCCGGAAAATCCTTTTGAGCATGCGGTTCAGCAAGAAATAGACGAATTGGGCATCGGAGAAAGCGAAGGCCAACACCGGGGATATTTCTGTGCAGCCGGCGACTATGACAATGATGGCTGGACGGATTTATTCATGACCGGCTGGGCGCGTAAAGACGAAAGCTGGCACGTCATTCTATACCGGAATAATCAGGGAACCTTCGAAGAGGTACAAAATCCGGTAGGAGAAAACGGTGAAGGGATCGAGCCTTTCAAGACAATCACAACCGGTTCTATCTACTTGAGTGACTTAAACAAAGACGGTTATCTCGACCTCATTGTCTCCGGAAACGATCAGACCAATGGCTGGATGGCTACAACTACCATCTACTTTAATAATGGTGACGGAACTTTCCGCGAAACAACCCAACAAGGCTTCTTTGAAGGACAAAAAAGCGGTACCACCTTTACCGCAGATGTCAATAACGACGGCTATCCGGATATTCTGGAGTTTGGAGACTTTAAAAACAGCGAAACAGAAACTCAAAACACCATCGGTAACCTATATATCAACAATGGTGACGGAACTTTTGCCGAACCTTTAAAAACCGAAGTGACTCAGTTGTTGGCAGCCAGAGCCGTACCGGCTGTAGGTGACATCAATAACGATGGAAAAATCGACATTATGATTCAGTGTGGCTGGTCATCGACAGACGGACAGACCGAAACAGAATATTCACTTACCAACCTGTATTACAACAACGGAGACAATAGTTTTACCCGTGAATACCTGAATGACAATGTTAACTCTCACGAATCCGATGTTAACTTCGTTGATTTCAACCATGACGGTGCTTTGGACTACTCTATCAGTGGATGGGGACCGAAAGAACCTAACTGGTTCAACCGGGTCGTTCCTAACAATCTGACCAGCGATCTGGCCATGAACGAAGCTCCGAAGTTCGTGAATGATGCAGATGTGCAAGTAAAAGAAGAAGATTCCGACGTAATCATCTCTTGGGGAAGTGCAACAGATGATACCACTCCGGCAGAAGCAATCCGTTACAATATATACATCAAAGCCAAAAAAGCGGATGAATTCGGAACTACCTATACATATACCTATGTTCCTGCCAACATTGAAACCAATCTTCAACTCGGAAACACCACTTATGACTCCAAAGTAAGCGCGCGTTTAATCAACGGTCAGCAAATCCGCATGAAAGGTTTCAATACTACCGATTATGAATTTGCCGTGCAGCCGGTAGATAACGGTAATCTTGGCGGCAAATTTGTCGTGGCAAGTTCCAAGGATACCGGCATCAAACAAGCTCAAGCCGTAAACGCAAAAGTATATGCTGCCAATGGTAAAATCATCATCGAAAGCGATATTTGTGCAGACTATACAATCGTTACAACCGATGGCAAACCGGTGGCAAACGGTACATGCAATCAGAAAGCCGACGAAACGGTAAACACCGGCATCTATATTGTAAAAGTAGCCGGTGCTATGCACAAAGTGTGCGTACTGCCTTAATCCGGCACATTAACCTATTGACACATTGGCACATCATTTTCTCAACTGTGAAGGCGCTATATGATACCGCTCTTTAAATTTCCGGGAAAAATGTGCCAATGTTTCAAAACCCAACTCCCAATAAATATCCGATGGTTTCAGATTTTCTTCCGTTATCTTCTGATAAGCCACTTCAAGCCGTTTAGCTATTAACCATTTATTGGGTGTGGTACCGAAAAGCCGTACAAACTCCCGGCGGAAAGTGGAAAGACTCCTGCCGGAAAACTCGGCAAAATGTTCCAAAGGTGCATTAAACATATAATTTGCATTCATAAACTCCACCAAATCTTTCTGAATATCCAGTTGACCGGAAAAAAGAGCCGAAACAATTTCCTTATCTATAAAAGTCAACAGATGCAGACATTCTTCTAACTTCAACTCAACC
>ENA-UEQP01002722-UEQP01002722.1-human-gut-metagenome-genome-assembly--contig:-NODE-2722-length-12836-cov-3.489850_pt1 | contig 12836 bp, 6 predicted proteins | sample MGYA00242951_ERZ507951 | MGnify/ENA primary metagenome ERZ507951 (study PRJEB26167, sample SAMN06115539) | human gut metagenome | host: Homo sapiens | place: China:Shanxi | collected 2015-11-18...
GTTGGTTTCATAAATTGTGTAATATTAAAAGGTTAGTGATGTCAATGGCATCAGATTTCGTTGCAAATTTACAAAAATAGTTGAATCCAACAGGACAAATATCAATCATTATTCACTAAAATCGTACAAAAATCATTCATTAGAACGGGTAACCGATAGCAAAATGTATTCCCAGATTCTTAAAGAAAGCTCCGGTTACATTATAATAGCCGCTACGATCCGTATCATAAGGCAGATGCAGAGGAATACCGAAGTCGAGACGGAATACGAGAATATCCATGTCATAACGGATACCGACACCCGTTCCCAAAGCTATTTGTTTAGGGAAAGTCTTCAGACGCAGTTGTGAATTGGGACGTGCTTCTTTTCCATCAGCCAAAAGCTTTCTGTCTTTGCGCAACAACCACACATTTCCTGCATCCAGAAAGGTAGCTCCCCAAAAGCTCTTGAAAATACGGAAACGATATTCCACATTTGCCTCAAAGCGGAAGGTTCCTGTTCCCTCTTCCGGATGATAACCGCCCGGACCGACACTGCGCACTGTAAAAGCACGGATACTATTGGCACCACCTACATAAAATTGTTCACTATAGGGAGCTATCGTAGCATTGCCATAAGTAAACAGTGCACCTACTGCCATGCGGCTGGCTATCGCATTATTCTTATCTATGTTCCACAAATGACGCAACTCCGTATTCAACTTCACAAACTGTGCAAACGGAGCCCCCAGCAAACTCTTATCCTCTTCATTGAACGGCTTGCCAAAAGCACGGTAAATAAGGGAAGTGATATTACCCGCCGAAGTGACGGTAGACTGCCACCAGATAGGGTTCTTTATCCGACGACCCGAAGCATTGTCATACGTATACGTATATTCCATCGCCGGAATAAACTGGTTCCTAAGACTGACATACAATGCAGGATTAGCTTCAGCTATCTCTTTAAAATCCTCAGACTGATGCTGCAAGACATTAAATGTCAGTTTAAAAGGAGTAATACTATGCCGGCTGGTACGGGAGGGCTGGAAATCGTATGTAGCATTGCCGCCAAAGGACAGCAGTTTATAATACTTTGCCCGGTTCAGTTGGTTGATATACAGACGAAAGGTCGTCGTGGCCGGGAAGTCAAACTCCCGTTTACCCAGATGCGGGAACACGACTCTCGGAAAAGTCAGAGAGGTAGAAAGCCCCATTTCCCAACTGTTCATCAGTGAGCTCTTCTCACCGCCTCCGGTCTGCCACTCATAAGAGCCTTTCAGTTTTACGTTCCAGCTTTCACCACCTCCGAATACATTGTTACGAGTGACACCGAAAGATGCACCGGGACCGGTCTGGTCATTACTCTTCGTTACTACATTCAGTTCCAGTTCTGCATCCAACGGTTTGGCAAATGTAGCCTGCATAGTGACATCCAGTGTATCCCAAGCCGCTGTCGTATCTCGGGGAGCATATTGCATATCCATATAGCTGAATATACCGAGCTGACTCAATTTCTCCTGCACCTGCTCCTGCCGGTACTGGCTATAAAGACGGGTACGGTTGGAAGCCCTCATCTGTTTGCTCCGTACAAACTGCTGATAGTTCATCCATCGATAGAGCATATTCGGACGGACCTGCAGTTTATCATAATAGTGGATATTCAGATTCTTGTACAAGATACTGTCATTAGGTGCCTCGCCATTCTTTCCGAAGAGATAGACCGAAGCATCTCCTACATAGTAAGAACGTTGAGCGGCAGCCGGTAATCCCGGAAGAGGAATCAGACGAAGACTGATATGTCCGCCGGGAACCAAGGTTGTATCCGCCTGATAGGTCATATAGTCCGGACGGAAGTAGAAATATCCCCGATTACGCAAAAGGGTACTGATACGGGAACGTTCTTCATCCAAATCCACCACATTAAACTGTTCGCCGGGGGTGATGTAAGACATACGACGTCCGCGTTCCATGATCTTCAGAGTCTGGGGAGTGAAACGCTGATAATACACTGTATCAATGAAATAAGGGTTCTTCATATCTACCGTATATAGCAGACTTGCTTTCAGACTATCTTTCTTATCGACCAAAGTCTCGTAAGTCACCTTTCCATTGAAATATCCGTAATCACGGAGCAGGTTAGTGGCTACCTTGACACGTACTTCGGGATTGACAGTAGAAATAAATACGGGCGGATTGGCGGCAAAGCGGTTAAACATCCACTTACCGAATCCTTTCTTGTATTTCACGAAGTCGTTATACATCCACATTTTAAAAGGAATAGGCAGAAAACCTCCCAACAGAGTAGTACTGGGAGTTTTGGCAAGCGCTGCATTGATTTCCGTCAAAGCAGTTTCACCAACCCGTGTCGATGATTTATTGACTATCACCGTTTTTCCTCCGGTATAGAGTATTTCATCTTCGGGCAGATGTTTCGTCACCGAACACGCCGAAAACAACACTATACCTATAAGACAGCCTGCTAATATGTTAATACGTATATCTTTCATTCTTACTTCTTTTTCTTAAAGATGAACAGTTCACTGAGCTTATCCAGTTTCTTGCGAAGTACCAGACCGACTCCGGTTTCCGTAATCTCCCCTTCGAGTACACTCTCATAGTTCTTATCGTAGAACAAACGGACATAACGGGTTCCCGTACGGTCCAGACGATATTCCAAAGAGATGTTGTCAATGAAGGATTCGGCATCATTCGTCGCATTTTCGCCCGTCGATACCTTACCGCCGATTACAATCTGGAAGCGGTTATTGAAGAGGCGCTGCGAATAACGGAAACTGTAATCCGTACGCTTGCCGCCGGTATCCGAGGCGTCATGATCTTCGACACCCACAGAGACGCTGGCATTCTTCAGGTTACCCATCAGTGAATTTATCTGACTGCTCAGTACGGAGTTCAGGGCAGAACCCATATTCAGCTTGCCAAGTCCGCCGCCTCCACCGCCGATCGGTCCGGTGCCGAGATAGGTTTTCATCAACATGATATAAAGTGCCTGTTTTCCACGTTCTTCCGCTCCCATTGCTGTCAGTTCATTCTGTATGGTCGCATCTTCCGGGGCCGCTACGTCGAAAGCAAAAGACAGGTTGTCCAACCGGTTCTTTACGACAATGGAAACGTCAAAGTTAACCATTCTCGTTCCTCCGTTCTCTCCTTCGGATACGGAAGCACGGATACGGTCAGTTGCCTTGAAGTTCAGCATGGGGTCCATCGGGTTTCCGGTCCAATCTACATAGCTGCCGTTATCGATGGCAAATTCCTTGACTGCAATGATAGGCAGAGAATACTTCATCAGTCCACCGCTCAGTGTGTAACGTCCGGTCAATGTCAGGTCTCCCTGCGGAGTGTATTTCATCGAAAGATCGCCACCTCCTTCCAGTTCGATACGATTGTCACTGGCGTCCAAGTCCACTTTCACCCTGACTGAAGGGTCGATATGAACCATCATCAGCATATCCAATCCACCTAAAGATACGGTAGGCACTTCCTGACGGACAACTGTGGTGGTATCACTGAATGAAGTAAATGTCACCAGACTTCCCAAACGATCCTGCACGGTCAGCGGTGAATCGGTCAGTACATACGAGACATCCGTATTGCCCAGCAGATTCAGGTTTCCACGCATATTCAACCCGTCCAACGGGCCTTTTATGGTTGCCCGCAAGTCCGCAAAGACTTTTCCGTAGACAAGGCTTTCGCGAGTACGCTTCGCATTCAACAAGGTATAGTTTTCCGCCAGCAGATTCAGACTCGCCATCGGTCGGGACATATCACGGAAATCGACATAACCGTCGATCGTAAACGGATTCTTTCCCGTGGTGTAAATGGCGAACTTATCAAATATCAGACGATTGTTCTTCAACTGCACAGGGCGGTTATCAAACAGGAAGTTAGCACCATACTGGCGTGACAGGACAGATACGCTGTCCAGTATCAGTTCACCGTTTATCAATGGCTGCTCGGTACTGCCTGTTATATTCAGGTCACCGTCCATATCACCGGCAAGCGTAACCAGCTCGTCGGGAATAAAGGCGTTGGCAATACGAAGCGGGAAGTGTTCCAACGTCGTATTTACTTCCAGGCTATCCTTTCCCGTCGAGGTAGGGAGCAGCTTGCCATCTGCTATCAGCACTTCTACCTTATCATGATTCAGATAAGCGTTGAGGTATTGTTTTCCCTGTTCGCCCGGCAGCCATGTAGCCCCCAAAGTAATATCACCAATGCGCTGGCGTTCATAAGTCAGTTCATCAATGGATGCTTCCGCAGAGAGCTGAAGGTCTTTTTCGGTCTGTATATAGTGTGCTTCTGCCGAGAACAATCCGGTGATTTCGGGGAAGTAAGGCAGTACGCTCGTTATTTCATCCAAGCGGATTCTCCGGATTTCGACATCGATATTCTGCAAAGAAACCGTATCTCCCTGTACCGAATGCACACGGAAGCCCATACCTTCATCATCCCACATATCCACATTGGCATACACGCGCATATTCTTATGCAGATAAATCCAGTTATGATCTTCGTTGAAGTGGAATTTACGGAACGCAATAATCGGTTCTTCCGGAATCAGTGTAAAAGCCAGTCCATCCCCTTTTCCACGTCCTCCAACCAGCGGACGGGCATTGACTCCAAGCAACACACCGGTTTTCCCCTTTTCGTTCTTATATTCTGCCAGCAGCTCGGCATCGCGGTCGCGAATCTCGCCTGTCAGAATAGTGGAGAAGGAAAACTGGGGATTCTTCGGTCCGTTGATTACTCCGGCACGGAGATTCATACGGGTAGTATCCTGTTTGACGGTGAAAAAGACCGTATCCAGTTGCAAGGTATCCACTTTCAAAGCATGGATGGCTGCTTTGCCGTTGATTCCCCAATCGGGAGCAGTGCCGAATTTCATGGAAGCATCATGGAACGATATATTCTTCATTGCCATATAGTATGCCAACGGATTCTCCTTTCCTGCCGAAAAAGAGAAAATAGCCGACGGTAATGCTTCACGCAAAGCAGCATGATCCAAGAGTTTTTCATCCACCTGCTTCATCAACACATCTACAAAATGGGTAGACTGACGAATCAGAGGATATACACCGGCACGGGCACTCAGATTCAGTTTCATATCACCGGCGGTGAAATGAGTGAAAACACGGTTCTGCCGTGCCTCTCCGCTTAAATTGAATGCCAACGGATGTTTCATCGGCGTGGGCATAAGTCCCAGTTCGTACAAATCAAGCTGAGTAACGTCAACTGTCACTTTACCGTCCGGATAGCTATGAGCTAAATTATATTCTGCATCCGCCGTCATTTTCAAAAGTTCATTGTCACTCGTAAGCTGAGCCGTTGCCAAAGCACCTTTAAGATTTCCCGTCAGATGAACATTCGAAAGATGATAGCGGGCGTAATGAAGCTGGTCCAAAGAAAGATTCAGATTGGCTAAAGAATGGAAGGACATGACATCCAGTCCCCTGCCCTTGGCATCTGCCGAAAGAGATAGTTCATAAATCGAGTCTTTCGGGAGAAAATGATGCAGTTGCAGATCGTTTATTTTCAGATCGGCCGTATAAACTTCTGTCGAACTGTTTAATGGGGCATTTACATTCATGCTGCTCTTGCCTTCTTTCAGATCGAGTTTTGCTTTATACTGCGGGCCGTTCATCTCCATCTTCATCTTGAGACTCATACTGTCGGGAATTACTAAAGAGCCATCGGGTGTGACTCCAGTCAATCCTGTCAGGAAGTTCAGATTCCGGGTAACCATATCCAGCCCAATAGTTCCCGAACGAGTCAGACTGTCCGTCAGGTTTTCAAGGATTCCTCCCCCTTTTAGCGAGAAAGCTCCCGGCAAGTCTACCGTGAAGCGCGAAATCTGCATCTCTTTCAGATTTCCATCCGTACCGGCACGAATCACTAACGGACGGAACGGATATGCTTCTTTAAACGTTTGAGGCAGTCCGCCGGCAAAAAGCATCACGTCCTCTTTGCCTATATGTGCGTTAAAGCTGGCGGATAAACGTCCTGTCGTCGGGATATTTACGAGTTCCCAATAAGTCTGGGCGGACAGGTCTATTTCTGAATGTGGGGTTTGCAGTTTCAGTTCAGGAATGCGGATGATAGAATCATTCGAAAAGAGCCGCCCTGTCAGTGAAGTAATACTCAGTCCCGAACGCTCTTCCATCGTTATTTCACGAATCACAGCGTTCATATTTCTGCCTTCGTAGAGCAGAGAGTCCAATCCGATGCGGATATTCCGGACTGCCATATGAGAGGCGTCAAAACCTTCCGACGGTTGGGCCTCTCCGGTGTCATAACTGGCGGAGGCACCCGACAAAAGGAATTGCTTCAATCCATAAAACTGGTTCTTTAAATCCGCTTTGGCGTCATCAATGGTCGCTTCGCCTATGTATGCCGCCATCTTCATGGAGTCGGCAGGCAGTTTCATACCGAATGATACATTCTTCAACTTCAGTTGATGAAGGTTCACCTTCCAGTTCACAGGAGCAGATGCCGTCGTATCTTTGGGAGTGGTCGTGGTATCAGTCATCAGAAGTTGTATATGAGTATCGGATAACTCTGTCCGATTGACAACTGCCGTTTCGTTCGATAAATCGACTCCATGACTTTGCAGAAAGAAGCGCCCCAAAACGCCTTTTATCTGCATCCCTTCTATCAGATTGGCAGAATTGACCGCCACCTGACTTAAGGTAACCTCGTCAACTTCTACTTTTCCTTTGAGCAACGGCCATGCCTGTACGCGGACATTCAGGCTTTCCAAAGACAATAAGGTATCCGGCTGCTGTATGACTTCCACCCCTCGTACCAGCAGATTAAGCGGAAAACGAAGGTCTATCCGTTCCACCTGAATCTGCATTCCGGTTGCTTTAGAAGCATACGCAGTAACCTCCCGTCGCAAAAGATTCTGAACAGGAGGTATATAAAGTAATACCATCAGTATTACAAAAAGTATTATAGGAGTAAGCAATATCCAGCCCACCCGTCTTATCCATTTTCGTTTCATGCAGGATGTGTCAGTGTAAAAGTGATACAAAGTAAACAAATTACTTTGAAAAAAGGTTTGTCCAAAAGCTAAAATGTGAAAAAGCCGGAGGTTATGGTTGCATTTAGCGCAATTTCATCCCGTTCATTCCGTTCATTCGGAAGGTGAGATATTTGTCAAGGCAGCACCTTCTCACTATGCTACGAGCTTATGCCCGTGCCACTACGTTGGCACGCTTGTGCCACCGCAGTGGCACGACTGTGACATGCCTTTGGCACAACTGTGCCAACAAGGTGGCACAAGCATGGCACTATATAGGCTGTTCCAAAGGAGCTGCCGGGAGAGATTTAATGTAAACCGAAACTATACTCCTCAGCAGCACGAACAACTTTACGCACCGCCTCCAAAGTCTCCAACGTAGTCTTTTCTATTTCTTCGGAGAATTCTTCCCCCCGGCAAGACTCCAGCCATCTTAATGAAGCAACAGACTCAGAAGCTCCGATCAAGGTGAAAAGCGGAAGGAGTTTATGAGCCATAGCGGCTATTCCATCCACCTCCCTGTCAGTTAATGCCTGTTGCATCCGGTCGGCATTCTTACCGGTCTCTTCGATAAAAGTCCGGATAATAGAACACGCCGCTTCCGGATCATCTTCCGAGAAGGCAGTCAGTGCAGAAAAGTTGAATAAAGTATCTTCAGGCAGCGCATCTGCAATCAATTGCATATCATGTGTTATATGCGCCTCATCAGCTGACATTTGTCCTTCATTCAGAGTTACCAGCAATTCTTTCACCGTAAAAGGTTTGTGCAGGCATCCGGCAAAGCCGTGTTCATGCAAAGCCTTCTCATCCATTTCGCTGCGTGCCGTGACAGCAATGACAGGAATATTGCGGGCTTGCGGAATGTTAGAGGCACGCAATAATTTGACCAGATCAAAACCGTTGATAGCAGGCATCTGTATATCGGTCAGCAGCACATCAAACGTCGAGGAGCGCAGTTGCTCTATCAGTTCTTCCAACTGCTCGCAGCAAACAGCATCGATGTTGTGCTGTTTCAGCATGGCAGCAGTCAGGTTCAGCTGAATCTTATCATCATCAATCAGAAGCACACGGATCACCTTCATGACCGGTACAGCATCTGTCTCTTCCGGAGAAACATCTGTTTCTTCCGGAGAAGCATCCGTATCTTTCGACGCTTTCTTGATTCTGCTTCCAAAAGGTTTATTTTCCACTATTGACTTACCCACCGGAAAGAGTGGCAACACGACAGTAAAGCAACTTCCTTTTCCTAACGTGCTTTGTACATCGATCGTACCTTCAAGCAGAAGAACCAACTTATGCACAATGGACAATCCCAGTCCGAATCCTTCTTCTCCCTGCGCACCGGGGAGGCGGGTAAATTCCTGGAAGATGCGTTCCCGATCTTCCGATGCCATCCCTTTGCCGGTATCCTCAACCGCTATTGTCAGCTTCGAAGCGTTATAACCAACAGTTAATGTGATCTTGCCCTGCTGAGTGAATTTCACCGCATTGGACAAGAGATTATTCACTATCTGCTGAATACGTAAAGGATCACTGATATATTTCTCCGACAATTCCGGAGCGATATGACATTGCAAGACCAAGCCTTTAGCCGCCGTCAGAGGTTCAAAGCAAACACGGATTTCTTCAAACAGCTGAGCAGGATTAAAAACAATCCGGTTCACTTCCGCTTTATTGAGGTCAAGACGGTGGAAATCAAGCAAGTCGCTTACTAACTTCAGTAAATGCTCTGAAGAACTTTTCATGTTGTCCAGATAGAATCGCTGCCGTTCATCTTCGGTCAGGCGGGACAAGAGTTCCGTATATCCCATTATCGAGCCTAATGGCGCCTTAAAGTCATGGGTAATGGCAAGCATCAGTTTCTCACGGGCAACAAGCAAGTCTTCCGCCCGCTTATTCGCTTCTTCGAGCTGACGCCGATAACGGTTGCTACGAGTAATATCCCGCATAATTAAGATCAGGAAAAAGGCGGATAAGAATACGGCACCAATGGCAATTCCGGCAATGATATTAGCCGAACGCATCCGCACCTCTTGCTGAAGTTCCGCATCCTGACGGGCACGCGCAGACATTTCCTCCTCGTATCCTTTTATCAGACTATCCATTCTTGCGGTCAGCTGTGTATTCATCCGCTGATACCTCGTACTGGTACGCCGGATCGTTCGCCTCCGCTGCAACCGTTTCTCTTCGGTAGCCATGCGAATCTTATGCTGAAGGGAGTCCGCCGACTTGACAGGTTCCAATATCGTATCGGTGGCAATTTCCAGAGAAGTATTGACCAGCACGGCAGTATCTTTCTTAGAAGGCGCGAACACTTCCCCCAATCGTTTGAAGAAGCCTTTCTTCTTCGGGGTAGTGATCAGAGAATCGCGTTTGGTAATAACCCGGTGTTGTACCCGTTGCTGAGTAATCACCGAGTCCTGCTGTTCTGATATGATTTCTTCAATCTCCGAGGCGGAAAGCAAGCTATCATTCGCCTCGCTCAGCACCCGCAGCATCTGAAGGGTATTCTGATCTTTCTCATGGAGAAGACTCAGCAGACTGTCTGTCCGCAGATTCTGCTGATCGTCCGCAGCCGACAGCGTCTCCATCTCCTGATGCACAAACACCAGAGAAAAAAGAAGAATCGCCAGCAGCAATATATAGCCGATGGTTATTTTCAGTTTGGTGGAGCGAAAGGAAGCCATAGGCAATTAAGATTTTAAATTATGAATTTTGAATGGAAGGCGGTAGTTTCGTCTTGTGATGGAAACGCCACCATAACATCAGACCGGCACTGGTCAACCCAAAAGGAAATGCCATCCAGACACCTATGATCCCCCACTCCAACACGAATCCGCAAAAATAGCCGACCGGAAGCGAAATAAGGAAATAAGCAATGAAGGCAATCAGCATCATCAGTTTTACATCTGAGATTCCACGCAAGGCATTGGCAAAGGTTATCTGCAATCCATCTCCAAACTGATATACAAGGAACGGAAGGATAAGCGAAGTTACCATAGCCGCCACTTCGGTACTATCGGTAAACCAACCTCCCAGATAATTGCGGCAGAGGAATACGATGGAAGAAAGCACAACACCCAACGCCATCATCAAATGAAAACCGGCATAAGCCGAACGACGTACATTGAGTATATCGCCCTGCCCGTTAAAGTTACTCACACGGACAGCCACAGCTGCTCCCATCCCGTAATACATCATAAACGTAAACTGAGAAATAGCCAGCATGACCTGATGAGAAGCCAGCGCAATGGTACCCAGCCAGCCAATCATCACCGCACTCAGACTGAACGAAGCTGTCTCCATTCCCATCTGAAAAGCAATCGGCCAACCCAGCGAATTCAATCGTCCGAATATAGCCTTCGACCATCCCAGACGATAGAAGCCGAGCTTAAAACGAAGAAAACGCGGACTCCGCATAAAGACAATGATAAATACGACTACCATCATGATACGCGAGAACAGCGTACTGATACCTGCTCCCAGCAAGCCCATTTCCGGCAAGCCCAGCTTTCCGTATATCAGGATATAATTGCCGATAATATTCAGCACATTTCCGCCGAGCAATATCCACATAGCGGTCTTAGTATCCGTAATTCCATCCGTAAACTGCTTGAAGCCATTGAACAGCATCACAAAGACGAGCGAAGCCAGCAGAACCAGATAATAAGGTTTTATCAGGGGAATAAGTTCTTCCGGCTGTCCCAGATTTCCCACATTAAAATAAAGGACAGTCATACCGATGGTAAGCAAGAATGCCACCAACAAATTTGCCAGCAGGCTGTTACGCAACGCCTGCCCCGCCGAAGCATACTGATGAGTTCCATACAAACCTCCCACGATAGGAGTCAGCCCGTACGAGAAGCCTGTACTGAAAATAATCACCAGATTGAATACATTATCATCAACGTATCGGCAAACCTCAGCACAATAACTCCTATTTGCCCGATTACAATGGGCAATCCGAGAGAAATCAGTGCTTTGTAATGCTCCTTATATATACTATAGATATTTCTCATTTATTTTTCCGTAGTTAATCGCATATTCCGGCAACTCCGCATCCTGCCGTTGCCTCCAATAAATATCCCGCCGGTAAGGAGAAGTCAGGATATTTGTTTCTTATAATAAAGTATCACTCCATTCTCCTTCCTGAAAGCAGACTGAGCTACCTTTTGCAATTGTCCGGCAGTAACAGCGCGATAACGCTCTACCTCCTTTTCCATATCTTCCGCCCTGCCCAACAGTTCAAACCAAGCAAGATTGGTAGCGACATTCAAATAATTGATATTGCCGAATATCTGCGTCGATTCGAATTTATTCTTCACTTTTTCCAGTTCCTGTTCGTCAACAGGTTCTTGCTGCAAACGTTCCAATTCTTCACGTACGGCCGCTTCCGCCTGTTCCAGCGAAACACCTGCCGCGGGTTTGCCCGAGATATGGAACAATCCGGCATCCACACTACCGGAAATATAAGCGTCGATACTCGAAAACAGTTGTTTTTGCTGTACCAGGCGTTGATTCAGACGACTGGAACGTCCGTTGCTCAACAAATCCGACAATATATCAAAAACGTAATAATCCGGATGATCATGACTGCACATATGATACGCCATGAATAGTGAATCAAGGGGGACGTTACGCTCTACTGTCAATCGTCGTTCTTCTGTCTGCTCCGGTTCCTGCGGCAGATTCCGTTGAGGAACCTCCCTGCGAGGGATGGGACCGAACCATTTTTCCGTCAATGCGACTGCTTCCTCAAAAGAGATATTTCCCGTTACGGCGAGCACTGCATTGTTCGGCGCATAAAAACGGAAGAAGAATGCTTTCACCTCTTCCAGCGTCGCATTGGCTATGTGCGACAAATCTTTTCCGATGGTAGGCCACTGATAAGTATGCGCCCGATATGCCAAAGGACGCAAAAGATGACCGACGTCTCCGTAAGGCTGGTTCAGGCAACGCTGCTTGAATTCTTCCATTACTACTCCACGCTGTACTTCCAGACTCCGTTCACTGAAATCAAGGCTCAGCATACGGTCGGATTCCAGCCAAAAGCCGGTCTCTACATTCTGCCGGGGTACAGTGAGGTAGTAATTGGTTATGTCATTATTGGTCCAGGCATTATTCTCGCCGCCTGCCAGTTGCAGCGGCATATCATAATCGGGAATGTTCACCGAACCTCCGAACATCAGGTGTTCGAACAAATGAGCAAAGCCTGTATGCTCGGGATGTTCGTCGCGGGCTCCCACATTATATAATACATTAAGAGCTACCATCTGTGTACTTTCGTCCTGCGAATGTACCAGACGTAACCCATTGTCCAAAATATGCCTGTTAATCTTCATTCTACTTAATCCAGTACTTCTACTTTTACAATCTTCACGTCCTCTTCGGGGCGGTCGCTACGGTCGGTTTTCACCTGCTGAATCTTATCCACGATGTCCATGCCTTCGATTACTTCACCGAAAACCGTATACTCACCGTCCAGATGAGGAGTACCTCCTACAGTCGTATAAGCTTCAATCTGTTCCGGCGTAAAGTGAAATTCCGGTTGCTTGGCAGCTTCCGCTTCCGCCTCTGCAAAAAGCTTCTCCTGCAATTCATACAAACCGTTTTCATCGTTTTCCTTCCGCATCTTATAGATTTCTTTCATGTGCTTCTGAGCCAACGTATTGAAAATAACATTAATCTTATTCTCATTCATCTGGCTTTCCATGCCCAGCAATGTAGAGTCGTTGTACACTTTGCCTGTCACAATGTAGAACTGGCAACCCGATGATTCTTTCTTCGGATTTACATTGTCTCCCTGACGGGCAGCAGACAAA
>ENA-UEQP01002730-UEQP01002730.1-human-gut-metagenome-genome-assembly--contig:-NODE-2730-length-12818-cov-2.856762_pt1 | contig 12818 bp, 10 predicted proteins | sample MGYA00242951_ERZ507951 | MGnify/ENA primary metagenome ERZ507951 (study PRJEB26167, sample SAMN06115539) | human gut metagenome | host: Homo sapiens | place: China:Shanxi | collected 2015-11-18...
ATAGGAACAAAGCAATATAATTTGTCTATTTTCAGATAACTTTTTGTGATTATTTGCGCTGCCTTTAATCCTGTTCCAGCTTTCGCAGCAGCTTCTCAAAATATTCCGGTAGCGGCGCGTGAAATTCCATATATTCTCCGGTAGACGGATGGATGATGCCAAGGACTCCGGCATGCAGTGTCTGACCCTGAAGACCGGAAAACGGAACCTTTGCAGGTCCGTAAACCTGATCTCCCAGAAGCTGATGACCGATGCTCGCCATATGAACACGGATCTGATGAGTCCGCCCGGTCTCCAGCTGGCATTCCACATAGGTAAAGCGGCGAAAGCGCTTCAGGACATGATAATGGGTGACAGCCTCCTTGCCATTCTTCTCGTTGATGCTCATCTTCTTGCGGTCCACTGGGTGACGTCCGATCGGGGCATTGACCGTACCCTCGTCCTCTTTGACCACACCATGAACGATCGCATAATATTTGCGGGTAATGGAGTGTACCTTCAGCTGTTCGGCGATCGCATTGTGCGCTTTGTCATTCTTACACACGATCAGAACGCCGGTCGTGTCCATGTCGATCCGATGCACGATGCCCGGACGCATCACGCCGTTGATCCCGGAAAGCTCCTCCCGGCAGTGATGCATCAGACCATTTACCAGGGTTCCGGCATAGTGTCCGGCTGCCGGATGCACCACCATGCCCTTGGGCTTATTCACCAGAATGATGTCTTTGTCCTCATAAAGGATATCCAGATCCATGTCTTCGGCCGTAATTTCCGGCTCTACTGCCTCCGGCACCTCGAGACGGATCTGATCTCCCTCCGAAAGCTTATAATTGCTCTTTACCGGTTTTTTGTTTACTTCAACTCCGCCGTCCTTTAACAGCTTCTGCAGATAAGAACGAGACAGATCTGCAAGCTGTCCGCTTAGATATTTGTCGATCCGCTGTCCTGCAGCAGAGTCCGCAGTCAGTTCGTAGATCACCGGTGTTCCCCCTTCTTCCATTCAAAGACAGCCAGATCTTCTTCCTTGTAGAAAAAGCAGAGAAGGCACAGGAGAGCCGCGGTTGCTGTGGTCACATAGATGTCTGCCACATTAAAGATCGGGAAATCGATGAGGCTGAAGTAGAAGAAATCCACCACAAATCCTCTCACCGCACGGTCGATCAGGTTTCCGACCGCGCCGGAAAGAAGAAGGACCATGGAAATATAGAGCGGCAGATACCGGTTCCCGGAAGGAAGCTTTGCCACAAAAACAAGGACCGCGATCACGACAGCCGCAGCAACCAGGAAGAAAAACCACTGTTTTCCCTGAAGAATTCCAAAGGCAGCGCCCCTGTTTTCCGAGTACAGAAGCTCAAAGACTCCCTTGATCAGCACAAGCGGCCCATTGACCCGCAGCGTGTTGTAAGCCATACTCTTCGCCCACTGGTCTAGAGCGATGAGCAGGGTGGCACATACGGCAAGAACACCGGAGCGTTTTCCGATGGTATTCATAAAAACTCCTATCTGAAAATAGTTGCCAGGGCGCGTTCCATCTCATCCTTCGTGACGGTGCGGTCGATATAGGCATGACCCACACGGTCTAAAAGAATAAACTTGATTACGCCGGCTTCCATCTTCTTATCATTTTTTGTCGCAGCGATGACTTCTTCCGTATTAAGGCCGGAAACGCATGTCGGGATAGAGAAATACTCCATCAGTGCCTTGTATGCGTCGATCTCATCCTGTTTTACAAGTCCGCGCTCTTTGCAGATATTCATGGCAGCCAGGGCACCGACAGCGACACAGTGGCCGTGAAGCATCGTAAAGTTCTTTAATTTCTCAATGGCATGGCCTAATGTGTGGCCAAAGTTTAAGGTCGCGCGCTCATTCTGTTCCGTCGGGTCGATCTCAACAACCTCACGCTTGATGAAATCACTGCCCTGGATCAGAAGCTTTAAGGTGTCCGCGTCTTTTGCGAGGATCTTCGCCCTGTTCGTCTGGATCCAGTCAAAGTACTCTTTATCGAGGATCAGGCCGTGCTTGATGACCTCTCCCATGCCTCCGGAGAACTGATCATCCGGAAGTGTGCGAAGCACGGAAACATTCGTGTATACAAGCTTTGGCATATGGAAGGCACCCACCATGTTTTTATAGGAGTCAAAATCGACACCGGTCTTTCCGCCGATACCGGAATCCACCTGAGAAAGAAGTGTGGTCGGGATCTGTACAAAATCCACACCGCGAAGGTAAGTCGCTGCGACGAATCCGCAGAGATCACCGGTAACGCCTCCGCCCAATGCGACGAGAAGGTCCTTTCGGTCATAGTGGTTTAAGATCAGATGCTCATATGCTCCCTGTACGGTCTTTAAGTTCTTATTCTCCTCTCCTGCCGGGAACACGTAGGAAGTGACCCCGCGGCAACAGCCGGAAAGAATTTCCGTAACCTCATCAAGGTATAACGCAGCCACGTTGGAATCCGCAATGATGCAGATTTTTTTCTTCTCAGTGCCTAGCGCAGAGATCTCCTTTTCAAGGGCATCAAAAGAATCTTCCAGTACGATATCATAAATAGTCTTCCCGTCGAGATGAACGGGGATCCTGTTTACATGTTCTGTGATCATAAGGATAACCTCCTATTTGTAGCGATACACCACGACGGATATACGCCCTTTTTTCGTAAAATTTCCCGGCTTTCCGAACCGGAATTTGCCAGTGCCGCGGATCGATAAGATCTCCCCACCGTGTAAATTCAGTGAGACATTCGTACAGACCGCTCCGTTTACCGACACCTTTTCTCCCTCGATGAGGGACGCGGCCTTTGTTCTCGAAAGCCTGCCGCACAAGGCTGTGATAGAGTCCAGACGGACAGAGCTTACCGTTCCTGAAATCTCCTCCGTCTCCGGATCGGGAAGCTCAGAGAAATCTGCAGTGATCTCTGTCACCACCGTCGTATGGCGGATCATAGTGAGATTTTCCGTAAGGTAACGGCTCATCTTTTCCATGACAAACGCCCAGGCAATTCCGTCCTGTAAAACGATGTCCCCGACCATGGAACGCTCGATCCCAAGATTCATGACCGCCCCAAGATAATCTCTATGCGTCAGTTCCTCTGCAAAACGCTTATTCGCGGGAGCAATCTTTAAACAGACAAATGGCGGCGCGTAAAGCTCCTCCTCATAGGATGCCAGAAAACACAGGACTTTTCTTTCAGACATCGGAAAGCCGCCGGAAAGTACGAACTTCACCGGCGGCAGCGTAGCCGACATATTCTGGAAGACAGTCTGTTCTGCAAGTGTCAGAAAATCTGTGTGAAGCGGGATATCGCGGGAGTAAGCGTTCTGCGCCAGTTCCTGGATCCGCTTTTTAAAAAGCTGTTCTTCCTTTTCCATATCGATCCTTTTTACAGATGAATGTTGAGTCCGGATACATCTAAGTTTCCTCCGGAAAGAAGATCCTGGAAGTCACCGGACAGTTCAACGGACTGCGGAGTTGCGATAAAAATGTAGTTGGAAATCTTCTGAAGATTTCCGTTCATGGAGTATGTGGATCCGGATGTGAAATCGATGATCCGCTGTGCGGTCTCAGTGTGGATCCCTTCCATATTAAGAACAACGGCCTTTCCTGCAAGAAGATAATCGCAGATCTCCTTCGCGTCATCCAAAGAAGTCGGTTTGATCAAAGAGACTTCCATTCCACCACCGCGGCGCATCGGAACGACCTTGCTGCTGTTTGTAGTGCGAGGTAAGAATCTCGGCTTCTCCTCCTCGTAATCGTCCAGATCATCAGCTGTCTGTTTCTTAAAAAGACTCTTTTTCGCCGGTTTTTCATCTTCGTAATCGTCATCTAAGAAGTAATCGTCATCTTCATCGTCGTTCAGACGCATCGTATCCATAATCTTGCCTAAAAAGCTCATATCTAGTTCTCTCCAATCTATCTGGAACCAAAGATTCCGGTTCCTACTCTAATCATGGTGGCGCCTTCCTCGACAGCTACCTCAAAGTCTCCAGTCATTCCCATGGACAGCACACCCATAGTACCATTATCAATGTTTTTACTTTTGATGTCAACATATAATTGATATAATTCTTTAAAATATTTTCGATTTTCTTCTGCATTTTCGACATTTGGCGCAATAGTCATCATTCCCTTTACGCAGACATGTGGAAACTGCTGGATCTCTTTTAAGTTCGGGATCACATCCTCCAGGAACATCCCGAACTTACTCTCCTCCCGTGCGACATTGACCTCAAGAAGCACGTTTGCGATGATCCCCCGCTTTGCCGCCTCTTTCTCGATCTTTTCCGCGAGATGGACGCTGTCACAGGAATGGATCAGGACTACTTTATCGATGACCTGTCCAACCTTGTTTGTCTGAAGGTGGCCGATCATATGAAACTTCGCGTTCTCCGGGATCTGCGGGCGTTTTTCTGTGATCTCCTGCACCTTATTCTCACCGAAATCACGCTCTCCTGCCTCATATGCCTCCATCAACATGGAGACCGGTTTCGTCTTGCTGACGGAGATCAGGGTGACCTCCTTTGGATCTCTTCCCGCACGAAGGCAGGCGGCGTTCAGGCGTTCTCTTACATTTTTTATATTCTCTGCGACTGACATGATAAAAACCTCCTACTGATAGATGATCATTCCGTTTCCGCTCACAGCGTTGGCGTCGAGTACAATGTGATCGTAGACTGACAGTCCATAATCGGTGCCTTTTTTGATCGTGTAATATTCATCATTCGAAGAAAGGATCTCGATCCTTCTGAAAACTGTATATCCGCGGTTGATATTGTAGACGCCCTGTACCGACTGGGTCATTCCGATCTGGTAGCGCTCGCCGGAATCATCCTTCGTGAGGAAATCCCCGGCCTTTAACTCACTGTTCTCCCCGGCATCCACATAATAATATTCATCATCCGCATAGTAGATCGTACACGGAGTGATGACACCCACCGTCTTTCCGTCCGTGTAGGTCTCCTTGCGGAAGCCGCTCTGGGAGACGGAGGAGGAATCGGAAGAATCCTTCTTTGCGCTCACGTAATAATCCTTCGGGATCACATAGAAAGTGACATCGGTGACGGAGCTTCTCGGGATCTTAAGCCCCCGGACCTCATCCGTCACAATCTCAAAATCTACATAGCGGTCGGATACAAACTGCTCCATATATTTGGAAAAATCAAGTTTTCCGTAAGTCTTTCCATCTCCGCCAGTTACAGTGGAGTAAGCACCGGAGGTCTCAAGATCTCTCCCGTTGAATTTCACGGTAAGGGATGCCTTTCCATTATATGTGGCAAGATCCTGTTCCGACAGGGGGAACACGATGGACCAGTCCTCAGAGGTGATGATCTTGTAAGCCGGTGACCCGGTCTCCACGAGCTGACCGGAGCGGATACCGGACTTTTCATAGGAGCTCTTGTCAAACATATCCGCCGTCACCTGACCAGGTGTCAACGTTTCCATGGAATCCACCGAATAGTACACGATTCCGGACTGGTCCGCCCGCACCTGAGTGAAATTACCTCCAAGTTCGGAAACCGCACTGTCCAGATTTTTCAGGGTATCGACGCTCACATACTCCAGAACTTCCGCATCAAGGGTATTTTTCGTGTCATAGACCTCACCGAAGTCTTCATTTGTAAACGTCTGGCTGAAGCTGGACAACTGTTTCTTTAAGGAAGCGAGATTTTCCTTGGAGAGAGCCACAGATCCATCCGATTTTTCCGCAAGCAGGGCTGAAAGAGTTCCCGTCTCATCGATCGAGTAGACTCTTGTGCCGACGGCTGCTCTCTTTCCCTCACGCATATAGAAGTTGATGTTTCCGGCACGGTCCGTATATTTCGGCTCCTCCGTCCGGAGAATGATCCCGGTGTGCCTCGTATCATTTACGATACTTCCTTCCACGACTTCATAAAACTCCACCTTGTCCCTGCGAAGGTAGGTATAGAGATAAAACGCCATATATAAGAAAATGAGGGCAAAAATGATCATGCCAACATTGATATTCAGGGGCCGGCGATAACGAACGACTTTTTTGTTCTTTTTCTTCGCCAATCGATAAACCTCCCAACGGTCATTTCCTGACCTTAGATTCCGTAATATGATACCATCATTCGGAAAAAAGTTCAAGCGGGCAGACAAAAAACCGAAAAAGCCGGCCTCCGGAAAATTCCCGAAGACCGGCGAAATTATAATGATCAGGTGTCTGGTCATGCGATCAGAGAATTAGTTCTCATCCTCTTTTTTCACTTCAACCGGGCGGTTGATACGGCTGGCGATCTCTGCCTGAATGTCTGCGATAAACGCATTCAGATCCTTAGCGCCCTCGTCGCCTTTAAAACGGCTTCTAACAGCGACTGTTCCGTCTGCCTGCTCTTTCTGACCTACAACTAACATATACGGGATCTTCTGACCCTGCGCCTCACGGATCTTGTAGCCGATCTTCTCGGAACGGAGATCGATCTCAGCACGGATGTCTGCTGCGTCAAGAGCTTCCTTGACAGACTTTGCGTACTCCTCGTACTTCTCGGAGATCGGAAGGACCTTGACCTGAACCGGTGCAAGCCATGTTGGGAATGCGCCGGCGAAGTGCTCGATCAGGATACCGATGAAACGCTCGATGGAACCGAAGCATACGCGGTGGATCATGATCGGTCTGTGCTTCTCACCGTCAGCGCCGATGTACTCGAGCTCGAAACGCTGCGGAAGCTGGAAGTCAAGCTGGATCGTACCGCACTGCCATGTTCTGCCGATCGCATCTACCAGATGGAAGTCGATCTTCGGACCGTAGAATGCGCCGTCGCCTTCGTTGATCACATAGTCGAGTCCGAGATCATCAAGAGCGCCCTGTAAGGAGCTTGTTGCGAGCTCCCAGTCCTCGTCGCTTCCCATGGAGTCTTCCGGTCTTGTGGAGAGCTCTACATGGTACTTGAAGCCGAACAGGGAATATACCTGATTGATCAGGCCTGCTACATTCTTGATCTCGTCGCGGATCTGCTCCGGAGTCATGAAGATATGTGCATCATCCTGTGTGAAGCAGCGTACACGCATAAGACCGTGAAGCTGACCGGATTTCTCATGACGGTGAACGATACCAAGCTCGCCCATACGGAGCGGAAGGTCACGGTAGGAACGCGGCTCGGAAGCATAAACAAGAACGCCGCCCGGGCAGTTCATCGGTTTGATCGCGTAATCTTCGCCGTCGATCACAGTTGTATACATGTTATTCTTATAGTGATCCCAGTGACCGGATGTCTCCCAGAGGCTTCTGTTTAAGATGATCGGTGTGGAGATCTCTACATAACCTGCTTTTTTATGGATCTCGCGCCAGTAATCAAGCAGTGTATTCTTTAAGATCATTCCCTTCGGAAGGAAGAACGGGAATCCAGGGCCTGCATCGTTCATCATGAAAAGACCGAGCTCTTTGCCGAGCTTTCTGTGGTCGCGCTTTTTCGCCTCTTCCATCATGGTAACGTAAGCGTCTAAGTCCTCTTTTTTCGCAAAGGCTGTTGCGTAGATACGGGTCAGCATCTTGTTCTTCTCACTTCCGCGCCAGTAAGCGCCTGCGATGCTCATGAGCTTGAATGCCTTGCCGACTTCCTTTGTGTTCATGAGGTGCGGACCTGCGCAGAGGTCTGTGAACTCACCCTGTTTGTAGAAGCTGATGATGGAATCTTCCGGAAGATCCTCGATGAGCTCTACCTTGTACGGCTCGTTCTTCTCTTTCATGAGGGCGATCGCTTCTGCTCTCGGAAGCTCGAAACGCTCTAACGGGAGAGCCTCTTTGATGATCTTCTTCATCTCGGCCTCGATCTTTGTAAGGTCGTCGGATGTTACCGGCTCATCGCGGTCGATATCGTAGTAGAAACCGTCAGCGATGGACGGACCGATGGCAAGCTTTGTCTCCGGCCAGATTCTCTTGATCGCCTGAGCCATCACATGGCTTGCTGTGTGGCGGAGTGCCGCAAGACCCTCCGGATCCTTTGCTGTGAAGATATTTAATGTACAGTCCTTATCAACGACCGTGCGCAGATCCTTTACTTCTCCGTCGATCTCTGCGACACAGGCCATTCTTGCAAGACCTTCGCTGATGTCTTTTGCGATGTCGATGACAGCCATCGGCTGTGCATACTCTTTAAAAGAGCCGTCTTTTAATGTTACTTTCATGTTCATTCTCCTTTTTCTCTTGGAAAATTATTGTGTAACTGTAAACCTACAGTTACGTTTTTCTCAGTGAAAATCCCGCGCGGTTGCCTGCGACAACCTATACCTTCGCGCGAGTATGCATCTTAGGCGCGTTAATGCCTTTTATGTAACAGGAAATTCCCTGTTACATAAAAAAGTCCCTTGACTATGCGCTCTGCATAATCAAGGGACGAGATTACCCGTGGTTCCACCCTGCTTGTATAAAATTTCTATACCACTTCATTTGATGATAACGGAATCACCGTTCCCGATTAAGGGACACTCCAGGGCGGTCTTCGGTTCGTTCCGTGCAGGATATTCTCACCAAACATATCCCTCTCTGAGCATTTTCCGAACGTACTCTTCCTGTCAACGTGTTATTTTTTCACTTGTAAATCAGTATATCACCGGAATCAGATTTGTCAAGATTTATTTGCCGTAATTTTCCGAGTCCTGTTCCGATCCGCAGAAGTTCCCGGTTCCTCTCATTCATGGTCCCAAAGAGCTTCAGCGGACAGAGGACCGCCTCGCAGGACTCTAAAAGTTCTTTTGCCCGAAGAAACGCCCGTTCTCCCACCGGTTCAAAGGGAATTTCCGGGATCACTTCTGCTGCCAGTGCCTCGACCGTCTGATACTCCATATCATTTTCATGGATGACGCCGGCTGCAAAGGGGATCCCTGCCCGGTTCAGGGCGTGATACACCGGGATTCCGCTTCCCATGCCGCCAATGACAAATACCTTCGGTGTACCGTCCACCTTTGGAAGTTCCGGAAATCCAAGAGAAGTCAGGTAGCTTCCCCGTTCGATCCCGTAGAGCTTTGCGATGTAATCTCTTTCAAACACTTCGGAAGGAGTTCCTGCTCTCCCTATGGTCCCCTTTTCGGCGCAGAGCACATAGTCGGAGATCCGCTCCGCAAGATCCAGCTCATGGAGTGACATGAGAACTGCCACATTGCGTTCCTGAACCAGTTTTTTTAAGATCTCAAGAAGTTCAAGCTTGTGTCTGACATCCAGGAAGGATGTTGGTTCATCGAGAACAAGGAGCTCCGGCTCCTGGCAGATGGCGCGGGCCAGAAGGATCCGCTGTTTCTGGCCATCACTGGTATTTCGGAACTGAACCTCCGCGAGACTGCCGCACTGCACCAGTTCGAGGGCCTCCAGGACCTTTTTTTTATCTTCCTTTGAAAGGATCCCAAATCGGCCGGTATACGGATATCTCCCGGCGGCTGCCACGTCAAAACATGTCATGAGCTCCGGGTCCGGCCGTCCGGTCATAACGACAGCGGTCTTTTTCGCAAAATCGGAGTCCGAGTAATTCTCAATGGAGGTGCCGTCAAGGAATACACTTCCCCCCAGAGGAGAAAGTTCCCGGATCACGCTCTTTAAGATCGTGGATTTTCCGGCTCCGTTCGGTCCGATGAGCGTGACGATGGAGCCACGGCTGATCTTCATGGAAATATTGGAAAGGACCGGCTTTTTACGGTATCCGACGGTGAGACCGTCGGCTGTCAGATAGGTCTGCATATGTTCTCCTTTCTCAGTGTTCCGCTCTTTTTATCATCATGGCGATCACCACCGGCGCACCGAATACCGCAGTCACGGAGCTGATGGAAAGTTCTGTCGGAGAAAACAAAGTTCTCGCCAGAAGATCACTGAACAGGCAGAACGAAGCACCGCCAAGAAAACACCCCGGGATCACAACAATGGGCTTTGCAGTCTTAAAGAGCTGCTTGATCACATGGGGCACCGCGATACCAACGAAAGAAACTGGGCCCGCAAAGGCTGTCACCGTGGCGGAAAGAATACTGGACAGGAGGATCAGTTCGATCCGGAACTGTCTGATATTGACTCCCATATTTCTCGCGTATACTTCCCCCAGCTGATAGGCCCCCATGGCTTTCGAGAGCAGCATGGAAGAAAGGAAAGCTGCCGCAACCACAAAAGCGCAGATCTTTACCCCGTCCATGGAGATCCCTGAAAAACTTCCCATGGACCAGTTGTGGAGATTCACGATATTGGAATCATCGGCAAATGTCACGATAAAGTCCGTGGCAGCCGAACAGATATAGCCGATCATGATGCCGCTGACTACCAGCATGGACATCTGCGGAAGCTTTTTTGAGATTGCCAGCACAAAGCCCATGGAAGCCATGGCGCCGAGAAAAGCCGCAAGGACCATACCCCAGGAGTTCATGATAAGTCCCTGTCCGAGAAACAGGATCATGAAGACCGAAACGACGAGCTTTGCCCCGGAGGAGATTCCGAGAACAAAGGGACCGGCGATGGGGTTTGAAAAAAAGGTCTGCAAAAGAAAGCCTGACACAGAAAGCGCTCCGCCGAGGATCAGGGCAGCAAGCATTCTCGGGAGGCGGATATCAAACAGGATATGACGGATCATATCGTTCTCCGTTTTTCCTTCCAGAACAGCCAGGAGATCTGCTGCCGATACGCGCACACTGCCGACAGCCAGACTAAGAAAGCTCATGACCGCAAGCAGGACGAGTAACATCAGGTAAACGCGGATGACACGCTTTGTCTGAGATACCATGGGCACCCTCTCCCTTCCTTCATAAATTCAATCGGTTTCTTTTCATTCTTCATCCGGTCATCATTTCAGCTGATGAAGGTATGTGAAGTTTCCCTCTGTATCGCCGGTAAATACTGCGTTCATATCCCGGATCATGTCCCCAAGTCCCATAGTCTCCTGAAACATGTTTTTTCCGGTACACCAGACGTTTCCCTCTTTCACTGCCTTAAAGTCCGCAAAGAGCTGGTTTTTGGCGCACAGTTCCCCAATCGTCGCGAGTTCCCCGTCAATGGTGCTGTTGTAGATCAGAACGTCCGCGTCCTTCGCGGCAGCATAAAATGATTCAAAATCCATATTCATCGTGGAGAGCGCATTTTCATCAGAACCGCCATTCTCCGGCACATAGGTTCCACCTGCGAGGGCGATCATCTTTGCAATGTAGTCCCCGTTCTTTCTCACATTGACACTTCCGGAATTCGTCACATAGAAAAATGCAGCAGTCTTTCCGGAAGGTACCATGTCCAGAACATCGGACAACGAATCCACGTTCTGCTTAAAAATTGCTTCTGCTTCTTCCTCTTTTCCCGTCAGGACTCCGTAAAGACGGATCCACTCCATCCGCCCAAGCGGATGGTTCTCATAGCTGGAGCGCTCCACAAGCACCGGAATACCGAGGCGTTCCAACTGCTCCTTTACTTCCGGAGTGTGATAGATCATGGTGGACTCCACGGCGAGACCGCAGGAACTGTTTAAGATCTTTTCATAGTCCGGGGCACTGTATTTCCCGGCGTAAGCAATCTTTCCCTCTTCCATGGCACTTTTCGCTTCCGGAAGATACCACCCGCTCTCCTTCGTTCCTGAAAGAGCGATGGAATCCAGAGCATTCAGACGGATAAAGGCGTCCATGGCAGAGGTTGCCACAAGATAAATGTTTTTTACCGGCTTTTGCAGGACCGTGATGGAATCCGGGAGTCCGTCCGGTGCGGACATATTCTCAGGCAGCAGAAGAAAGCGGTCCGACTCCCCGATAGTGATGAGGGTAATGTCATCCCCATAATCCTCCACTGAAAACTGATCCGCATAGAGGAGATCCATGGATCCCACCGGGGCCATGTCGTCCCAGTTATGGGCGGACGTTATGTTTGATGGGGACTCTTCTGTCTTTGCGGAACACCCGGCGCAGATCATTGAGAGCAGCAGCAAGATGGCTGCTATCCATCTGACAGGTTGTCCGCACGGTATCGCACTTTTCCTCTTTTGGCGGAACAAATGATTTTTTATCTTATCCATAGTGATTACTTCTGTTCTGTCAGCGTGCTGGAATCAAAGGTCAGGGTATACTCGATCTCGTGAGGCGTGCTCATAGCCGTTGTATCGGCATAGATCGTAAACGGGCTGTCAAACCCTGCAACCGGGATCACAAAGGTAGAATTTCCTTCCGTATTTACCGGAAGAAACTTCTCCTCATTTACCCGCACATAGTCATAGTTCGAACTGCTCCAGATGATCGTTGCCTCAGCTTTTCCGTCCTTCACCTCGATCACCGCCGGGGATTCCACGGACGCACGTCCTGACCCACCGGCCAGAACGACTTTTGCGGTGTAAGTTCCGTCTGTCAGAGCGAGATCTGCCACTGTTTTTAAAGAAGTGTTTAAGAATGCGTCTGCCGGGATCCCGGATGCCTCAAAGACAAGTTCCCGGTCATACCATTTTTCTTTCTTCTTGCTGAATGCCGTGCACGGAAGAACTTCATTTAACGCATCGACCGGAACCGTAAAGCTGTGAGTTCCATCTGCATTCTCCTCAAAGGAGATCCGGTCTGTCTCCGCGGTCTTTGCGGCCTCCTCTCCGGTTCCCATATAGACATACAGGTATCCGGTCCCGCCCATCGTCATTTTCGCGGTCATGGCGCCGTCTTTGACTGTCAGCGTACAGGATGTGATCTTAAACATCGAGGAGCTTGATTCCACGGTAATATCGTAAGTTCCCTCCTTGAGATCGTTTGCAGATACCGGTACAAGTCCTGTTGTATCAAGAGTCTGCTCTGCGGCAGTTTCGCTGCCGGAAGCAACTGCAGCGTTTGTCTCCTCTGTGTTTTTTGTCTCAGCTGTTGTTTCAGCTATGGCAGCT
>ENA-UEQP01002741-UEQP01002741.1-human-gut-metagenome-genome-assembly--contig:-NODE-2741-length-12742-cov-3.283143_pt1 | contig 12742 bp, 8 predicted proteins | sample MGYA00242951_ERZ507951 | MGnify/ENA primary metagenome ERZ507951 (study PRJEB26167, sample SAMN06115539) | human gut metagenome | host: Homo sapiens | place: China:Shanxi | collected 2015-11-18...
GAGGAGCGGCGCAGCAATAAGGTGGTCAATATTCACGCCACCACGCAGCTCAAGGTCGTTCTGGTCAGCCCCCAGCATTTTGAGGACGCTTCCGAGATTGCCGACCAGCTCAAGAGCAAACGCACCGTGGTCATGAACCTCGAAGCCACCAACAAAGATGTGGCCCGCCGCCTGGTGGACTTCCTCTCCGGCGTGGCCTATGCCGGAGAAGGCAAGATCAAGCGCGTGGCCAACAGCACCTATATCATCACCCCCTACCATGTGGATATCGAGGGCGATCTGATCAATGAATTGGAAAACAACGGGCTTTATTTCTAAGGAAAGGCGGACGAAATACATATGCTGACACCGCAGGAAGTTTCCACCCATGTATTCTCCAAAGCACGCATGGGCGGCTATAATATGGCCATGGTGGACGAGTTCCTGGACACCCTGACCGAGGACTACACCACGCTTTACAAGGAAAACGCCGCGCTGAAGGCAAAGCTGAAGGTGCTGGTGGACAAGGTGGAAGAATATCGTGCCACCGAGGACTCCATGCGCGCCACCCTGCTGACCGCCCAGAAGATGGCGGACTCCATCGTCCACGAGGCAGAGGCCAAGCGGGACGAGATCCTGGCCCAAGCGGAGACCAGCGCCCGGGAGAAGATCGGCCAGCTGCGCCAGGAGGTGGAGGCCGCCGAGGAGCGGCTGCACCAGGGCCAGCGGGATCTGGCCCAGTTCATTGCCGCCAGCAGAGAGATCTGTGAGAAGGAGCTGAAATTCCTGGAGCAGCTGCCCGAGCTGCCGGTGGAGGCGGCGGAGCCGGTTTCCCAGCAGGAGCCGGAGGAGGCCGTCCAGCAGATCGAGGAAAAGGTGCTGGCCGCTTTCAGCGAGCAGAGCGTGGAGGAGGAAGCGGCCCCGGCGGAAGCGGAAGAGGCGTCTCCGGCGGCGGAGGACGACTATCCGGAGGGGGACCCCTTTGCGGCTGATCCTGTGGATGAGCCTACCCGCCGCATCAATCTCAACGATCTGAAGTTCGGCCGCAATTACTCCGGCGGCGATGACTGAACGATCAAAGCGGCTCGCAGGAGCCGCTTTTTTCTTTCCCGGTCCCGGCGCTCAACGTCTTTTGATTGGAGGAGTCAGCCATGAAGCAACAGCCCATCGTGGCCTTTCTGTACGACTTTGACAAGACCCTCTGCACGACCGACATGCAGGACTATACGTTCATCCCCTCGCTCGGCTACACGCCCGGCGAGTTCTGGAGCATCGCGAATTCCTTCGGCTTTGAAAACCGCATGGACGGCCTGCTCGCCCACATGTATACGATGATCGAAGAGTGCCGCAAAAAGGGCATCCGCCTGGACCGCGACTACCTCGTCTCCTGCGGGCATGCGATCGAGCTGTTCCCCGGCGTGCAGGACTGGTTCTCGCGCATCAACGCCTTCGGCGAAACGCTGGGCGTGGAGATCGAGCACTACGTGCTCTCCTCCGGCCTGCGCGAGATCATCGAGGGCAGCGGCGTGAGCCACGAATTTAAGGAGATCTACGCCTGTGAGTTTTTCTACAACGAAGAGGGCCTTGCTTCGTGGCCGAAGCTCGACGTCAACTTCACAAACAAGACCCAGTTTGTCTACCGCATCAACAAGGGAATACTCGACGTCGCAAAGGACAAGGAGCTCAACGCTTCGATGCCCGACGACTCCAAGCGCATCCCGTTCACGAACATGATCTACATCGGCGACGGCCTTTCCGACGTGCCGTGCATGAAGATGATGCGCGCCTACGGCGGGCAGGCCGTGGCCGTGTATCAGGACAGCAACCGCGCGGGCGTGGAGGACCTGCTCGCCAAGGGGCGCGTGGACTTCATCTTCCCCGCGGACTACCGCGACGGGACGCTCTTTGACGAGACGATGAAAAATATCGTCCGCAAGATCGCCATCGCCGACGCGCTGGCCGAGGAAAACCAGCAGCAGCTCCGCTCACTCGGCCGGAGCGAGGTGCCGCAGCAGGTGGGGCTGTTCTGATGGTCAATTTGCGCTGCCCCGTCTGCGCTGGGGCGCTTGAAAAACGCGCGGGGGCCTATCTCTGCCCGAAAAACCACAGCTTTGACATCGCCAAGAGCGGATACGTCAACCTCCTGCTCAACTCCTCGCAGGGCCACCACGGGGATGACAAGCTCATGGTACGCGCCCGCCGCGACTTTTTGGACAAGGGCTATTACGACCGCTTCATCGCCGCCGTTGCGGACGCCGCGGCGGAGTTCACGCCGCCGGAGGCGACGGTCCTCGACGCAGGCTGCGGCGAGGGGATTTATTCTCTTGCCGTTCTGCGCGCCATCGAAAAAGCGGGCAAGCACGGCGAGCTTTTAGGCGTCGACATTTCGAAGACCGCGCTCCAGTACGCATCGAAGCGCTCGCCGGACTTCACGCTCTGTGTCGCCTCGTGCGCGCACCTGCCGGTCGAAGACGGCAGCGTCGACGAGGTGCTCAATATCTTCTCCCCTTTCGTGCCGGAGGAATTTGCGCGCGTGCTGAAGCCGGGCGGCTATCTTCTGCGCGCCTATCCCCTGCGCGAGCATCTGTGGGAGCTCAAAGCGCTCATCTACGACACGCCGCGCGACAACCCGCCCACGCCGCTTACGACCGAGGGCTTCACGCTCGTCGAAACGCGCGAAGTGCGCGATATCATTCATTTATCCTGTAATGAGGATATTCTATCTTTGTTCCGCATGACGCCGTACTATTATAAGACGGGGGCCAAGGATCAGCAAAAAGCTGAGCAGGCTCAGGAGCTTAGTGTCAAACTGGCGTTTGGGCTGGCGATTTATCAAAAGGATTGATGATACTCCCGCACTATGCGGGAGGGGAGAGCGGCGTGCGCGCCGCGGCACAAAAGGGGGCCATTCTCTTTCACAAAAGAGAATGGCCCCCTTTAGATCCCCCAAGAGAAAGGTTTAGATTGGCAGTTTGGAGCTTGAACAATCTTTGAGCCTCCGGAATGCAGCTGCCTGCGCGCGGCGTTGCCGCGTTGGGTGTTGCTAGACGATTTGCCTCTACTCCTATTATCCGCTGCCGCTCTGCCCATCTTGTAGAAGTGCGCAGTAATTTCCACCTACCGCCAGTCTCCACAATGCGGCGAGCGTTAGCAATGCCGCATTCGGCAAGCAGTCTGCCGCCGGGCTACCGTCACTCGCGCCTCACGGCAGTAAGGCGCGGTTGAGAGCAGTAACGAAATGCAGGGATTCATGGCGAAGCCATGTACACCGCACCTGATTGCGCAGCGCGTGCAGCTCTTCAAGCTACAAACTGCCAATGTGCGGGGTCAAGGGGTAAGACCCCTTGCCTTTCTCTGGGGGTTCCAAAGGGGTATTCTCTTTGGAAAGAGAATACCCCCTTTGTCTCGCGCCCCCTGCGAATAGGGGGACAAAAAGCAGCAGCGCTTTCACGCTGCAAAAACCCACCGCGCAGCGCGCGGACAATAAGGAGTTATTATGTTAAAAAACGTCAAATGCGCCCGCTGCGTCAAGTGCGGGAAAGAATACGAGGCCACGGCGAACCTCACAAACTGCTCGTGCGGCGGCATTCTCGACATCATCTATGACTACGACTACATCAAAAAGAACCTGACGAAGGAAACGCTCAAGTCCCGCCCGAACACGATGTGGCGCTACCGCGAGCTGCTGCCGGTCGAGGAGACGACACCCGACACACCGCTGCGCGTGGGCTGGAGCCCGCTCTACGAAGAGCCGCGCCTTGCAAAGCAGCTCGGCCTCAAAAAGCTCTGGGTGAAGGACGACGGACAGAACCCGACGGCGTCGCTCAAGGACCGCGCGTCCGCCATGGCGGTCGCCAAGGCGGGGGAGGCGGGCGCGAAGATCATCGCCTGCTCGTCCACGGGCAACGCCGCGAGCTCTCTTGCGGGCAACGCCGCGGCCGCGGGCCTCAAGACCTTCATCTTCGTTCCCGAGCGCGCGCCCAAGGGTAAGGTCGCGCAGCTGATGACCTTCGGCGCAAACGTGATCTCCGTCAAAGGCAACTATGAAGAGACGTTCGAGCTATCGAAAAAGGCCATCGACAAGTGGGGCTGGTACAACCGCAACGCGGCCATCAACCCGTACCTCTCCGAGGGCAAGAAGACCGTTTCGATCGAGATCGCCGAGCAGCTCGACTGGAAGATGCCGGATTATCTCGCCATCTCCGTCGGCGACGGCTGCACCATCGCAGGCGTGTGGAAGGGCCTCAAGGACCTGTACGCCATCGGCTTTATCGACAAGCTCCCGCGCCTCATTTCCGCGCAGGCCGAGGGCTGCCACCCCATCAACCGCGCCATCGCGGAGAACAAGCCCTGGGAGCCGATGGAGGAGAACACGCTGGCCGACTCCATCGCCGTCGGCGTGCCGCGCAACGCGGACAAGGCGCTCATGGCGATCCGCGAGTCGAACGGCATCGTCGTGAACGTGACGGACGAGGAGATCATGGCGGCGCAAAAGCTGCTCGGCACGACCTGCGGCGTCTTCGGCGAGCCCGCGGGCGTCACTGGCACGGCGGCAGTCAAGAAGCTCTGCGAGCAGGGCGTGCTCGGTGAGAACGACACGGTCGTCTCCGTCGTGACGGGCAACGGCCTCAAGGACGTGGCCAACGCCATCAAGTTCTGCGGCGAGCCGATGAGCCTGCCGAACGACCTTGACCTGCTGGTCGAGGAATTCGACAAGCGCGGCATCAGGACCGAAGCGTAACAGAAAAAGAAGAGCCCCGTGAATCGCATGATCCGCGGGGCTCTTTTCATACAAAATACTTTTTGACAAATGGGATCTGGTGAAGCAGCGCTGAGACGAGGAACGACAGCGCGCCGATGATCAATGTCAGCAGGGGAACGGAGAAAAATACGTTGAGTGACAGCGTGTTGAAGTGCAGAAAAATGTCGAACGATTCGATGAACAGCGGGTGTACGAGGTACGCGCCGAAGCTCCAGTGCGACAGCGCGCGAATGCACCTGTGACACTTTTCGCTTAAGTTCGGGAAGTTCAGATGCTCTTTGGCAAAGACGAACAGCCCCACGCAGACAAACAGTACATTGAGCGAATCGTAGCCGTAGAACAGCTCTGTTGCCGCGCCCTGCAAACGCGAGGCGAATGACGTCAGCACGACCGTGAGGACGAAGCCGAGCACACCTAGCGCGTAAAGCACACGCTTTGCGGTCAAGGAAAACTCCTTGCGGACCAAATAGTAACCGAGCACAAAGTAGGGGACGAAGCCGAGCGTGAAATGATAATAGAATTTGCCCGTGAGCGCCTTGAATTCAGCGCAGTACTGCCACGAGAGAAGCGACACGGCCGACGCGATCTGCGGCAGCAGGAACGTAAAGATGAGCGTGAGCAGTAGAAAATAGCGCAGGAGCTTTTCATCCCGCACGATGGCGCGCAGAAACGGCACGATCAGATACAGTCCCACGATCATGAAGAGAAACCACATATGATAGTGACCGTTGAGAAACTGTTGCAAAATAAGGTTCGTCGGGCATCCCTCGAAGTTCACCATGAAGACGGCGTAGAGCGCCGACCAGAAGACAAACGCTGTGACAAGACGGAGAACATTCTTTTTGAGAATGTGCAAAAGACTCTGCGAGCCGGAGAGGAACAGCGAGCCGCTGATCATCACGAAAACCGGAACAGCCCAGCGCACAGCACTGTCGTAAAGGTTGAAGGCTTGCCAGGCTCTTGAATAGACGTCCGTATCGGCCCAGTGCTGCGCGGACAGATGCAGCACGATGACGGCGAAAGTCGCCAAAATGCGCAGTACGTCGAAATACGCGATGCGCTGCGGTTGTGTCTGTTCCATACTTAACGTTCGACCGCCTTTTCAGGATCGGCGTTCTCCGCCGGTGCGGTCTCTTCGGCAGCGGGGGAGGCAGACTCATCCGCTGCGGGCTCTGCCGCGACAGCTTCGGCCTCCTGCGCCTGCTGGGCGGACATGGCCTCGGCGCGGCCTTCTTCGCGCGCCTGCTTTACGGCCTCCTCGCGGGTCTTTTCCGCCTTAGCGCGCTCCTTTTCGACCATGTGCTGAGCGTGCTTATTTTGCAGCTTGAACACCAGCCGCAGCACGAACACGAACACCACGATCGCAAGGCCGAGCCAGCTCCAGAACTTGAGCTCGAAGAGCGTCTTGACCGTCCAGTACTTCGCCTGCATGCCGAGGAAGCAGAACAGGATCGACACGGCCAGCGCCGCGCCGAACAGCAGCACCCACAGCACCGACTTGACGGCGCTGTGCTTGCGCACGCGCAGGTGCGCGATCAAAAACAGCAGACTCAGCAGAAAAAACGCAGGGAACTGCGCAAATAAAATTTCCCTCAGATCCATATCTTACCTCACAGTGCGCATTTGCCGCGCTTCAAGTATTCGCCCATCTTGCCGCCGACGACCTTGCCGCCGTCCACCTGCAGCTGACCGCGCAGGTAGACCTTCGACACGCCGCCATTCGTGCGGAAGCCCTCGAACGGCGTGTAGCCCGCCTTGGAGAGCATGTCCGCGCCGTGGAGCACGTGGCTCGCGCCGGGATCGTAGACGACGATGTCGGCGTCGCTGCCCGCAGCGATGACGCCCTTGCGGGGGTAGAGACCGTAGAGCTTGGCGGGATTTTCGCTCAGCGCGCGGCAGACGCCGCCGAGCGAGAGCTTGTTTTCATTGATGGCCACAGTGTAGACGACCTCGCCACGCGTTTCGACGCCGGGAAGACCGCCGGGGATCTTCGTAAAGTCGTCGCGGCCCATGTCCTTCTGCTCGAGCGTGAACGAGCAGTGGTCGGTCGAGATGGTCTGCACCTCGCCGCGGCGCAGCGCCTTCCAGAGCGCTTCACTGTCTTCCTGCGAGCGGATGGGCGGCGCGCAGACATAGCGCGCAGCGGAGGAAAAGTCGGGATCGTAGTAAACGCCGTCGTCGAGCGCCAAATACTGCGGGCAGGTCTCGACATACACGGTCTGTCCGCGGCGGCGCGCCGCGGCGATCTCGTCAAGAGAAGCACGGTTCGTCGTGTGGACGATGATGACGGGCGCGTCGGCCGCCTGCGCGATGCGCAGCAGACGCGAAACAGCCTCGGCCTCTAAATAGTCAGGGCGGGAGATCGGGTGCGATACGACGTCCGCGCCCAAACCGCTCGCCTTGAGTTCGGCGATGCGCGCGTCGATGACGCCCGCGTTCTCACAGTGGACGCCCGCGATGCCGCCGCGGAGCTTGAGCGCTTTCAGCGCGCGGTAGACCGCGCCGTCGCCGATCATCATGGCGGGGTAGGTGAGGTACATCTTGAAAGACGTGATACCGGCGTCGAACATCGCGTCGAGCTCAGACTCGATGCTCTCGTTCCAGTCGTCGATGGTCATATGGAAGCCGTAGTCGCAGTAGCACTTGCCGTCGGCCTTTTTATGCCAGAGATCAAGCCCATAGGCAAGGGATTCCCCTTTATTGGGGCAGGCAAAGTCAATGACCGTCGTCGTGCCGCCGCGGATGGCGCTTTTGCTGCCGCTTTCAAAGTCGTCGGCCGTCGTGGTGCTGCACACATCGAGATCGAAGTGCGTGTGCGCGTCGATAAAGCCGGGGAAGAGCATGCAGCCCGTCACGTCGACGACCTCGCTCTGCGCGGCAAGCTCGGGCGGAATGTGGCCAAGCATTTCGACCTTTTCCCCGTCGATGAGCACGTCGGCGCGGCGGCAGCCGCGGCCGCTGACGACATAGCCGCCTCGAAGCAGTGTTTTCATGGAAGAACCCTCCTTTGAAAAAATACCGTTCCAAATTAGCAAAAGCATAGCATACTTTTTACCTGATTTCCATAGAGTTTGGAAAAAATGTGAGAAGCGCCAAGATTTTTGCCGCAAATTCGGAACAATGCCGTATTGAGAAAGTAGCAGACATACGATACAATAAAATCATACCACATTCCGCTTTTATTTGTACAAAAAGCGAACTTTTGGCGCGCAGACCAACTGAGAGATGTGAAAAGGAGCTGTGTGTCACGAAGAGCGGACAGAGAAAAAGCGGAGTGAAAAAATTGAGGAGGAAAACACTATGCGCAAGTTCCTATCCGTCCTGCTCGCAATGGCGATGGTCCTCAGCCTGACTGTGACCAGCTTTGCGGCGGACACCGCCGCTGATGCGAAAGCCGAGATGGCGGGCAAGACTGTCATTCTGCATACGAATGACGTGCACGGTGCGGTCGAGGGCTATGCCTACATCGCACAGCTCAAGGCCGACTATGAGGCCAAGGGCGCCGAGGTCATCCTCGTCGACGCCGGCGACTTCAGCCAGGGCACGACCTATGTCAGCTCCACCAAGGGCGCTGATGCGGTCACGATGATGAATGCCGCGGGCTACGACGTCGTCACCCTCGGCAACCACGAGTTCGACTACGGCTATGCCCAGCTCAAGGAAAACATGAGCAAGGCCAAGTTCAAGGTCGTCTGCGCGGACGTCTTCAATGAGGACGGTACCCCCATCTTCGACGCGAGCTACACCTACACCACCAAGTCCGGTGTGAAGGTCGGCTTCTTCGGCATGGAGACCCCCGAGACCCAGACCAAGGCCAACCCCGCGCTCATCAAGGGCCTGACCTTCGCTGACAAGGACGCCTTCACCAAGGCTGCCGCCGATCAGGTCGCGGCGCTCAAGGATGCGGATGTCGTCATCTGCCTTGCGCATCTGGGCGTGGACGCTGAGTCCGCTCCTTACCGCTCCACCGATCTTTACGCCGCCGTCAAGGGCATTGACTTCATCATCGACGGCCACTCCCACACCGTGATGACCAAGGGCGAGAAGGGCGAGCCCATCCAGTCCACCGGTACCGCGTTCAAGAACATCGGCGTGATCGTCATCGATGACGCCAGCAAGAAGATCGAGAGCAACTCCCTTTACGAGATCAAGGAAGACACCGCCAAGGACGCGACCGTTGCCGCGGCGGCAAAGGTCATTGTTGACCGTGTCAACAATGAATACGGTGTCAAGTTCGCCACCAGCAAGGTCGAACTCAACGGCGCGAAGGCCCCCAACGGCAACCGCGACGTGGAGACCAACAACGGCGACCTCATCACCGACGCGATGCGCTGGAAGGTCTTGCAGAACAAGGACGGCCTGACCGTGAATGAAGACCATGTGGTCGCCATCACCAACGGCGGCGGCATCCGTGCGGCGATCGCCAAGGGCGATGTGACCAAGAAGGACATCAACACCGTTCTGCCGTTCGGCAACACGGTCGCGGTCGTCTATGTCACGGGTGAGCAGCTGCTCGAAGCGCTCGAGGCGTCTACCTTCAGCACCCCGACGGCGGTCGGCGGCTTCCCGCAGGTTTCCGGCATCAACTTCACCATCCACACTGGCAAGGCGTATGACAAGAACGACACCACCTATCCCGAATCCACCTACTACGGCCCCAAGACCATCAACCGCGTGGTCATCAACAGCGTCAACGGCAAGGAATTCAAGGCCAATGAGGTCTACGCCGTTGTGACGAACAACTTCTGCGCCGCCGGCGGCGACACCTACTATGCCTTTAAGGCCGCTTCCGCCCAGTTCGACACCGGTATTCCTCTGGACGAGGCTGTGATGGAGTATGTGACCAAGGAGCTCAAGGGCGCCATCGGCGAGCAGTATGCCGCGCCTCAGGGCCGCATCACCTACTTCAATCCCTTCAAGGATGTGAAGACCACCTCCTGGTACTTCAACTACATGATCCATCTTTATGAGGCTGGCGTGATCTCCGGCACCTCCGCCACCACCTACACGCCCGACGCCAAGCTGTCCTGGGCGGCCGCACTCAAGCTCCTGCTTGTCAGCCACGGCGATCTCAAGGCTGCGGACGCCACCGGCGCCTACTGGAGCAAGAACGTCATCGCCAAGGCTGCTGAGCTCGGCCTCGTTGCCGCCGATCTCGACGGCACGAAGGCCATCTCCCGCCTCGAGTTCTGCCAGGTCGCTGCCAAGCTCAACAAGCTTGCCGAGTCCAAGACCGAGAGCAAGTTCACCGACTGCACCGACGGTTACGTGATGGCGCTCGTCGATGCGAAGGTTATCAACGGCATGACCGAGACCACCTTCGAGCCTGCCGCGTCCCTGACCCGCGCGCAGATCGCCAAGATCATCTATCAGCTGAACCTGATCGAGAAGTAAGGCAAAATATAAACGCAAAAAGAGCGCTGCTTAGGCAGCGCTCTTTTTGTTGCAAAGGGGAGAGGAGCCGGTGCGACGCACCGGCTCCCTGTTTCATTTTGCGATTTTGTTGTTATGTGTACAGATAGCTGTACTTATCGCGCACGGTGAGGATGAGCGCCTCGAGCTCAACGGGCAGATCGTTGTCGCAGGATGCCAAGTCGTATTCCTTCACGCCGTCCTCGTAGCGCAGGCGGACCATATCGTCGTCCTCAAAGAGCACGCCGTAGTTTTCGCTCTCGTCCATGTCCTCGCGCGTATCAAAGAGCGTGAACTTGTCGTGGCAGGGCTCGCTTGCGTAGGGGCAGAACTGCGTGCAGTTGCCGCACTCGTTGCACATCTTGTCGACATGGACGATCTCGTGCGAGCCGTCGGCCATCTTGATGACGACATTCGCGCGGTTCGGGCAGGAATCGACGCAGTTTTCACACACGGTGGAGCACTGTAAGCAGCGCTCGCCGTCGCAGACACACTTACTGGCCATCGAGAGGATACCCTTCTTGGCCTGCGCGTCGAACTCGGTCACATCGGCCTCGGCAGGGATGTCGTAGATGTGCGGGTGACCGACGACGATCTCGGCAAAGCGCGCGGCGTCGGCAATGCCCTCGACCACGGTGGCGGGGCCGCGGTGCGCGTCGCCCGCGCAGTACACGCCGGGGATGTTCGTCTCGAACGCGGGACCCTTGCGCTCCATCTCGATGCCGTTTGCGGCCATCAGCTCAGCGTCGACCTGCTCGCCCACGGCGGAGATGACCATGTCGCAGGGAATGGTGAACTGCTCGCCGGATTTGACGGGACTGCGGCGGCCGCTCTCATCCGGCTCGCCGAGGATCATCTTATCGCACAGGAGCTTGCCGCGGCTCTGTTTGACGGGTGCGGCCAGCTCGACGAATTCGACGCCGTCCGCGATGGCGAGCTGTAACTCATGCTCGTCGGCGGGCATGAACTTCTTCGTGCGGCGGTAGAGGATGGTCGCATGCGCACCCATGCGCTTTGCAACGCGCGCGGCGTCCATGGCGGTGTTGCCCGCGCCGACAACGACGATGTTGCCGCTCAGGCAGGGCTTGACCTGCTTTTTCATGCGCTTCATCCACTCGATGACGCCCTGCACGTTGCCTTCAATGTCGAGCTTGCCGGGCTTCCACGCGCCGGTGGCCATCAGGATGTGCGTGTAGCCCATCTTCTTGAGCTGTTCGACGGACGGAGCAGGCTTGCCGAGCTTGACCTCGACGCCGTAGCGCTCCATGAGCGCGACGTCCTTGTCGATGGCCTCGTCGCTGATGCGGAAGGCGGGGATGACGTAGCGCGGCACGCCGCCAAGCTTGCGCTCGCGCTCGAAGATCGTGGTGGGAACACCCTCGCGGCCAAGGAAGTACGCCGCGGCGATACCGGTCGGGCCGCCGCCGATGATGGCGACGCGCTTGCCCTCGACGCGCTCGGGCAGCTTGATGGACGCCATCAGGGCATTGTAGCCCTTCTGCGCGGCGAGGAGCTTGGTGTCGCGGATGTGGACGCTCTCCTCATAGAAATTGCGGGAGCACTTGCCCTGGCAGCGGTGCGCGCAGATGGTGCCGGTGATGAAGGGAAGGGCGTTCTTTTCGGTGATGAGCTTGAGCGCGGGGCCGTAGAGACCCTTGCGGCACAGCTCGATGTACTCGGGAATGTCCTGCTCGATGGGGCAGCCGCCCTTGCAGGGGGCGATGAAGCAGTCGAGCCAGGGCACCTGCTCGGTGGACTTGCGGCTGGGCAGGGGCTTGATGGGCTTGAGGTGATGGTAATTCGTGCGGGCGGAGGCGGCGAGGTCGGAGATGGCGGCGGAGTCGGTGCCGGCGAAGACGCGGTACTCCATCGGCTCGACCTTCTCGACCATCTGGAGCAGGCGGTTGTAGCCGCCCGGCTTGAGAATGGTGGTGGCGACGGTGATGGGCCAGATGCCCGCGGCAAAGAGCTTATCGCAGTTGAAGTATTCCGCGCCGCCGGCGAAGGAGATACGCATCTTGCCGCCGAACGCGCGGGAGATGCGATTGCACATCTCGATGGTCAGCGGGAAGAGGCTGCGGCCGGACATATACATCTCGTCGTTCGGCAGCTCGCCGCGCGTGGTGTCCACGGGGAAGGTGTTGGAGAGCTTGAGACCGAACTCCAGACCCTCCTTGTCCGCGAGCTTCTGCAGACGCTCGAACATGGGCACCGCGTCCTCCCACTGGAGATCCTCGTTGAAGTGATGCTCGTCGAACACGATGTAGTCGTAGCCCATGGAGTCGAGGATGCTGCGGGCGGTCTTGTAGCCGAGGATGGTGGGGTTGCACTTGACGAAGGTGTGCAGGTGCTTCTTCGTGAGCAGATAGCTTGCGATGCGCTCGATCTCCTGCGGCGGGCAGCCGTGGAGCGTGGAGACGGTGACGGAGCGGGACACGCGCGGGGAGATATGCGCGATGAAATCGCGCTCGGCGGGGAAGAGCTCGGTGAGCACCTTTTTGCACTCCTTGAACTGCGCGGTCCTGCTTGCGTCCATCATGTTGTCGACGTAGCTGTTGCCCTTGCGGCCCCTGATGCCCGCGAGGTCGA
>ENA-UEQP01002746-UEQP01002746.1-human-gut-metagenome-genome-assembly--contig:-NODE-2746-length-12716-cov-3.781391_pt1 | contig 12716 bp, 11 predicted proteins | sample MGYA00242951_ERZ507951 | MGnify/ENA primary metagenome ERZ507951 (study PRJEB26167, sample SAMN06115539) | human gut metagenome | host: Homo sapiens | place: China:Shanxi | collected 2015-11-18...
ACAAAGGGGACTCTCTCCCGTCAGGATCTGGCTGTGAGCAACGCGAACAGACTGAGGGCTTAAATTAGGCTCCCTTGTAAAGGGAGCTGTCATCGAAGATGACTGAGGGATTAAAAAGCGAAGCACTTTTTTTTGAAATCTATTTTTTTGAGAAAATCCCTCCGGCTTGCCTTACGGCAACCCACCTCCCTTTACAAGGGAGGCTGTTTTCCGCAAAAAGACGGACGAAGAGTTCGAGTCTCTCCAAACAAATTCATATATACAAAAAGAAAAAGCACAAAGGAAAAATCCTTGTGCTTTTTCTGGCGCAGAAGGAGAGACTCGACGGGTTTTCAACCCGTCATGTTCGCTTTGCGAACAGTTTATTTTATGTCCCTTTTTGCTTTGCAAAAAGATGGACGAAGAGTTCGAGTCTCTCTGCCTTTTTTCATCATACAGAAAAAAGGTACCGAGGAAAATCCCGATACCTTTCCTGGCGCAGAAGGAGAGACTCGACGGGTTTTCTACCCGTCGTGTTCGCTTTGCGAACAGGTTATTTTATGTCCCTTTTTGCTCCGCAAAAAGACGGACGAAGAGTTCGAGTCTCTCTGCCCTTTTTGCATTATACAGAAAAAAGGTACCGGGGAAAATCCCGATACCTTTCCTGGCGCAGAAGGAGAGACTCGAACTCTCGCGCCGGTTACCCGACCTACGCCCTTAGCAGGGGCGCCTCGTCACCAACTTGAGTACTTCTGCATTGGTAGCGTCTATGACACTATTCGATTGTTAAAAGAGAGAGCGGAAAATCCGCTTTCTCTTCTAAGTGGCGGAGAGAGTGGGATTCGAACCCACGGTACGTTGCCGTACGACGGTTTTCAAGACCGTTCCGTTATAACCACTTCGGTATCTCTCCGTATTAGGCGAAAACTATAATATCACAGTTTTCGCTTTGTGTCAATGTTTTTTTGCTTTATAACGAGCTTTCGGAAGAAGATTTGCACCGTAAAATCACAAATTCAGAAGTATCTCCGAAATGAGCTTTTGCATTTCGCGAGCCTTGAGTTTACCCGTGGTCAGCACCTCTTCCTCGCTTAACGGCTGTTTTAAAACTCCTGCCGCCATATTTGTGATAAGTGAAAAAGCGAGCACTTTAAATCCGCAATGATTGGCGGCTATTACCTCCGGAACGGTGGACATACCGACTGCGTCCGCTCCGAGTATCCGAAATGCACGAATTTCCGCCGGTGTTTCATACGACGGGCCGAGGCAGCCGAGATATACGCCCTTTTTAAGGTCGGTACCCGTTTTTGCGGCGCATGCTTCGGCAATATCACGAAGTGACGGATTATATGCAAACGACATATCCGGGAAACGTGTGCCAACGCTGTCATCATTTTTTCCCACGAGCGGATTTCTGCCCATAAAATTGATATGGTCGGTTATAAGCATAATATCCCCGGGTTTAAAGTCGAGATTAACTCCGCCGGCGGCATTGGTAAGTATCAGATTTTCCGCTCCGAGGGCACGCATAACTCTTATAGGCAATACGACTTTATCAAGCTCCCAACCCTCATAGCAGTGAAGCCTGCCCTGCATACAAATAACGGGTTTTCCCGAAAGCCTGCCTACGATAAATCTGCCCTTGTGACCGGGAGCGGTAGATACGGCAAAGCCTTCAAGCTCGCCGTAATCTATATACACGGGATTTTCGATTTTTTCGCCCATATCGCCGAGCCCCGAGCCCAAAACTATTGCTGTTTTCGGTATTTCGTTTATTCTCGACCTTATATAATCTGCGTTTCGCTCTATGATGTCAGCCATTTTTCTTTACCTCGCTTATAATTCTGCTCGCTGCGGCATTTACGGTGCTTTTGACCTTTTCGATATCAATCGTTGTGAATTCTCCGTCCTTATAAAGCACTCTTCCGTCCGCCATAGTCAGCACAACATCGGCACCGTCTGCGGCATATACAAGGTTATTTATCATATCGGTTTGCGGATACATATGCTCGCTTTCGATGTTTAAAACGCAAAGGTCAGCTTTGTATCCCGCTTTTATTGCACCGCTGTCCTCTCTGCCCTGTGCCTTGTAACCGTTTACGGTAGCCATTTTTAAAATATCGCGTTCGGAAACCACCGAGGCGTCGTTATGAAGACCTTTCGGCAAAAGCGCGCAAAGGAACATTTCCTTTATCATATTAAGATTGTTGTTTGAGGCGACGCTGTCTGTACCTATTGCCACATTGACGCCGCTTTTTAAGAGCTTGTAGACATCGCATATACCGCTGCCGAGCTTCAGGTTACTCGCCGGGCACGTGGCTGCCGTCACGCCCTTTTCGCGTAAAAGCTCAATATCTCCGTCCTCAACCCAAACACAATGAGCCGCAGTTGTCGGCACGTCAAAAACTCCGCATTTATAAAAGAGCTGCGTCGGAGTTAACGAGTACTTCGCCTTACATTCTTCGTGTTCCTTCTTCGTTTCAGACAGGTGTATGTGCGCCCTAAGCCCCCTCTCGCGGACCTTTTCGGCGAACTGCTCAATTATTGTTCTTCTGTTTGTATACTCGGCATGCAGGCTCATATCTATTTTAAGTCTGCCGTCTGCGGCATTGTGAAACCGCTTTACTATATCTTCACTTTCGCGGAAGCTTTGCAGATTTTCAATATCGGTATCCTCAAAGCTCGTTATTGCGCGGCTGAAATTACATTTAATACCGCTGTCCGTTACGGCTTTCGCGACATTTTCGGAAAAGAAATACATATCGGAAAAAGATACGGTTCCGTATCTGAGCATTTCGGCTATCGCAAGCATTGACGAATAATATGCGTCCTCGCCCTTTATTCTGTCCTCAAACGGAAAAACCTTTTCGTTCAGCCAACGCTGAAGCGGCAGGTTTTCGGCATAGCCGCGCAAAAGCGTCATCGGCGAATGCGAATGTGCGTTTACAAAGCCGGGCATCAGCACCTTGCCGGTACCGTCGTATTCTTCGCCCTCATAATTTTCGGGGCGGACGCTGCTCACATAAACAATTCTGTCGTCCTTTGTCTCCACGAACATTGATTTTACATAATCAAAGTTTTCATCAACAATACCGATATTTTTAAATAACATAAAAGCTCCTCTTTGCATATTACGAAAAAAGGGCGTTTTGCGCCCTTAATTCTCGACTATTTCTATTGTCTGTATTTTTACATCCTCTAACGGCTTGTTTTGGAAGAAATCCACCTTGACATTTGCTATATCGTCAACGACATCCATTCCCTCAAAGACCTGGCCGAATACCGTGTGGTGATAATCGAGCCACGGAGTGCCGCCGTTGTTCTCGTATTCGCGCACAGCCTCGAGAGGGAAAAGCTTTTCCGAAGCGGTTTCAAGCTGATCAACAAGATCGTCGGAAACGGAATCCGCCTGAACTATAAAGAACTGACTGCCGTTTGTATTGGGGCCTGCATTAGCCATGGAAAGCGCGCCTCTGAAATTGTGCAGCTCGCTTGAAAATTCATCGGCAAACGGCTTGCCCCAAATGCTCTCGCCGCCCGTTCCGGTACCCTTGGGGTCACCGCCCTGAATCATAAAATCCTTTATTACTCTGTGGAATATAAGTCCGTCATAGTACCCGTTTTCAGCGTGCGTAACAAAGTTTTCAACCGCTTTGGGTGCTTCCTCCGGGAAAAGTCTCACCTTAATATCGCCCTTGTCGGTCTTGATAACTGCTATTTTTTCGCCGACAGCCGGCATTTCTTTTTGCTTTAACATTTGTTCCAACTCCCATAATACACTTATAAATTGCACCCGGTTTTCTCAGCGACAAATCGGATACATCATCAATTTAATAATATCACACAAACACGAAATCGGCAATGAACAATTCCCCGAAAAGTGATAAACACCAAAGCGATATTGTGTGCAAAACAGAATAATTGTTGACAAATACGGTTTGCGATAATATAATAATGTAAAGCGAAGAAGCGAGTTGTACAGCTCGCTTCTTTTTTATTTAGGAGTGAAAAATATGAAAGTTTATCACGGAAACATACTTACGGTAGATAAAAACGATACCGTCGCCGAATATCTTGTTGAAAATTGCGGCAGGATAGTTTATGTCGGTGACAGTCTGCCGGAGGCTTTTAAAGACGCAAAGACGATAGAGCTTCGTGAAAAGGCGTTGGTACCGTCATTTGCCGATACTCATATACATTTTGCGAGCTTTGCCACTTTTTATGCCGGTCTTAACGTTATGGATGCAAAAAGCAACTCGGAAATACTTGAAATGCTGCAGTCTCACGTCCGAAAAAGTAAGGAAAAAATAATTACAGGCTTCGGAGCCTCTCCGTATTCGGTGTCCGACGGTCATCTTGTCAGGCGCACCGAGCTTGACCGCGTCTGCCCCGACAAGCCTGTGTTTATAGTTAAATACGACGGTCACGCCTGCGTTATAAACACCGCTCTTTTAAATAAAATCCGTGATAAAATAAGAGGTCTTCGCGGCTTTCACGAGGATACAGGCGAAATGAATCAAGAAGCGTTTTTTGCCGTTTCGGATTATGTTACAAATTCTGTTTCACCGTTGCACCTTATAAAGAATATGCAAAAGGCAGCCGACTATATGGCCTCTGTCGGCATAGGAATGATACACAGCGTCAGCGGCGTCGGATTTTCTCACGATTTGGACGTCGATATGGAACGCTATTTCGGTGCGGGATTGAAAAACGGTATGCAATATCGTGTATTTTTCCAAACCATGGATACCGAAAAGGTAATCAAACGCGGTCTTACAAGAATCGGCGGATGCTTTGAAACAGCTCTCGACGGTTGCTTCGGCTCAAAAGACGCATCTCTTCTCTCACCGTATGAAAACAGTAACGACTGCGGAGTTTTATATTATTCCGACGAAAAGGTGACGGAATTTTGTAAAAAAGCAAACCGCGCGGGCTTACAGATAGAGATGCACGCAATAGGTGACAGGGCTTTTAATCAGGCGACAAGAGCCTTGAAAGCAGCCCTTGACGATTATCCGAGAGAAGATCATCGTCACACAATAATTCACGCGTGTTTGCCCACCGAAGAGGGCATTGAAATATGCAAAAAATACAACATCTCATTATCGGTGCAAACCGCATTCATCGACTGGCGACAAGAGCCGGATAAATATCTCAAAGAGATACTCGGCGCGCGCTCAAAAAGACTAAATCCGATTAAGACTTTCTCCGAAAACGGTATAAGGCTTTCGGCGGGTTCGGACGCGCCCTGCACAACGCCCGACCCCATTAACTGGATGTACAAAGCCTGCAACCACTCCTGCGCCGAAGAAGCGTTGTCCGTAAAAGACGCCCTGCGAATGTGCACCTACAACGGGTACCTCGCCACATTTGACGAAAAGGACCGCGGTTCTCTGGAAACGGGAAAAATCGCCGATATGGCAATTCTCTCCGAAAATCCCTATACTGTCCCCAAGGAAAGACTCGGAGAAATCAAAGTTACGGAGCTTCTTCTCGGCGGAAAGACTTACGAGAGTGCAGTCTCGCCGATATTTACGCATATTATGCGCGGTATAAAAAACAAGGGTAATTGCTGAAAGCAAAAAACGGGAGGTGAAAAATTTTCACCTCCCGTTTTGTATATACTGCGTATCAAGCCGTATATGCGACCTAAATCACAAATATTTTGTTACATCTTCGGTTTTTCGTTTTGGGACAACGTAATCGCCGTTACCGTCGATGAAATACTTCACGTCTTCGTCATTCATGTCTTTTATTTTGCTTTTATGTGTAGGATAACCGAATGCGACCACAGTATGGAGCGTTTGATTTTCCGTGAGTCCGAAAAGCTCAGACAGCTTTGCCTTGTTACAGGCGCCTATAACACAACTTCCGACGCCCTTATCCCACGCCGCAAGCGTCATATTGGAAATGGCAAGTCCCGCGTCCGTATCGCAGTTTTTATTTATATCGAGGTTTTCAACCACTCCTATAAACAGCGTCGGCTCTTCTCCTTCTTTTGGCTGTCCCACCTCAGGCGGCAAATAGCCGGCCCATCTTGTATACGAAAAGGTCTTTTTAACCATTTCGGGAGATTTTACCACGACGAAACTCAGAGGCTGTTTATTCGCCGCACTTGAAGCGTAGCGTGCAGCAGTCAAAATATCCTCTACCACGCAGTCGGGCACGGGGTCCTGCTTGAATCTGCGGTATGTACGCCTGGTCTTTAATAATTCCATAATATCCATAGGCTATACTTCTTTCTATACTGAAATTGAATTTATTGCGTCTGCCGCATTATTCGTCGGTGCGATTTTGCAGACAGCTTATATCGACATAATAATAGGACGGGTCCTCCGAATCTATCTGCACGGGAAATGATGTAATATTTCTGCGGGCAATTAAATCCGTAGGGTCAAACCAGAGATTAGGGCTTACAAAAACGTACCCCTTTCCGTCTACGGGATCGGTCCATTCACAGAGCACAACGTACGGATTGTGACCGTTGACAGAATAATTTTCATTTACGCTGACTTCGGTGTACGTCGCGTAAACCGTCCTTGAATTTTTAAGATACCGCTTATAAGCACGGTGTTCTTTTATAAGGCTTAAGCCGCCTACCGCGATAAATATAAAGCCGAAAGCACATATAAATATTGATATTCCGTAATCGTCGCCGACAACAACTCTGTCGGGATTATCGTTGTCATAGTAAATCTTAATTACCTTTCCGACACGATACGAGCTCGTATAAGTGCCTATCTCGGTGATATGCTCTTCACCGTCAACATCAAATGCGACATAGACTCGATGGTTTGTCTCATCATCGGCGCCTCTCTCGGTCGTTATCCTGATAATTTCAGCCTCGGCAGCAGTCATATTTTTGCGGTTAAGCGACCTGAAACCTATAACGCAGCCGATAATAAAAAACAGTGCACCTATCGCCATAAACAGCGTCATTACTTTTTTTACCGTACTGTTCATTACTACACTCCGATGTCAAACTTTGTTTTATTTATTGTAACACAAAAACATAAAACAAAAAAGTAAAAATCCCCATTCTTTCGAATGAGGATTTTTGTAAAGATGATATAAAAGAGATACCTTTTGCAAATTGTAACGAGGACTTGAACTAACGATAATAATCATATTAGTAGATAAAATTAAATTTTCAAGTTGCAAATAATGAATTGTTGAAAATTAAATAGGATTTATGTTATGATTACCTTGCAAGCAAAATGTAAAGTAGGTTGAAAGGCGGGTTGGAATTTGTGAAAAGGGCAATAAGTATTTTAATTGCATTTGTTATTGCAATGTCATCTGCACTTACAGGCTTTGCCGTTTATGCGGAGGAAGAAAAAGAGTCAAAAGGAATAAACAATTTCATTGACGGCATTGTTGAACTGACACATGAGTATGATAAGGGGAAAGAGTTTGTTGCCCCCGAAGAGGATGAAACGGCACAAATTCAAGCTTTTTCTGCTCGAAATTCAGAAGAAGTCACAGACAGCACTGAAACTGAATATACCTTACAGGATTTTCAAACAGCCCGATTGATTATTCGTGCTGATGGTAATTTTGACAAATGCGGCGCGTTAGAGGATGTCAGCGGCTTTGAGGACTTTCATATTTTGCAATATGAAAGTCCCGAAGTGGCTATGTATGCATATGGACAGTTGCAGAAAGAAAAAACATATTAGAAGTAGACATTGATTTGGTTTGTTCCAATTGTAGATATGAAAGTGACCCAGATAACCCAGATATTATCCAAAAAGATGAATTTTTAAACGATTGGAGCCGTGACAGAACACAGTCAAAAAGATTGCAGGAATATCTTGCAAAGTCAAACATTCCTATGAAAGAAGTTATTGTCGGTGTTGTGGACACAGGCATAGACTACAACCATGAAATTTTTGAAGGTCGGGTAGAGCGAACATATTTTAATGCGTCCTCTTCAGGCAACGCAAACGATGAAATGGATTCTGAGACAATTTATCACGGAACGACTGTCAGCAGCATTGTTATCAATAACTCACCGAAAAATGTGAAAGTTGCTGTATATAAAGTCAGCGATAGCAATGATGATTTGACTGTTACTACAATCTGTGCCGGTCTTCTTAAGGCAATTGAAAAGCAAAGTGACATTATTAATGTAAGTCTAACCTCTCCGAATGAGTCTTTAATTCAAGAATGTGTTTTAAAAGCTTACGCTGAAAACATTCCTGTATTTGCTCCTGTAGGCAATCACGGAATGCTGGATATGGCGCTTTACCCCGCCAATATATCGGAATGCATTGCTGTATCAGCTACTGATTTTAACAATACAACTACATTTATGAATGACTTGACTTTGAATTCTGATATTTCTGCACCCGGAGAGCATATCGCCGTGGCGATTCCCGGAAATCGTTATGCCAGATTTTCGGGAACCTCTTATTCATCACCTTATGCCGCCACTTTAGGTGCGCTTTTGAAATCTGTTACCCCTGAAATAACGGTTGACGAAATAGATGCTCGATTAAAAGGAATATCTTTGGATGTTAAAAGATACAGCGAAACGAAATCGTTGCAAGGCGCTTATATGGATAATTATCACTCTTTGTATGACGGTATCGGTATGATTCAGTTTGCTAACGCACTTGGTTTGGAAAAGATTATTGCACCCGAACTGAATTTAGAAAATAAAGTCTATGTTGGAGAACAAATCTGTACAATCACTTGCCCGAATGAAAAGGCAACCGTATTGTACACAACTGACGGTATATACCCTACTTTAGAGAATGCCAATATATATACAGAACCGTTTGAAATTACACAGCGCACCCGTATTCGTACTGTTGCATATTATGCGGACGGCGGATATTACAGCGATGAAGTTGAGGCAACACCACGCATTCAGCATACAGACAGCGATGAAAATTTCGAAATCGATAATGACGGCATAATCAAACGCTATACGGGAAATGTTTTAGATTTGTTTGTCCCCGAAACAATAAATGGGGTTACGGTAACGGGATTTGATAAGGGTGCATTTAATGCTGTAATCGGGCTTATCCTCCCTAAAACCGTTACGGAAATACCTACAGGTGCTTTTTCAAAAAATTCCACCATAGAATTTGTTTGTGGTAAAGGTATAATTACTGTCAAATCAAGTGCTTTTTCGCAGTCTAATATTATGAATGTCGAATTTCCTGCCGCAAAACATATTCAAGGCAATGCTTTCTATCTTGCTTCAAAGTTTTGCAGTGGCTATTTCCCAAATATTGAGACAATAGACAGTGGAGCATTTTCATATTCAAAAATCATATCTTTTTATGGTCCGGATGTACAAGAAATTGGTGACGGTGCGTTCGGTCAATGTTCAAGACTGGAAAAGGTATATTTTCCGCAATGCAAAATAATAAATGAAATTTGGGGCGGAAATGGTACTTTTGAATCTTGCTCTCGGCTAACAAGTGCTGATATGCCTTTAATTACGAATTTGACTGCCAATGCATTTAGCGGTACTTCAATATTAAAAGCAGATTTCCCATTTGTTGAAACGATTACACAAAGAGCATTTTATGAGTGCGATTATTTAGAATATATAAATATGCCGTTATTGCTTTCTGTTCCTAAGCAAGCTTTTAGTTCATATTTTCCCCGTAATACAGAACCGCGTTTTTTTTGTTTAGACAGCGTAACGCAAATCGAACAAGATGCTTTTGGAACTTATCCAACTTCCCGAGTTGAGTTTTCACATTTAGAATCGGCAAAAAGTCTGCCACAAACAGAAGAATGTATAATTTCTATGCCCTCAACATTTAGAGAATGTACCAAAGATACAAAGGGCAGAAATTACAAGGTGTACGGCACTAAAGGTACTTATGCAGAGCAGTGGGCAAATGAAAACGGACACACATTTATTGAAGTCTCACAGGACACTGCCGTGCTTACTCAACTGCCCGAAAAATATACCGATGCGGACAGTGTTTTAACCGCAGATGTTATCGGCTTTAACCGTACTTATCAGTGGTACGCAAATGATACGAATGATAACACCACAGGTACTCCAATACCAAACGCAACAGGCAAAGAGTTTAACCCTGCCGATTACCCTGCAAAGTATTATTATTGTGTTGTAACAAGTACCGATGTAGGCTATGACCCCATTGAAATTCGTACAAATGTAACGGAGAACACCACATATCAGTCAGCCGATTACACCGAGTACAACAAAGCTGTTGAACAGGCAAATGCAATAGACCGCAGTTTGTACACGGATTTGACCGAGCTTGACGAAGCCCTTTCGGCTGACATAAGCGGATTGTCAAACGCACAGCAAAACATCGTTGATGAGCAGACAGCAAAAATCAAAGCCGCTTTGGATAACCTTGTTTTGAAGCCTGCCGATTATACCGAGTACAACAAAGCAGTCGAACAAGCAAAATCACTTAATCGAGATGACTATGTGGATTTCTCAAAAGTTGACGAAGCTTTGGCAGTTGATATGTCAAATAAAAACATCACCGAGCAAGCAGAGGTAGATGCACAAACACAAGCAATTACAGATGCAATAAACGGTTTAGAATTAAAACCTGTTGCACCGCCTGTAACTAATCCGACAGAGCCGTGCGACCCGGTAAAACCGACTGAACCTACAGTCGCTGAAAATTCGTCCGTTTCCGCAGACATGCAGAGCCCCGAGATTCCGAAAACTGCAGGCGATAAACTCGTCTGTATCAGCGCAGCGAGCCTTATTCCTTTTGCAGTATGTATTTTCACTCTTATTCGTAAGAAAAAGGAACCGGACTAATAAAGTGCATAATTCTAAATACAACTACTCTATTTAAAGACTGCAAAGATAACATTCGGTGATGTAAAACTGTAAAAATGGGCGTACTTACATCCCTCCGATTTAAGAATGAAAAAGGCAGATAGATTTTTCGATTTCTATCTGCCTGATTTTATTGATATTAAATTGTTTGAGAGTTCAAATCCAACAGGAATGGATTATTTGCTGTTTGGCATCTATAAACTCATCTTGGAAAAATTTTTCAAATTTAAGGAGAAAAAACGAGTGATATGCCGAGTCTCCCTCGGCGTGACATTTTTGCTAACGCAAAAGTGATATTCGCCGTTGGCATAGTGGTATTTTATTCGCATAAAGCTGCCGCAGGCAATATCACTATGCGTAGCATAATACCACTGCGTAGCAATACCGCTCGCCATAGGCAAATTTAACTGAAAAAAGCACCTGCATTCGCAAGTGCTTTTTTCTTGTGATTACGCGACGGAATAGCACAATTACAATTCCAATATATATGAAGTACTACTGTATTTTTTGATAATAAATCTTTTCTTCCGAATCCCAAGGAGACATTTTCCTATCAATAATGTCAAATCCATATTTCTCATATAAATTTTCGTGATCACTCACTAGATATACTTTATCAAAACCAATCGATTATAAATATAACATTTAATATATTATAAGCCTTTGACTCAACCTGTTACCACGCCACTTTTCGTCAACGAACAAATACCCAATATAAGGCGTATAATGTACATCAGGAATACAATCTGTTATTGCAACAGTGCAATATCCACAGATCTCATCATCATTAAAGGCGACAATAACTCTTTCCCAATCTTTAAAACCATTGTTCATCATAGCACTCGCTAATGATTTTCCTGCTTTCCACGAACAACTATCTGCATAATTTTTCACTTTGTTCCACATTTCATTAGATGCGGTAATAGCCTTGATTATCATTTGTTCTCCTTTGCCGTATTGATAGAAGAAATCAAAATTCTTTTGACTTCCGTGCATTTATTGAGCATTGTTTTGTCCTTGTAATATCCGCTTTCTATAAGCAACTCTATCCAATATTCGCTTTCGGAACATTCCTTGAGAGCAATTTGAAGTTTAGCGATAAAATCGGCTTTTCCGTGACCGTAAAACGCTTCGCGAATATTTGCACCAACACTTGTACCACTACGGATAAGTTGATTGGTTAGTACACTTTCCTTTTAAGTTTGCTTTACATAGTTACAAACCTTAATTATCTGCAAAGCAAATTCTTTGGATTTTATAATCAAAGGACTATCTGCCATAATATTACCGCCTTTTCTATTACGATTATAACACTATAAAATAAAAAGAGCAAGGTATCAACCTTGCGTTTATAATTAGTGCCGTAGGCACACCTAACTTATTTCCTATTACTTCTTACTTATTACTTTCCAAAAATCCCGTATCAAACTTTATTTGAAGTAAGAGTGAAGAGGTAAGAAGTAAAAAGTAAAATCCCGTCCACTAAAGTGAACGGGATTTTTGGCTCCCCCAGTTGGACTCGAACCAACGACACCGCGGTTAACAGCCGCGTGCTCTACCGACTGAGCTAAGGAGGAGTGTTGGCGCTACCTATCTTTCCGGGCCGTCTCCAGCCAAGTATTGTCGGCAGAAGCGAGCTTAACTTCCGTGTTCGGGATGGGAACGGGTGGACCCTCGCCCTAATCAGCACCAACTGCTGTATTGCAACTGTCTTATACAGTAACAAACCTTTATCCAATTGTCAAGTCGTGCCGAGTGGCACGTTCAAGCGTTTTGCACAGCAAAACCTTGCCGCAGGGCGAATTCATTTCGCCCGAGGATTTTTTGTCCTCAAGGGTTCCCGAAAAAGCATTGCTTTTTTGGGATGGTGACCCGTACCGGATTCGAACCGATGTTAACGGCGTGAGAGGCCGCTGTCTTAACCACTTGACCAACGGGCCAT
>ENA-UEQP01002760-UEQP01002760.1-human-gut-metagenome-genome-assembly--contig:-NODE-2760-length-12649-cov-3.503659_pt1 | contig 12649 bp, 8 predicted proteins | sample MGYA00242951_ERZ507951 | MGnify/ENA primary metagenome ERZ507951 (study PRJEB26167, sample SAMN06115539) | human gut metagenome | host: Homo sapiens | place: China:Shanxi | collected 2015-11-18...
TGAGACAATTTGCCGGGAAGGCATTTCATCTCCTATCAGACCGTATATTCCATGCAACAGAGGTTTTACCCGGAGAGCGAGCCGTTCGCCCTCTTCTGTCAGGTAAATTTGTTTGTTACGCCGGTCCGTCGGGTTTCCTCGACGTTCTACCCAGCCTTTCTTTTCCAGCTTATTGATAAGATTGGTCAAGCAAGCTTTGTCTTTAGCTGTCTGTTCTGCCAGATATTGCTGGCTGACTCCGGGTTTCTTCCATAAACGATGCATCACCTGGAGCATCTCGAATGTCATGTTGACATTATTGGTTCTCAATACTCTTTGTATGGTCTGGCGAAAGGTCATTCGCGTTTTCAGAATTTGGAGTATTAGTTCGTGTGCCGTTTCGTTATTTGCCATTGCTGTTTACTTTTACGGCACAAAAATAGTGAATATCCTTGAGATATCGGTTAAATGTTTGATTGTCGATTAAAGAATGCGCCGTTCCAATTCGTCCAACATATTCACGCGTTCCAAAGAAAATGTGTTGTCGTGCGTTTGTATATATTCCAAGATTGTCTTGGCTTTTTGCAACATCGCCTGCTCCTCGTCGGGATAGAGATAACTTTCTTCGATCAGGGTCTTGACGGCTATCTCAAGACGGAGGATTCCGCCGTTGTCATCACTGTCGAGTCGACGGACAAGGTCTGGGCCGTCATAAGGGTAGGACGGTCCAGTTTGAGGGAACTTTATATGGTTTGGATCAGCTCTGTAGTATGGCGAGCCGCATTTGTGTTGCGATTCATAATGATCTGAAGGACTACTTTAGCAAGTTCTTCGATCTGTATCATGATGAAGTCTCTCTTAAGCATAAGAAATATTAGCTTTGAAAATTGTCAATTTTCAATTGTCAATTGAATAATGCGGATATCCTTTTTAGGGCGGTCATATTCGTCGCGAGGTTGTCCGGCGATGATATCGAGCACATCGAATCCTTCAATGAGTTCGCCATATACGGTATAGTTGCCGTCCAGATGGTGACAACCGCCTTCTGTGGTGTAGGCTTTTCGTTGTTCTTTGGTGAACAGCAGATGTCCGGGTGTAGCACGTATCATTGAGTCTACTTGGGCGTTGATTTTACGCAGACGTTTTTGGTATTCGCGTTTATTGCTGGCTTTCTGCATACGTAGTTCGGCGCGGACGGGATAGAAGAACTTCTGCATAGCCTTTTCCTTGATATCCTGGTTGGCAATCATTTCCAGCGTGTCCAGTTCACCGCTGGTATAGACTTTTCCTTGTACGATATAGAATTGCGACATGTCCGATTTCTTTTGCGGGTTGATGTCGTCGTTCTGGCGAGGAGCAGCCAACGCGCCGCGTTTGTTGAAATGGTGAGGCCGTATCTCCGGCATGATCTCCGAATTTCGGTCTCCGAAACCACAGCGGGCACCGGCGGGAGCATTGCGCGAATCAGGAGCACCGCCCTGTATCATAAATTCAGGGAGTACGCGTGTGAACAGCGTTCCGTTGTATTCGCCCCGTTTGGCACGTTCAATAAAGGTGCGGACGTGGTTAGGGACATCGTCATATAGTTTTGCTTTTAGGGTTCCGACGCTCGTGTTGATGGTGACTATTTTCGCAGGAACCTGTTCAGATGCAGATATTACGGTGTCCGCATCGCCCTGTCCGAAGACAGGAGAGAGGCAGGCCAACAAGCCTAATAAGATACAATAGCTCTTTTTCATCTTTTAAAATATTTGGTGGGTAAAGATAGTATTTATGTTGTTAAACACAAAGTAAATGGCTACCTTTGCAGCCTTTAAGGCAAATTTAAGATTATAACTACCCGTATTATTATGAATTGGATTAATGATTTGTTATGGGGCGAGGGCATTGGCCACTCCATACTTCTGCTTTCCTTTGTGATCGCTGCAGGCATACAATTAGGCAAGATCAAAGTCTTCGGCGTATCTTTGGGAATTACTCTTGTGTTGTTTGTGGGGATCATTTTAGGACATTTCGGTTTTACGATCAACCACAACGTGATTCACTTTTTTAAAGAGTTCGGATTGATACTTTTTGTCTATTCTGTAGGTATGCAGGTCGGACCGGGTTTCTTTTCTTCTTTCAAACAAGGAGGGATTACGCTGAATATGCTGGCGTGCGGTATTGTGTTCTTAGGTGTCTTGACGGCTGTCATTCTGCATTATGCGACCGGTATTCCGATGCCGACAATGGTCGGAATCTTGTCGGGTGCGGTAACGAATACACCGGGATTGGGGGCTGCCCAGCAAGCATTTTCCGATATGCACGGAGTGTCTGACAATACGATTGCTTTGGGATATGCTGTCGCTTACCCTTTAGGGGTGATCGGTATTATCTTGTCTATTATCTTGATTAAGTATATTTTCCGTGTAAGTTTCGATAAGGAGAACGAGCAGTTGAACAGCGAAGATTCTTCTCATACCAATGAGGCCAAGCCGATCTCGTTGATCGTGAAGAATCCCGCTATCTTCAATAAGACGGTTGCCGAATTATCGAACCTGCTGGAACATCGTGATTTTGTTATTTCCCGTGTCTGGCGTGATAGTAACAAGCAGATCGAAATAGCTTCGGCCAATACCGTATTGCAGGAAAACGACAAGGTTTTTGTTATCACGACTGAGACGGATGCCGAGACGATCAAGACCTTTATCGGAGAAGAGATCGATATGGAACGTAAACAGTGGATCCGTATGGAAAGCCAATTTATCAACCGCCGTATCCTGATCACGAAACCGGAGTTGAACGGTAAGCGTCTGGGACAATTGAAATTGCGGAAATTATATGGTATCAATATCACCCGTATCAATCGTGCTGGTGTCGATCTTGTTGCCAAACCTGGGTTGACTTTGCAGGTAGGCGACCGTGTGAACGTAGTCGGTACCGAAACAGCGGTCTCCAATGTGGAAAAGGTTTTGGGTAATTCGATGAAGCGTCTGAATGAACCGAACCTGATTACTATCTTCGTCGGTATTGCGTTGGGTATCGTGCTGGGTAGTATTCCAATTTCCTTCCCTGGTATTCCGCAGCCGGTCAAGTTAGGTCTGGCGGGCGGTCCGCTGGTTGTGGCTATTCTGATCAGCCGTTTCGGTTACCATTATAAATTGATTACTTACACGACACAGAGTGCAAACTTGATGTTACGTGAGATCGGTATTACACTTTTCCTTGCTTGCGTAGGTATTAGTGCTGGTGACGGTTTTGTCGATACGATTGTGAATAATGGCGGTTTTGCTTGGATAGGCTACGGTTTCATCATTACGTTTGTGCCGCTGATGATCATTGGTTGTATCGGCCGTTATTTCTGCAAGGTCAATTACTTTACGCTTATGGGGCTCATTGCCGGTAGTACGACTGATCCGCCTGCATTGGCCTATTCGAATGCGACAGCCGGAAACGACGCTCCGTCGGTTGGGTATGCGACTGTCTATCCGTTGACTATGTTTCTCCGGGTATTGACGGCACAGTTGTTGATTCTGTTCTTCGCGTAATCGTACTAATTAATATTATGAAAACGGGGGCTTGTATTTCTATATATGCAGGCCCCCGTTTCATGATGTGCCAGTCTTCTTTTATAGAAACGTGGCCTCTTCTTTCATACATATGAAATCCGGATTACTTTTTTGTATGTTCTGTTGCTGTCGGAATTTGCTCTGTGGTTACCGGTGTTTGCTGTGTGCTGTCTGGTACGGTGGGGCGCAGGGGGATCAGAGGATATTTCTTCCGTCGCCGGAAAATATCGGAGAAGCGGGTAAAGTCTTTCTTATACATGATACCTACGCCCTGTGTTGTCAGGGCTTGTTTTAGAATCATATACATGTCGTTGGCATGGTTGTAGGCTTTCAGGCGGATATCACCGCTGGGCGTCAGCAGATATTCGAGGTCGAATTCACCGATGAAGGCATTCTTCTGATTGTTGATCGTACTGTTTTTGTACCCGAAGTTTCCGTTGAATATGAGGCGGTTGTTTAGTAATTGGCTGGACAGCAGCATTTCTACTTCCGTATCTTCGATACCGTCCTGGCTGGTCCGGATATTTGTACCGAGTTGCACTTTGTCGGTGAAGCTATTCATGATACTGGATATTTGGGAAGAAAGGGCGGATGAGGCCACTGCGCTGAAATCGTTCGATTTATATTGCGCATTGTATTCCGGCGTATAGAATTTGTTCAGAACCAGCAGATAGATAATTTGCCGGGTCATCATGTCTTCTGTATCAACCAGACTTTTGACCTGCCGTTGGAGCTCTTCGTTGGAGCTCGGCAGTTCGAGGTCGAACGAAATGGTTGGGTTCCTCAGCACACCGTCTAATTTCAATACGCAATTGACCGGCGTATTGCGTCGGGAGCTTTCGTACGTCAGACTGGGATCCAGGTCTTGTATGTTGGCTGTTACGTTATAGATGGCATTTACATTCATCGTTGCCTCGAAGGGATCTCCCCGGAAGTTGATAATACTGCCATCCCGTATCTTGAAGTTTTTATGGATGAGTTGTTGTAGGCTGAAATTATAGTTTCCTTGTACGATCCCGATGTTTCCATACATGCGCAAGTCGGTTTTCGTCCCGTACTGTATCTGGAGGCTTCCGTTGCAGTTACCTGTTATTTTATCGCCTGCGACCGGATCCATAATCAGCTCTATATCGGCATCCGGTGTGATGTCGAGAAGGAAGTTCATGCGCAATTCCGCCCCTTCGTCTTCGTTTTTGAAGATAAGAGGTTTAATGGAATCGACCGGTTTGGTAAGTGCCATTTCCCGCAATTCTTTTTTATTCACGAAAGTGATGAAATCATATTCTGCCGCGGAAGAGTTGTTCATGAAGTCGAGTTTGACGGATGTCTTGGGATCACTTCGCATATTGATATCGAAGTTGATCAATTGCCCGTTCCCTTTTATGGAGGCTGTTCCGGTTCCGAAAACGGTTCCGAATATCAGCGGATTCTGCTTTTGAGGCGCATCGAATACCAACATATTGTTTGTCTGGACTCCTACATCGAAGCTGACATCTTTGAAATGTTTGTGATTGACGGTCAGATTAACCTTTGCCGAGTTGCCGAATTTGTCATGCACCGTTACGTTGCGTCCGATGATCGCCCCCGGTGTCAGATGGATGGAGTCGGAGAAAGTGTAGTAGGTGTTCAGATATTCGATACCCAGCCCACCATCGAGAACAAAGGCGTCCCCCTCTACATTCAACGCCTTGAACGGCCCGTGCAGATGGATATTCCCGAAGCCCCGTCCTTGCATGTTCTTAGCGATATTTTCGACGAAAGGATGCAGGAAAGCCAAGTTCAGGTCGTTTGCCCCGAAGAAGAGGGAAAGGCCTGCGTTTTTGCCGACCGGATAGACATAGCCGCTCACATCAGTCCAAGTCGTATCGTTCTTGTAGATGCTGCCTAACATCAGAATGCCTTTTTGCTGGTCGTCCCATTCGCTAAAAAGGTTGAGGCGTCCTAATTGTACTTGGTTGAACGAGAAGTTTTGTACTTCGAGATCGGTGTTTAGCATCCGACTGCCGTAGAGGTCGGTAATGTTGAAGGTTCCGGTAGCCTTTCCGGCAAATTGAAGTACTGGGATATTCAGAATGTCAAAGATATAGCTCAGTTCTACTTGTTTCAGATCCAGTAACAGTGTATCGGCCGGATCTTTTGAAACTGTTCCTTCCATGTGGAGATATTCGGTGCCGTTGGAGACGGAAAAGTCTTGTATCCCAATCTTGCCGTCTGCAATGGTGATAGTAGACGGGGCTATGTGCCAGGTGGAATCGTTCAGGATCAGCGGACTCTCGTTCAGCGAGATTTCCGTACGCAGTTTGGCCGGCCCTTTTTCCTGTTCTTCCTCGATGAAGAGTGTGGAGGCGGAGAGGTCTGCTTTAAACAAGCGTTCTTTGTTGTTGGCCCAGCTGATCTGCGTCTGTATCCGGTTGTCTTTGGCATCGGCTTTCAGGTCCATATAGTTGCGCAATCCTTTGGCATTGTAGTTGGTTGCCTTGAGCTTCAAGTTTACCCTGTCTTCCGGGTTGTCACAGGTCAGATAGCCGGATTCGAACATGGACTTGTCGATGTTGAATTTAGGCAGATAGGCCTCGAAGCGGAAGCGGTTGTACAGGTTATTGTAATGTCCTGTGATACGTCCTTGGGTCAACATCGTAAAAGGCAGTTTCAGGGTGTTGGATATGGCTTCCGTATTTTCGATAGTCAGCAAGAGGGAGAAATTGTTTTCCATCACCTTCTGTTTCTTTTGCGTGACGTTGATCAGAGCCGGGATATACCCCTTTAATGTTTGCATAAGGCTGGGAACGATTGTCGTGAAGGAATAAGCACCCGTCACTTCGCCGTTCAAGACGTCGGAGGTGATGGCCAGATGACGGTCCAGTGAATGCCCCGTAGCCTCTACCTTGAACTTTTTCAGGAAAAAGCTGTCTGGCTTGGTCTTGAAGGAGAGGCTGTCAAGCGTAATGCTCCCTTCTAGGTTGTCGATATTGTTTCCCGTGAAGTCGGCATTCAGTGTGCAGGAGATATCCGGAGCCTCGTATTTATTCGTCAGATGGAGGCTGTCCGGATGGAAATGTTCCAGACGTGAAGTGAAGTTGAACATAGAATTTTTGCCTTCATGCAGGAATAGCCCTTCGGCATACAGTTTGCCGTTCGGATCGTTGATGTCCAACACTCCGTTGAACCCGTTTTTCTGGAAATTACCTGACAGGAGTATGTTTTCATATTTGTAGCCTTTGTATTCGAACTCGTCTATATTCGCCTTTATGTTACCTGAAAACGACCCGTTGGCAGGACGGTGTGTGTCCAGCGTAACGGCTAACTTGGCTGTTCCATACGGATTACCGTCCGGAAAAAGTTCATTCAGGTGCAAGGGGGAAGTCGAAAGGTGTCCTTTCAGGTAGGCGGCGATATTCTTCTCCTTGTCGTTTCCGAATATCAGGTCGGTCTGGACGGAACCGATCGCCGACGAGAACTTGCCGAAAGCGACCAGGTTGTCGAAGAAACCGGATATCTCTCCGGTAAAGTTGATCGTGCCTAACTTGACGATCGCATCCGGCAGCTTGACTGGGCGTTCGTTGAAGTTGTTAGCAAGGCCCGAAATTCCTTCGGTCGTGATATACATCTTATTGACTTGTCCGAAGATATAGGCGTCTTCCGGGTGTGTTATTCCTTTCATCTCCATCTTGCCGACAAAAAGCATCTTGTCGCTGTATTTCAGTGTCAGCCGTTTCAAGCCGATATTGTTTATGTAGCCCGATGCCTCGGCCGAAAGTTCGATGGTTTCCGAGAAGTTGCGGAATGCCGGGACGAAAGCGGAGAGGTCTTTCAGGCAAATTTGCGAAGGTGCGATATTCAGTTCGACTGGCGAATGATCCAGTAAATCGGATGCACTAACTGCTTCTCCGGTATGGATATGGGCGCGGTCTATTTTAAGATCTGTTTCTGGCAGCTTGATTTCAAAGTTGTTAATGATCGCGCTGTCTTTGTTGGCTACGATGTTGAGCGAAAGCTTGTTCAGCGAAAAGCCCGAAGCCTCGTCGAAACTCATCTTCTTGATATTGGCATTGAGGCTGTCCTTGTTGAATGCCTTCATAGAGATTTTGGCACTTATATTGCGGATGTCAATATGCTTGGCATTGAACTTTCCGGGGGTAGTGGCTGCATTCTTCACATCGTAACGGAAATTTCCCCGGCGTATTAAGATCGAGTTGAAACGCAGGTCGATATTGGATTGCTTTTTTACGGTGTCTTTGCTGGCGAAAGCATCGATGACGAATTGCAGGTTCAGCTTGTCCGCCGGCGTTTCTTTGCTCAGGCTGACGGAGAAACCGAACAGGCGGACTGTCGAGAACACGATCCTGCCGTTCAGCAAAGGCAGGATTTCGAAACCTGCCGACACATGGTTGGCATCGAACAGTACGGTTCCGCTTTCATCTTCGAGATACAGATTTTCCAGTACCAAGCGGTTGAACCATTCGATGTCTACATTCCCGATCCGTACGGGCACACCTAAACGCTCGGATAATTCTCTCGTTGCCGTCGTTGCCACTTTTTGCTGCACATAGGGAATGCGCAATAAGATGGCCGGAGTTGCATAGAATATCCAGAACAGAGTGAGCAGGGTGACAATTATGTATTTAAGTCCTTTGATATCTTTACTATAATTTAAGCACAAAACTACAACAATATCCCGATAGATTTCGTTAATTTGCACAAAAATTAAAACGAAGATATGAGTGTGACAATCTTAGGAATCGAATCATCGTGTGATGATACTTCCTCATCTGTAATACGCGACGGCGTGATGTTGTCGAATGTAATTGCCAGTCAAGCTGTTCACGAAGCCTACGGCGGTGTTGTTCCCGAATTGGCTTCCCGCGCACATCAACAGAACATTATCCCGGTGGTTGCCGAAGCGATCAAGCGTGCCGGTATCGATAAATCCGAATTGAGTGCCGTTGCTTTCACCCGTGGGCCGGGTTTGATGGGGTCGTTGTTGGTCGGAACTTCTTTTGCCAAAGGTTTGGCGGCTTCGTTGGACATTCCGATGATCGAGATCAACCATTTGCAGGCGCATGTGTTGGCCCATTTCATCAAGGAGACGCCGGAAGACGATCATGCTCCTTCGTTCCCGTTCCTTTGCCTGTTGGTATCTGGTGGGAACTCGCAGATTATCAAGGTGAACGCATATAACGATATGGAGGTGATCGGACAGACGATCGACGATGCTGCCGGTGAAGCGTTCGACAAATGTGCGAAGGTGATGGGGCTGGGGTATCCTGGGGGACCTGTCGTGAATCGCCTTGCCAACGAAGGAAACCCGAAGGCTTTTACATTTAGCAAACCGCATATCCTCGGTTACGACTATAGTTTCAGTGGGCTGAAAACCTCTTTCCTTTATACCTTGCGTGACAAACTACAGGAGGAACCTGATTTTATCGAAAAGAACAAGCAGGATCTTTGTGCCTCTTTGCAAGCGACGGTGATCGATATCCTGATGAACAAATTGCGCCGGGCGGCAAAAGATCTGGGCATTAAGGAGGTTGCCGTAGCTGGTGGCGTATCGGCCAATTCCGGCTTGCGGGATGCATTTCTTGACCATGCGAAACGTTTTGGCTGGAAGGTGCATATCCCGAAATTCTCTTTCACGACGGACAATGCGGCAATGGTTGCCATAACGGGGTATTACAAATATCTCGACAAGCAATTTTGCCCGATGGATGCGGCTCCCTTTGCAAGGGTAGAGGTGAAACTAAGGTAACATGTTGGTCGTTTCATGGGCATGAAACAAAAGTTTCCCCTGCATGAAACAAAAGTTTCCCCTGCATGAAACAAAAGTTTCCTACAGGGGAAACTTTTTATAAGATATAGGAACAAGGTAAAGAAGATACGAATGGTTATAGAAAAAGAAATAGGCGAGTTGCTTCGTTCCCGCCATCTGACGATGGGAACGGCTGAAAGTTGTACCGGCGGATATATTGCACATCTGATTACACGTGTGGCTGGCAGTTCAGATTACTTTTGTGGAGGAGTCGTTTCCTACAGCAATGAAGTGAAGCACCATGTTTTAGGCGTTTCGGAAGATAGCTTGGCGCAGTACGGGGCAGTCAGTCGTCCGGTCGTCGAGCAGATGGCGTTAGGAGCGATCCGTGTGTTAGGTTGCGACTGTGCGGTTGCCACTTCCGGCATTGCCGGTCCCGGTGGAGGTACGCCGGAAAAGCCGGTCGGAACTGTCTGGATTGCTGCCGCCCTGAAAGACATGGTCGTATCAGAATGCTGTCATTTCGGGACAGAGCGTGAAGATAATATCCGGTTGGCGGCGAATACGGCGTTGAGGATGCTGCAGCAGTTGCTATAAAATAATATGTTTCTCGTTATTTATTGGCCCTTAGCTGTGAAACATCCTGTATAAAACATCCGGTTGTTTTCTCGTGCCGTTTGGTTGGACACTTTGAATTGCGGAAAGGCCTGTTCCAGCCTTAGCACCAATGTGTCGCCTAAAGATGTATATAAACTGTCGGCGGTCGAATTATAGGGAAGACTGCCGAAATAGCAAAGATGATTTTCATTCATGAAAAGATCGGCGCCTAACCAACCTTTTCGGATACCCCATTCGGTTGAATCGGGGAGGGAAACATAGAGGTCGAGACTGTCCGATTGTACCATCAGGTTCAAAGGGGCGTTTTTGTCGAATGACTTGCGCAGGCGGTCTTGGTCGGGTAGCAGGTAACTTTGCCGGTTTCGTTGGATTTGGGCGACTTCTTCGAGTAGTTTCTTGCTGTAACTTGCCACCCATATGCCCTCGTGTTGATAATAACCGAAAAAACGGTTTCCGGTATCCGGGTAATAGGTAAAAGTGATGCCGTCCCTTTTTTGTTTCTGCGGAGCGAACGAGCCGAAAGCCTTTTGCAATGTGTTTTTCTCTATCCGGCCGACGAGGTTGTTTCCCGCTTGTGCATAAAGGATAACTCCCTGTGGATGGAAAGATAGAAGTAACCACGGGATATTCCGGTTGTTTTGGATGATGGAAAGGTAGATATCCGGAATCTTCGAGGCGAAAGCATCCCGTTCCGAGTCTCGGGATAAGATATATTTGGTGAAAGCGGCAGGGCGATTTACACTTAGGATCGCATCCGATGCCGGGGCGACTAAGGTATATAGATCAGTCCGCACCGTATCTTTCTCTTTTTGCATTTTGCCTAAAAAGAACCAGACTGCCACCAGTGTAGCGAGAGCAGCTATAACGAATGTCACTATTTCTCGCTTGTCAGCTTTCATTGTACGTTATGTTTTCTTGGGACTCAGGAAATATTTACACCAAGGTTTGAGACCACATTCTTCGCATTTGGGCTTGCGGGCGATACAGGTGTAACGTCCGTGCAGGATCAACCAGTGGTGGGCGATCGGGATTTGTTCCTCCGGGATATGCTTCACCAACTCCTTTTCCGTTTCCAACGGGGTTTTGCTGTTGTTTGTCAGGCCGATGCGGTTGGCTACGCGGAACACATGTGTGTCGACAGCCATTGCTGGCTTGTTGTAGACGACCGAGGCTATGACGTTTGCCGTCTTGCGGCCTACGCCGGGCAACTTTTGCAACTCGTCTATATCGGATGGTACGACACCGTCGAAATCGGACATCAGCATCTTCGCCATGCCGACTAAATGTTTTGATTTATTGTTGGGATAAGATACGCTTCGGATATATTCAAAGATCACTTCCGAAGTAGAAGCGGCCATGACTTCGGGGGTCGGAAAATCCCGGAAGAGGGCAGGAGTGATCATATTCACCCGTTTATCCGTACATTGGGCGGACAGGATCACAGCGATAAGCAATTGATATGGGTTGTCGTAATGCAGTTCCGTTTCGGCGACCGGCACATGCTCGTTGAACCAATTCAAGACTCCTTTATATCGTTCCTCTTTGCGCATATATTATTTTATTAGTGACATGAAATTTTTACCAAGAAGCAATCCTAAGAATACGGCTAACAATCCTAACACATTGCTGGCGATCAGGTTTAAAAGTGCCAACTTATATTCGCCTGTTTTCATCAGCGACATCGTATCTAGTGCAAACGAAGAGAATGTGGTAAATCCGCCGAACAGCCCGGTGAAGAGAAATACTCTTGCGCCCGCAGATAGATTACAAGTTTCGGCTATACTCCAACAGAAGCCGATGAGGAAAGAGCCGATCACATTGACCGAAAGTATCCCGAAAGGGAAGGAGTGTAGCATCGAACGCTGTACCCACGTGGAAACTCCGTAGCGGAATACGGTGCCGATTGCCCCTCCTGTTATAAGTAGTAAAACCTTTATCATACCATTTACGTTTTTAGTGTGTTTTTCCCCGGGCTGGTTAAGGACCCGGGGAAGATGGTAAATGATTTAGGTTCTCAACTTAATTGGCTGACTCAAACTGTCTCAGAAAACGGACATCGTTTTCGGAGAACATGCGTAAGTCTTTTACTTGGTATTTCAGGTTTGTTATACGCTCAATCCCCATTCCTAAAGCATAACCGGAATATACTTTGCTGTCGATACCACAGTTTTCAAGCACATTCGGGTCTACCATACCGCAACCGAGAATTTCTACCCAACCGGTTCCTTTACAGAACGGGCAGCCTTTTCCACCACAGATATTACAAGAAATATCCATTTCGGCAGAAGGTTCAGTGAACGGGAAATAAGATGGACGCAAGCGAATTTTCGTGTCTGCGCTGAACATTTCTTTGGCGAAGAACAGTAATGCCTGTTTCAAGTCGGCGAAAGAAACGTTTTTGTCCACATACAAGGCTTCTACCTGATGGAAGAAACAGTGTGCGCGATAGGAGATCGCTTCATTACGATATACACGTCCCGGACAGATAATACGGATAGGAGGCTCTTGATTCTCCATGACACGTGTTTGTACGGAAGAAGTGTGTGTACGAAGCAATACGTCCGGATTATGTTGGATAAAGAAAGTATCCTGCATGTCGCGGGCAGGGTGGTCTTCTGCAAAGTTCAAAGAAGAGAATACATGCCAGTCGTCTTCGATTTCCGGTCCTTCAGCAATGCTGAATCCTAAGCGTCCGAAGATGTCGCAGATTTCTTTCTTTACGAGTGAAAGCGGATGGCGGGTTTCTAATTCGATAGGA
>ENA-UEQP01002781-UEQP01002781.1-human-gut-metagenome-genome-assembly--contig:-NODE-2781-length-12567-cov-4.027462_pt1 | contig 12567 bp, 13 predicted proteins | sample MGYA00242951_ERZ507951 | MGnify/ENA primary metagenome ERZ507951 (study PRJEB26167, sample SAMN06115539) | human gut metagenome | host: Homo sapiens | place: China:Shanxi | collected 2015-11-18...
GGTGGTGATGTGGGGCATTGGTGCATTGCTCATCTACCTTGCCATCGCCAAAAAGATGGAGCCGAGCCTGCTTTTACCCATGGGCTTTGGTGCCATTCTGGTCAACCTGCCTCTCTCGGGTGCCATCACGCAGGGGGATACGGTCGGCCCCATCTCTGCATTGTTTGAAGCGGGCATGTCCAACGAGCTGTTCCCGCTGCTGCTCTTCATCGGCATCGGTGCCATGATCGATTTTGGCCCGCTGCTGGAAAAGCCGTGGCTGATGCTCTTTGGCGCGGCGGCCCAGTTCGGCATTTTTTTCACCCTCTTTGCGGCGGGCTTCTTCTTTGACCTGAACGATGCCGCTTCCATCGCCATCATCGGCGCAGCCGACGGCCCCACGGCCATCTTTGTGGCCAATGTGCTGGGCTCGAAGTATCTGGGAGCCATCATGGTGGCTGCCTACAGCTACATGGCGCTGGTGCCCATCGTCCAGCCCCCGGTCATCCGCCTGGTGACGACCAAAGAGGAGCGCTGCATCCGGATGCCCTACGAGAAAGGAAGCGTCAGCCGCCTGACCCGCATCCTGTTCCCCATCGTGGTCACCGTCATTGCCGGGCTGGTGGCCCCGGCCAGCGTGGCGCTGGTGGGCTTTCTGATGTTCGGCAACCTGCTGCGGGAGTGCGGTGTCCTCAACAGCCTGAGCGAGACGGCGCAGAACGTGCTGGCCAACCTCATCACCATCGTGCTGGGGCTCACCGTGGCGGGGCAGATGACGGCGGACCAGTTCGTCCGGCCCGATACCCTCCTCATCCTGGCGCTGGGGCTGGTGGCGTTCGTGTTTGACACCGTGGGCGGCGTGCTCTTTGCAAAGCTGCTCAACCTCTTCCGACCGGAGGGGAAGAAGATCAACCCCATGATCGGCGCGGCAGGCATCTCGGCTTTCCCCATGAGCGGGCGGGTAGTCAACAAGATGGGCCTGGAAGAGGACAACCAGAATTTCCTGCTGATGTACTCCATCAGTGTCAACGTCTCGGGCCAGATAGCCTCTGTCATCGCCGGCGGACTGCTGCTGACCCTGCTGAGCTAAAGGAGGGACTGATATGCTGCATCTTACTTCGTGGATGACGACTCTGCCCATCATGGTCATCGGGATGGTGAGCATCGTGCTGGTCATCGGCGTCATCGTGCTGGCTGTGATGTTTTTGAACAAACTGACGAGCCGGAAATAACTGCAAAGGGCTGCTGTATCGTGTTGTACAGCAGCCCTTGTTTTATTGATCAGCCCGCGCCTTTCCAATAGCCGTTCTTGGCGTTCTGCCCGGTGTCATCCGGCTCGTCGCAGCCGTCGTGCGGCTCCTCAGAACAGGTCGAGCATATTGTCCAGATAGATGGCTTCCCGGACATGCAGCTGGTATTCCGGTTTTGTCATGTAGTAGAGCAGAAATTCCAGTACCAGCGCACTGCCCAGGCCCCGGCCCTCGATCTTGAAGTTGGAAAATCCCATCGGCATATAGACATCCCGAATGTCCCTGATGCCAATAAACTCCGGATTTTCCATCGCCTTCGAGAAGCGGTAGCCTTCCTCTGCGCCCGGTGCGTGACAGATGTGGTCAGGGCAGGCTTCGCCGAGATTCTTCCGGCTGACATTCTCATAGCAGCGCTTTCTGTCCCGGCATCCGACCCAGCAGCACTCGTTGCAGAGAAATTCCACCTTGTCTTTCTGCGCCTGCGGCAGACTGTCCAGCTCTCCAAAGGCTTTGTTCAGCCGGAAGTCCGGCACCACATAGCGGAATTCCTCCCGGACCGTCTCCGCCCGTGGCTGCTGAAACTCTGTCAGCACCTTGGTCGTGGAGGACACGAAATAAAGCTGCGGATAGTGTGTTTTCAGATAGTCCAGCAGCAGCTCCGAGTGGACGATGACGCCGCTCTGCACCTGGTTTTCTCGCTCAAACAGGGCGCAGAGGGCGTTGCACTTTTTATCCGAAAGGTGTTCCTCCCGGAGGAGCGAGTTGCTGAAGGTCAGCCGCGCCGAGATGCCGTATTCCCGCGTCAGGGCAAGGACTTCTTTGGGGTCATGCTCCCCGAAGCCAGCCCGTCCCCCGCCCCAGACGCAGTCGGCCGGTGCGCCGTAGATGGAGCCGATGTCGCACCAGTCATAAAAGTATTCTCTGTGCGCCCGGAACAGGGGCAGGAACTCCCGGTACAGCTCGTAGAACTCGAACAGTCCGGGCAGATGATAGTAAGCTTTTTCTTGTTTCATTTTTCACTTTTTCTTATGCGTTTTGCGTCCTGACCTCTACCGTCCGGCCGCCGAGGTTCTCATAGATGCGGTGGGAGACGGAGAGCACCGTGCGCCCTTCGGACGCGCGGCGAAGCGCTTCGAGGACACGGGCCTCGGTCTCAGCATCGAGGTTGGCCGTTATCTCGTCCAGCAGCAGCACGGCAGGGTCTGCCGCTGCGGCGCGGGCGATGGACAGAAGCTGCCACTCGCCCTGCGAGAACATCCCGTCAGCACACACCGTATCATAGCCGTTCGGCAGGGTCTGGATGGCGGCATCCAGACCGGCAAGCTTCGCGGCGTTCCTTGCCATCTCTTCGGTGATGCCGGGGTCGCCCAGCGTGATCTGTTCCAGCACCGTACCCGGCACACGGGCAAAATGCTGCTCCACACAGCCGATGCAGGTGCGGCGCTCGGCGTCCGTGATGTCCGCCACATCCACGCCGCCGATGGTCACCGACCCGGCTTCCGGGTGATAAAGTCCCAGCAGCAGCTTGAAGACTGTGCTCTTTCCGGCACCCGTCCGGCCCACCAGCGTCACCTGCTCGCCCTGCTTGACGGTCATGGAAAAATCGTTCAAGACGTGCTTTTCGCCGTAACCGAAGGTCACATGAGAGAGCACCACATCGCCCCGGGCAGAGGTCTCCCGCTCCTTGGGGATGGTGCGTTCCGGCTGGTCAAGGAAGGCGTCGATGCGCTTGACGCCCGCCATCGCCGACTGGATGGTCTGTATCTCCATGCCAAGGCTCTCGATGGGCGCAAAGATGCGGGAAATGTAGTTGATGACGGCCACCGAGGTGCCGACCGACATCCCGAACAGGGTCAGGACAGCCGCATCGCCGGAGGACGAGAGGAGCATAACGATGCCGACCACGGCGGCATTCAGCACCAGCACGACGGGCGAATAGATCGCGTCATAAAAATTCGTCCGCTCCATCGCGGCATAGCTTTCGCCGATGCACCGGTCATAGCGGCGCTCCATGTAGTCTTCCAGACCCAGAGCCCGGATGGTGCGGATGTTGTGCAGTGTTTCCGGTACCTGGCCGGACACAGCGGCGACCGCCCGGCGGTTATCCAGCTGCGCTGCCAGCATCCGCGTCTGCACATGGCGGGTGAACACGGCGAACAGCGGCAGCACCAGCAGCAAGATCAGTGCAAGGCCGGTATTCTTCACGGCGATGACCGCCATGATGGAGAGGATGCGGCAGGCGTCCGCCACCATGCTGATGATGCCGGAGGTGAACAGCGCCTCCACCGTATCCACATCGCCCGAGAAGCGCGCGGCCACCTCGCCGGGGTTCTGCCCTGCCAGTGTGCCGGCGGGAAGCTTGGTCAGCTTCCGGGACATTTCAGAGCGCAGGGCGTGGGTCATTTTCTGGCCGAAGAGCACCAGCAGGCTCTCCTGCGCCGAGGAGAGCATTCCTTCCAGCGCCAGACTGCCGAAATAAAGAAGCACCGCAGGGAACGTCAGCGGAAGTCCTGCCATCAGCCCGTCGATGATGCGGGCCAGCAGCAGCGGCGGCACCAGAGACGCCGCCACCGATGCCGCCGCACACAGGACGGTCCCCGCTGTGAGAAGGCGGTGGGTCACGGCGGCCATCCGGATGGCCTCAAACACACCATTTTTACGCCTGTTCTCCATGCCGTTTCCCTCCTGTCTGGCTTTCGTACAGCTGACGGTAGACCGGGGCCGATGCCATCAGCTCCTCATGGGTGCCGACGGTGGTCTTTCCGCCATCCATAAAGACGATCTTCTGCATCTGCGGGAAGTGGTACAGGCGGTGCGAGATGAGGAAGATGACCTTATCCCTGGCATATTCCTGCAGGTCGGCAAAGACCGTATCCTCCGTGTCCCGGTCGAGGGCCGAGAACGGGTCGTCGAGGATGAGGACAGGGCGCGGATGGGCCAGCGTCCGGGCCAGTGCCAGACGCTGGGCCTGTCCGCCGGAAAGACGGGTGCCGCTGCTGCCGATGACGGTATCGAGGCCGTTCTCCATTGCCAGCACCTCGCCTTTCAGCGCAGCAGCGGCGAGATAGGGCATAGCGTCCTGCTTGCTGCCGCAGAGGACATTGTTCTGCACCGTGTCGGCGCTCAGCTCCGGGTCGTGGCCCAGATAGCCGACAGTGGCCGAAATCTGACGCGGGGTCAGAGCGGAGAACTCCTTTCTGCCAAACCGCGCCGAGCCTTCATAGGGGGCCTCGCAGAGGAAGACCCGGCCAAAGGTGGATTTGCCGCAGGCCACCGGGCCGGTGACACCGATGATGTCGCCGGGGTGGGCTGTCAGACTCAGCCCCGAGAAGATGAGGGTGTCGCCGTAGGCGAAGGAGAGGTTCCTGAGGGTCACATCTTCTGCCGCCGGGACATCCAGCGCGTCCAGCTGCTCCGGCGACTTCATCAGAGGTTTGATGCGCTTCCAGGAGACTTCGGCCTTCTGCACCGCGTTGAAGAGCTTGGCCACCTTGGAGGATTTGACCACCAGCTTGGTGAAGCAGGAAAGGAAGGTGGTAAAGGCCGCGATGTCCCACACACGCCAGCCGGTGCCGAGGACATTCTTTGCGCCGAACCACAAAATGAACAGTACGCCTGCCTCTGACGCCGCCAGATAGAGCGGCGGCAGGGCCGACTGCCACACGTTGTTCTTCACTGCCGTCTTTTCGTAGGTATCCAGTGCCTCTTCGTACCGCTCCACGCGGGCGTCTTCGCAGCCGTAGATGCGGTAAGTCACGGCGTTTTGGGCGCGGTCGAGGGTTGCGGCACTCAGTGCGCCCGCCGCCTTTTTGTAGGCCGCACCGGCCCGCTGGACCGGCTTTTTCATCCATGCCGCGCAGACGTAGGAGAAGGGCGTGAACAGCAGGCTCAGCAGAGCCAGCCGCCAGTCGTACACCAGCAGCATGACCACATGACCTGCCAGCGCCACGCCGGTATCGAAGACTTCGGTGGTGAACTTGCGCATCCCTTCCACGCAGTCGTCCACATCGGAGATGGCCTTGGTCATCAGCTCACCGGCGCCCTCTTTTTCCAGCGAAGCCCGGCTCTGGCGCACCAGATTGGCGTAGAGGATGCCCTTCATCCGGCGGTTGATGTTGTTGGCAAAGCGGCGGACATAAAAGCGCTTGATGAACCGCGACGCCTGCACCAACAGGGTGACGAGGATATAGGCCAGAACCAGCAGCGCCATTTGGGCCGCTGTTTCGCTGCCGCTCAGGATGTCCGCTAGGCACTGGGCCAGACGGCCCTCGAACCACGGGGTGGCCAGCAGGCCGATGTTATAGATGAGGCCCGACAGGGTCACGAAGGCCAGCGGGAGCCACTCGGCCCGGAAATAGGAGAACACCCGGTCCGGGCGGAAGTTCTTCTCATTTTTCATCGGTAATATCCATAGACAGCCTCCTGGTCTTATCTCAAAAAGATGTATCTGCATCGTTGTATGTACAACAATCATAGTACAAAACCACTCTTTGTCAAGAGCGGCAGTGGATTCTTTCGTCTTCTCGCCAAAGTCGGCGACTATGGGATGAAATTGCAGATCATAAAAATGGAATGGAGATTTTGATATGAAGCATCTGAGAATATCGTGGGGAATGCGGGCGATGAAGGAGCCGGGCCTGACCCCTGCCCTATGCCATCCGGGTCACACCATGCTTTCCCTGCCGAAAAGATGCCGAAACGCAAAAAGCCCCCGGAGAGCCTTTGGGTAGTACTGCTCCCCTGTCATATACTCATCCTGCCACAGACTACCTTTTTCTACAAGCAGAAAACGATTCTGAACCCTCTTTCCCCGTTCATATTGTATGGGAGAACGGTTTTGGAGGTGTTCCGTATGCTGTTGACCCTGCTGCAATTTTTTGCATCCAAATTCCTCGTGCTTGCGCTCCATCTGGAAGCGGGCAGTTTCCCCCGCCCGCTCAGCCCACAGGAGGAGATCCGGACCTTCGCCGCCCTGCGGGCCGGCGATCCATCCGCCCGGGAAAAGCTCATCCGCCACAATCTGCGCTTAGTGGCGAACATCGCAAAGAAATACTATGCTCTCCCCTCTGAGCAGGACGATTTGATTTCCATCGGCACCATTGGCCTGATGAAAGCCGTGGACACCTTCGACTCCACCCGCCGGGCGCGGTTCTCCACCTATGCCAGCCGGTGCATCGAAAATGCTATCCTCTCCCCAGCGCACTTTGGGATGGAAAAGAGAATCCACCTCTTTCACGCAATGACGCATCTACGTCAAAATGGATTTTTTGGAGCCGAGAGAGCGGTTCCTTTTTTCTGCTTCAGAGGGTGTCATGTGAGGGTTGCGGTCTAACCCCTCTATACATCTTACAGGTAAGTTTGGCAAGCCCCCGCACTACCGTAGAGGCGCAGGCGTTCTACCGTATGTACCATTCTTACGCCGACATCCCGAACCCATGGGACCGTCTGCGTTGGTGCCGCTATGGTCTTGACCTGCTGCAAAAAGAGGTTGCTGCCATGGTGGGCATGGAGGAATGGCTCTATCGGGATCTGGAAAGCGGCGCATTTCACCGCAGCTTCACGCCCGAACTTGCGGACAAGCTCGCCGCCCTTTACGGCATCCCGGTGGAGGACATTCTGGACGACTACACCCTGTTTCTGCACCGGGGCGGCGGAGCCTTCCTCCGCAGATACCGGGAGGCAAAAGGCTGGAACCGTCAGCAGCTTGCCGACCATGCAAAGGTCAGCCGGACAAGCATCCGCTGCTGGGAGAGTGGACAAAAGACCATCAGTCAGAAGTGCTTTTGCCATCTGGTGGAAAACCTTGGTTCCGATTTTCCATCTATGCTTCGCATGTGAGGTATGGTAATTTTTCTCCGGCCAAACGAAAAAGCTCGTCTGCAAGCCACGATATGTGGCAGCGCAGACGGGCTTTCGTTATGGAATCATTCTGTTTCAATTATTCTGATATTCGCTCTGACTTACATGGCGTTCCGTAAAACACGCAGTCGTTCTTCAAACGTTGCTTTCCATGCCGGATGCTCGGAGAATACGGTGTGCTCCACCTGACGGACTTGGTTCAGTCCGATGTTCCGCACCGCTTCCACTGCAGCATCTTTTTGGCTCAGATGGCGTTTTCCCACGGTCAGACAGTTTGCGCCTTCTGGCGTGTCGTACTGCTGAAACGCCCGGTTGAAGTCCATCAGGTCATGCAGACGGATGGGCTGATTGGTTTCGTTGTCTACCAGCAGACCCCAATTTTCCCAATGACGGTCGGTATTGCCCACCAGATAATCCAGAATGTTCATCATATAGTAGCTGGGAGCATCCAACTCTAAGATCTTATCCAGCGTGTTCCAATCACGGTTCGTGCAGTAGACGTCATAGGCTGCATAGGTCACAAGACTGTATCGCTGAGATGTCATGATTTTGCTGATGGAAACCGGCTCATTTTCAAACATCCCCTGCTCATACAGTACCTGATGGCAGTCAAAGCACCGGCAGATTTTGCTTGCCAGCACTTCACGTTCCACCGCTTCCCTGCCACCATCCTTGTAAAGATAGAAGCCATCCTCTTTTCGCACCCACGCCTTGGGGTACAAGCCGCCCGTAGACAGGTCATTTGCCAGAAGATGGGCGTTTGTCACCGTCATTTGGTGCCCCCGCAGCGCAATATCCACAAGCGCATTGCTTAAGGAGTGTGCAAAAAGGTTGATATCCTCGAATCGAATCTTCTCGTTTTCTTCTTTCACCCAGAACACATCCAGCAAAGACAGACAATGGTAGGATAATGCAATCTGTGCTCGTTCCCTGTCCGTAACACTCTGAGATGCACCGATACTGTTCAGGATTTCCTTGGCGTAGGTGCGATCCAACGTCAACATCCGGGAGGCGCACCAATAGTAAAAGTTCGTTACATTATTGATGCGCTCGTCAAAATCATCCGATTCCACCAGAACCAGATCATAGGGCATGAAATCCTCGAGGCAGACCCTGCATTCCCCTGTCGTGCTGAGTTGTGCCACACAGCTTTCCCGGTGCATGATCTCGTAAAACATGGTTTTCATCCCTCCCTGCGTTCTGTGTCTTGCTCTGTATTTATATTACCTTCTTTTTTCACGGGACGCAAGAGCTTTTACTTTTCAAAAAGCTTTTTCTGCTGCTCCATCAGGACGGTTTCGATACGCTCTTTCAGCAAAAAGTGGAACTGTTTTGGGTATGCAGCGTCAAATAATTTCCAGCCATTTGTGATCCTCCGCCATTCTTCCCTGCGTCTTTTCAACAAGCAGAACCGGGTCATATTCCGGAACGCCAACAGCATCCAGATAGTAATCCAAGCCCTTTCGTGTTTTCGGAATGCATCGGTCTGCCAGAAAGGCTAGGAAGTCTTCCCATGAGGGCGTTTCGTTCACACCAAACGCAGTATCCAGTATTTCGTCAACTTTGTTTTCGATGCAGATCTGCTCCGCTGTAAAATCTGCCAAAATCACGGTACACAACGTATCTCCGTCATAATACCGATATTCTTTCAGCTGATGTCCTTTCTGTTCTGCATTTCTGCGGAACAGTTCCGAGTCTGTTGATGCAAGCGGTCGGACGGTGATTTTTTCACCGTCAAAAGAAAGTTCTACCCGGTCCTCTTTTGAAAGTCCCATCGCACGAAGCCACACTGCCGGGAGATTGACCGAATACTTTTCTGCATTCTTTCCTGCTGTTCCCCCTGCTTTTCTTCTCATAATTTTCATGCTGCGACGATTCATGCACTTCACCTTCCCTTACAAAAAGAATACCATATTGGCCGCCAACAATCAACGATTTTTTTGTCAGCAAAATTCCAAAAACTTATGTAACACAAAAAGCCCCACGCTCAACACTGCCTCTGAATCTGACCGTCTCTGGTCAGAGCAGAAAAGCATATGTTGAGCGTGGGGCTTTGTTTATCGGCTCGGCTGCCAGCCGGGCTTTTGGTGTTCTTTGGGTTTGTAGGTTCCTTTGGTAGTATCGATCACCGCCTGCAGCAATTCGAGCTTCTGCCATGTGGGGCAGTTCAGACGGTCGATTTTTTCGATCACATAGTTGGCGTGGGCGGTTGCGACCCGTTTTCCGAGTTCGTCCCATCCCTCTTTCGTTTTGGGGTAATGTACCACCACTTCAATGGGGGCACTCTTTCGCATGGCTCACTCACCTCCGGTTACATCGCTATCACCTCATTTTTACGGGTTACTGGTTGTCCGCTATTCGCTGCGGTTTTCACTCAGAACGTTCAGAGCCAGACTGACCAGCAAAGCCATATCAATGCGGAGCATTTCAGCCTTGCTGGCATAGGAATCCACATTGCCCTTCCACGCCTCGTTGATGATGCGAAGCATCTCGACGTAGCGCTCACAGCCATACTGTTTGTACAGCTCGTATGCCGTTTCGATGCAGTAGATTTTCCAGGGTGCCCGGATGCCGTCATAGGCAAATTCCACACCGGCATTCGACGTGATTCCCACAAAATAAAGTGCATCCGGGTTTTCGGCCACCAGATTTGCACGAAGACGTTCGCCCGCCGTCAGGCAGGTAGCATTGCCCGTCTGAATCGCAAACAGCGTTGCTTCGTCTTCTTTGGTAAGGCCGTAGAAGACTTTGCAGCGAATCGTCACATCCTTGCCACCGTTGCAGGTTCGACGTGCTTCTACCGTGTTCTGCCCATCAAAGATGTAGAAGCGCCCGTCCCGGAAGCTGACCTTCGGCTCGTTCGCGATGTACTCCGAGAAGTTTTCCGCAATATGAGCAACCTTTTCGACATGCAGAACACGCTGATATTCAGCGCACGGGATCAGCAGCGCACTGTTCACCATCTGATAGGCAAACTTGCATTCAGGCAAAGCACTGAGGTTTAAATTTGAATTCATCATAATTTCTCCTCCTTTACGGTTTTCAGGATGCGGTAGCGGGTGTTCCCATCCAGAATGTAGCCATTCCATGTGCTGATGGGATTCAGAAGACGACCCTCGGCAATGATGTTCTGCTCAAGCTGCTGTTCTTCCTCAAACTGCAGCGGCGGAATTTTGCTTTGGAACTCCGGGTCAATTTTAAGCTGGCTCAGTTTCACGTCGATTCTCCTTTCCGGTCATTTTCGATTTACGGACAATGGGCTGAACGTAGTAGTCAAACCCATATCGTGTCTGGCAATACGTGCAGACATCCTTGACGAGCTGCCTGGGGTCGGCTCTGCGGAGACGGACGCCCTTTGCGTCCAAAAATGCCCCTCGGCCACCCCGTCTTCTTTATGACCGGGCCGCGAATTACGGAAGTATCATTATCTGGAAGTACCTGAAGCTGCATATTCAATTTTCAAGGTCCGCCCGGCTGCGGTTCCCGCTCCCTTTCGGAGGTGGGCCGCTGCCGTGACAATAGTGTATCGTACTTTCGAGCAAAAGTTTATGGACTCGTAGTCCAAGTCACCCACCCTCTTAGTCCATATATTGTATACAACAGTCCCAAAAAGCAAAAAAATCCCGCCTGAAAAGCAAAACCTTCGCTTTGCCCTCAGACGGGGTGTCTTTCGACACGACTGTTATAAATTCAAAAAAGCTCTTGACCTGAAGTCAACTTTAAGGATTATACTGAACCTGTCAGAAAAATTTTTGCCGTTCTTATGCGGCAGGCATGATGATAAAGGAGAATTCTCTGCACACCAACTTTTTATGCTCTGCCCACTTTGTTTTGCTGTAGTGATCGTCTGATAAAGGAAAAAGTTCTTTAGGACGAAGTTATGCAGATATCTTGTATTACACTATCATCCCGACAATTTTCCATGCACTGTTTGATGTAACCGCAATCCAGAAGACGGAAGATAGAGAAGTTGTACTGCTCCGTGAGCCGAAGGATGCAGCGTATTATGAGTTCTCCGCAAAGGATGATCTCGTGATTACGAATAAATACCCCGGATTTACGCCAGATGAAGTGCTCAAGAGCTTCCATGCGGATACATACTGCTTTGATTCGCTTCCCGAAAAGGAATGCTTCTTCCAATATATCAAGAGCGATAAGGTACAGGAAGTGTACTTTACCGAAATGTTCACCTCGAACCAAGGTGATCTCTCCGTATACTACTATGATCCGGAATCCGGTCGCATCTGGCAGTATTACCCTGACTTCCTCGCCAAAATGAAGGACGGCACTTACCAACTGATTGAGGTGAAGGGCGACAACAAAATCGATGACGTTGTCGTGCAGGCAAAGAAGGAGGCTGCGCTGGAGATGGCAGCAGCCAGTGGAATTAAGTATGAAATGTACGCAGGCAGTACCATTATGAAAACGCATATCCTTGAAAGCCTTCCAGTTCAGCAAACCAATTTGCTGCCATAGCTACACAGATGCACCCGCTCAAATGAACAGGTGCATTTTTCATATCATAGGAGTGTTTGACATTTCGTTGCAAAAGTGATATGCTGATGAAAACACAATAAGATGTGGAATGAAATCCTGAAATCCACAATATTTAGAATGATGCGACACGAGGAGGCTTTCATGAGCGATAACACAAACGAGTATCAAGTATTGCTAGATGTTGTCCGGCAAAACTACGCGAGTGTAGTTTGGACACATAAAATTCAAATAAAACAAGCTGATATTTATGCCACTCGTTATAGGCGACTTGAAAATTTCAACGTTATATTGGCGGCTGCAACATCATGTGGAGCAGTTTCGATTTTTGCGGATCAAGATTCTTTCGTACTAAAGATTGCAACAGTTATCCTTTCGTTCATTACAACTGCCGTAACAACATACCTAAAATGTTTTGATTTGAAAACAATGGAAAAGCAACATAAAGATGCTGCAGAACATTTTCTTGTCGTTCGCAACGAACTTCTGCATCTAATTGGAGAAATTCATATGCAGGAAAAGTCTGTTAACGAACTGGATGAAAAATTCCATGGGATTGAAGAAACGCTTAATGCTCTGTATCTTTCAGCTCCATCAACAACGGATGATGCTGTTGTAGCTGCGTCAATAGCACTCGGAACTAACAAGGATTACACTTATACAAATGATGAAATAGATCGTTTTCTACCTCCCACACTCAAGGGAACCATAAAGAAAAAGGAGTATGTCGATGGCACTAGCAACTAAGGTTGGCGGATTTGATGTCCTTTGTTCAAACATTGAACTTGATAACTTTGACGAAATGGAAAAGTCCTCAAAATCTATCGCCAAGAAATTAAATAGTGTATATTACGATTTAGATAACGATGATACCTCCCATTTGTATATCGTTGGCTCTGTAGGAAGAAAGACAGCAATAAAAGGTAGCAGTGATCTTGATATTCTGTTTGACTTCCCATCTGATACAAATAAGAAATTTGATGCA
>ENA-UEQP01002783-UEQP01002783.1-human-gut-metagenome-genome-assembly--contig:-NODE-2783-length-12544-cov-5.095933_pt1 | contig 12544 bp, 12 predicted proteins | sample MGYA00242951_ERZ507951 | MGnify/ENA primary metagenome ERZ507951 (study PRJEB26167, sample SAMN06115539) | human gut metagenome | host: Homo sapiens | place: China:Shanxi | collected 2015-11-18...
CCACTTTTCATATGTATCTTTATCGTGAATAATTGGTTTAATAACCTCATTAGTATATATCCACTCTATCAAATCATATACATCTGCAAAATGATAATAAAAAGTTTGCCTCTGTATTCCACAATCATCTGTTATATCCTTAATAGATATTTTTGTTAATTCTTTTTGAGACAGCAACTTCTTTAAAGATGTAGCTAATGCTCTTTTCGTAATTTCCGACATACTGTACCTCTTATAACATATTTCTAATATATTGTTTATACCATATTAAAATCCAATTTTAAAGCTTTATAATATAATTTCTATTATATCTTCCATTCTTATTACTTTACCATCATTCAATATGATAATGTTTTTTATATCATCAATCTTTTTTACTAATCCTGTTATTGTTTCGTATTTTCCACCTTGCTTTTTTGTGTCTTTCACAAAAAAAGTTATCGATACTTGTTGTCTGGGATTGTATTTAATATAACTTAGTTTTTTATTTATATCATTTCGTATTTCATCTGTTACTTCTATTTGATTTTCAGTTACTCTAGCTACTTCACTTACTTCATCTTCATAGCCTGTTACAGCAGAAAATGGAGCAAACTGTGCAGACCTGGCCTCTAGACTCATTCGTGAATGTATTTTTGAAACATGGTGCTCCAATTTTATTATGTCATCGTATTTATGTTCAACCCTCATAGTTCCATACCTCCGCTCTACAAAATATTTTCATTTTACTCTTGGTGACCTCCAATCTGCCCATTTCTCTGTATTGTTGTAGCGTCTTCTTCTAAGTCCATTCCTTTTATTATTGCATTTTTACCGAATCTATTTTTTAAATCTATAATAGTATTTTGAATTTTTTTCTCTTTTTCTAATTTTACTTTTTCCTCTTTTTCTTTCTCTGCTAACTTTCCATAATTAGTAAATAAATTTACCTGTTCATATTGATTTTCCTGTTTTAATTCTTTTTCATCTGTCAAATTTCCAACAGTTAAATATATCTTTCTTATTAACAAATTTCTATTTATTATTTCATCATACAAATGAACAAACCCTTCACTAATTATTCTCGTAGAAAATGTTTTTTTATCTAGTCTAAATGTTCCATGTGCCGGTTTCGGAACTTTTCTTCCATATCTATCTTCTTTTATCTCTCCATTATAATTCTTATTGAATTCTGCATTTTTTAAATTTTCCACATCATACTCTACCGTAAGAACCAACATGTCTGTAACAAAATGTTTCTGCACCATGTCTAAAACAATTTCATTTGTCATCTCCTTGATTATGAGCCTAGACTGCTCATAATTGTATGGGCAATGAAGTACCTGACCAGAACACAAGCTTCTATTTGCTGGCTTACATTCTTTAATACTCTTTATAGTAGCACATTCCCAACCCCAACTATGGTCAATTAATAATTCGGCGTTTACTCCAAATAATTTATATAATAATTCTTCATTGTCTACTGAGCATCTTGCTACGTCTCCCATTGTAAACATTCTGTATTTTTCTAATCTTTTTGCATAGCCTTTACCTACTCTCCAAAAATCTGTAATTGGTCTATGATTCCATAACTTTTCTCTAAAGCTCTTCTCATCTAATTCTGCAATTCTAACTCCATATTTATCAGGGTCAACGTGTTTTGCCATAACATCCATGGCAACCTTACACAAGAAGAGATTAGTCCCTATTCCAGCAGTTGCAGTAATCCCAGTAGTTTCGTATACATTATGTATTATTTTCGTAACAAGCTCCCTAGGAGTAAGCTTATACGTATTTAGATAACTCGTTAAATCGCAAAATATTTCATCTATTGAATATGGAAATATGTCCTCTGGAGAAACATACTTTAAATATATGTTATAAATTTTGGCACTGTACTCCATATATGAAGCCATATGCGGAGGTGCAATTATGTAGTCTAATTCTAGGTTTTTATTTTGCTTTAATTCTATATCGTCATAAGATTTTCCTGTAAAAATATTTTGAAAAGCCCACCTTTTTCTATCATTATTTATATTTTTTACTTTTTGTACAACTTCAAAAAGTCTTGCTCTACCAGGCAGTCCATATGCCTTTAAACTTGGCGAAATAGCTAAGCATATTGTCTTTTCAGTTCTTGTATTATCCGCCACCACCAAATTTGTTGTGAGTGGATCTAGATTTCTTTTTCTACATTCTACAGATGCAAAAAAAGATTTTAAGTCTATTGCAGCATATATCCTTTCCATAAATAACCTTCTCTCTTTATTTTCAACTCTATCATTCTGACAAAAAGTATATCATATTTTTAGCCGTTTGTAAACATATGTTCGTTATCTTTTTATGTCTTATTATGTCGAATTATTGTTCTTTTTGTGATACGATTATCCTATTTTTTAGCGTTTTTTCGTTGTTTTTATTGGTAAAATATGGTATAGTTTGTCATATTATGGTAGAGTTTGTAATAGGCAATTATCTATTACAAAAATTTCCACTCAATTAAGGAGGATTATCATGAAAATCACAGAAAAAACTCGCAGATTCATTCGGTCTATCGCACTTATAGTATTACCCATCACGCTCATACTATCACTTTCTTCTGTAATTCTAAAAGTGTACACTCAATATACAGAAGATAAACTTTTTAAAGAATTGTCCGAAAACATTTCTGTTACAGAGAAAGTACACGATGAACATTCCATTGATAGATCTGTATCAAATACAAATTCCGAGAACGCAACCCCTGCCATTTTATCAGAGTATTCTGAATTGCACAATGAAAATCCGGATTTATATGGTTGGCTTCAAATTAATTATACAGTTATAGACTATCCGGTAATGTACTCTCCATATGACCCTCAACTGTATTTGTACAAGAATTTTTATAAGGAAGATTCGAAATCTGGTACTCCTTTTATTCTTACACCCAGCAGTACAAATACCATTATATATGGGCATAATATGAAGAACGCATCAATGTTTAGTTCTTTATTAAAATATAAAGATATTGAATTTTGGAAAACCCATCGATATATTATATTCAATACTTTAACATCTAAAGGGATTTACGAAATTTCCATTGTAGCAAATGAAATAGTTTATTATGATGAAGCAAAAATACCTGATGGTGCATATCTTTTTTATAAACATTCTAACTTGGATAGCAAAGGAGATTTTGATGAATATGTAAATGAATTAAAAAAGAATTCGTATTTTGATAGTAACATTTCATTGGAATATGGAGATGAATTGCTTACATTAGTAACATGTGATTATGTTCAAGAAAATTCTAGATTAGTTGTAGTAGCTAAAAAAATTAATTAATTTTTTATTATTTAAAGAGCCCAGTTCATATGAACTGGGCTCAGTTTGTATTATGACTCTATATTATTAGAGTTATAAGAATTTTATAAGTTACTTAGATTTGTTCTCCTTCTTAGTAACCGCCAATGTGCCAATGCCTGCTATAGAAATCAGTAGCAACACAACATCAGTATTGTTAGAAGCATTGCCAGTCTTCGGAACTTCCGGATTAAACACCGGCGCAGTGATAGGAGTCTTAGGAGAATCAATATTCTCAATCGTCTCTTCAGCAGGTACTTCAGGCTCAGGGTCAATCGTAATCTCAGGCTCGAGATTGGGAGTAGGTTCGGGAGTAACCTCCGGTTCAAAGTCAGGTTTAGGACTCGGCTCAGGATTAGGGTCAGGGTCAGGGTTTGGATCCGGATCTGGATTAGGTACAACCTCAATAATCTTGTTACACACGCTAATTGTCGTGTTTTCTTTAGACACGATATTAAACATGATATCTTCCTTACTGAGTTCATAACCATCGGGAGCCTTGAGCTCCTTCAGATAGTACTGATAGTCAGGTACCAGGTATCTAACTTTACAAGAACCATCTTCAGTAATCAAAGCTGCTGCCTTTGACTCATCAGTGGTAAAATAACCATCACCATTTTCATCGATGGCATAATAATAGGTTACCTTTTCCTCATTATCGTTCACAGTTTCGACCTTGTAGTAGTAAAGCTGGAATGTCGCCGGCTCCTTAATAAGGTTGCCATTAGAATCCACCTTATTAATGGTAACATCTCCATCAACTTGTTCCAAGGTAATGGAGTTATACCAGTTGTACTTATATCCCTGATAGGAGTTATTAGTCCAAGGGCCATCGACGCCAAATGCCATAGAAATAGCCAACTTACTTGCCTCATCTTTATTGAGACCTGCAGTAGTTGCCTGTTTCATATAGTCATTTACTCTACTCCAGACTTCATTGGTATTATCCATGTAGTCTTTCAGTCCCATGTCCTTATCGTTCCACTTGCCTTGGCTACCATCTGCAAAAGCTTCCTGTCCAGCCTTATCGCCAAAATAGAAGCTCAACAGTTCCTTGTAGAAAAGTTCATAACTTGCCGAAGCAATTTCTTCTTCAGGCCACTTCATCTGAATAAGAACTTGGCCATTGTTGCGTTTCATTACCGTAGAATACTTTCCGAAATAGTCCGGATAGTCTTCCAAGAGTTTATTGTACTGCTCTTCAGTAATAGAATACTGATCATCAGCCATCCCTCCCTGCATATCAACAACCATCTCAGGATGTTCTTTTGCAAGGTCAGTAAAGTTCTCGTAGCTACTCCCAAGCTTTCCGTTGTAATAATCCAACAGATAGTCGGTAAGAGCCGTCTCGCCAGTATAACCAGCTTTTTCAAGATAGCTATACATGTTAAGAACATGATTGAGCTTTACTTTAGACGACGAACTTACTCCGAAAAGTTCCTGCATCGGAGCAGACTTTGCAATCGCTCCAATACTTTCGACAGAAAGCTTCTGCCCGTCAAAGCCGATAAAATCTGTCAGCTTTTCATTAGAAGAAGTATCTGCCGTTTCGAGTCTAAAAGACCCATCCTTATACCGGTAAGTATGACCATTAGATGTGGTAATCTCAATGTCAAACTTGTTAGAATCGGACGGCACACAGGTGTACTCACCATCCTTGTTGCCAGTAACCTGTCTGTAATACTCATTGAGTACATCAATAACCTCAGAAAGGTCAATAACAACATCACCGTCAACATCCTCTCCAATGTCATAATAGACTTTGAAGACGCCATCTTCAAAAGTAATGTCGTACTTAGACGACACGCCCTCAGAAGTAGTCGGTTGATTAGACGGATCTGTCTCGGGTTTAAAATTCTCTTTTACAGATGTTTCACCCGAATCATCCACAAAATTTTCCACAGTCTTTTCATCAGAAGGCTCTGCAGGTTTGTCTGCTTCTTCTTCATCAGAGGGTTCTTCGTTTTTTTTCGCTTCCTCTTCATCAGAGGATTCTTCGTTTTTTTCCGCTTTTTCTTCATCAGAAGGCTCTGCAGGTTTGTCTGCTTTTTCTTTGTCAGAGGGTTCTGCGGTTTTTCCCGCTTTCTCTTCATCAGAGGGTTCTGCGGTTTTTCCCGCTTTCTCTTTGTCAGAGTCCTCTACAAGTTTCTGCTCTACTTCCGTATCTTCGAGCTCAGAAATCTCAACGATGTAAGGTCCATCAGCGATGTTCCGTTCGAAAGGTTCAGCAGCCGAAGCAGAAACACCCACTACCTGTGCAAAAAGAGTAGCAGATGCAACAGTCAGCGCTAACATTCTTCTCGGACGTTCTCTCTCCCGGTTAGAAATATGTTCTGCCATGTGAATACGCTTTTTCATAAGGGGTACCTCCTTAACTTATAAAAATGTGAATGTTCAACCAGTGCTTCATAGCACCTAATTGCTAATATACCATTTTCTGGTAATCAAATCAATATGCATTTGTAATTATTTTACATTTTTCATCTTCTTTTTTCGACATTATTCTACATTTTTTCATTTTTATATATCATAAATATTCGCCTTTAATATAATTTTTTGAATTTTAGTTTTATCATCTAAAGATATATTCCAAGTACTTCCAGCAATACTTCTTTTTATTTTATATTCTTTTTCCGGTTCTCCTAATAGCTTATTTAACTTTTTCTGTAAATCTACTTTATTAGTACATATAGAAAGAATATTTTCACTATATAATACATTTATTGTTGTTTCTGTTTCTGATTTGTTTGGTTCTTTATATATCTTTTTCATAGTACTTCCTTTATTTAATAGTATTCCTAGGCTTAGATTATATCACATTTTTCTGGATTTGTAAGCTTTTTAGCTAAAAATAGCAATTTAAAATTATTTACAACTAACATTAAAAGTGATATAATATATAAGTTCGCAATTTACACATCTAATGGAGATATTCTCAAAGGAAGACAATATGAGTTTTTTCAAAAAGACTAGCCAGCCCGCTACCACTCAGAAAGATTCTGAGGAAGAAAAGAAGTACAATGCTGCTTGCATAAACATGGAAATTGCTACTGGCAATTTTAAAAACATGACACAAGCAGATATTTGTGCTTGTGTGGAAAGTTGCAGGCCTTCTAAGTAAAAGCTCATAAAAAAGAATGTATTCTTTTCTCACCCAATGAAGGGTGAGTTTTTCTTTTTTAACTGTCAAATATTTCTTTACAGTTAAAGCATATTAGTGAGCTTCTCGTTTTATAAATAAAATTCAACAATTTAGTAAAATAGAGTATATCTATTGGATACACTCTATTTATTCCATATTTTTATTTATGCGTTTTTTCCACAACAATTCTTATATTTTTTCCCACTTCCACAAGGGCATGGATCATTTCTTCCAACTTTTGGTCCTTCATTTACAACTGTTTTGTTCATTCCGCCTTCTTTTTCTGATATATTTCCATCAACTAGGTTAATTGCTGTATCTTCAAGGCTTGCTCCTGTTACTTTTGTTGTTTCTGTTCTTTCTATTGGACCTTCTTTTTTACGAATGTTTAGCAATATTTTTACAACATCCATTCTTATATCTTCTATCATATCGTCAAACATTTCTGTTCCTTCAAGTCTGTATTGTACAACTGGATCTTGTTGTCCATATCCACGAAGTCCAATACCTTTCTTTAATTCGTCCATGTTGTCTATATGATCCATCCATTTTTGGTCAACTATTTTAAGCATTACAACTCTTTCAAGTTCTCTTAAATTTTCCTCACCAAATTCTGTTTCTTTAGAAGCATATATTTCGTGTACTTTTGCTATTAATTCGTCTACTAAGGCATTTCTGTCGAATTTTTCTGCCTTTAATGCAGCTACATCACTTATTCCTAAGTTTGTTTCTATGTCTTGAGCAATTGATTCTTTGTTTACTTCTTCTCCGTCTACTATGTGAGAATCTACTATTAATTCAACAACAGAATCCATCATTTTTAGTATGCTTTCTTTTAAGTTCATGCCGTCTAAAACATCTCTTCTTTGCTCATAAATTACTGTTCTTTGAACATTCATTACATCGTCATATTGTAGAACGTTCTTTCTTATACTGAAGTTTCTTCCTTCAACTTTCTTTTGGGCATTTTCAACAGCCTTTGAAATTAATCTACTTTCTATTGGCATATCTTCGTCTGCACCTAAAGTATTGTAGACTTTTGTTACAATGTCGCCACCGAAGATTTTCATTAGGTCATCGTCTAATCCAATGTAGAATCTAGATTCTCCTGGGTCACCTTGACGTCCACTACGTCCACGAAGCTGGTTATCAATTCTTCTTGATTCGTGTCTTTGTGTACCAATTATCTTTAAACCGCCTGCTTCAATAACTTTTTCTTTTTCTTCTTTTATTTCGTTATCGAATTTTTTCTCTAATTCATTGAATTTTTCTCTTGCAGCAAGTATTGCCTTATCATCTGTCTCGTTATGAGCTGCAGCATCTTCAATTTCTTCATCAGTGTATTTTAGTTTTCTCATTTCTTGTTTTGCAAGATATTCGCTATTTCCACCAAGCATAATATCTGTACCACGTCCTGCCATGTTTGTTGCTATTGTAACAGCTCCAAATTTACCAGCTTGTGCTATAATTTGAGCCTCTTTCTCATGGTATTTAGCATTTAATACTTCATGAGGAATTCCTTCTTTATCAAGTAATTTACTTAATTTTTCAGATTTATCAATAGATACTGTACCAATTAAAACTGGTTGTCCTTTTTCATGAGCTTTTTTGATGTCTGCTATAACAGCTCTAAATTTGGCATCTTCATTTTTATATATTATGTCCGAATTGTCTTTTCTAATCATTGGCTTATTTGTTGGAATTTCAACAACGTCCAATTTGTATATTTCTTGGAATTCTGCTTCTTCTGTCATTGCAGTACCTGTCATACCAGATAATTTTTCATACATTCTAAAGTAGTTTTGGAATGTAATTGTGGCAAGTGTTTTAGATTCATCGTTTATCTTAACATGCTCTTTTGCTTCAATTGCTTGATGTAATCCGTCATTGTATCTTCTTCCATACATAATTCTTCCTGTAAACTCGTCTACAATTAGAACTTGTCCATCTTTTACAATGTAATCTTTATCTTTCTTCATTATTCCATTTGCATGTAAAGCTTGATTTACATCATGAACTAATTCAGAATTTTCTAAATCGTTGAAGTTTTCTAGTCCAAATTCCTGCTCAGCCTTCTTTATACCTTGTTGAGTAAGAGTTGCAGATTTAGCCTTTAAATCTACTATATAATCATATTTCTCGTTATCTTCTTCTTGCTCATAATCTTTATCATCTTCTTCAATTATAACTTTGGCTTGTAATTTTTTTACAAAATGGTCAGCCTTTTGATATAAATTAGAAGATTGTGCTCCTCTACCAGAAATTATAAGTGGTGTACGAGCCTCATCAATTAAAATACTATCGATTTCGTCGACGATTGCATATTTTAATTTTCTTTGAACTAATTGGTTCTTGTATATAACCATGTTATCTCTTAAGTAATCGAAACCAAACTCGTTGTTTGTACCATATGTAACATCACATGCATATGCTTCTTGCTTTTGCTTTGGATTCATTCCGGCAATAACAAGTCCAACAGAAAGTCCTAAGAATCTGTAAAGATTTCCCATCCACTCGCTATCTCTTTTTGCTAGGTAGTCGTTTACAGTTATAACGTGAACGCCTTCTCCTGTAAGTGCATTTAGATAAACTGGAAGTGTTGCAACAAGTGTTTTTCCTTCACCTGTTTTCATTTCTGCAATTCTTCCTTGGTGAAGTATAATACCACCAATTAATTGTACATCGAAATGACGCATTCCTAAAACTCTTCTAGATGCTTCTCTTACAACTGCAAATGCTTCTGGTAAAATATCATCTAATGTTTTTCCGTTCTTCAATTGTTCCTTAAAGTATGGAGTTTTTGCAACTAGCTCGCTATCAGATAATTCCTTCATAGCTGGCTCTAAACTGTTTATTTTTTCAACAATAGGCCTTACTCTTTTTACTTCTTTTTCACTGTATGTTTTAAATAATCCCATGAATAATTCATCCTTTCAAATTTATGTAATACAAGGCAAAATAGGTTACATTTTGCCATTTTTTAACTTTGTTATAGTTTACGTGGTTATTATATAACTAAATGTGGCATTTAGCAAGTAAAATCGTAATAAATTATTAAAATATATAATAAAACAGAGCGCACTTTAAGGCTCTGTTTTTATTCATCTTTATAAAGTCGCAGATGTTGGTACATAACTCTCGTCTGGCGGATATACATACTCATCATTTGGCGTCTTTGTCTCTTTTATTCTTTCAATTTCTATAACTGGAATTTCTCCGTGGTATTCACCTTTTGTTATTGTTCCTTCAATTTCTACCCAACATCCATCTTTGTATTTTTCTGCTCCATTCAAGTGGCACAAAAATCCTACCACAACTGCCTGCAAATCTGGAGAAACAATCATCTGCCTTGCAAGCACAAATTTATCGTTCGAGAAATCATATAGTCTATATACAAATCCAACGAATCTTATTTTTTTGCCTATATATGGAGTCATATTCTCATGAACTGTTTTTAATACATTTGTATAATTGGCTGCAGATATGGTATTTATTTCACTTTGTGGAACTCCTTCACTCTTTGATGTTATTCTTTCATTTGAATTAATTATATTTATTACTCCTATTGCAAACATTATAAATATTAAAATTGTTAAAATAACAAATACTATTTTAAATATCATCTTACCATTTAGCTTAAAATTGCGAACATACATCTTTCAATCCTCCCATAAGAATTGTTTTTCTTATGGTACATACTATGAAAGATTTATTGCTTTTATGAATAATCTCTTGAAAATATAGATTTTACAACTCCTTTGTCAAGTAAATTACTGAATATGTTTTTTAGAATTATTAAAGCTATTGGACCAATAAACAAACCGATTACTCCAAATATTTTAAAGCCAGTATACATTGCAATTAATGTAAATATCGGGTGAATTCCAATGTGATTGCCTACAATTCTTGGTTCTATAAATTGTCTTACAACAGACATTATTATCCATAGCACAAATATGCTTATTGCAAGTCTTATGTCTCCATTGCATGCTGTGATTATTGCCCATGGGACCATTACGCTACCCGACCCGAATATTGGGAGCGCGTCTACAAATCCAATCCCCAGTGCATATAGTAATGGATATGAAACTTTCATTCCAGTTAGTTTGAATATATAGAGTCCAATTAACGAAATTATGAATGACACCAATACTAATATTGCCTCAGCTTTTAGATACCTACCTAACACTTCCATTATTTCTTTCAGATGTTTGTAAATTTTCTTTACCCACATTTCGGGTAAATGGTGTTCAAGTTGGTCTATCATGTATACTTTATCTGTACAAATAAAGTACAGTGATAAAAATGTTACAGCCAAATACACTCCAATAGTTGGAATCGATGTGATCCATTCTAGTACACCTTTTAAGAATGAATTTAGCCATAATACTGCTGTATTTAGGAGTTCTGTTGCAGACCTTTCAATAGCCGTAACAACATTTTCTGGAATGTTCAACTTTTTTAAGTTTTCACTGCCAATAAATTTTTGTATCATCTGGCTCGCATTTGTAAAATACGTTCCCAAATTATCTAATAAATTTGAGCCTTCCGAAACAAGTGTTGCAATCCCCCAAGTTAATAATCCAATAATTATTCCTAGTACAAATACTATCACAATAATTGCACTTGTTTTTCGTCTAAATTTACATTTTCTCATAAAAAATCTTATAGCAGGCTCTAGCAAAAGAGACAAATGCAATTAATAAAGGCGTATAAGAGCAAGCTAGTTTGAAACTTAGATAAATAGTTATAAAGCTTAATATCAATAAAACTAACTTTCTAAAAACCTTTGTCCAATAATTCATATCAATTACCATAATAGCTCCTAATAAATAATATATTACTATTTTATGGTAATTTTCCAAAAGTATACGTTATACAATATAATTTATTTTCAAAATAAAACAGAAATACTTATTATTTTGAAAAACAAGGGCAAGCTCGCCTTTTGAAGAGTCTGGAAGAGCTCCGACCAATAGTGCCGTACCGAAGTTTTAAAAATAATAAGTATTTCTGCATTAATATTAAAGTTGAAAAATTATAGAATTACTCTGCGTTATGCTCGTCTGTTCCACAAATACATTCTATTGTATCACACAATTCTTTTTGGTCTACTGATTGATTTGCGGCTAAATCTCCTAATGTTAAAATGCCGATAACTTTGTTGTTTTGTGTTACAGGTATTCTTCTAATTTGTTTTTCAGACATTAATCTTTCAGCCTCTGTAATTTCGCTGTTTGGAGTGCATGAGCATGGCTGTGTTGTCATTATCTCGCTAACTTGGGTCTTGCAAGTATCTTTATCACAGGCAACTGCTCTTAAAAGAATGTCTCTATCTGTTACAATTCCAACTAATCTGTTTGAATCATCGCATACTGGAGTACAACCAATATGGCATTCGCACATCATTTTAGCACAGTCCTGTACAGATGTGTTTGGCTTTACATAATTTACTTGATTACACATACAATCTTTAACTTTCATTTATATATCCACCTTTCAAAAAAATTTACAATATTATTATGCACATTTGAAAATTGAATATACAGTTTGAATTTTGCTGATTTGTCAAAATTTTCTTTTATAGTTGATTTAATACCAAAATTTGAATGAAATCCCTTTTTATATCATCTTTGGCATTTTTTTCATTTAATTCTTTAAAAATTTCATCAGTAATTTGGTTAATTAAAGTTTTTGTTGGTTTTTGTGTAATTTTTTTGCATTTATTTATAACTATCGGATTAATTTTTAAGTATGACTCTGGATATAAATCTACCGTCTGTAAAGTTGGCTCTTTTGATGCTGTAACATTTACCATTACAACTGTATCTCCATATTTTACTACAACATTTCCATTTGCTAATCCTGCTAATTTTCCTGTTTCTATTACAAGTTTTCTACCTGCTAATTCTGTTTCATAACTTTTAAACATATACTTTTTCTCTTTTATGGTTTATTTATATAATCCATAAACTCCTTTCTTTTATTCTTTACACCTATTTAAGTAAGTCAAACTTGTAATTAGATTGTAACCTCTATAATATGTTTTATTTGTTTAAAGCACATTATACAAGCTACTTT
>ENA-UEQP01002795-UEQP01002795.1-human-gut-metagenome-genome-assembly--contig:-NODE-2795-length-12506-cov-2.713251_pt1 | contig 12506 bp, 7 predicted proteins | sample MGYA00242951_ERZ507951 | MGnify/ENA primary metagenome ERZ507951 (study PRJEB26167, sample SAMN06115539) | human gut metagenome | host: Homo sapiens | place: China:Shanxi | collected 2015-11-18...
TCACGGTGTCCGACGTGGAACGCATCGTGGCCCGTATGGCCGGCGTGCCCGTGAGGACGGTCTCGGGGCAGGAGCGGAACCGCCTGGCCAATCTGGAAAAGAACCTCAAGCAGATCGTCTTTGGGCAGGAAGAAGCCGTGGAGCAGACCGTGCGCGCCATCCTGCGTTCGCGTGCGGGCCTGGGGCAGCGTCAGCGGCCCACGGGCGCCTTCCTTTTCTATGGCCCCACCGGCGTGGGCAAGACGGAGCTGGCCCGCGGGCTGGCCCAGACCATGGGCGTGGAGTTCCTGCGCTATGACATGAGCGAATACATGGAACCGCACACGGTCTCGCGCCTCATCGGTTCGCCGCCAGGCTATGTGGGCTTCGACCAGGGCGGCCTGCTGACCGAGGCCGTGCGCAAGGCCCCGTATTCCGTGGTCCTGCTGGACGAGATAGAAAAGGCCCATCCCGACATCTTCAACATTCTGCTGCAGGTCATGGACTACGGTACCCTGACGGACAATTCCGGCCGCAAGACGGACTTTTCCCACACGGTGCTCATCATGACTTCCAATGCCGGGACGTTCGAGATGTCCAAGGCCAGCATAGGCTTTGGCAAGGCCGCGCCCGAAGATGCGGCCCGCAAGGCCTTGGGGGCTGTGGAACGGTTGTTCACGCCCGAATTCCGCAACCGTCTCGATGCCATGATCCCGTTCCGGGCCCTCACGCCTGCCATGATGCAGCGTATCGTGGACAAGTTCCTGCGTGAGATCGGGAACAGCCTTGCGGAACAGCAGGTCACGCTGGCCTCTACGCCCCGTGCCCGTGCCTGGCTGGCGGAAAAGGGCTATGATCCCGCCATGGGCGCGCGTCCGCTGCGGCGTTTGCTGCGCAGCCGGGTGGAAGACGCCCTGGCCGGTGAGCTGCTCTTTGGCCGTCTGCGCCACGGCGGGCTCGTCCGCCTGGGGGTCAAGGACAATGAACTCGTACTCCAGTTCCCTGACGCGGCCCCTGCACAGGGCGCGGAAGCGGAGGAGGGGGATGACGGCCGCAACGATGCGTAAGCAGATAGCCCTGTATGCGGCGCAGTTCCCCTCGCCGGGATGCTGCACCGCGGAAGGGATATTGTGTGCCGGTGGCGATCTGCTGCCGGCACGTCTGCTGGCAGCCTACAGCCGGGGCATCTTTCCCTGGTACGGTGAGGACATGCCCCTGCTGTGGTGGTGTCCTGATCCCCGTTGTGTATTGCCGCCGGATGCCTTCCATCTGCCGCGCCGCAGTGCCCGGGCCTTGCGCAACCATCCGTTCGAGCTGCGCATGGATACGGCCTTTTCCCGCGTCATCCGGGCCTGCGCGGCGCCCCGTCGCGACAGTGAAGGGACATGGATACTGCCCGAGATGATAGCGGCCTATGAGCGCCTGCACGCCCTGGGCTATGCCCATTCCGTGGAAGCCTGGCGGGATGGGGAGCTGCTGGGCGGCCTGTACGGTGTGGCCCTGGGGCGGGCCTTTTTCGGGGAATCCATGTTCCACCTCTGTCCCGAAGCTTCGCGGGCGGCCCTTGCGGGCCTGGTGGCGTTCCTGCGCGAACGGGATTTCCTCCTGCTGGATTGTCAGCAGGCCACGCCCCACATGCTGGCCATGGGCGCGCGGGAGATCCCCCGCAAGGAATTCCTGGCGCTCCTGCGGCAGGCTGTGCCCGTCCCTGATCCTGAACCTGTCTCCCAGCTGCCGTGGCAGCCGTGGCGGATGTCTTTTCGCCATGATGCTGCCCTGGGCTGGCTTCCCGACGAGCGATGATGAACCAGTCTCCTTTCAAGCTCCATAGCGCCTATGTCCCCACAGGTGACCAGCCGGAGGCCATCGATTCCCTGGTGGTCAATCTGGAAGCCGGCGTGCCGGAACAGATCCTGCTGGGCGTGACCGGCTCCGGCAAGACCTTCACCATGGCCAATGTCATTGCCCGCTGCGGACGTCCGGCGCTGGTGCTGGCCCCCAACAAGACGCTGGCCGCCCAGCTCTACAACGAGTTCCGCGAATTTTTCCCGCAGAACGCTGTGGAGTATTTCGTCAGTTATTACGACTACTACCAGCCGGAAGCCTATGTGCCCGCCTCGGACACCTACATCGAGAAAGATTCGTCCATCAACGACAATATCGACAAATTGCGCCATGCCGCGACCCATGCCCTGCTGACACGGCGCGATGTGATCATCGTGGCTTCGGTTTCCTGCATCTACGGCCTGGGCTCCCCCGAATTCTACGCCCGCATGATCATCCCGGTGGAAGTGGGGCAGCATATGTCCATGGATGCCCTCATCACCCGCCTGGTGGAAGTCCAGTATGAACGTAACGACTATGACTTCCATCGCGGGACCTTCCGTGTGCGCGGGGACGTGCTGGAAATCATCCCCGCTTACCATCACGAACGGGCCCTGCGCATCGAATTTTTTGGAGACGACATCGACTCCATGCGCGAGGTGGATCCCCTGACCGGGGACGTGCTGGCGGAAGTGGGCAAGACCGTCATCTATCCGGCCAGCCACTTCGTCTCCGCCCAGGACAACCTCAAACGGACCACGGCCGACATCCGGCAGGAGCTGCTGGAACGGCTGACGGCCTTCAAGGCCAGCGGGCGCCTGGTGGAGGCGCAGCGTCTGGAGCAGCGGACACAGCTTGGTCTGGAGATGATCGAGGAGCTGGGTTACTGCAACGGCATTGAGAATTATTCCCGCCATCTGGACGGCCGCAAGGCCGGGGAACCGCCGTCCTGCCTGCTCAACTATTTCCCCGAGGATTTCATCCTGTTCGTGGACGAGTCCCACATCACCGTGCCGCAGGTGGGCGGCATGTTCAAAGGCGATCGCTCGCGTAAGCAGACCCTTGTGGACTACGGCTTCCGCCTGCCCTCTGCCCTGGACAACCGTCCCCTGCAGTTCGACGAATTCCGTTCCCTGCTGCATCAGGTGGTCTACGTTTCGGCCACACCGGGCAAATACGAGATGGACCAGTCCCAGGGCATCATTTCCGAGCAGATCATCCGGCCCACGGGGCTGGTGGACCCGGAAGTGGAGGTGCGTCCCACCAAGGGGCAGATGGAAGACCTGCTGGGAGAATGCCGGGAACGCATCCGGCGCGGGGAGCGGGTGCTGGTGACCACCCTTACCAAGCGCATGGCCGAAGACCTGACCGAGTATTGCTGCAATATGGGCGTCAATGCCCGCTATCTGCATTCGGATATCGACACCCTGGAGCGTTTGCAGATCATCAGGGCCCTGCGGCAAGGGGAATTCGACGTGCTGGTGGGCATCAACCTGCTGCGCGAAGGTCTGGACATCCCCGAGGTCTCGCTGGTCTGCATCCTCGATGCCGACAAGGAAGGCTTCCTGCGTTCCACCGGATCGCTCATCCAGACCTTTGGCCGTGCGGCGCGCAACGTCCACGGGCATGTCATCCTGTATGCCGATACGGTCACGGCCTCCATGCGCGCGGCCATGGACGAGACCGAACGGCGCCGGGCCAAGCAGACCGCCTATAACACGGAGCACGGCATCACGCCGCGGAGTACCCGAAAAAGTCTTGAATCTCCGCTGGATGCCCTGTATGTGGATACCAGTTCTTCATCCCGGGGCAAGGGCAGGGGGCGTGCGTCCCGTCAGGACGATGCCGTGCCCCTGACTGCCGAAGATACCGCGGCGCTGGTCCAGCGTCTGGAAAAAGAGATGCGCGAGGCGGCCCGGGAACTGGAGTTCGAGCGTGCCGCCGCCCTGCGGGACCGTATCCGGGCCCTGCGTGAACGCCTTATCGCCCTGCCGGAGTGATCATGAGTCCAGAACAGCTTTCCCTTTTCGGTGCCCCTGCCGCGCCTGCCCCCAAAAAACGGGCCGAGAAAGAGGCTGCGGAAAAAATCGTCGCGCCGTCTGCCGCATCCGCAGCCCCGGCGTCTGTGGATCCTTTGAGCCTGCCCGAACCGCCAAAGGACAGGCCCCAGGAGCGGATGGCCTGGCTGACGACCATCCTGGAGCACCACAATTATCTGTATCATACGCTGGACAAGCCGGTCATCAGCGACGACCAGTACGATGCCCTGTTCCGGGAGCTGAAGGCGCTGGAGGAAGACCATCCGCAATGGCGCAGTCCCCATTCGCCCACGCTGCGCGTGGGGGGCGGTTTGCTGGGCGGTCTGCCCAAACAGCGCCACCGTCAGCGCATGTACGGTCTGGACAACGTCTTTTCCGCCGAGGAGTGGCAGGAATTCGTGGCCCGCATGCAGCGCGCCCTGCCCGAAGCGCCGCTGGCCTTCTGGTGTGACCCCAAACTGGATGGTCTTGCCCTGGAGATTATCTATGAGGATGGCGTCCTGCAACAGGCGCTGACCCGCGGCGACGGGGAAGAGGGTGAAGTGGTTACCGAGGCCGTGCGTACCATCCGTACGGTCCCCCTGCGGCTGCGCGGGGCCGGTCCCTTCCCGGAACGGCTGGAGGTGCGCGGCGAGGTGGTCATCTACAAAAAGGATTTTGCCGCCATCAACGAGCGCCGGGAATCCCTGGGCCAAAAGCTTTTGGCCAATCCGCGCAATGCCGCTGCCGGGGCCCTGCGCCAGCTGGATGTGGCCAACACCCAGCAGATGCCCCTGCGATTCCTGGCTTACAGTCTGGGCGAGGCCCGCTGGGGACAGGCGGAACCCTGTCATTTCCAACACGAGCTGGCGACCCGGCTGCGCGATTACGGCTTTTTGACGCCGCCCGACGGCAAACTCTGCGCCGATCCGGCCGCTGTGGAAGCCTATGTGGAAAGCGTGCGTCAGGGCAGGGCGGATTTTCCCATGGAGATCGACGGTGCCGTGGCCAAGCAGGATGATCTTGAAGCGCAGGAGGCCTTGGGCTTCACGGCCCGCGCGCCGCGCTTCGCTATCGCTTTCAAGTTCCCGGCCATGCAGGTGCATACCCGTCTGACCGGTATCGAGATCCAGGTGGGACGTACCGGTGTCCTGACCCCTGTGGCCCAGCTGGAGCCGGTGGCCGTAGGCGGGGTCATGGTCACCCGCGCCACTCTGCATAATGAAGACGAGATCCTGGCCAAGGACGTGCGGGTAGGGGATACGGTCATCGTGCAGCGGGCAGGCGATGTCATCCCCGAAGTGGTGGGTCCGGTACTGGAGGAACGCCCCTCGGGTGCAAGGCCGTTCGAATTCCCGCATATCTGCCCCGTCTGCGGCGAGCCGGCCCACCGCGAACCCGGTGAAGCGGCCTGGCGTTGCGGTAATATCTCCTGTCCGGCAGTGCGCTTGCGCTCCATCTGTCACTTCGTGTCCAAGGCCGGTCTGGATGTACAGGGTGTGGGGCAGAAGTGGATAGAGCAGCTGGTCAGCAGCGGGCATGTCACCAGCCCGGAACAGCTGTTCCGGCTCACAGTGCAGGATCTGCTGCCCTTCGACCGTATGGGCGACGTGCTGGCCCGCAAGATCGTGGATGCTTTCGACGATGCCCGCCACAATGCCACGCTGGCCCGCCTCATCAGTGCCCTGGGCATCCGCCATGTGGGCGAGCAGACCGCCCGCATGCTGGCTGCGCATTTTCACGATATGGATGCCCTGGCGGCCGCCGATACCCAGCGTCTGCTGGAACTGCCGGATGTAGGGCCCGAGGTGGCCAGCTCCATCCGCAGCTTTTTTGAAAGCCCGGCCAACCAGCATATGCTGGCCGGATTGCGCGAGGCAGGCCTGTGGCCCGTGGCTGCGGCAGAGCCTGCCGAGGCAGCCGGGGAGGGTGGTCCCTTGCAGGGGAAGAACATCCTCTTCACCGGCACCCTTTCCATGGCGCGGGGCAAGGCCAAACAGCTGGCCGAGACGGCCGGCGCCGTAGTGCTGGGCAGTGTGAGCAAAAAACTGGATATCCTTGTGGTGGGCGAAAATCCGGGCAGCAAACTGGAAAAAGCCCAAAGCCTGGGGATCACCGTCCTTGATGAAGCAGCTTTCTTGAATCTGCTCGCTGACAGGATGGACGCATAACTTTCAACAGAACAGGACAGGTGAAGCAATGAGCACGCCGATCATCGTCATGGGTGCCAATGGCCGTATGGGCCGGACCATCTGCACGCTGGTGCAGGAAGACCCCGCCTTCACGCTTGCGGGCGTGGTGGAACGCAGCGAATTTGCTGCCGGTCTGGCCGCGTTGTCGTGCCCGGTGAGCCAGAATGTGGAAGAGCTGCTGCAAAGTCTGGACGGCAAAGCTGTCGTCGTCGATTTCACCGCTCCCGAGGTCAGTCTGGCCACGGCCCGCAGTGTGGCCAAGTTCGGTGCCGCTCATGTGATCGGCACCACCGGCTTCACCAATGAACAAAAGCAAGAACTGGCGAAGCTGGCCGAAAGCTGCCGCATGTTCTGGGCGCCCAATATGAGCATCGGCGTCAATGTGCTGCTCAAGGTCCTGCCCGAACTGACCCGCGCCCTCGGGGAAAAGTACGATATCGAGATGGTGGAGCTGCACCATAACCGTAAAAAGGACTCCCCCAGCGGTACGGCCCTGCGTCTGGGCGAATGCCTGGCCGAAGCCCGGGGCTGGGATCTGGACGACGTCCGCTGTTCCGCCCGTGACGGCATCATCGGTGAGCGTCCCAAGGCGCAGATCGGCATCCAGGCCATTCGCGGCGGGGATGTGGTCGGTGTTCACACGGTCTACTTCATGGGCCCCGGCGAACGCATCGAAGTGACGCATCAGGCCCACTCGCGCGAGACCTTCGCTCAGGGAGCCCTGCGGGCCGCTGCCTGGCTGTGCGGACAGCAGCCGGGACGCCTGTACGGAATGCAAGACATTTTCTAGAAAATGTCTTGAACTTTGACGGGGCCTGCGGTAGGCTTCCTGTAAACAACGCAGGAAAATGGCGTCGCGGACGCGTACGGGGGCCCCATGCCACAGGTAGCAGCACGCATCAACGACGAGCAGGAACGCTGGCTCAAGGATTACTTTCGTACCAAGAGCGCCGGAGCTGAATTCATCCTGCCTTGGGCCGTGGATACGTTTTTCCGCGCCATGGCCAACATCAAGCAGATGTTCACCGCAGGCGAACTGAAGACCATCGTGGAAGCGCACAAGGATACGCGTCTGCTGCCTGACCACACGCGTTTGTCCTATCTGCTGCTGCGGGTCAGTGATGCCTGTGAGCTGAACAACCTGCACACCCGGCATGGCGCCAGCCGTTCCAGCCTGGAAAGCAAGCTCAAAAGTCTGGACGACACCCAGGCGACGGCCCTTATGGTCTGGGCATCCGCTTTCTGGGTGAGCCGGAACTGTTCCGCCGGCAGCTTGGACGAATACATAACAAGGACGCCCTGCGTAAGCAGGGCGTTTCTTTTATGTTTTTTTCTTCATTACCGGGCCTTCACAGGCCTTTTTTTCGGCCTTATAACTGAAAAAGACCCGCCGCATGGCGGTCATTTTTTCTCCACTGCCGTATCCGGCATCAAACCGGCCTTCATCTCATGCGCGTACTTCATACATCGGACTGGCATCTTGGCCGCTCGCTTTTCGGCCAGAAACGCTACGAGGAATTTTCGGCTTTCCTGGACTGGCTTGCCCGTACTTTGCAGGAAAAAGAAGTGGATGTCCTGGTCGTTTCCGGGGACATCTTCGATAGCGGCACGCCCAGCAACAGGGCCCAGCGCCTGTATTATGATTTTTTGCGGCAGGTCTATCTTTCCTCCTGCCGACATGTGGTCATCACTGCCGGCAACCATGATTCGCCCTCCATGCTGGGGGCTTCGCGCGAGATCCTGCAGGTGCTGGATGTCCATGTGGTAGGCAACCTGCCCGAAGATCCCGCGGAAGAGATCAAAGTCCTGCGCGATGCCCAGGGCAAGGTCGCGCTCATCGTCTGTGCCGTTCCCTTCCTGCGCGATGCCGACATGCGTCTGGTGGAAGAAGGGGAGAGCAGCGGCGACAAGGAAAACAAGATGCAGGAAGCCATCCGCCGGCACTACGCGCAGGTCCTGGAAGAGGCGGCGGCGCTGCGGGACCGTCTGGCACCTGACGTCCCCCTGCTCTGTATGGGCCATCTGTTTACTGCCGGAGGCCAGACCGTTGATGGCGATGGCGTGCGTGACCTCTATGTGGGCTCGCTGGCGCATGTTCCGGCGTCCATCTTCCCGCCGTGCATAGACTATCTGGCTCTGGGCCATCTGCATGTGCCGCAGCGGGTAGGAGGCATGGAGCATATGCGCTACAGCGGCTCGCCCCTGCCCATGGGCTTTGGTGAGGCCAGGCAGCCCAAAAGCGTCTGCCTGGTAGATTTTACCGGGCGTTCGGCCCGTGTGGAGCTGCTGCCTGTGCCGGAATTTCAGAAGCTGGAGCGCGTGAGCGGCTCCATGTGCGAGATACTCGGCCGCCTGGCAACACTGCGGGACAGCGACAGTTCCGCCTGGCTGGAAGTTGTCTATACCGGCGATGATCTTGAGGGCAGCCTGCGCCAGCAGGTAGAGACGGCTGTGGCCGGGAGCGGGCTGCGCGTCCTGAAGATCCGCAATGCACGTCTGCTGGACAGCCAGCCAAGCCTGGACGATACGGGCAGGAACCTTGAAGAGCTGAGCGAGACGGAAGTTTTTTCGCGCTGCCTTGCAGCCCGGAAGATAGAAGGCGCCCAGGCCGACTTGCTCATGCGCCTGTACGGCGAGATCCTCACCGCCATGCACGAAACCGACAGTAACGCCGAATAGGGGCCGCCATGCGTATCCAGAACATACGTTTTCAGAACCTCAATTCCCTGACCGGCATCTGGGAGATAGACCTCACCAGGCCGGATTTCGTATCCGCCGGTATCTTTGCCATCACCGGCCCCACGGGTGCCGGCAAAACGACCATCCTGGACGCCATCTGTCTGGCCCTGTACGGGCGGACGCCGCGGCTCAAGACCCTGAGCGACAGCGAGAACGAGATCATGTCCCGCCAGACCGGGGAATGCATGGCGGAGGTGGTCTTCCAGATCGCCTCCGGGCGTCGTTACCGTTGCCACTGGAGCCAGCGGCGGGCCAGAAAATCCCCGGAAGGCAGACTCCAGGCGGCACGACACGAGATCGCGGATGCGGACAGCGGCCAGATCATCTGTGCCCAGAAAAGGGATATGGCCAGAGTGGTCACCGAGATCACCGGCCTGGACTTCGACCGTTTCACCCGTTCCATGATGCTGGCGCAGGGCGGTTTTTCGGCCTTTCTGGATGCTTCGGCCGACAGCCGGGCCCCCATCCTTGATAGCATCACCGGCACGGAAAAATACAGCCGTATCTCCATGCTGGTGCATGAACGGCACCGGCAGGAAAAGCTCCTGCTGGAGGACATGCGCAAGGAACTGGCCGGTAAGCCCCTACTGCCTGCGGACGAAGAGCAGGCCCTGCGGCAGCAGCTGTCCCGGCTGGAAGAGCAGGGCCGTCAGTCCAGGAGCCAGGCGCAGCAGCTGCAGCAAGCCTTGCAGTGGTTGCAGGGGCTCGATACGGCCCGGAGCCAGCTGGCCCAGGTAGAAGCGGAAGAAGAAAAACTGTCCCTCCGGGAACAGGCATTCCGCCCACAGGCTTTGCGGCTGGAGCAGGCCCAGCGGGCTGCCCGGCTGGAAGGCAGCTATTCTGCCTTGCTGCAGTTGCGCCACCAGCAAAGTCTGCTGACAGAGCAGCGGCAGAACCACGCTACGGAGCTGCCCCGTTTGCAGGAAAAATTGCAGGAAGCCCGGCACAAGCAGGATGAGTACGCCCGTCAGCTTGAACAGGCCAAAGCGGAGCAGACCCGCCAGACGCCGTTGCTGCATCAGGTCCGGGCCCTCGACATCCAGCTGGAAAGCTCGGAAAAGGAAGTGCGCCGCGTCCTGCTGGAAGTGCGCCAGCAGGAGCAGGCCCTTGCCTCCTTGAAGGCCCGTCGCGACAGTCGGCGGCAGGCTCTCGACGACCTCCTCCGGGAGCAGGCCGCCGTGGAAAACTGGCTGGGGAGCCATGCGGCAGATGCCGGACTGGTAGAGCAGCTGAGCGGCATCGAGGCCGGTATCCAGCGGGTGCATGATCTTGAGCAGAAGCAGCAGCAACGGAGTATGGCCCTGCAACAGATCAGCCAGCAGCTGGAGAATGGAAAAGCCCGGCTGGCGGAACGTCTCCGGCGTCAGGAAATCGCCGCTGCCGAGCTCTCTCAGCTGGAAAACAGACGCCGGAACTTGCTGGCGGAAAAGGAAAAACTTCTGGAGGGACGCTCCCTGTTCCAGTGGCAGGAGGAATGTAACGCCATCCAGAAAAAAATCCTGCTGTTACAGACTATTGAAAAAGCTCTGAATGATGTTTTCCTGTATCATTCAGAGTTGCAGCACTGGCGGCAGCAGTTGCAACAATGGCAAGAAAAGCATCAGCAAAGCAAAAAACTTCTGGAACAGCAGCAAGCTTTGCGGGATGCACTGGAGATCTCGCTGGCGAGCCTGGAACGTGAACGTATGTTGGCCCTGCGTATCGCCAGCCTGGAACAGCATCGTGCTTCTCTTGAGGAAGGACATGCCTGCCCGCTGTGCGGCTCTCTGGAACACCCCTACCTCCTGCAGGGCCTGCCGGCTTCCGACAACTGGCAACAGGTGGAAGATGTTCGCCGGCGCTTCACGGTGACGGATCAGCAGTGTGCCGCCTTGCGGGAACGTCTGACGGGCCTGGAGCAAAGTCTGCTCGTTGGAATGGAGAATGCCCGGTCGCTTCAGGACAAACTCCAGGAAACGCAGAATGATCTTGCCCAGCTGACAGAGAAGGCCGGGTTGCCTTCCCTGCTGCGGGAATCTCCGGAAAATGCCGTCACGTTCGTGCGGGAACAGCAGGGCAGGATGGACGAATTCCTTCGGGAGCTCTATCAGCGGATTTCCACAGCAGACAAGCTCGAAAAAGCCTGCCAGATGCTGGAGAGCAATCTTCCCCGTCTGCAGGAACAAAAGGCGATGCTGGATCAGGCCGTCGAACGGCTCAAGCATGAGCTGGACATGGCCACTGCCGAACAGCAGCGAGTACGGCAGGAAGCCGGGCAATTGCAACAAGAGGAAGAGCAGGGGAAACAGACGCTTGATACGATGCTGGCTGCCTACGGTCTCGGCACAACCGATACCGAACTCTTGTCCATCTTGTCTGTCTTGAAGGCCCGCCGTGCGGAATGGGAACGCCGGACGGCAGAGATGACGCGCCTGACCGCTTCGCGGCAGGAGCTCGAGCTGTCGGCAGGCCAGCATGATCAGGAAGTGAAATCGCAACAGGCTCATCTGGAGTCGCAGCAACGGGAAGCCCGTGAAAGGGAAGGGCAGTGGAAAAAGCTGCACGAGCAGCGTCTGGCGCTGTTTGCTGAAAAAGATGTCGAGGAAGTCGAAGCCGATCTGGCCCAGGCCGTGTCACGGGATGAACAGCGGCTTGCCGATCAGACCGCCGCAGTCAGCAGGATGTCGGATGTCGTCACCATGACGGAATCCGCCATCAGAGAAAAAGATGCCTTGCTGGCCAGCATAGCCGAACAGAGCGTGCATGCCGGGCAGGCCTTTGCACAGGGCCTGGAGCAAGAAGCCTTTGCCGATGAGCGGAGCTTTTTGCAAGCCTGTCTGCCCGCAGAGGAACGGGAAAGCCTGGAGCGTCTGTCACAGGAACTGCACGCAGCCCGCATGGAACTGGCAGGGCGGGGCAGGGCGGCCAGAGAACATCTGGCCACCGAGACCGCGAAGGCCCTGGCGACAAAGGACAGGGAAGATCTGGGGCAGGAGCTGGCAGTACTGGAACAGCATCAGGCAGCGTTGCAGCAGGAACAGGGCTCCTGCCTGCAACGACTGGCGGACAATGAGCGTTTGCGGCAGGAGCAGCGCGTACTCGTGGAGCGCATCGAGCAACAGGAACGTGTGTTCGAACAGTGGTCCGCGTTGCAGGAGCTGATAGGTTCCGCTGACGGGAAAAAATTCCGGAACATCGTCCAGCAGATGAATCTTGAGTTGATGGTCGCCCATGCCAACCGGCAACTGGTCAAAATGACTGACCGTTATTTGCTGGAAGTGGGCAACGGGACGCTGGAGCTCAATATTCGAGACAATTACCAGGCCGGGGAGCTGCGCAGTACCAAGAATCTTTCCGGTGGAGAGAGCTTCCTTGTCAGCCTGGCTCTGGCTCTGGGGCTCTCCCAGATGGCCAGCCGTACTACCCGGGTCGATTCACTGTTCCTTGATGAAGGTTTCGGCACGCTGGATGAGGATGCCCTGGATACGGCACTGAGTACCCTGGCCAGCCTGCAGCAGCGAGGGAAACTCATCGGCATCATTTCCCATGTGCAGGGATTGAAGGAGCGGGTCCCCACTCAGATAGAAGTCCTTCCCATCGGGGGTGGCAAAAGCCGCATCCTTGGTCCCGGGTGCCGAAGCAAAACAGATCTTGATAATTGATAATCGCTCTTGCTTATAGCAATAAAAATGACGAAACTCCAGAAAACGGCCCAAAATCGATTTTAAGCCGTTTTCTGGAGTTTATGATTATTGGGTCGAAAAAAAATTTTTAA
>ENA-UEQP01002800-UEQP01002800.1-human-gut-metagenome-genome-assembly--contig:-NODE-2800-length-12487-cov-3.429573_pt1 | contig 12487 bp, 4 predicted proteins | sample MGYA00242951_ERZ507951 | MGnify/ENA primary metagenome ERZ507951 (study PRJEB26167, sample SAMN06115539) | human gut metagenome | host: Homo sapiens | place: China:Shanxi | collected 2015-11-18...
CTGCCAACAAAGGTGGAAAACAGAATCTTGTACTCAGCTATTGTCCCAACAGTGAAGCGAAAAGCCAGTTGGCAGCAGACGGGAACGACGGATTAGTTTATACCGGAGTTCTCGATAATAACGGAATGAAATTTGCTATCCGAATCAAGGCTATCCATAAAGGGGGAACACTGAAAATTGGAAATGACCGGATTATCGTGAAAGACGCCGATGAAGTGGTATTCCTGCTCACGGCAGACACCGATTACAAAATGAACTTCAACCCGGATTTCAAAGACCCGAAAACTTACGTTGGCAATGACCCGGAACAAACAACTCTGGTAATGATGGACAATGCCCTGAAAAAAGGATATGACGGACTTTATCGTAATCACGAAGCAGATTACACAGCTCTGTTCAACCGGGTACGTTTGCAGATTAACCCAGAAACGAACACTCCCAACCTACCAACCTACAAGCGCCTAGCCAACTATAAGAAAGGTACACCGGATTATCAACTCGAACAGTTATACTATCAATTCGGACGTTATCTGCTCATAGCCAGTTCGCGTCCCGGCAATATGCCTGCCAATCTGCAAGGATTGTGGCACAATAATCTGGACGGCCCGTGGCGAGTGGACTATCACAACAATATCAACCTCCAGATGAATTACTGGCCTGCATGTTCCACCAACCTTTCGGAATGTACATGGCCTTTGATAGACTTTATACGCAGCCTGGTGAAACCTGGCGAAAAGACAGCGCAAGCCTATTTCAACGCCCGTGGGTGGACAGCTTCTATTTCTGCCAATATCTTCGGATTTACCGCACCTTTATCCAGCAAATATATGACATGGAACTTGATACCTACTGCCGGCCCGTGGCTTGCCACGCATATATGGGAATACTATGATTATACCCACGACAAAGAATTTTTAAAAGAAATCGGCTACGGCCTTATCAAAAGCAGTGCGCAATTTGCAGTAGACCACTTATGGCACAAGCCTGACGGGACTTACACAGCTGCTCCTTCTACTTCCCCCGAACATGGCCCGGTGGACGAAGGAGTCACCTTTGCGCATGCCGTAGTACGTGAGATTTTACTGGATGCCATTCAGGCAAGCAAAGTACTCGGAACGGACGCCAAAGAACGCAAACAATGGGAAAACGTACTGGCAAAACTCGTTCCGTACCGCATAGGACGCTACGGTCAGTTGTTGGAATGGTCTACCGATATAGACGACCCGAAAGACGCACACCGCCACGTCAACCACCTGTTCGGATTGCATCCGGGACATACTATCTCTCCCGTGACTACTCCCGAACTTGCACAGGCAGCCAAAGTTGTACTCGAACATCGCGGTGACGGCGCCACCGGCTGGAGCATGGGCTGGAAACTCAACCAATGGGCCCGGCTGCAAGACGGAAACCATGCGTACAAACTATATACCAACCTGTTAAAAAACGGTACGTTGGATAATCTTTGGGATACTCACGCACCGTTCCAGATTGACGGAAACTTCGGCGGTACGGCAGGAATAACCGAGATGTTATTGCAGAGCCACATGGGATTCATCCAATTACTCCCCGCTTTGCCGGACGCATGGGCAAATGGCTTGATAAGCGGAATCTGCGCCAAAGGGAATTTTGAGGTTTCTGTCTCCTGGAAAGAGGGACAACTGGAGAAAGCTATCATTCATTCCAAATCCGGGGTTCCCTGCAACGTAAGATACGGAGACATGACGCTCAAGTTCAAGACCGTAAAAGAGAAGAAATACGAAATCACTTTAAAAGGAGACAGGTTGACCGTTCTATAAAGAAAGCATCTGTCATCACAAACAAACCTGCTTCACATGAAAACAAAATACGCTGTTCTGTCAAGCCTTTTCTTTATCATACAGTTAGTCGGTGTTCTCCCTCTCCGGGCAGAACACTATTACTTTAAACAAATCTCTCTGAAAGAAGGGCTGCCTTCCAACGTGCGCTGTATTCTCCGGGATGAGCAGGGTTTCGTATGGATAGGTACCAAATCGGGACTGGGAAAGTTCGACGGGCACGAACTGAAAAGATACAAACACCAGGCAAACGACCCGAACTCGCTTCTCCACAACCTGATTTATCAGATTGCCGAAGACAAGCAACACAACATCTGGGTACTGACTGAAAAAGGTATTGCCCGTTACCAACAGCAGAGCAACGACTTCACGTTCCCCACGGACGAGGACGGGAAGAATATCACCGCCTATTCCTTCTGCCTTGTCCCGAACGGAATCCTCTTTGGCGGCAAGGACAGGATTTACAAATATAGTTATAACGATTCTTCTCTCCGGCTTCTGCAATATTTCAACGCCAACTCTTTTAAAATCAACGCTCTCAGTATGTGGGATTCAAAGACGTTGCTTTGTTGCAGTCGTTGGACAGGCATATACCTCGTAGACCTGCATACCGGAGAGCACAGACGCCCCCCTTTCGACTGCGGGCCGGAAATTACCACCATGATGACCGACAGCCGGAAAAGAATATGGATTGCCCCTTACAGCGGCGGACTTCGTTGCTATTCATACGACGGCAAACTACTGGCTTCGTACTCCACCCGCAACTCCGCCCTCAGCAACGACATCGTCCTAAGCCTCGCTGAAAGGGAAGGGCAACTGTGGATAGGAACGGATGGCGGCGGAATCAATATCCTCACCCCCGAAACCGGGGAAATCTCCCAACTGGAATATATCCCGGGACGTGAAAACTACTCTCTCCCCGCCAACTCCATTCTCTGCCTGCACAACGACCACAATAACAATATATGGGCAGGAAGCACCTGCAACGGATTGATCAGCATCCGGGAAGTGTTCATGAAAACCTACACCGACGTAGTCCCCGGCAACGACCGCGGACTAAGCAACAGCACCGTGCGAAGCCTTTACCGCCAATCGACCGACAGTATCTGGATTGGTACGGACGGCGGCGGTATCAACCTCTTTAACCCGCGTACCGAGAAATTCACCCATTATCTTTCTACCTGGAACGATAAAATAGCGTTTATCAGCGGATTCACTCCCGGAAAACTACTGATTTCCCTTTTCTCCAAAGGAGTATTCATATTCAACCCCGCAACCGGGGAGAAACAGCCTTTTACCATTGTCGACAAAGAAACTACGACACAACTTTGCAACCGGGGTAAATCGGTCAACTTATATCAGAACACCCCCAACACCGTGTTATTACTGGGCGACCATGTCTACCAGTATCACCTGAAAGAAAAGAAATTCGACAAGGTCACCGGAGAAGAAGGGAAAAGTATTGTCGGCACGCTCGTCCCCTTCAAGCACGAGAACAACCGGACTTACATCAACGATTTCAAACATATCTACGAACTGCACGATGGGGATTCCTTGCTGCAAACAACCTTCGAATGTTATCAGGATACCGTAATCAGTTCGGCGTCACACGACGAGCACGGCGATTTCTGGATAGGAAGCAATTTCGGCCTTATCCACTACAACCCCGTTTCCCAAAAGCAGACGCACATCCTTACCAACCTGTTTACCGAAGTCAACATGGTGCAATGCGACCAGAGGGGCAAAGTATGGATAGGTGCGGATAATCTGCTTTTCGCCTGGCTTATACAGGAACAGAAGTTCGTTCTCTTCGGAGAGTCGAACGGAGCTATCCAAAACGAATATCTGCCCAACGCCCGGTTGGTAAACAATGAGGGGGATGTCTATATCGGCGGTGTAAAGGGTATGCTGCGCATTGACGGCCAGCTGCTGCTGAATACATCGGAAATGCCGGAACTGCAACTGTTGGATATTATCATCAATGGTGAGCCTGCACAGAACAAGCTATATAGTCATCCGGCAGCAATCTCTGTCCCATGGGACAGCAATATCACCATCCGAATCATGTCGAAAGAAGAGGATATCTTCCGTAAGAAAGTCTACCGCTATCGGATAGAGGGGCTGAACGACCAGTATATCGAATCGTACCAGCCGGAATTGGTAATCCGGTCGTTACCACCGGGCAATTACAAGATTATGGCTTCATGCACAGCGAAAGACGGCAGCTGGATTCCCAACCAGAAAATACTAGAACTAACCGTACTTCCGCCATGGTATCGCACGTGGTGGTTCATTCTCGGTTGCACCATTCTCATTGCCACCATAATCATCGAAACTTTCCGCAGAACATTGAAACGTAATCAGGAAAAACTGAAATGGGCGATGAAAGAGCATGAGAAACAGATGTACGAGGAAAAGGTACGTTTTCTTATCAATATCAGCCACGAACTACGGACTCCGCTGACGCTTATTCATGCGCCACTCAATCAGATTTTGAAGTCGCTCTCTTCCGGAGACAGCCAATATCTGCCGTTAAAAGCCATCTACCGGCAGGCACAACGGATGAAGAACTTGATTAATATGGTGCTCGACGTGCGGAAAATGGAAGTAGGGGAGAGTAAACTGCAAATTCAGCCTCATCCGCTCAATCAATGGATTGAACACGTTTCGCAGGATTTTATCAGTGAGGGGGAAGCAAAGAATGTGCATATCCGCTATCAGCTCGACCCACGGATAGAGAAAGTCAGTTTCGATAAGGACAAATGCGAGATTATCCTAAGTAACCTGCTTATCAATGCCTTGAAACACAGTCCGCAGGACACGGAAATAACGATTGCTTCGGAACTGCTGCCCGAAGAAAACCGGGTGCGTATCTCCATCATCGACCAGGGATGCGGACTGAAACAAGTGGATACGCACAAGCTCTTTACCCGCTTCTACCAGGGAACGGGAGAACAGAGCGGAACAGGAATCGGCTTGTCTTACTCCAAGATTCTGGTGGAACTGCACGGCGGCTCTATCGGCGCACAGGATAATGAAGAAACCGGAGCCAGCTTTTTCTTTGAGTTGCCGTTGAGGCAGGAACCGGAAGAAATCATCTGCGAGCCAAAAGCTTATCTGAACGAGTTGATGATGGATGATAACAGCGGGCAGCCGTCCGCGAAAGAGGTATTCGACACCACTCCATACACTATTCTCGTAGTGGATGACAATCCGGATATGACAGACTTTCTGAAAAGAACGTTCGAAGGATACTTCAAACGGATAATTATCGCCGGAGACGGGGTGGAAGCCCTTCAACTGGTCAGAAGCCATGTCCCTGATATTATAGTCAGTGACGTGATGATGCCTCGGATGAACGGGTATAAACTTTGTAAAACGATTAAAGAGGATATCAATATCAGTCACATCCCAGTCATTCTGCTAACTGCCAGAGATGACAGGCAAAGCCAAATAAGCGGTTATAAGAATGGAGCGGACGGCTATTTAAGCAAACCTTTCGAAGTGGAAATGCTAATGGAACTTATCCGCAACCGGTTGAAAAACCGGGAATATACCAAGAAAAGGTATCTGAATGCAGGATTAATCCCCACACCGGAAGAAAGCACCATCAGCCTGACAGACGAAACATTCCTTATTAAACTGAATAGTATCATCCAGGAAAATATGGAAAATTCCAATCTGGGCATTCAGTTTATCTGCCAGGAAGTAGGATTGGGCCGTTCTTTGCTTTATAACAAACTGAAAGCACTTACAGGCATGGGAGCGAACGAGTATATCAGTAAGCTCCGTATAGAAAAAGCTATTACATTGATATCCGGCACGGATATGCCCTTCTCTGAAATTGCAGAGAAAACCGGGTTTACCACTCCGAGTTATTTCAGTACGGCTTTCAAGCAATATACCGGGGAAACACCTAGTCAATATAAAGAAAGGAAAAAGAAAGGTCTGGCTGATAAATAATACCATCATTATTCTTTATGCTGGCTGAAGTTTCCGGCTGCAAGCCAATTCGCCGCATATTGACCGATTAACAAACGGGCTGCCACAGAATCACTTCTCCGGCAGCCCTTCTTTCATTAAATTAGAAAACAGAGAGTATGATACAGTTTATTCCTGACCTCCTCCTAAAGCACGGTATAGGTTAATTAAACTTTGTATTTCAGTAAAATGATTGGCCGTCTGCGAGAGTTGCGCACTAAGCAACGACTGCCGGGAGGTAAGCACTTCCAGATAGGTTGTATTACCATGCTCCATCAACAGAGTAGTGCTCCGCAGAGCCGTTTGCAGGGAAGTGATCTGTTTATCCAACAAGATTCTTTTTCCCTGACTGGTTTGATAGGCAATCAACGCATCATTCACCTCACTACCGGCATTGAGCAACGTTTGCTGAAAGCCGAGCGCTGCTTCTTCCTGTTGCGCACGGGCAATGCGGTATTGTGCCACCACCTGTCCTCTGTTAAAGAGCGGCTGCGTAAGCGAACCTACCGCTGACGCGAGAAACTTGCCCGGATTGATAATCATCGCCCCGGCGGAGTTTGTCCATCCGGCACTCCCGCTCAAAGTGATGGAAGGATAGAAAGCCGAACGTGCCGCATTGGTGCCATAGAACGCCGCTTCCAGCGTCCGCTCTGCCGAGCGGACATCCGGACGGGAAGAAAGCATCCGTACAGGAATCCCTATCGAGAAGTCGGCAGGAAACTGTTGCTTTGCCAATACACCACGCTCATAGTTGCGTGGCGTCTCCGCCAATAATAAGGCAAGACTGTTCTCCACCTGATTGATCTGCTGCTGCAAATCGAGAACCGAACCCTGCACCTGATAATAGGCCGCCTCCATCTGCGACACAGCGGATTCGTTCGCCAGTCCGGCATTCATCAGAGCGCGGGTGGAGGCCACGGTTTCTTTCCATGCCGTCTCCGTCTGACGGGAGATGTCGAGTTGTTCGTCCAGCATCAACAAGGTGTAATAGGTATTGGCGATACCTGCTATCAACTGCGTACGGACTGCCTGACGGTAATCCTCGCTTTGAGCATAAAGCGCTTTCGCCTGTTTCTTGGAGTTGCGCATACGCCCGAAAACGTCCAACTCCCAACTGGCAGTAACGGGCAACGAATAAGTCTGCGTAGCCTTCTGCGTATCGAAACTGCTCACTGTTCCCTGCGGAACAAGAGCAAAAGCGGGCAGAAAAGCAAGTTTGGCAGACATCAGTACGGCCTGTGCTTCTTCCACACGGAGCTGGGCAGACTGATAATCGGTATTGGTCTGCAATCCCACTTCAATGAGGGATTGCAGATAAGGGTCGGTGAAGAGTTCCCGCCAGTCCATATTACCCAGACCGGCAGTGTCTTCGGTCACCACTTCCCCGCCGTAAAGATCGTCGGGCACGACAGTGGCGGGTTCGTATTTGGTATAGATGCCACAACCGCTCAACGACAGACTGATGGCAACTAATGTGATGATATTCTTCTTCATTCTTTCTTTCATTTATTTACGTTCGCGTTCAACTTCACTCTTTTCTTTCTCTAAAAGCACCTGCACATCTGGTTCCTCTTCCATCGGTTTGCGGATTTTCTCCTGCAAAAACTCAAAGATGATGTAGAAAACCGGAACGACAAAGAGCAATGCCAGTGTCCCGACAGCCATACCGCCCACAACACCCGTACCCAGCGAACTGTTGCCATTGGCACCCGCACCGGAAGAGAACATCAGCGGAAGCATACCGAAGATCATCGTCAACACCGTCATCAGGATAGGACGCAAGCGGACTTGTGCGGCAGAGTAGGCAGACTCCACGATACCCATCCCCTTGCGGCGACGTTCTATGGCGTACTCCGTAATCAGGATAGCCGTCTTAGCCAGCAAACCGATCAACATAATCACACCTGTCTGCAGATAGATATTATTCTCCAACCCGAGTATTTTGGCGAAAAGGAACGACCCCATCAGTCCGAACGGCACGGAGAAGATAACGGCAAACGGTATGAGGAAACTTTCGTAAAGACAGGCCAGAATCAGATAGATAAGGAAGATACAGATGGCGTAAATGAAAACCGTCTGCGCACCACCGCTACTTGCTTCTTCGCGTGCCATACCACCATATTCATATCCGTAGCCTGCCGGCAAAGACTGTGCAGCCACTTCTTCAATCACTTTCTGCACCTCGCCGGAGGAGTAACCGTCGGCAGGATTCACATTGGCAGTGATGGTGCTGTAAAGATTGAAGCGGTTGGCCGTTTCCGGTCCCAGCACTTGTTTCAGCGTCACGAACTGGCTCACCGGAGCCATCTGCGTACCATTGCGTACAAACATATTATTCAGTGCCTGCTCGTCGAGGCGGTATTCAGGCGAAGCCTGCATCATCACACGATATACTTTACCATACTGGTTATAGTTGGAGATATATGCGCCACCGCAATAACTGCCCACCGCATCGAGCACCGCACTCGGCGAAATTCCTGCACGCTTACATTTGGCAGCGTCCACTTCCACCGATATCTGCGGGAAGTTGATAGCATACGATGTATAAGCCATCGCTACCTCCGGACGCTCGTTCAAAGCACCGAGGAATTGTATAGCCGCTTCATAGAACGTAGCCAGTTCTCCACCCGTCATGTCCTGAAGGTTCAGTTCGAGGGAGTTACCCATACCGTAACCCGGAATCATGGCAGGCTGGAAGCTGAATACCTGCGCTTCCTTTATCGCCTGGAATTGTCCGTTGAGGCGGGACACCACAGCATCCGAGCTATGCTCCTTGCCCTTTCGTTCGCTCCAGTCTTTCAGGCGGATAATAATCGTACCGTACGAAGTTCCCTGACCGGATATCAGTCCGTAACCTGCTACGCGGGCATAGTGTTCTATTTCGGGGGTATCTTTCAACATATCTTCCAGGCGGTCCATCACTTTCGTGGTTTCTTCGAGCGTGCTTCCCGGTGAAATGCTGACATTCACCATTATGACACCCTGGTCTTCCTGCGGCACAAGTCCCGTTTTGGTAGTACTCATCAGGTAAACCAGCAAGGCAACGGCAACAGCCAGCGAAGCCCATACCATCCAGCGATGGCGGATGAAGAACATCACTCCTTTCTTATATTTACCCAATACGGCATTGAACGAAGCATTGTAAGCTGCACGTACCCGTCCATTGATGCTCTTGGCGCTCTTGGTTCCGTCCGACGGACGCATCATGATGGCGCACAAAGCGGGACAGAGCGTCAAAGCCGAAACCATCGAAATACCTACGGCGGTTGCCATCGTGATACCGAACTGTGTATAGAATACGCCCGAAGTACCTCCCATGAAGGTTACGGGAATAAACACGGCCATAAATACACAGGTACAGGAGACAATAGCCATCGTCACGTCGCCCATTGCATCTTTCGTGGCAAGATAAGGAGATTTATATCCGGCATCGAACTTGGATTGCACGGCCTCCACCACCACAATGGCATCATCCACCACCGTACCGATGGCAAGCACCAGCGCAAACAGTGTCAGAATGTTCAGACTGAAGCCCGCAGCCACCAGACAGGCAAACGTACCCACCAACGACACAATGATAGAGATGGACGGGATCAGCGTACTCTTCAGATCCTGCAAGAAGAAATAGACCACGAGGATGACCAGAATGATGGCAATGACTAATGTCTCCACCACGTTGTGTATGGAGGCGAAAAGGAAGTCATTGGAACTCATCATCGTGACGAACTCCGTTCCTTCCGGCAGATTCTTCTCCATCCGCTCTATCTGCGTAGTGATTTCTTTGTTGACAGCGGTAGCATTGGAACCTGCCGTCTGGAATATCATATAAAGAACGGCAGGCTGACTGTCCATCTCACTGCGGAAACTATACGTCATCGTACCCAGCTCCACCTCTGCCACATCTTGCAGGCGAAGTATGGAACCGTCTTCGCGCGAACGGACAACCGTGTTCCGGAATTCTTCCACGCTTTTGAGGCGTCCGCGATATTTCATCGTAAACTGGAAAACATTCTTCGAGCTCTCGCCCAATGCACCAGTGGGAGCTTCAATGTTCTGCTCACCCAATATGGCGGTAATGTCCGACGGAACCAGTCCGTATTGCGCCATTCGTTCCGGTTTCAGCCAGATACGCATACTGTATGTATCACCCAGCTCCATCACGTCTCCCACTCCTTCGATACGTTTAATCTGCGGAATGACATTGATGTCCAGGTAATTGGCAAGGAACGTCTGGTCGTATCGACCGTCCGTGCAGACCAAAGCACCAATCTGCAAGAAGCTGGTCTGCCGCTTCATCGTGCTGACGCCGACTTTCGTTACTTCAGCCGGAAGCAATCCCTGTGCTTTCGCCACACGGTTTTGCACGTTGACTGCCGCCATATCGGGGTCTGTGCCCTGCTTGAAATAAACTTGTATAATAGCCAAACCTGCATTGGAAGCACTGGAACTGATATACATCATGCCTTCCACACCGTTGATACTCTCCTCCAGTGGCATGATGACACTGTTCATCACTGCCTCGGCATCGGCACCCGTATAACTGGCAGTTACATATACCGTTGGAGGCGCAATGTCAGGATATTGCTCCACCGGCAGCGTGAAGAGCGAAATAAGCCCTATGGCCAGAATCAGGACAGAGATGGAGATAGCCATCACCGGCCGTTTTATAAACACATTTCCTTTCATAATCAATCTCCTTCTTATTTAACTTGCGTGCCTTCGCGCACCAGTCCGGCGCCTTCCGATACGATTTCATCACCTGCTTTCAGTCCGTCCAGCACCACATATTCGCGCCCGTCATTGTTTTCGGCCACTGTTATCAGGGTAGAGACAGCCTTCCCGTCCACTACCTTATATACAATCGTCTTATCCTGCATCTTCACGGTGGCCGTCTGCGGGATGGCGATACAGTCTTTATAAATGCTCGGCACTACCACCGTGCCCGATGCTCCGCTATGAAGCAACCGCGATTCGTTGGGAAACACCACGCGCGCCACCACAGTACCCGTTTGCCGGTCGATGACGCCGCTGATGGATTCGATGACACCTTTCTTATCATAAACCGAATTATCATTGAGGCGCAGTTCCACTTCCGGCATGTTCTTCAAGGCTTCGTCCATGTCACCATACTGGCGGGTGAGGGCAAGCAACTGATTCTCGGTCATGGAGAAATAGACATACATATCCGAGTTGTCGCTGACCGTAGTAAGCGGATAGGGCATATTGGCACTTACCAATGCGCCTGCACGATAAGGCAATGCACCTACGACTCCGTCACTGGGACTTTTCACTTCGGTATAAGAGAGATTGTTGCGGGCACTGATCTCCTGGGCTTCGGCCTGCGACAGTTGAGCTTTGGCGGTGAGATAAGAATTCTCGGCCGTTTTCAGGCTGAATTCCGAAACCACTTTCTGCGCATACAGTTCTTTGTTGCTCTTGTAGGTCAGTTCGGCAGTACCCAGCGCGGCACGTGCTGCTTCCACATTGGCAATGGCGGTTTTGAGTGCGGCCTTGTAAGGCACTTGGTCGATAATGAAAAGCGATTGCCCGCGGCGTACTTTTTGCCCTTCGGTCACACAGAGTTTCTCAATCGTTCCCGACACCTGCGGATAAATATCAATATCCTGTCGCCCACGTATGCTCGCCGAATAGGAAGAAGAAAATTCCTTATCCACCGCTTCTATCTGCATTACTGCATAAGAAGAAGATTTCACTCCCGCATCCGATGCCTGCTTGCAAGATGCCATCCACACTGTACAACCGACAATCCCTATCAGCCGTATCCATTTTTTGCTTACTGTAATCATACTTTCTCTTTTGTTCTTTTGTTAAATCCTGGACAAAAGTAGGAGAAAAGAACAAGGCAATAGTGACCAATTTCCCTCCATAAATGTCCTATTCTCGCCTTTTTCATTTATTATAGCTAACTATTTGGCAATAAACGACATATCAAACAAATCTGAAGAAGTATGGGACATTCTGTTTTCCCGATTATTCACCAACTTTGCAAAAAGTAAAAAAGGAAAGAACATGGAAAAAGAGAACATTATTACGGTGGATATAGAGGATTTTAAGGACAGTCAGCACGTCCTTGATTATATAGATGATGACTTTGCGATAGTCAACAGTCTGGAGGGGACTCCTTATAGTAATGATACAATCAAACTGAATTGTTTTCTCATCGCGGTTTGTATAGAAGGGTGCATCCAGTTAGACGTCAACTACCGGACCTATAAGTTGCAGGCGGGCGAGCTGCTGCTCGGTCTACCCAACACGATTATCAGCCATACAATGCTAAGTCCTAAATATAAGGTCAGGCTTGCCGGATTCTCTACCCGTTTCCTGCAACGTATTATTAAAATGGAAAAGGAAACGTGGAATACTGCCATTCATATCCACAACAATCCGGTGAAGTCGGTTGACAACGGGGAGGATCAAACAGTCTTCGGATTCTACCGGGATTTAATTATAGCGAAAATAAACGATGAGCCTCATTGTTACCACAAAGAAGTGATACAACATCTCTTCTCCGCTATCTTTTGCGAAATGATGGGGCAGCTTCATAAGGAAATCGAAGCTTCCGGCAACATGGAAGGTTCGAAAGAAGGCATCAAACAGGTGAATTATATTTTGCGGAAGTTCATGGAACTGTTATCGAAGGACAAGGGTATGCACCGTTCGGTGAGTTATTT
>ENA-UEQP01002809-UEQP01002809.1-human-gut-metagenome-genome-assembly--contig:-NODE-2809-length-12455-cov-3.002262_pt1 | contig 12455 bp, 10 predicted proteins | sample MGYA00242951_ERZ507951 | MGnify/ENA primary metagenome ERZ507951 (study PRJEB26167, sample SAMN06115539) | human gut metagenome | host: Homo sapiens | place: China:Shanxi | collected 2015-11-18...
ATGAACACTTCTAACTTCTTGTGAGTTATTGAAAAACGTCCGCCTGCTAAGTAAGCGACGGACGTTTTCATTATTTTCAGCGGCCGGATTGCTAAAATCCGTGCTCAAACACAATTCGAACGTTTGGAGAAAGCTATGAAATTTACCGATATGCTTCAGCACTGCTGGGATGTCAACCAATCATTACTTTGCGTCGGCTTAGATCCCGATCCCAAACGTTTTCCTAAGCAGTTTGAAGGCAGCAAGTACGCCATCCTGGACTTCTGCTGGGACATCGTTCAATCGACCGGAGACTTGGTCTGTGCTTTTAAACCGCAGATTGCTTACTTTGCATCTTCCGGGGCCGAAGATCAGCTTAAAGAGCTGATTGCCCGAATTCACAGTGAATATCCGGAAGTTCCCGTCATTCTTGATGCGAAGCGCGGGGACATCGGTTCAACAGCAAAGCATTATGCGAAGGAAGCCTTCGAGCGTTTCGGCGCCGACTGCGTCACGCTTTCTCCATACATGGGTTTTGACTCTGTCGAACCTTACCTCGAGTATCCGGACAAAGGCGCTTTCATTCTTTGCCGCACTAGCAACAAAGGCGGAGATGACTTCCAGATGCTTAACTGCGGCGGCCGGCCTCTTTACCACGTTGTGGCGGAAAAAGTGGAGCAGTGGAATACGACAGGACAGCTTGGCCTCGTGATCGGCGGAACCTATCCGAAGGAACTTGCCAGCGTTCGGGCGCTGACGCCGGAATTGAATTTCCTTGTTCCGGGCATCGGAGCCCAGGGCGGAGACATTAATGCCTGTGTTCAGAGCGGTATGAATGCACAAAAGACAGGCATGGTGATCAATTCCAGCCGCGCTGTTCTCTATGCTTCTTCCGGAGAAGACTTCAAGGAGAAGGCCAGAGAGGTCGCAATGCAAACTCGCGACGCGATCAATGCTGCAAGAGGCCTCTAAATTTCGTTGACAATGGTGCGCTGCGGAATGTCCCAGAAGGGCGCAACCATATCCTCTTTGCTCTTGAAGAACTGAACCAGGCGCGTTTGGAACCACTGCAGAAATACGCGGTGGCGGCGAATGCGCCAATTGGTTTTAGAGGTGCACACGAAGCACTCAACCGGAGGATGTACCCAGCCGGGAAGAATCGGAACCAATACACCGGAGGCGATTTCCTGAGCACAATGGAAAAGCGGTAAATCTACCGAGATTCCCAGTCCGTCGATGACAGACTTTTTAATTGCAAGAATATTGGAAACCCTGAGCACTTGTTTCCACCGGACTTCTTCTCGCCGATCACCGTTTTCTAAATAACGGGTCGCAGGACGGACTGTTCCGTCATAGACCAAGAGGGTATGCGCTGCCAGATCCTTAGGATGAAGGGGCAGTCCGTGCTCTTCTATGTAGTGCCGAGAGGCGACCGGAACGTATACATTGCGTCCGCGGGAGAACGACACAATCCGCGGGTCTTTTGATTTAAAGCTTGCGACGGAAATGTCGGCTTTGTACTGAAGAATGTCCTGAATATTTCCGCCTCCGACGATGTCAAAGACAATCTCAGGGTACTGGGAGTTAAATTCCATCAGCATCGGAATATAGACTGCAACAGAGCCCGGTGCTAAAGAAAGACGTATTTTGCCCGCCATGCCGGCTGAACTTTGCGTTAGTTCTTTGACCATTTCCTCGTGCTGAAGAAGGATATTTGAGGCATGTTCGTAGGCGATTTTGCCTGATTCCGTAAGCTGAAGCGGTCTGGTCACTCGGAGAATGAGCGTCTGTCCTAGGGCGTTTTCCAGGGAAGTCAGAGCGCGGGAGACCGTCGAGACTTCTACGTCAAACTCTCCGGCAGTATCAGAAAAGTTTCGGGTATTGCACAAACTGCAGAACAAGCGCCATGCACTGAGGTCGTCTAGTTTTGACATGATGAGAGAAAAAAGGAATCGAGGATCTGTACATACTTTCTAACAAAAGCGATAAATACGCAAGTACTTTGCGCAAAACGCAAAGTAGCGTTTCCGATTTCGCCTGTCGATTTTGAGAGCTGACAATCAAAATAACGAAAAACAACCTCAAAACATAGGAGACAAAACAGATGACAGTCAGAGACGAGTTCTTCTGGTTAGGCGAAATTAATAAAGCCACCCTCGTGATCAACTCTCGTCAAGGTCTTTTGCCGATGCCAATTGCTAAAGAAGCGGCCAAGGCACTCCGTGAAGTTTTAGCTGACGGAGACGCTGATCCGACGAAGAGAGCTAAAACTTACATCACGTTTGAACCCTTAATGCTCAAAAAAGCGGATCCGGTCATTACGTTGATGCACGCCGGACGTTCCAGTCAGGATATGCATGCGACTTATCGCTCCGCTATCCTCAGAGACCATGTTCTCGAAGTCGGTGATGCATTAAACACCGTGCTGGAAACAATGACGGACCTGGCAGACAAAAACCGTGAAACCGTCGTCCCCAATTACACCAATGGCGTTGCCGCTCAGCCGAACAGTTTGGCACACTATCTGCTCGCATTTTTGGCCGGTTTCAGCCGCGATGCTCAGAAGCTTCGCCAATTTTATGTTCGTCTGGACCGCTGCCCGATGGGAAGCACCGTTTTAAACGGCACTTGCTGGCCGCTTGATCGCCAAGCAATGTGCGAACGCCTGGGCTTTAAAGCCATTGCGGGAAATGCCTACGATGCAACTCAAGTAGGTCAGAGCGATCTGCCCGTAGAATTCGCAGCGATCCTTACCGGTATTTGCCTGCACATCAATGTTTTCCTGGAAGACTTGATGGTTCAGTACGCTCAGGCTCGTCCCTGGATTCTTCTGCAGGAAGGCGGAGACAACACCTATGTTTCTTCTGCTATGCCGCAGAAACGCAATCCCGGCTTAGTGAATAACTGCAGAACGGAATCTTCTTCCGTGATCGGCGAAGCTCAGGCCGAGTTCTTCCGTGCTCACAATCTCCAGAGCGGCATGATTGACCCGAAGAATCAGACACTCAACAGTGCTCTGGCTCTTCATGCGGTTAAAGTTCTTACTATGTTTAACCGAGTTCTCAAAGCACTCGTGATCAACAAAGATCGTGCATTAGAAGAACTTAACAGCGACTGGACGGCCAGCCAGGAAGTTGCCGACCGCCTGATGAAGGAATACGGCGTTCCGTTCCGTATCGGCCACCACGCTGCCAGCCACATTGTTTCCTATGCTCGCGCCAACAACATTCTTCCGCTCGACTTCCCGTACGCCAAGATGCAGGAAATCTACAAGGAAGTCATCGAGAAAGAATTCCCTGAAGGCGATCCGAAGTTCCCGATGAGCGAGGAAGAATTCAGAGAAGCATTAAACCCTGTTTCTATCGTTCACAACCGTAAGACACTTGGCGGACCTCAGCCCGCTGAGCTGGAAAGAATGCTCAAAGAGCAGACAGCCGAAAACCATCTCAACGAACAATGGATGGCTGACAAGAAAGCGTTTATCCAATCTTCCCTCGATAAATTAAATAAAGAATTTGAAACCTTAGGAGAATAATCATGACAGTACTTCTGCCTTGGTTTGCCTTGGTCGTCACTGTTTTGGCGGGCTGGGCAATCATTAAAAGATTGTCTACTTCTATGGTCCTGCTGTTTGCCGGCTTGGCCATGATCAGCTTTGCCGTGATCTGCGGTGTTCACGGTTTTCTGCCGAAGGGTGTTAAGCCTTCCGGATTCGTATGGTTCGATATTTTCGAACTGCTTCGTTCTATCGCAACTAAACAGACTTCCGGCATCGGTCTTTTGATTATGGTCGCCGGCGGTTACGCTGCCTACATGGACAGAATCGGCGCTGCTCACGCTCTGGTTCGCGTTTGTGTTAAACCTTTGGACGCACTGTCTTCCCCGTACCTTGTTCTGGTCATGGGCTATCTGATCGGCCAAGCTCTGGTCACGGTGATTCCGAGTGCTGCGGGTCTTGCAATGCTGCTGTTGGTTGCTCTGTTCCCGATTCTTCGCGCTGTCGGCTGCTCGCCCGCTGCTTCTGCTGCCGTGATCGGTACATCCGCCGGTATGACCTTAGGGCCAGCCTCCGGTACTGCTAACCTTGCTGCTCAGACAGCCGGTTTGGATCCGATCATCTACTTCGTTCAGTGCCAGCTTCCGGTTGCCATCCCGACTTTGATCGTTGTTGCTATCTGCCATTACTTTGTTCAGATGTACTATGACAAGAAGAACGACGACGTCTATTCTGACGCCATCCTGACCAAGAAAGACGACCTTCGCAATGTTCCCGCCTGGTACGCTATCCTTCCGGTCCTTCCGATCGCATTGATGATCATCTTCAGTAAGCTCGTTTATTCTGCTGTTAAGCTCAATACCATCTCTGCTCTGCTTCTCGTTTGGGTCCTTACTGTCATCATTGAACTCATCAGACGCCGCGATTACAAACCGGTTCTTGCCGACGGTGCCTTCATCTTCAAGGCCATGGGCGGAATGTTCTCCTCCATCGTTGCTCTGATTATCTGCGCTGAATTCTTTGCTACCGGCCTGAAAGTTACAGGTTTGATCTCTGCACTGATTACACACGCTCAGGGTATGGGTTTAGGCCTCAACGGTATGACAGCCGTGCTTACAGCTGTTGTCGGTATCGTGACATTCTTGACCGGTTCCGGTGTCGGTGCCTTCTCCAGCTTCGCAGCTCTGGCTCCTGATGTTGCCAGCGGTCTGGGCGGTTCTGCTGCTGCCTTCGTTACCCCGATGCAGTTCGCTTCCGGTATGCTCCGCGCCATGTCTCCTGTGGCAGGCGTCATCATTGCGGTTGCCGGTGCTGCCGGTGTCTCCCCGATGGCCATCGTTCGCCGTACTTGGATCCCGATGCTGGCCGGTATGATCACCGTCGTCGTCGCCAACGTAGTTTTCTTAGGCTAACTATCTGAACACACGAGCCCGTCTAAGGGCCCGTCGGAGAATCAAATGAAAAAAATTCTCATTTCCGCTTTAACCGCTGCGCTTTTGTGTTCTTCCGCCTTTGCTCTGGAAAACTCGGTTGCTCCGAAAGTTACCGATATTAAAAATCATTCCCCGAAAACCGGCCTGATCGTCGGCAACTCCTACAGCTTCTACAACTGCGGTGTTCACGGTTATTTAAGAGGGCTGACACGCGAAAACAAACAAGATTGGAAAGCTCGCATTGTCACGATCAGCTCCGGCCGTCTTTCTTATCATGATGTAGAGCAATACATGGGTCCTCATGAGATGGATCCCTATGTCAAGAAGGACGAGAAGGGCAACCTGATCAATCCGATGTTTGACGTGGTCATTCTGCAGGGCATGTCCACAGAGCCGATCGCAGAAAAAAGCATTCCGACATTCAAGAAATTCCTGAAGCAGCACGTCGCCACAGTTAAGGCAAAAGGAGCCGAACCGATTGTGGTTGATACCTGGGCTCGTCAGAACAAGCCCGAAGATACTAAGAAACTGGCAGATTCAATCATTTCAGCGGCCAATGAAAGTGATGCGATCGTTTTACCGGTCGGATTGGCCTTTGCCGAAAGTCTGAAGCAGCGTCCGGACCTGGTGATGCATCAAAAAGATAAAAGCCATCCGACGGCAGCCGGTTCTTACTTATACGGCGCAATGCTTTACGGACTGCTCTTCAAGAAGAGTCCCGAGGGGATGGCTTATTTGGGTGAATGCGAGAAACCTCTGAAACCAGAGGATGCCAAGTTCCTTCAAAAGCTGGCCTGGGATGTTCTTACTGACTTCTATGGGTGGAAGAAGTAAATAAGCTGTACTCTCCCAAAGCTTGCGGTCTTTGCTGATCAAATCAGTGAAGACCGTTTTTTAATGCTTCTTGCGGAAGGTTGACCTGTTCTGGAAGAGGCTGTTTAAACGACAAGGCTAAGTGGACAAGGCTCACGCCGATCGAAGGCCAAACAAGATCGAGCCATTTCGGGGCACCGTTATGAAATACGGCTTCATAGTCTTTGAGCGCGCTCTTTAGCCCGTGTTTGCTGTTATCGGAGGAATATCCGTTCTGCTGCAGGAGTTTTTCTAAAAGCGTGCTGTAATCCAACCCGGAAGATGAGCGGTTAGCCAGCGGGTCCATTTCGATATCAGACATTTTTTATCCCAAAAATAAAGCCTCCGCGGCGAACGGAGGCTTATAACTATAGGCTTTTAGGAAGCCCGATTTGAACTACTGCTGTGCAGACTGGGGAGCCGGAGCCTGAGCAGGAGCTTGAACCGGAGCTTGTGCAGGGGCAGCTGCCGGAGCCTGACTGGTTGCACCGACTTCAGGGGCGTAAATCATCATCGGGGCATTGCCCATCATCTGACCGTTGCCCATCATCATGCCGTTAGGAACGATTTCGATCGGCTGGGCCTGTACTGCTCCCGGAGGAAGCTGGTTGTTGGCTTGAGGAGCGGCCGGCGCTGCTTGCGGTGCCGGTTGAGGAGCGGGCTGAGGAGCAGTCTGAGGGGCTGTCTGAGGTGCGACCTGAGGCGCTGCCTGAGGAGCAGGAACAGCCTGCGGTGTCGGGCCTAAGTCGTCATCGGGAGCCTGCTGCTGGGTGTTGCCGTTGCCTTGGAGCTGCATGAAAACGCCGAGCTGGCCGGCGATGTAGCCTAAAGCGACAAGAGACTGATCACGAGTGATGGTCTTGCCGGTCTGGGCTGCACGAGCCTGAACAAACTCACTGGCTCTGTCGAGTTCTGTCTGGGTGACCGGAAAGTCTCCAAACTGCATGTGCCCCATGGTGGCTAACTTGCCGATGACTTCACCGGCAGGATTTGTCGGAGCTTGTTGGTCGGGCTGAGGAGCAGTTTGCTGGGCGAATGCAGATACGGAAAAGCTCAGTGCGACGGCACTGAGAGCAAGGGTTAATTTTCTAAGAATCATGTTATTTCTCCACTTCAAAAGCTAGAGAAACTATACTCCGTAAAAACCCTTAGATAGTGAGTTAACTCCTTGATTCTTACTCAATATGGTGAAAATGCATGCCTACTTTGACGCGCTTTTAGGAAGTGTTTTTAGTGCGTCAATCACGATGTCCTGAGTAAGAAGCTCCGGGAGGATTTTTGCAGTTCCGTCCGGAGAGTAGAGCAGGTAAAGCGGGACGCCGGTTCGGCCGAAGGATTCCAAAGTCTTAGAAATTTCAGCGTTCCGATTGGTCCAGTCGGCAATAAGAAATTTAACGTTGTGCTCTTTAAAGGCTTTCTGAACATTTTCCCTATCCAGCACGGCAAGTTTATTTGCCTGACAAGTCACGCACCAGGAAGCCGTGAAGTCGACAAAAACCGGACGTCCTTCATCAAGGGCAGTTTGGACAGCCGTCGGGGACCAGGCGTCGGCTGTGCTTACTTCGACAGGTGCACGCTCAAGCAGCGGAGAAGCGGCGAGGGCATATGCGCCGGCGCCGAGGATAAAAGCCAAAGCCATGAAGCCTTTTGAAGCTGCTTTGCCGAACTGCAGGCGGCCGTACAAAATCAAAGCGACTGCTAAAAGTACAGCAGCGCAGAGATAGACTCCGAGTGCCGAGAGCGACACTTGCTGCCAAAGAACCCAGAAAAGCCAAAGTGCGGTAAGGGCCATCGGAACGGCCATGATTGTTCTGAATATACCCATCCAACGCCCCGGGCGCGGCAGCCAGGCAGTCAGGCAAGGGAACAGCGCCAGCAGAAGCCAGGGGAGGCTCATGCCAAGACCGAGGCAAACGAAGACGACAAAGGATTCCAGTGCAGAGGCAGAAAGTGCGTAGCCTAAGGCGGCGCCCATGAACGGGGCCGTGCACGGGGAGGCAACGACGACGGCCAGGATACCGGTTGCAAAACTGCCGGCCAGGGAGGCACCGGAAGTCTGACCCGTAGAGGCAATTCTTACGCCGGAAAATTCAAAGGCGCCGGCCAAGTTCAAGGTGATCGTGACAAAAAGGAGCGCCAGCAACGCTACAAACCAAGGCGACTGCAGCTGGAAGCCCCAGCCGACGGAGGCTCCGGCCGCTTTTACGGCGATCAAGGCGCCGGCTAAAAGCGTCATGGAAATGAGGACGCCGAGAGTAAAAGAAAGACCGTGCAGTGCCAGCTTCCCGTCTTTGCGATGCTCAACGAGGCTGAGCATTTTCAATGAGAGAACGGGGAAGACGCAGGGCATCAGATTCAGAATCAAGCCGCCGAGGAAAGACATTCCGGCTGCAAGCCAAACCGTTAGGTTGACGTCCGTGTTGTCAGAGGAAGCCGACGGGGGTGTCACGGTTCCAGTTACTAAAACATGAGAGAAACTGCCGGACCAGCCGCCTTTAGCGGGGCCGCCGTCAGCGGCAAAGACGCCGGATAAAGTGTCACCGGCTTTCAGTTCTTCCGTGCCTTGAAGTCGGACAGTGACTTCATCGCCGTTTTTAGATACCGATTGAGGTGCTTTGTAGTCAACAGCTCCTTCGCCTTCGGTAAATACATAAAAATGATTGAACGGTTCTGAAGTTTTAAATGTGACGGATAAAGCGTGATTAGAAGTGTCGACCTTTGCAGAGACCGTTTTTAACGGAGCCGGCGTTAAGCCTTCATTTGTTTGAAAGAGACCGGCGTTCGGAGAGGGAGCCGGTTCAGTTTTCGAGACTTTAACGGGAACGTCGAACGAAGCACTTCCCGGAATGCATTGTTCCGCGCACATTAACCAGGAGACATTCGCTTTTGCGACGTAATCTCCTTCCTTGGCAGATGCGGGAACGGAAATTGAAACGGGCAGAAGAACAGAGTCTTCGTATCCGAAGTTGGTGAGATCGCCGACGACATAAAGATTCGGCGTTGGCCATTGAATCTGGCCTGCTTTCCAGCCCTCGGGAAGCGTCCAGTCAATGGTAGTCGGAAGCCCGGTGTCACCGGGCGTTTTCCAATAAGTGTGCCAGCCGGGCTCTTGGGTCAGCAGAACGCCTAAGCGGATGGAGCTTCCGGGCTGGACGGACGTTGCTTGAGAGATAAGCTCGGCTTTGACCGCTTCGGTTTTCTTCCAAGGAAGAGCCTGTGCGTTTAGAGCAAAGACGGCAAAGAAAAGTAAAAGGAAGCGCAAAAGCCAAGCAAATCTCATAACAACAATGTATCTAACTGAACAAATTAACCATGTACGCGTTTGACTTCGGCAAAGGCCTTGTCAGCCGCTTCGAGCGTGCGAGCGATAACGGAGTCGTCATGGGTAATGGAGACGAAACCGGCTTCGTAAATGCTCGGAGCCAGATAAACACCGTTATCGAGCATGGCATGGAAGAAAGTCTTGAAGCGATCGGCATCGCATTCCATGACTTCTTTGAAGGAGGTTGGGCATTTTCCGCGGAAGTAAATGCCGAACATGCCGCCGATGCTTTGGGCAGAGAAGGCCACGCCGTGCTTCTTAGCCATCGCGCCTAAGCCCTTGACGAGCTTGGCGGTCTGTTCGGAAAGACGCTTGTAGAAACCGGGCTGCTGAATTTCATGCAGCGTGGCAAGACCGCAGGCAACGGCGACCGGGTTGCCGGAGAGGGTGCCTGCCTGATAGACGGGGCCCAACGGAGCAACGCAGTTCATGATGTCGCGTTTACCGCCGAAAGCTGCAACCGGCATACCGCCGCCGATGACTTTACCGAACATCGTGATGTCCGGATCGATGTGGTACAGAGACTGGGCGCCCCCGAGTGCAACACGGAAACCGGTCATGACTTCGTCGACGATGAGAACGGTTCCGTGCTTAGCGGTTTCTTCCCTCATGGTTTCGAGGAATTCCTGGGTTGCAGGAACCATGTTCATGTTGCCGGCAACTGCTTCAACGATCACGCAGGCGATTTCGTCGCCCTCTTTGTCAAAGAGTTCTTTGAGCTGTTTGGGATTGTTGTATTCCAGAACGATCGTGTCGTTTGTGACAGCAGCGGGGACACCGGCAGAGCTCGGTGTACCGAAGGTCAGCAAGCCGGAGCCGCCTTTAACCAGCAGGGAATCGCTGTGGCCGTGGTAGCAGCCTTCAAACTTCACAATCTTATTGCGGCCGGTGTAGCCGCGAGCCAAACGGATGGCGCTCATGCCGGCTTCGGTGCCGGAGGAGACGAAACGGACTTCTTCAACGGAAGGAATGAGACGCTTAATTTCTTCGGCAATATCAATTTCAACGACGGTCGGAGCACCGAAGCTCAAGCCGTTGTCAACGGCTTCTTTGACAGCTTCAATGACGTGAGGATTGTTGTGACCGAGGATCATAGGACCCCAAGATCCGATGTAGTCGATGTACTGCTTACCTTCGATGTCGTACATGTGCGGCCCTAATGCTTTTTTGATAAAGCGGGGAGCGCCGCCGACAGAACGGAAGGCACGAACCGGGGAGTTCACACCGCCGGGGATAGACTTCTGGGCTCTGTCAAAACGTACTTCATTCTGGTCCATGAAAAGAACTCCTAGAAATGAATTAAATAGTAATTTCAAGCGAGATAGGTTAATCCGCTCATGCTAAAGGAAAAACCTAAAGGATAGATTAATTCCGTCAGATCGGACGAGACTGCAGGGAAGCTGTAGCAACCACAGGGAAAAAGAAGTAAGCTTTCACGCCAAAGACAGAGAAATTAGTTTTAGAAGAATAACGAAACGAAATTCGATAAGAGATCGTTGAAGATGACATCGAATTTCGAGAAGTTTCTCAGAGGAGCTTCAAAAGAAATGCGGAGAGCTCTCGGGAAGCGCTCCGCACAAGGGCTGGCCTCAGTCCTTTAGAAAGGCTGATGCAGCAGAACACAGATTTTTTCGCCGAAGGTAAGGAGCACTTGAAACCGCAGACTTTTGTTGCGACGCTTGCATCCTCAGCGAAAGTTCAAGATGCAGCGATTTCTTGGTTTCCTAGGCGATGATTAGTTTTCCGTAGTGGAAATTTTCTTGACGAAGGACGTCAGGAGCTGGCCGAAATCCTGAGATTCCGCATTGCCGGCAGATGTGGCGAGCAGCGCGCCATAGAGTGTTGCCAAAACCCAAGCTGTTAGGACCGAAATCCAGGCAATTTTTCCGAAGTTCATACGTTCTCCTTATAAGTGAACCTTGCTTTATACAGGGTTTTTACTTGTCAGAACGAGAAGCTCGCATAATTTGAGTAGTTAACTGCCCATTGTGCGTCTAAACAATTTGCGGTCCGATCGGTTGTTGCTTCTCTTAGGGATCCTTCTAAAAAGTGGTCGTTCTCAGGATCTCAAAGTCCCTGCAGATGGGATCGCCAGCTTTAAATAATTGCTGAACCTAATTTCCGGACGAGGCAGTCTTCTCTCCTTGGATAAGCAGAACAACCCGGTATTCGAGTCGGAACAATGGACAAAAGAGCAGGTGCCGAAAATTAGAAGGCCAAGCCAAGCGCCAGCTTGAAGGTCACCGGAGACGGGCGCATCGAGAAGCTGTCGTCCGTCGGGCTGTGCGCCTTGTAACGCGGGAAGCCCAAATCCATACCGCCGGTCACATGAAGATTGCGTGTGACGGCGACCGTTCCGCCGGCCTGAATGACCGGAGTGAAAATGTCCTTCTTGGCTCCCCAGCCCTCTTTGAAGTCTTGCTGGTCACTTCTGAAATAGCCTGCGCCGACACCGGCGTAAAGCTTCACGCGTTCGGCAGCTCTGAAGTGATACTGCACGGCAAGGCTGTAGCTTGTGAGCTTGTAGCTTCCGACCTTACTGCCGTTGGCATGGATGCTGTGCGTGCCGGAGCGATTAACGGAGAAGTCCAAAGCCCAATCAGGCGTGACAAAGTAACGCAGACCGGCTGAGTAAGCGCCGTCTGAAGAAATAGAAGACGGTTTCGGCGTGCCTTTAAGTGTTGTCTTCTGCCACCCGCCGCCTGCATAAATCAGCACTTTATTAGAGAAGAGAGATTTCGGCGTGTCCGGCATGTGACGACTCTTCCGATCGTCAAATGTCATATTGGCAAAGAAGAAAAAGATGTCGGAGAACGGAACGTACGTTCCGTAAATGCTGAAGTTGTCTGTGCCGACGCCAAGCAAGGGCAGGGGCGCCGGGAACGGAATCCATTTGTAGTCGCCGCGGGCCGTCAAACCGATGGTGTAGCCGGCTTCAGCATAGAAGGGTGTGCTGCCGAGTCGCCAGCGGGACAGCCAGCCGTAGCCCATGAACGGTTCAAAGTTATTGTGGGAATCGGAGAACGCCATGGCGTACATGATTCTGCGGTTTCCGCGGCTGTCGATAAAGTTGCGCGAAATACCGCCGCCCCACGTGTAACCGTTTTCGTTGTGGCGTTTTTCAGTTTTGTATGCATATCCCGGATGAATCGTGTAGGCGGGAAGGAGCAGTCCGGAAGAACCCTCCGAAATGATGGTCTTCATTCCGACCCAAGTGTCGGAAAGATAGCTTCCGGAAGAGTTTTCTTCGGAAACCATACCGGCGGGGAGGGTATCGACAATTGCTTCCCAAACCGAACGACCGGAGTCTTCAGCAGAAGCAGATGAGGCGATCGCAATAAGTCCGGCCCCGAAAAGAGTTCTAATGATCTTA
>ENA-UEQP01002811-UEQP01002811.1-human-gut-metagenome-genome-assembly--contig:-NODE-2811-length-12448-cov-5.058605_pt1 | contig 12448 bp, 7 predicted proteins | sample MGYA00242951_ERZ507951 | MGnify/ENA primary metagenome ERZ507951 (study PRJEB26167, sample SAMN06115539) | human gut metagenome | host: Homo sapiens | place: China:Shanxi | collected 2015-11-18...
CATAAGACAAAAGGAGAAGAGCGTATGAAAAAATTTTTGATGGTGCTGTTGAGCATTGCATTTGTGCTGAATCTTACGATTGTGATTGGGCTGATTGGCGGATATGGTTCGCCACGCCGGGCGCTTTACACCATCACAGACGAGCTGATGAACAGTGCATATCGCTTCAAAAGAGGTTGGCAGTTTAAGAATAGTCTACCTTGACTTTTTATCGCAATTTTCAAAAATAGCGCCAATCAAAACGGCATATTTGCGATATGCAGTTTGCGGATGTTGCTTGTGCATTAAAAACGCAAACTGCTATAGAAGATGGACAGACGGGCTGTCCATCTTTTTTTGTATACTGGGGTTGTGCAAAAGAGACAAAATTTTTTTGTAATTCTGTAAAACGACAAAACTTCACACAAAGAATTGCAGGGATAGTTGTGTTGTGTTACAATGAGCAGAGAAGGAGAATAAACTGTGCGTAATAGTAGATTGGACCGGATACTCTATATCCAGCAGGTGCTGGTACAGGGCGGTGTGCTGAACAAACAGCAGACGGCTGACCGCTTCGGTGTCAGCGAAAAAACAATCCAGCGCGACCTTGACACCCTGCGCAATCATTTTGCAGACAGCGAGCCGCGCCGGGAGATCTTATACAACTCCGCAAAGGGCGGCTATCTGCTGGATGACACGCTTTCACGTTTCCTCACCAGCAGCGAAATTCTGGCGGTATGCAAGATTCTGCTGGAAAGCCGCTCCATGGTCAAGGAAGAGATGTTCCCGATTCTGGACAAGCTCATTCTGGCCTGTACGCCGCTTGACCGGCTGAATCAGGTGAAAGACCTCATCAGCAACGAACGCTTCCACTATGTGGAGCCGCAGCATGGCCGAAAATTTATTGAAAGCCTGTGGGAGATCGGTACGGCAGTAGAAAATCACAATGTTATGGAAATTACCTACTGCCGCACCCACGATGGCGAGACTCGTGTGCGTACCATTGAGCCGGTGGGCATTCTGTTCAGTGAGTATTATTTCTATCTGGCGGCGTTTATTGAAGGCATCGACAAGGATAAGCACTTCCAGAATCCGCAGGATAACTCCCCGACGATTTACCGCATCGACCGCATTCAGAACTATAAGACCCTCGACCGACACTTTGCACAGCGGTACACCGACCGCTTTCAGGAGGGCGAGATGCGCAAGCGCATCCAGTTTATGTACGGCGGCGAGTTGCAGACCATCCGGTTCGAGTATACCGGGCCGAGTCTGGAATCTGTACTTGACCGTCTGCCCACTGCAAAGGTTTTGCAGGTGACGGAAAAGGGCTGGATCGTGGAAGCAGAAGTGTTCGGAACGGGTATTGATATGTGGGTGAGAAGTCAGGGGGATTACATTAAAGATTATAAAACCATAAGGAGCGATAGAATATGAGCGAAATTCAGGTGGAAGTGTGTTTTACGGACAAGCTGGAGTCTGTCCGCGTGGGCGGAAAGAATATGGAAATCCCGAAAGCCGTGAAGGCAAAGCCCGTCGAGGAGTGGTTTGAACCGGCTGCGGGCCGCGTGAAGTGGAGCGGACTGGGCGCTGAAATCAAGAAGATGGATTTCAACGGAGAGAAGAATGCCGCGTACAGTTTCCTGTTCAACGGCCCGGAGGACAAAAAGCAGGAGTTTATGGCTTGTGTGGAACGCTTCTGCCTGGGCGAGGAAGCACAGCAGGAAACAAAAAAGAAGACTGTGCAGGACTACCTGCAGGAGGCTAAGAAAAATCAGCAGGCCGGCAATGCCGAAATGGCGTTCCAGCAGTATATGATAGCGGCCAGAGATTACGGACACCCCGAGGCACAGTTTGAGGTGGCACGGTGCTATCAGAACGGCACGGGTGTGAAAAAAAGCGAAGAAAATGCGCTCGTGTGGTACAAAAAGGCCGCAGAGCAGTGCGATGCCGAGGCACAGTGTGCACTGGGCGAGTGCTATTATCAGGCTCGGGGCGTTGAAAAGGACGACAAAGAGGCCCGCAGATGGTACGAAGCGGCGGCGACTCAGGGAAATGTGACGGCCCAGTATATGACCGGGCGGCTGTATGCGGAACTCTCGTACAATGTACCGGCTGTGAAGTGGTACACCAAAGCAGCAGAGCAGGAATGCCCGGAAGCGCAGTATGAGCTGGGTGTGTGCTATGAGGCCGGTGACGGCGTCGGCAAGGACGAGGCAAAGGCCGCAGAACTGTACCGTAAGGCGGCAGTGCAGGGCTATGCGGAGGCGCAGAAAAAACTGGGCAACTGCTATAGTTATGGCATAGGTGTCGCAAAAGATTTGGAACAGGCGTTTGAATGCTACAGCAAGGCGGCAAAACAGGGCAATGTGAAAGCGCAGTACAATCTGGGCGTTTGCTACGAAAATGGAGAAGGCGTAACAAAAGACATTGCCAAAGCGGTGGAGTGGTACCGTAAATCTGCAGAGCAGGGACTTGCGGCAGCACAGAGTCATCTTGGCTATTGCTACAAGAAAGGAGAAGGCGTAGAAAAAGACCCTAAAAAGGCTGCGATGTGGTGCGAGAAAGCTGCAGAACAGGGGTGGGCACAGGCGCAGTACAATCTTGGCTGTTGCTACGAAAATGGAGAAGGCGTAACAAAAGACATTGCCAAAGCGGTGGAGTGGTATCGCAAAGCTGCAGAGAGTGGTAATGTGAAAGCGCAATTCGCTCTGGGTGAGTGTTATTATTATGGAGATGGCATAGAAGAGAATAATGAAGAAGCCGTAAAGTGGTATCGGAAGGCAGCAGACCATGATAATGCTGATGCACAGTATAAGCTGGGAGCATGCTATATTTGTGGCGATGGCGTGGAAGAAAATAATGAAGAAGCCGCAAGGTGGTTTCAGAAAGCGGCAGAGCAAGGCAATGCAAATGCGCAGAACATGCTTGGTGAGTGCTATTATTATGGTTATGGTGTAGAAATGAATCATTGGGAAGCTGTGAAATGGTACGAGAAAGCGGCAAATCAGGGCAATGTGGATGCACAGTACAGTCTTGGGCGCTGTTATGGAGAGGGTACAGGCAAAAGAAAGGACTTTGCTGAAGCAGTAAAATGGTACGAGAAAGCAGCAGAAAACGATAATGCAGATGCACAGAATAGTTTGGGTTATTGCTATCAAAAGGGAAACGGCGTAATACAAGACCTTTCCAAAGCGGCAGAATGGTACCGGAAAGCTGCAGAGCAGGGAAACGCAAGAGCTCAATATAATATTGCAATATTATATGACAATGGATATGGCGTGACGCAAAACAAAGAAGAGGCAGCGAAATGGTACAGGAAATCTGCGGAGCAGGGATATGCACGGGCGCAATGTAACCTCGGCGTCTGCTATGAGTATGGAGAGGGTGTGACAAAAGACCTTTCCAAAGCGGCGGAGTGGTATCGGAAAGCCGCAGAGCAAGGCAATGATATAGCGCAGCACAATCTGGGTTTTTGTTATGCTAACGGCAGGGGCGTGACAAAAGACTATGTCAAGGCAGCAGAATGGTACCGGAAAGCTGCAGAGCAAGGCTATAGCAATTCACAGTATAATCTGGGTCACTGTTACGAATATGGCGAGGGTGTGACACAATCAAAGGCAACTGCGGCAGAGTGGTATCGGAAAGCTGCGGACCAGGGCGATGCTGATGCACAGTATAAACTTGGCGTGTTCTATGAAAATGGATACGGCGTGATAAAAGATGAAGCACAGGCCATGCAGTGGTACAAGAAAGCGGCCGATCAGGGCCATGAAAGCGCAAAGGAAGCCATTGACGGGATGGAGAGCGGCGGCCTTGGCTCTGCCGTCGCAGCCGGTGCGGCACTGGGCGGAGCTGCCCTGATCTGGAAGTTTTTGAACAGTTGACAGCAGAAAGGAAAATAAATCATGGCAGACGAGCTTGAGGTGCTTGAAAAACAGCAGCTTTCCGCGCAGCGGTCGCTGAATGACCTGACGGATCAGCTGACCCTTGCAGACCATCTGGTGTATAAAAAATATCTGACGGAACTGCAGAACTATGGCATGGTGGAGCTTTCTCAGCAGATGCTGGACGTGCAGGACCCTGCCCAGTGCATCCAGCTGTTCCAGCTGCAGAAACTGACCCTGAAAAAGGGCGAGGATATGTTCCAGAAGCTTTCTACGGTGTACTATTCCAGCATGGCGCAGGGCTGCAGTCTGGCGGTGATGATCGATGTGCCGGAGGAGAATGTCGGCGCGAATATCTATCTGGGTGTCCGGGAGGACCCCTTGAAAAAGAACATGAAGAGCCGCGATCTGGATACTTCCAGCAAGGCGCTGCAAAAGGTGCTGAGCTCCAACTTCCCCGGCTCTGAGACAAGAGGCATTCCGCGGCAGGAGGAAAAAGAGCTGCTGGACGGAGCCTTTGGCGATACGCAGGAAGCTGTGGCCTCGGTGTCCTGCGTGGCGGCACTGCGGGATAAATCCAAGACGGAAGACAAAGCTTTTGTGCAGGGCATCGAGCGCTTTATGGACGCCATGGACGGAGAGGTGTACACGGCGCTGTTTCTGGCAGAGCCTGTCTCGGCAGAAACGCAGGCGGAGATACGCAGCGGGTACGAAAACCTCTACAGCAGTCTTTCGCCCTTCCGCAAGAGCACATGGTCCTATAGCGAGAATCAGAGCACGGCTGTGATGGAGAGCCTGTGCAGCGGGACTTCCCACACCATCAGCGATACCGTCAGCACGACCACAACGGACGGCACGAGCCAGTCCTCCTCGGTGACGGATGGCACCCAGAAAACGAAAGGGGTCAGCGGCGGCATCAACGGCGGTGTCGGCAGCAGCTCCGGCACCTCGGTCACAAAGGTCTCGCCGGTGGCTGGCGGCATTGCAGGCATTCTGGGTCTGGGCGGCGCAGTAGCCTCGGTTGCGATTCCGGTGGCGGGTGCTGTTATTGGACCGCTGCTGGGCACGGCTGGCAGGGCCATAGGAGGCATGGCACCATCCAGAACGGCTTTCAACAGCATTGCCCGGAACATCGGCGGCTCCATGGGCGTAAACACCTCGTGGGGTACCAGCCACTCTGCCACCGAGCAGACCGGCACTTCGCACAGCACCTCCGATGGGACGTCGCATGGAACATCGGACACCATCAGCCAGCAGGAGAGCCACGGCACAACAAACACCCGCGGCATGGGCCGTACCCAGCAGGTCGAGCTGTGCAACAAATCGGTGGAAGAATTGCTGGAACGCATTGAAAACCAGCTCAAGCGCGCCAAGGAAAGCGAGGATTACGGCTGTTATAAATGTGCGGCTTATTTCCTTTCGTCTACCCCGTCTACGGCGATACTTGCGGCCAATACTTACCGTGCATTGATGGTGGGCGAGGGCTCCTCGGTGGAGAGCGGCGCTGTGAATGTCTGGCAGAACGATGAGGCACAGGTGGCCCAGCTGCGGGAGTACCTCAAGCGATTCATGCACCCGGTCTTTGCCCGTCCGCTGTGGGCGGGTGCGCCGGATAGCCTGCTTTACACGCCAGCAACACTGGTTAGTGGGCGGGAACTTCCGATGCACCTTGGCTTGCCCACCCGCTCAGTGCACGGCTTGCCAATCATCGAGCATGCGGAGTTCGGCCGCAATGTGCCGGACGAAACGGTGCCGGATGCGGACAAGATGGAGCTGGGCAAAATCTACCATATGGGCAGGGAGGAAAAAGCGGACCTTATCCTGAACCGGCAGGCAATGGCCTCCCATACCTTTGTCACAGGCTCTACGGGTACGGGCAAGTCCAACGCAGTCTACCATCTTCTGGACGAGATAACAAAGGATGGACGGACGTCGTTTCTTGTGGTGGAACCGGCCAAGGGCGAGTACAAGAATGTGTTCGGCAGCCGCGCGGATGTAAAGGTGTTCGGCACCAACCCCAGAGAAACTCCGCTGCTGCGCATCAATCCCTTTGCGTTCCCGCAGGACATCCACATTCTGGAACATATCGACCGTCTGGTGGAGATATTCAATGCCTGCTGGCCCATGTATGCAGCCATGCCTGCCGTGCTGAAGGATGCCATCGAGCGCAGCTACCAGAAAGCAGGCTGGGATCTGCGCAATTCGGAAAGTGAAAAGGGGGTTTTCCCGACCTTCTTCGACCTGCTGGATATTCTGCCGGGCGTCATTGAGGAATCGCACTACTCCAAGGACACCCAGAGCGATTATGTGGGCGCTTTGTGTACCCGTGTGAAGTCGCTGACCAACGGCATTTACGGCAGTGTGTTCTGCGCAGAGGACGCGCTGAGCGACGCAGAGCTGTTTGACTGCAATGTGGTCGTGGACCTGAGCCGGGTGGGGTCGATGGAAACAAAATCGCTGCTGATGGGCATCTTGGTGATGAAGTTACAGGAATACCGGATGTGCAGTAGCGAGATGAACAGCAGACTGCGCCATGTTACCGTGCTGGAAGAGGCGCACAATCTGCTGCGCAAGACGTCGGCGGAACAGTCGCAGGAAGGGGCAAATCTGCAGGGCAAGTCGGTGGAGATGCTGGCCAACGCCATTGCGGAGATGCGTACTTACGGCGAGGGTTTTATCATTGCGGATCAGGCTCCCGGCCTGCTGGATATGTCGGTCATACGCAACACCAACACGAAAATCATCCTGCGCCTGCCGGACGAAGAGGATCGCAAGCTGGTAGGTAAGTCTGCCGCCCTGAAGGAGGCACAGATCGACGAATTGTCCAAGCTGCCGCTGGGTGTGGCTGCCGTTTACCAGAACGAGTGGCCGGAGGCGGTGCTCTGCAAGATTGAGGCGTATCCCATGCCGGAAAATGCTGTTTACCACAAGCCTTCAAAAATGCCGCATGAAATCAACGCAGAGTTTGTATTTGGACAACTGGCAGCGGGCAAAGAGCTGGAACCGCTGGGCGTTTCGGAGATGGAGCAGCTGAAGCTCTGGCTGAAACGCCATGAGATGATGTTGAAGCCGGAGGACGGCCGCTACCTGGAACAGGTCTTTGCAGGCGGCGAACTGGATGTGGCTAAGACCCGGAAAGCTGTGTTTGATTTCTTTGGTGGGATTAGCACGGTCGTTGATTACTGTGCCGCAGCCGAAAAATCGTTCACACCCCGTAAAGAATTTCTGGAACAGTTGCAGGGACAGTACGGCCTGAAAGCTGCTGCCGCAGACTGGGTGCTGAATAGCGTGATAAGCATGGGCATGAGCCTAAACCCGGATGCAAAGGCTGTAGATAATCTAAGGACGAATTTTGAACAGCAGGGAGGTCGTGTGCTGTGAGGCGAGAAATCTCAGAAACGAAACCGATGGAAGCAAAAATGCACATTGGGTTGGATGATGTCGTCAAACAGTCATTTGAGCGTCTACAGAAAGGCGCGATAGAAAAGCCAGAAGAAAAACTGGATGCTGCTACGGAAAAGTCATTTGCAGAGCTAGAAAAAGAGCTGGAATACAAAAATAACGATGATGGAATGCCGTACCGTATGGAGCAGGATCTTTTGTCGGATGCAGAGTATAAAAGAAACGGATATGAGTATACTACCGATCACCTTGGAAGGTTGTTTACAGCCGAAGGAGACCTGCATCTGAAAGAGCATGATGGTCGTCTGCAAATTAAAGACAGCATCCATGACATCGGTAAAGGATATGAAAAAAGCACAGATGACCGTGGACACGCGATTGCAGACCGCTTTGGTGGGGCAAACGATTTGGAAAATCTCATTCCGCAGGATTCTGGACTAAATCGGAACGAATTCAAAAATTTTGAGAATAAACTGGCACAGGAAGTGGAAGCTGGGAAAAAAGTCAATCTGAAATTGGAGATGCATTATCCGGGAGACTCCTTCCGCCCGGATGCCATTACTGCTGTGACAACGATTGACGGAAAGCAGGAAGTTAAAGTATTTCTGAACGATCAGTATTTATAAGTCCATTGCACTTTCGGGTTATTACAATCTCGGTCGATTGCACATACAATACAAGTATCACTTCACAAAACGGAGGGGACTTGTATTATGGTGGACTACGCCGACATCGGAAAACGCATCCGTGCCTGCCGCCTTGCAAGGGGCATGACGCAGGAACAGCTGGCCAATGAGGTCGGCGTTGTGGTCACGCATATCAGCCATATCGAGACAGGAAACTCCGTGCCCAGCCTGAAAACGCTGATCGACATCATCAACGCACTGGACTGCTCGGCAGACGAGCTGCTGTGCATCGAGATCAAAAAAGCAAAGCCGGTGTTCGACAGCTGGATGAGCGAACAGCTTGCAGATTGCTCTGCCGATGAGGCAAAGATCATCAAAGAAACGGTGGTCAGCCTGAAAAAATCGCTCCGAAAAGTGTACGGAAAGTCCTCTAAATACAGATATGACTAAAACTTCAAGAAGCTGAACGCTAGTTGGTAGGCATTAAGTGTTTGAAAAAGCACCCATAAAGTAAACGAACCGCCCCGGTTTCCGCAATGGAAGCCGGGGCGGTTTTTTATACAAAAAAGAGATCGTTTTTTATAGCTTTGATGAATTGGCGCAGAGTCATTGACAGCAGAAGGGCAGAAGCGTATCTTTGGAACAGAAGGCAGAACAGGGCCATAAATAGCAGTTTTCTTTACCTTGCAAGGACACTTTCGTTTTGATGAGGCACGACCCGGTGTGCCGCTTTTTTCATTTGCGGAGATAAAATACAAAAAGTACGGATTATAGTACACATTATCTGTTATGCTCGGTACATGGAAGGCACACACCGGAAAAGGAGCAAAAATGCGAAGGACGTTGAATAAAACAAGGTTTTTGGCCGGTAAAACGGACCCAGAAAATACCAGCCTGTGGCTGCCGCTCTGGATGCATCTGTGGGATACGGCGGGCATCATGGAGCGGCTGGTCCGGCAGTGGCTCCCGGAAAGTGCAAAACAGGCCATGGGCTTTGAGTGCGAGGAAGCGTTGCTCGCGCATGCCCGGTTTCTGGGCGGGATCCATGATATAGGCAAGGCTACGGTAGCCTTTCAGGCAAATATCCTGCGCACCCTGCCGGAGGCGCGGCAGCGGCTGGAAACGTTGACGCCGCTGGACTGTCCTGAACAGAACCGCCGGGAGTCGCCGCATGCCCGGGCGGGCGAGGCAGTCCTGCTGTGGGATGACTGCCCCGGCGGGATCGCCTCCATTGTGGGGGCGCACCACGGCAAGCCACAGAGCTGCGCGGCGGTCGATGATCAGTTAGAGGGTTGGGAGAGCAACTACTACCCCAAGGGACAGAAAAAGGTCTGGGAGGACTTCTGGACAGAACTGCTCATGACTGTTTTGCAGGACTGTGGCTTTGACGACACAGCGGAGTTGGATGATCTGAATCCGCAGGAGGAAGTGCTTCTGACCGGGCTTCTGATCATGGCAGACTGGATCGCCAGCAATACGGAATACTTTCCCCTGATCCCGGTAGAGAAGTTGGGCAGCATGGAGGATTACCCGGCGCGGGTGGACAGGGCTTGGGAAAAACTGGCGCTGCCCTTCCCGTGGGAGGCACAGCCGGGCATCGCAGACCCGCAGGAGTTTGCGGTGCGGTTCGGCTTTGCGCCCAATGCGGTGCAGAGGGCTGTTCTGGAGGCTGTGGATACCGCAGCGGAACCGGGCATCCTGATTTTGGAAGCACAGATGGGCGTGGGTAAAACCGAGGCAGCGCTGGCCGCTGCGGAGGTCATGGCCAGCCGGTTCGGGCTGGGTGGTGTCTTTTTCGGGCTGCCCACACAGGCCACGGCAAACGGCATCTTTCCCCGGCTGCTTGGCTGGGCAGACACACAGTCTGAGGAGACGCTGCCGCAGGCTATAAAGCTGGCACACGGCATGGCAGAACTGAACGAGTGCTATCTGCGGCTGCAGGGGCGCGGGGTGCAGTTGGAGGAGGACGCGCAGGAAGCGCATCAGGTGCAGGTACACCAGTGGTTTCGGGGAAACAAGCAGGCACTGCTGGCAAACTTTGTGATTGGCACAGTGGATCAGTTGCTGCTGGCGGCACTTGCCCAGAAGCACGTTATGCTGCGGCATCTGGGGCTTGCAGGCAAGGTGGTAATTATTGACGAGTGCCACGCCTACGATACCTACATGAACTGCTACCTGGACCGGGCACTGGAATGGCTGGGCTGGTACAAGGTGCCGGTCATCCTGCTGTCAGCCACCCTGCCTGCCCGGCGGCGCGCGGAACTGGTCGAGGCTTACCAGCAGAAAAAGGCTGTCCCGGACGCCCCATGGAAAACCAGCTGCGGCTATCCGCTGCTGACATGGACGGACGGCGCAGAGGTAAAGCAGACGGCCATCCCACCAGACGCACCCGGTAAAACGGTGCAGCTGACCACGCTCACAGAGCCGGAGCTGCCCGCGCTGCTGCGCCGGAAGCTGGCAGAGGGCGGCTGCGCGGGAGTGATCGTCAACACAGTCAAAAAAGCGCAGAAGATCGCGCAGCTGCTGCGGGAAAGCCTGCCGGACAAAGAGGTGCAGCTGTTCCATGCGCAGTTCCTGATGCCGGACCGTGCGGCGCGGGAAAACCAGCTGATGGCACGCATTGGCAAGGGCTCTGCACCGGAGTGCCGGAACGACCTGATCGTGGTGGGCACGCAGGTGATGGAGCAGTCGCTGGACATTGATCTGGATGTTCTTGTTACAGAGCTTTGCCCCATGGATCTGCTGTTGCAGCGCATCGGACGGTTGCACCGTCACCGCCGCAGCCGCCCCGCCCCATTGCAGCAGGCCTGCTGCGCGGTGCTGGACACCGGGGAAAATGCCTTTGATGCGGGCAGCGAGGCGGTATATGGACAGTGGTTGCTCTGGCGCACCCGGAAGTTTCTGCCCCGGAGCATCCGGCTGCCGGAGGAAATCTCTCCGCTGGTGCAGCAGGTCTACGGCTGGGAGCGGGAAGCTCCCGGTGGAGCGCAGGGGGAGGAAATGCGCTGCGTATATGAGCAGACGCAGGAGAAAAAGAAAGCGCGCGCCGAGGCGTACCTTGTGCCGCAGCCGGAAACGCACCGGCTGGCGCAGTTGAATACGCTGGACGACTGGATGCAGAACGAGGGTGCCCGCTCCGACCCGGCGGCGCGGGCAGCAGTGCGGGACGGCGACCCCTCGGTAGAGGTGCTTGTAATGCAGTGTCGGGCAGACGGCAGCATCCACTTTCTGCCGTGGCAGGAGGGTGGCAGCGCCGTAGCTGCTGACAGCCCGCCCCCGCCGGAAACGGCACTGAAGATTGCCCGGCAGAAGCTGCGGCTCCCGGCGGTGTTCGGCAAAGCGTGGAAGGTGGATAGGGTCATCCGGGAGTTGGAAGCGGATAACCGCAGCCGCCTTGCGGCGTGGCAGCTGTCGCCGCTGCTGCACGGAGAACTGATCCTGCTGCTGGATGAAAACCTGACTGCCCGGCTTGCGGGCATGGAACTTTGTTATGACCGTGAAAACGGCTTATATTACCAAAAGGAGGAGACGGATGAAGGAAATCGAATTTAACCTGTTGACGGAGCCGTGGGTCCGGGTTCGTCGGCCAGACAATACGGTGCAGGAAGTTTCTTTGACGGACGCACTGCTCCATGCGCAGGATTATGTGGATCTGGCAGGCGAAATGCCCACGCAGGATGCCGCCGTGCTGCGGCTGTTGCTGGCGGTGCTGTTCACCGTGTTCTCCCGGGTGGATGCAAAGGGGAAACCCCAACCGCTGGCACAGAGCGATGATGCACTGGAGCGCTGGAGCGAGCTGTGGCAGCTTGGGCGTTTCCCGGCAGAGCCTGTCCGGGACTACCTGGAGCAGTGGAAGGACCGCTTCTGGCTGTTCCACCCGACACACCCCTTCTGGCAGGTGCCGACCCTTAGCAATGGCATTGCGTTTGACGGAAAAAAGTTGAACGGGGAACGAGCGGAAAGCGGTAATAAAACGCCGCTATTTCAGAACATTTCAAAAGCAGAATGTGCGGTACTCACCTATGCACAGGCAGCTCGATGGCTGATTTATCAAAATGGATACGATGAACGCGGCGGCCGCCCGAAGGCTGGCAATAAGCCAAGGCATGGTGTTGGTTGGCTGGGGCAGATTGGGTTTGTGGCTGTTAAGGGGAAAAATCTGTACGAAACGCTGCTGCGGAATATGGCGTTTTCGACAGAGCAAGATGCTCTACAGGAAAAGCAACTGCCTTGCTGGGAGCGGGAGCACGCCAGAACGGAACAGAGCGTTGAGATTGTGATGCCGAAAAATCAGGCAGAACTTTTGACCCTGCAATCCAGACGCATTTTGCTGATACGCTCAGAAGAAATGCCCGGTGTAGTCGGGTATGAGGTGTTGGGCGGAGACTATTGGGACAGCGAAAATGCGTTTGGCGAGCAAATGACTCTTTGGCGCAGAACATCGAAGGAAAATGAAAAGGTGACCTATGAACCGCAACAGCATGAGATGGGAAAGCAGCTGTGGCGAGAACTTCCCGCCATGCTAGACCCGGAGGTCCGTAAACCGGGTGTTCT
>ENA-UEQP01002827-UEQP01002827.1-human-gut-metagenome-genome-assembly--contig:-NODE-2827-length-12384-cov-4.761680_pt1 | contig 12384 bp, 8 predicted proteins | sample MGYA00242951_ERZ507951 | MGnify/ENA primary metagenome ERZ507951 (study PRJEB26167, sample SAMN06115539) | human gut metagenome | host: Homo sapiens | place: China:Shanxi | collected 2015-11-18...
GGAGAAATGTCACCACAGGTGACAAAGAGAGGAGCAGATGTCACGCAAGTGACAAAAAGGGGAGCAGTGGCATCGCGTAGCGATGACGGAAGGAGTCTGTTTAATGCAATCAGAAGGGGATATCAGAGATGGGAAAAGAAGCAAAAACCAATGCCATGCGCATTCTGGAGCGCGAGAAGGTGCCCTACACCGCCCACGAGTACGCTCATGAAGAGGGCGTTGCCGTGGCAGGTGTGGATGTGGCAGGCAGCATGGGCGAAGACCCTGCCTGCGTGTATAAGACGCTGGTGACGCAGGGCAATAGCAAAAACTATTTTGTGTTCGTCATTCCGGTGGCGGCAGAGCTGGATCTGAAAGCCGCCGCCCGCAGCGTGGGCGAAAAGAGCGTGGCCATGATCCATGTGGCCGATATCAACAAGGTCACCGGCTATGTGCGCGGTGGCTGCAGCCCGGTAGGCATGAAAAAGCAGTATAAGACTGTGTTCGATGAGAGCGTGCTGACGCAGGAGAAGGTCTATGTCTCCGGCGGGCGCATCGGCACGCAGGTGTGCTGTGCCCCGGCGGACCTCATCCGCGCTGCACGGGCAATTACAGCAAAAATTATTTTTTAAAAAAGTCCGTCTATTGTACAAAAAGTTAACGCATCCTATTTACATAAAATATACTTAAACTATAAGTCATACTTAAAAAGAAAAACAATGTCGAAACTGCACAAAACTTTTGAAAGTTTTTTGACGGCATGAAAACACAAGGTAGAATTTGTGGGAACACTCTTTTCAAAGATGTTTTTTTGCCGTAAACTGTATGTAGTACAGGGACGGCGGCCCGCAGAAAGGGCTTTTCCGCCGCCTGAAAACGCAAGCACAAGGAACTGCGGAGGAGAACTTCAATGATGAAGATGCTGCCGGGTCTCATGGGTCGAAACAACATTCGGGCATGTCAGGGGCATCGTGCAACTTTGTGCAAAGCGTCGGGAGAGCATACGCAGAATTAAAGGCCGTGGTACGGGTGTACCGCAGCCTTTTTTGTTTGTCGGTTGAGAAAGAGAGGTTTGGATATGGTTCGTAAAGTGGCTGTGATCATGGGTTCTGACAGCGATTGGCCGGTGGTAAAGGGCGCATGTGCCCAGCTGAAAGCGCTGGACATCCCTTTTGAGGCGCACATCCTTTCGGCACACCGCACCCCTGCCGGGGCAGCGGAGTTTGCCAAAAGCGCCCGTGCCAACGGCTTCGGCGTGATCCTGTGCGCAGCAGGCATGGCAGCACATCTGGCGGGTGCCTTTGCTGCCAACACCACCCTGCCGGTGATCGGCATTCCCATGAAGGGCGGTGCCATGGACGGCATGGATGCCCTGCTTGCCACGGTGCAGATGCCCAGCGGCATCCCGGTGGCAACGGTGGCTCTGAACGGTGCCAAGAACGCCGCATGGCTGGCTGCGGAAATTCTGGCTTTGAGCGACGACGCTCTGGCCGAAAAGCTGGCAGCAGAGCGCACCGCCATGGCCGCACAGATCGCTGCCAAAGAGGAAAAGCTGCAGGCTGAGATCGCCCAGCTGTAAAGGAGAACCAATGTCTGATTTTGCATATCCGCTGCACGAAGAATGCGGCGTTTTCGGCATTTACGACCGTGCCGGTACCGAGGATGTGGCCGCTGCGGCCTACTCGGCTCTGTATGCCCTGCAGCACCGTGGTCAGGAGAGCTGCGGCATCGCCGTGAACGATGATGGCGTGATCAACGGCCACCGCGACCTCGGCCTTGTGAACGAGGTGTTCACCCCGGCGGTGCTGGCAGGTCTGGCAAACCCCAATGCGCGCATGGCCACCGGTCACGTGCGCTACGCTACGGCAGGCAGTCGCGTGCGGGCCAACGCACAGCCCATGATCGTGCGCCATGGCCGCGGCACCATGGCACTGTGCCACAACGGCAACCTGACCAACGCCATCGAGCTGCGCCGCCAGCTGGAAAACGAGGGTGCCATCTTCCACGGCTCCTCCGATACCGAGGTGATCTGCTACCTGATCACCCGCAACCGCCTGCGCATGGGCAGCATCGAGACCGCCATCAGCAAGACGATGGATGTGCTGGAAGGTGCCTACAGTCTGGTGATCATGTCGGCCACCAAGCTCATTGCAGTGCGTGACCCCCGCGGCTACCGGCCCCTGTGCATCGGCACCCTGCCCGGCGGCGGCTACGTGTTTGCCAGCGAGAGTTGTGCACTGGACGCTGCCGGTGCCACCCTGCTGCGGGACGTGGAGCCCGGCGAGATCGTGGTGGCAGACGCAAAAACCGGTGAGCTGCGCAGCATCAAGGATCACTGCGGTCGGCCGGACACCCAGATGTGCGTGTTCGAGTTCATCTATTTCTCCCGCCCGGACAGCATCATCGAGGGCAGCTCGGTGCACGAGGCCCGCAAGCAGGCCGGCCGGTTCCTTGCACAGGAACACCCCGTGGAAGCGGACGTGGTCATCGGCGTGCCGGATTCCGGTCTGGATGCAGCTCTCGGCTACTCGCAGGAGAGCGGCATCCCCTATGGCATCGGCTTTATTAAGAATAAGTACATCGGCCGCACCTTCATTCAGGGCAGCCAGAAGCAGCGCGAGAACAGCGTGCGCATCAAGCTGAACGTGGTGTCCAGCACGGTCAAGGGCAAGCGCGTGGTGCTGGTGGATGACTCCATCGTGCGCGGCACCACATCTGCCCGCATCATCAAGCTGCTGCGGGATGCCGGTGCCACCGAGGTGCACTTTATGGTGTCGGCACCGCCGTTCAAGTACCCCTGCTACTTCGGCACTGACATCCCGGATCAGAAACTGCTGGTGGCCACCGGCCGCACGGTCGAGCAGATCAATGAAGTGATCGGGGCCGATACGCTGGGCTACCTTTCCACTGAGCATGTTGTCCAGCTTACAAAGAACGCAAAATGCGGATTCTGCACCGCCTGCTTTACCGGCGAATATGCCGTGAAGCCGGACGAGGTGCTTTCCACCGATATTCACGAACGCCACCTGAACGACCGTCCCAAGGACGAGAAAAAGTTAGGAGAGTAAGACCATGGAAAAAAGCTATTCTGAAAGCTATGCAGCCGCCGGTGTGGATATCACCGCCGGTTATCGCTCTGTTGAACTGATGAAGCAGTATGTGGCCCGCACCATGAACGAGCACTGCATTGGCGGTCTGGGCGGCTTTGGTGGCCTGTTTGAGCTGGACTGCACCGGCTACAAGCACCCGGTGCTGATCTCCGGCACCGACGGCGTGGGCACCAAGCTGAAAATTGCCATGATCATGGACAAGCACGATACCATCGGCATCGACTGCGTGGCTATGTGCGTGAACGATGTCATCTGCGCCGGTGCAAAGCCGCTGGTATTCCTGGATTACATCGCCTGCGGCCGCAACATTCCCGAGAAGATCGCAGAGATCGTCAAGGGCGTGGCTGAGGGCTGCGTGCAGGCCGACTGCTCTCTGGTAGGCGGCGAGACTGCCGAGCACCCGGGCATGATGCCGGAGGAGGAGTACGATCTGGCCGGTTTCACCGTGGGCGTTGTGGATAAGGAAAAGATCCTGAGCAACGAGACCATGGCAGCCGGTGATGTGATCCTTGCCCTGCCTTCCACCGGTGTGCACTCCAACGGTTTCTCGCTGGTGCGCAAGATCTTTGACATTGACGCAAACCCCGATGTGCTGCACACTGCCCCTGCAGAGCTGGGCGGCAAGACGCTGGGCGAGGCCCTGCTGGCTCCCACCAAGATCTACGTCAAGCCTGTGCTCAAGGTGCTGGAAGAGGTGGATGTGAAGGGCATTTCCCACATCACCGGCGGCGGCTTCTACGAGAACATCCCCCGCAGCCTGAAAAAGGGCTGCTGCGCACGCATCAACAAGGCAGATGTCCGCACCCCGGCTCTGTTCCAGCTGATGCAGAAGACCGGCAATATCTCCGAGCACGATATGTTCAACACCTTCAACATGGGCGTTGGCATGGTGCTCACCGTCCCCGCAGAGCAGGCCGACAAGGCACTGGACATCCTGCACGCAAATGGCGAGCCGGAAGCTTACCGTCTGGGCGTCATTGCAGAAGGTGAGGGCGTGGAGCTGTGCTGAACATTGCAGTTTTAGTCTCCGGCGGCGGCACCAACCTGCAGGCTCTGCTGGACAGCGAAGCCCGAGGCGAGAACCCCAACGGCAGGATCACCCTCGTGGTGGCCTCCAAGCCCGGTGTCTATGCGCTGGAACGGGCCGCAAAGGCCGGTGTGGAAGGCTGCGTGGTGCGCCGCAAGGATTACGCCAGTAGTGAGGATTTTGACGCAGCTCTGCTGAAAACGTTGAAAGACCACAACATCGATCTGGTGGTGCTGGCAGGCTTTCTGTCCGTGCTGGGGCCCAGTGTCATTGAAGCGTATCCCCGCCGCATCCTGAATGTGCACCCGGCACTCATCCCGTCTTTCTGCGGGCCCGGCATGTACGGTCTGCGTCCGCATGAGGCGGCTCTGGCCCGGGGTTGTAAGGTGACCGGTGCCACCGTCCACTTCGTGAACGAAGAGTGCGACGGCGGGCCCATCCTGCTGCAGAAGGCCGTGGACATCCTGCCCGGCGACACCCCCGAGGTGTTGCAGAAGCGTGTGATGGAGCAGGCCGAGTGGAAGCTGCTGCCCAAGGCTGTGGCTATGGTGTGCAGCGGAGAGATCGAGTGAAAACTCCTTCCGTCACGCCTGACGGCGTGCCACCTCCCTCAAGGAGGGAGGCAAGGCTCCCTCTCCGAGGGGGCTGTCGCCGCAGGCGACTGGGGGAGTTCCGTAATAGGAGAATTTGACATGGAAAAGATCAACCTGAACGAGTATCTGGCATCCAACGAGTATCCCGGCCGCGGCATTGCTGTGGCAATGGCTCCGGATGGCCGCCAGATGTTCATTGGCTACTTTATCATGGGCCGCAGCGAGAACAGCCGCAACCGCGTGTTTGACCCCGTGCCCGAGCGCGGCGGCATCTGCACCATCGCAGCGGACCCCGCAAAGCTGGAGGACCCCAGCCTCATTATTTACAATCCGGTGCTGACGCTGGGCAAGACCCATATCGTGACCAACGGCGACCAGACCGATACCATTTATGACCTGATGAGTCAGGGCAAGAGCTTTGCCGATGCCCTGCGCACCCGCACCTTTGAGCCGGACGGCCCCAACTACACCCCCCGCATCTCCGCTGTGGTGTACGCCGACGGCAGCTATCAGATGAGCATTCTCAAGTCTGCGGACGGCAATGGCGACAGCGTGCAGCGCTATTTCTTTGATTATCCGCAGCCCGTTGCAGGCGAGGGCCATTTCATCAGCACCTACAAGCACAACGGAAATCCCATCCCCAGCTTTGAGGGTGAGCCGCTGCGCTTTGCCTGCCCCCGCACCATCGGCGATTTTGCACAGGGTCTGTGGAGCAGCCTGAACCCGGACAACAAGGTGAGCCTGTTTGCCCGGGTCATTGATCTGGACTCCGGCGAGACCGGCGACATGATCTTTAACAAGTACGATGCCGTGTGCAGCGATCTGGACGACCCCGAAGAGCCGGAGCTGCTGCCCGAAGAGCTGGAACTGCTCAAAAAGCTTGACGCGGAAGAAGAATAAGAGTACACCATAGAGGAACCAAGGAGGATGCACCAATGAATGAACTCGCACTGAAGTACGGCTGCAACCCCAACCAGAAGCCCAGCCGCATTTATATGGAAGATGGCTCTGACCTGCCGGTCACTGTGCTGAACGGCAAGCCCGGCTACATCAATTTTCTGGACGCGCTCAACTCCATCCAGCTGGTCAAGGAGCTGAAAGCTGCCTGTGGTCTGCCCGCAGCAGCTTCCTTCAAGCACGTTTCCCCGGCAGGCGCAGCGCTGGGGCTGCCCCTGACCGATGTGGAACGCAAAATGTACCACATTGCCCCGGATATGGAGCTGTCGCCGCTGGCAAATGCCTATGCCCGTGCACGCGGTGCGGACCGCATGTCCTCCTTTGGCGACTGGATCGCCCTTTCGGACATCTGCGATGTGCCCACCGCAAAGCTGATCCAGCACGAGGTGTCCGACGGCATCATCGCCCCGGGCTACGAGCCGGAGGCACTGGCTATCCTGTCCGGCAAGAAAAAGGGCAACTACAACGTGGTCGCCATCGACCCGGCCTACAAGCCTGCTCCCATCGAGCACAAGCAGGTGTACGGCATCACCTTTGAGCAGGGCCGCAACGAGCTGGTCATCAACGCCGACACCATGCTGAACAACTGGGTCACCGAGAACAAGGATGTGACCGAAGAGCAGAAGCGTGATCTGGTCATTGCACTTATCACCCTGAAGTATACTCAGTCCAACAGCGTGTGCTACACCTACCACGGCCAGACCATCGGCGTGGGCGCAGGCCAGCAGAGCCGCATCCACTGCACCCGTCTGGCAGGCCAGAAGGCCGACAACTGGCAGCTGCGCCACATGGATAAGGTGCTCAACCTGCCCTTCCGCGACGATGTGGCAAAGCCTAACCGTGACAACGCCATTGATGTTTACATCGGCGATACGCCCGAGGATGTGATTGGCGACGATGTGTGGGCCGAGACCTTTACCGAGCAGCCCGCCCCGCTGACCGCTGAGGAAAAGAAGGAATATCTCAGCAAGGTGACCGGCGTGTGCCTTGGCTCGGATGCCTTCTTCCCCTTCGGCGACAACATCGAGCGTGCCCGCCGCTCCGGCGTGACCGCCATCGTGCAGCCCGGCGGCTCCATCCGCGACCAGCAGGTCATTGACACCTGCAACAAGTACGGCATCGCAATGGCCTTCTGCGGCCTGCGGCTGTTCCATCACTAAGGGGAACGGGCTCGCCCTCTCCGTCATTGCTTTGGCAGTACGGTAAAGTTTCCAGTTTTGCCAAGGGCTCTCCCTTTGGGAGAGCTGGACGCGAAGCGGACTGAGAGGGCAAGGCAGCTGACGGAAAGAACGAAAGTTTAGGAGAAAACGATATGGCTGAAAAAATTCTGGTAGTGGGCGGCGGCGGCCGCGAGCACGCCATCATCAAGGCACTGAAAAAGAGCCCTGACTGCGGCGAGATCTGGTGCGCACCCGGCAACGGCGGCATCAGCTATGACGCAAAGTGCAAAAACATCAAGTCTACCGATGTGGACACCATGGTGGGCTTTGCCGTAGAAGAAAAGTTCGATTACGTTGTGGTGGCGCAGGACGACCCGCTGGCTCTGGGCATGGTGGATGCGCTGGCAGCAGTGGGCATCCCGGCCTTTGGCCCGGATAAGGCCGCTGCCCGCATCGAGGCCTCCAAGGTGTTCTCCAAGGACCTGATGAAGAAATACGGCATCCCCACCGCAAAGTACGAGACCTTTGACGACCCCGCCAAGGTCATGGAGTACATCAAGGCCGAGGGCAAGTACCCGGTGGTCATCAAGGCCGACGGTCTGGCACTGGGCAAGGGCGTGCTCATCTGCGAGAACGAGCAGCAGGCTGCGGACGGCGTGAAGGAGATCATGCTGGATAAGAAATTCGGCGCATCCGGCAACCATGTGGTGGTGGAGGAATTCCTCACCGGCCCCGAGGTCAGTGTGCTGAGCTTTACGGACGGCAAGGTGGTCAAGCCCATGGTGTCCAGCATGGACCACAAGCGTGCCAACGACCACGACACCGGCCTGAACACCGGCGGCATGGGCACGGTGGCTCCCAACCCCTATTACACCCCGGCGATCGCCGCAGAGTGCATGGAGAAGATCTTCCTGCCCACCATCCATGCCATGAACGCCGAGGGCTGCCCCTTCAAGGGCTGCCTCTACTTCGGCCTGATGCTCACCCCGGACGGCCCGAAGGTCATCGAGTACAACTGCCGCTTTGGTGACCCGGAAACGCAGGTGGTGCTGCCCCTGCTGGAAGGCGACCTGCTGCACATCATGCAGGCCTGCACCAACGGCACGCTGGAAAACGAGGAGGTCAAGTTCTCGGACGGTGCTGCCGCCTGCGTCATTCTGGCTTCCGGCGGCTACCCGGTCAGCTACAAGAGCGGCTACCCGATTTGCGGGGTGGATGAAGCGGGAAAAACCGCGACCGTGGTCCACGCGGGTACGAAGCTGGTCGATGGGCAGATTGTCACCGCGGGCGGGCGCGTTCTGGGCGTCACCGCGACGGCGAATACGCTCGAAGCTGCGATTGACAAAGCGTATCAGGCGGCGGACAAAATCACCTTCACCGACATGCACATGCGCCGCGACATCGGTCAGCGCGCCTTGGCATCACGAAAGGAGAGCCATTCATGAGCGTCAAACGCATTTATGTGGAAAAGAAAGCCCCCTACGCGGTGGAGGCGAAGCAGCTCCTGTGGGAAATTCGCCATATTCTGCAAATCAAGACGGTCACGGGTCTGCGCCTGCTGAACCGCTATGATGTCGAGGGTGTCGATGATGCGCTGTACCAGAAGTGCCTGCCGGTCGTGTTCTCCGAGCCGCAGGTGGATGTGACGTACACGGAACTTCCGCATGGCGCAAAGGCGGTTTTCGCGGTGGAGTACCTGCCGGGTCAGTATGACCAGCGCGCGGCGTCCTGCGAGGAGTGCATCCAGCTGGTGGGGCAGTGCGCCCGCCCGACGGTGCGCAGTGCGCGCGTGTATCTGCTGGACGGCGATTTCACGGCGGATGAGCTGGCGCGCGTGAAGAAGCACGTCATCAACCCTGTGGAGGCGCGTGAAGCCGACTTGGGCGAAAAGACGACGCTCCAGCAGCAGTACGACACGCCTGACCATGTGGAGACGCTGACGGGCTTCACGGCGATGAATGCCGATGAGGTGGATGCGTTCGTCAAGAAGTACGGCTTGGCGATGGATGACGACGACCTTGCGTTCTGCCGGGATTATTTCGCGTCCGAGCACCGTGACCCGACGCTGACCGAAATCCGCATGATTGACACCTACTGGTCGGATCACTGCCGTCACACGACGTTCCTGACGACCCTTGACGCGGTGGATGTGCGCAAAGCGGCGGTCGAAAAGGCGTTCCAGCGATATTTGGCGGCGCGCAAAACCGTCTACGGCGACCGCGCGCGCCCCATGAACCTGATGGACATCGCGACCATCGGCGGCAAGTACCTGAAGAAAATCGGGCAGACCCCCAACATTGACGTGAGCGAGGAAATCAATGCCTGCTCCATCAAGATTGATGTGGATGTGGACGGCGTGAAAGAGCCGTGGCTGCTCATGTTCAAGAACGAGACGCACAACCATCCCACGGAGATTGAGCCCTTCGGCGGCGCGGCGACCTGCATCGGCGGCGCGATTCGCGACCCGCTGTCCGGGCGCACCTATGTCTATCAGGCGATGCGCGTGACCGGCGCGGCTGACCCGCTCGTTCCGGTCAGCCAGACCATGCCGGGAAAATTGCCCCAGCGCAAGCTCGTCACCACGGCGGCGGCGGGCTATTCCTCCTATGGCAACCAGATTGGACTGGCGACGGGGCTGGTGGATGAAATGTACCATCCGGGCTATGCCGCCAAGCGTCTGGAAATCGGCGCGGTGGTCGGCGCTGCGCCGGAGAAGAACGTCCGCCGCGAAGTGCCTGCCCCCGGCGACAAGATTGTCCTGCTCGGCGGGCGCACCGGGCGCGACGGCTGCGGCGGCGCAACGGGTTCGTCCAAGTCCCATAAGCTGGAATCCATCGAAACGTGCGGCGCGGAGGTGCAGAAGGGCAATGCCCCGACCGAACGCAAGCTCCAGCGCCTCTTCCGCGACGGCGAAGTCACCCGCCTCATCAAGCGCTGCAACGACTTCGGCGCGGGCGGCGTGTCCGTGGCAATCGGCGAACTGGCGGACGGCTTGATGATTGACTTGGACAAAGTGCCGAAGAAGTACGACGGTCTGGACGGCACGGAGCTGGCGATTTCCGAATCGCAGGAACGGATGGCGGTTGTGCTTGCGCCGGAGGATGTTGATGCGTTCCTTGCGGCGGCAAACCGCGAGAACCTTGAAGCGACCGTCGTGGCGGAAGTGACCGCCGAACCCCGCCTGCGCATGACGTGGAAGGGCGTGACGATTGTCGATTTGTCCCGCGAGTTCCTCAATTCCAACGGCGCGGAGAAGCACACGACTGCGTCTGTCCCGGATGATGATGTCAAGCCCTACGAGTTTGCGGGCGATACGGTGACGGAGAAGCTGGCGGATATGCTTGGCAACCTCAATATCTGCTCCAAGCAGGGCTTGAGCGAGCGGTTCGATTCTACCATCGGCGCGGCGACGGTCTTGATGCCCTTCGGCGGCAAATATCAGCTGACCCCGAACCAGACGATGGTTGCAAAGCTGCCGGTTCGTCATGGCGTGACGGATACCGTGTCCGGCGTGGCGTACGGGATGCACCCGGAAATCCTGTCGCAGTCGCCGTATGAGGGCAGCTATCTGGCGGTCATCGAGAGCGTGACGAAGCTGGTCTGCGCGGGCTTTGATTACAAGCAGGCGTATTTGACCTTCCAGGAATATTTTGAGCGCATGGGCACGGATCCGACGCGCTGGGGCAAGCCGTTCGCGGCGCTGCTGGGCGCGCTGGATGCGCAGCTGGATTTGAACATCGCGGCGATTGGCGGCAAGGACTCCATGTCCGGCACGTTCGAGAAGATGGACGTTCCGCCGACGCTCTGCTCCTTCGCGATTGCCCCCGGCAAGGCGAGCGAGGTCATTTCGCCCGAATTCAAGGAAGCGGGGCACGCCATCCGCCTTGTCTCCTGCGATCCGCATGACACCGCCGCGCTGACCGCGAATTATGATGCCGTTCTGTCCGCCATTTGCGCGGGCAAGGTGGTTTCCGCGTGGGCGCTGGGTCTGGGCGGTGTGGCGGAAGGCCTGTTCAAGATGGGAATTGGCAATCAGATTGGCACGCGTATCGACGATGATTACGACGGCAATCTCTTCGCGCAGCAAATCGGTGCGATGCTGCTGGAATGCACCGAAGATATCGACCTCGGCGTGAAGGTGGGCGACACCGTGCCGGAGTGGGTGCTGGAGTACGAGGGCGAGCGCATTGATTTGACCGCCATGCAGGAAATCTACGAGGGCAAGCTGGACAAGGTGTTCTCCTACCGCGGTCACACCGGCGAAACGACGGAGAAGTTCTCCTATTCGGCGGAAACCTACCCCGTGCCCGCCGTCAAGACGGTCAAGCCGCTGGCGTTCATCCCGGTTTTCCCCGGCACGAACTGCGAGTACGACACCGCGCGGGCGGTCGAGCGCGCAGGCGGCGCGGCGGAAATCCTCGTCATCAACAACCTGACGCCTGAAGCCATTACGCAGTCGATTGCCGAAGCCAGCCGCATGATTGCGCGCAGCCAGATGATCGTCCTGCCCGGCGGCTTCTCCGGCGGCGACGAACCCGACGGCTCGGCGAAATTCATTACGGCGTTCTTCCGCAATCCTGCCATGAAGGACGCGGTGCATGATTTGCTCCAGCGCCGCGACGGCCTGATGCTGGGCATCTGCAACGGCTTCCAGGCGCTGATTAAGCTGGGGCTTGTGCCGTATGGCGAAATCATCGACACGTCTGATCAGTGCCCGACGCTGACGTTCAACGAAATCGGCCGTCACCAGTCGATGCTTGTCCGCACGCGCATTGCGTCGAATAAATCCCCGTGGCTGTCCCGCTGCAAGGTGGATGACGTTCACACGGTCGCCATCAGCCACGGCGAAGGCCGTTTTGTCGGCCCGGAAGCGCTGATTCGCCAGCTTGCGGCGAATGGGCAGATTGCCACGCAGTATGTGGATTTGTCCGGCGCGCCGTCGATGGATATGCGTTTCAACCCCAACGCCAGCTATTTCGCCATCGAGGGCATCACCAGCCCGGACGGCCGTGTGCTGGGCAAGATGGGGCACACCGAGCGCAGCGGCGAAAATCTCTACAAGAATGTACCCGGCGACAAGTATCAGCCGCTGTTTGAGGGCGGCGTGGACTACTTCCGCCTGTGATACTATTTCCTGCATTCGCCTGCGCCATCTGCTCGCGCCTTTTCCATTCTGTCGTCCGCTCGTTCCACTTAGCGTAGCGCTGCTACGCTGCGTTTCACTCCCGTTAGCCAGAATGAAAAATTCACTTCGCATCTCGGCACATTCTCATTTGGAAATAGTATAAACTGCAGCCCTCCTGTTGCCTTTTGCCGCAAAATCTGCTATGATAGAGGGCAAACGGCGGCAGGAGGGAATCACCATGCTTTTGACGGATTTTGATGCGTCGCGCCAAGCAGTCATCAACCCCGATATGCTCTTTTCGCCTGTGCCGGATTTGCCGGAGACGGTCGTCAGCTGCTTTTCGCACGTCACGTTCGAGCGGATGCTGGATATGGCGGCGGATGTGCGCGTGCTTGCCGAGCTCGGCGACGCAAACGCGAAATACCCCATTTAC
>ENA-UEQP01002828-UEQP01002828.1-human-gut-metagenome-genome-assembly--contig:-NODE-2828-length-12380-cov-6.424287_pt1 | contig 12380 bp, 9 predicted proteins | sample MGYA00242951_ERZ507951 | MGnify/ENA primary metagenome ERZ507951 (study PRJEB26167, sample SAMN06115539) | human gut metagenome | host: Homo sapiens | place: China:Shanxi | collected 2015-11-18...
TCGTCCTTGGGCATCTTGCGCAGCTCCAGACCGAAGGCCATGTTCTTGTAAACGGTCATGTGCGGGTACAGAGCGTAGTTCTGGAAGACCATCGCGATGTCGCGATCCTTCGGGGGAACGTCGTTGATCAGACGGTCACCGATGTACATCTCGCCGCCGGAGATCTCCTCCAGACCGGCGATCATACGCAGGGTGGTGGACTTACCGCAGCCGGAAGGACCGACGAAAACGATAAATTCCTTATCCGCGATTTCCAGGTTGAAATCGGGAACGGCAGTAACATTGCCGGGGTAAACTTTCTTAACGTGACGGCAGCTAATGGAAGCCATAATGCTCATCCTCCAAATGTATTCAGTGGTTTCAGCCCGTGTAGAGGGGGCTGTTTCTGTTGACATGATTATAATAACAGGTTATAATCTATTTGAAAATAGCATTTTATTGATATAGAGGTGTCGAAATTGATATTTGACCCGGAAATTTACTGCACCGCTGCCGAAACGGCGGAATTGGACGGCACAGCGCCGCTGGCTCTGGCCGGAGACGGCCTGTGGGTGGGGGTGCTTTCCCGCGGGGCGTGCCTGCTGGACGGCGTTGACCGCCCGGGCCAAAGCGGCGATATTCTGCTGGGCCCTGCCCCCCTGGTGCTGACGCCGCAGAGCGACTGCCACCTGCTGGCCGTGCGGCTGACCGGCCACTGCACGGACGCCTACCTGTTGCAACTGGGGGCGGCGCGCTGGGCGGACGGCGCTGCCTGCCCCGGCGCGGCGGAGCTGATCGCACAGCTGTGCGGCGCGCAGACGGCCCCCATGGCCTACGCGCTGCTCTGCGCCGCAGCCAAGGCCGACGAGACCGCCCGTCCCCTGCCGCCGCTTGTGGCCGAGGCCGTGGCGGCCATCCGCCAGAATTATATGGCGCTCTACGGCGTCGAGGAGCTGAGCGAGCAGCTCGGCGTGACAAAAAGCCATCTGGTGCGCGTCTTTAAGCAGGAGATGGGGGTGCCGCCGGGCAAGTACATGACGAATGTGCGCATCGAGGCAGTCAAGACGCTGCTGCTGACCGATGAGTACAATCTGGATATGATCGCGGGCCTGACGGGGTTTTCCGGGGCCAATTATCTGTGCCGCGTCTTTAAGCGGGAGGTGGGCCTCTCCCCCGCGGCCTGGCGCACCGCCGCCGCACCCCTGCCCGCCGTACCCAAGCTCCCGCCGAGAAGTCAGGAGATGTATGTGTAAAAGAAAGGCTTCCCCCTTGGGGGAAGCTGTCAGCGGCTCCGCCCGCTGACTGATGAGGGGCAACCTTGCCATTGCAACCCGTTTACGAGCAGCTGTGGCAGACCCGTCCCTCATCCGGCCTCGGTCGGGGCCTCGGCCACCTTCCCCCGAGGGGGAAGGCATACAAAACAAATGCCCGATACGGCTCGTCACCGCATCGGGCATTCTTAACTTTATGCAATTTTATTCCGCAGTCTTATACCCGTCCGGGTTGTGGCTCTGCCAGTTCCAGCTGTGGGCGCACATTTCCTCAATGCCGTACTGGGCCTCCCAGCCGAGCTCACGCTTGGCCTTGGAGGGATCGCACCAGCACTCGGCGATGTCGCCGGGGCGGCGCGGATCGATGACATAGGGGATCTCCTTGCCGCAGGCCTTGCTGAAGGCGTTGATGACGTCCAGCACGCTGTAGCCGTGGCCGGTGCCCAGATTGCAGATGAACAGGCCGGGCTTCTGCTCCAGCTTTTTGATGGCAGCAACATGGCCGCGGGCCAGGTCGACAACATGGATGTAGTCGCGCACGCCGGTGCCGTCGGGGGTCGGGTAGTCATTGCCAAAGACGTGGACCTTCTCCAGCTTGCCGACAGCGACCTTGGCGATGTAGGGCACGAGGTTGTTGGGGATGCCGTTGGGGTCCTCGCCGATCAGGCCGGACGGATGCGCACCGATGGGGTTGAAGTAACGCAGCAGCGCAACATTCAGCTCGGGGTCGGCGTGGCAGCAGTCGGTCAGAATGCGCTCGGTGAACACCTTCGTGGTGCCGTAGGGGTTCGTGGTGCCGCCGACGGGGAAATCTTCGCGGATGGGCACGCTGGCGGGGTCGCCGTAGACCGTGGCGGAGGAGGAGAAGATGATGTTGTGGCAGTTGTGGCGGCGCATGACATCCAGAATGTTCAGCGTGCAGGCCAGATTGTTGGAGTAGTACTCGATGGGCTTGGAAACGCTCTCGCCGACGGCCTTGTAGGCGGCGAACTGGATGACACAGTCAATGTCCTCGTTCTCGGCAAAGATCTTCTCCACGGCGTCCTTGTCGGTCATGTCGGCCTCGACAAAACGGAAGTCCTTGCCGGCGATCTTCTTGACGCGGGCCAGGGCCTCGGGGCAGGAGTTGTAGTAGTTATCGGCTACAACGATGTCGTACCCTGCGGCCAGAAGTTCCACACAGGTGTGGCTGCCGATGTAGCCGGCGCCACCGCTAACCAGAATTGCCATAACAGTCGTCTCCTTATGTTATATGATATTGTTGCGTGCGAACCGAGCGGCTCGCCTCTCTTTGCTTGTATTCTACTCTTTCTGCGGAGTTTCTGCAATAGGAGTTTTTGATTCTGATTTGCCTTTTTGTTGCCTGTTTTGCCGCCGGGCGGGCAGCCCCTGCTGAATGCGGCGGTAGGCGGACGGCGTGTGCCCCGTGGCAGCGCGGAATTTCTGGCTGAAATACGCGCCGGAGCAGTAGCCCATCTGCGCGGCGACCTCGCCGGGGGATGCCCCGCGGGCCAGCAGCTGGGCCGCGTACTCGATGCGCATGGCGGAGAATTCCTCCATGGCCGTGCGGTGGAGCCGCGCGCGGAACGCCTGCTGCAGCTGGGGCCGCGTGCAGCCCAGCGCCGTGCAGATGTCGTCGATCTTCAGTTCATGCGCAAGATTTTCGGCAAAATAGGCGCGGGCGTCCTCGACCAGCGCGTTCTGGCGGCGCTCCCGCCGGACGCGGGCCACGGGGCGCTTGGTACGGCGGCAGCGGCGGGCCAGCAAAATCAGCAGATTTTCCAGATGGATGATGAACTGCTGCATCGCGCCGAAGGGCAGCTCCTCCTTTAAGACAGGCCGTCCGCCCGGCACGGGGGCGGCGTCGAACAGCTCGTTGGCGGCATTTGCCAGCCAGTTCAGGTCATGCTGCTCGGCAGGCTCCGTGTGCAGCATCGCGCCGCGGAAACGGTCCATGGCCGCGCCGGTGCAGTAAAAGTCGATGCGCAGCGTCTCGGGCGGGACCTCGCCGACGGTGGTCATAGCAAAGACCTCCCCCGGCTGGTGGAACAGCAGTCCGCCCGCCCGCAGCAGCACGTGGCGGGCATCGCAACGTTCCTCAATGGTGCCGCTGCGCACAAAGATCAGCTGCCAGGCCTGCGTCTCGCTGGGCGGGAATGAGTCGTCCGCGCGCCACTCCGACGCATGTGCCGCCGGGATCGCTTCGACCCGCAGCGGAAAGGTATCGTTCAGCATGGGTGTGACCTCCCTTCCCCGGCTTGACACCGCTGTAGGGGCCGGGCATGCCCGGCCCGCATGTGTATGGCGACCACCTGCCTGCGGGAAGGCTCTCTCCCTCCGGCCCTGCGGGCCACCTCCCTCTGCGAGGAGGCTGGCGCAACAGCACCTGGGGGAGAGAAGCTTCCGGGCGGTGCTTACTTTCCTTACACCGCTACCACACCCGGCCAGCTCTCGCCGGCCTCCGCGCTCCCCGCTTCCCCGTCGGCTCCGTAAGAGAAAACGCCGGGGGTCATGTCGGCCAGCAGGGGGAACTGCGCAAGCTCGGGGCAGGTGTCGGTCAGCCCCAGACAGTAGGCCGTCAGCGGACTGATCTCCTTTGTGATGGCGTCAAACCGGCTTGAGCCGTCGTCCTCGTAGGTGCTCAGCATAATATCGCCGGGGTAGGTGTCGGCCACATAGCTGACAAGTGCCTCGTCGACGTAGGGGTCGCTGCTGCCCTCATACAAGTCGGGCGCGCCGAACAGATGCAGGATCTCGTGGGCGTAGGTCGCCGGGGATTCTGCCTCGCCGTCGGTGTAGGCGTCGGTTTTGTACAGGCAGCTGTATTCATAATAAAAGCTGTCGCCGTCGTCGGCGTAGTGAGCCATCGTGAAGGATGTCCCGCTGATGGGCAGGAAGAACAAAAACGCGATGTGCCGGGCCCCGTAGGCAGCCAGACGGCTGTCGGCGGCCAGCGACGCGCACAGCGTATCCATCTCGTCGAGAAAAGCGGAGCTTTCCTCGGAATTTTCGCCGCCCTGCATGGCAGACTGCACAAGATAACTGCGTGTCAGCGTTGAATCGCTGCCGTCCGCGCTGCGATCACAGATCAGATTCACCGCGGCCTCGTAGCCCGCGGCCTGCTCGGTGATCCAGTCCACGGCCAGCTGGGTGCGCTGCACGGCGGCAGCGCGGCTCTCGGCGTCCCAGGTATGCCCGTGGGCGGCGTCGTTCAAAAACACGTTGACGAGCACGGTGGCATCGGTCAGCAGTGCGGCGCTGCCGTAGGACTTCTGCTCCTCGGTAAAGGTGGGCACAGGCTCCGGCGTCGGGGTGGCGGCGGGGCTTTCGGCCCGGGGCAGCTCTGCGGGATAACGCTGTACCGTGACGCGGGCCGAGCAGCTGCACAGCAGCGCCGCGGCCAGCACCAGGGCAGCCAGTTTTCTGTACATGGTGCGCCCCTTAAATTTCCAGCACGGCCCTGCCGTCGTGGTCGGCCAGCTCCAGCGTGATCTCGCGGCCATCCAGGCGGCCATCGACGAGCGCGTCGGAGACGGGATCCTCAATGGTCTTGCGGATCGTGCGGCGCAGCTCACGCGCACCGTATTTGGTAGAGCTTTCGGCTACGATGTCCGCCAGCGCGGGCTGCGTGTAGTGCAGCGTGATGCCGTGCGCGGCCAGGCCGGGCTTGTACTCGTCGAGCATGAGCGCGGCGATCTTCTCAAGGTCTTCCTCGCTCAGCGGCTTGAACGTAATGATCTCGTCCACACGGCCGATGAACTCGGGGCGCAGGAACTCCTGCAGCGCCTTCATGCTGCGGTCCGCGCTGGCGACCTCGGCCTTTTTGCCGAAGCCCGTCGCGCCGCTCTGGTCGGTGGAGCCCGCGTTGGAGGTCATGCAGATGACCGTGTTCGAGAAGTCCACCGTGCGGCCCTGCGCGTCGTTGATCTTGCCCTCGTCCAGAATCTGCAGCAGGATATTCATAACGTCAGGATGTGCTTTTTCGATTTCGTCAAACAGCACGACGCTGTAGGGATGGCGGCGGACCTTCTCGGTCAGCTGCCCGGCCTCGTCGTAGCCGACATAGCCCGGGGGCGAGCCGATGAGGCGGGACACCGCGTACTTTTCCATGTACTCGCTCATGTCGATGGAGATGAGCGGGTCAACGGTGTCGAACAGCTGGCTGGCCAGCTGCTTGACCAGCTCGGTCTTGCCGACGCCGGTGGGGCCGACGAAGATAAAGCTGGCCGGGCGGTGACGGCCAGACAGGTCGGCGCGGGCGCGCTTGATGGCCCCGGCCACGGCGTGGACAGCTTCGTCCTGGCCGATGATGTGCGCCTTGAGGGCATCCTCCAGCCCCTGCAGGCGGCCATACTCGGTCTCTTTGATCTTCACAGCAGGCACACCGGTCCAAAGCTCAATGACCTGTGCGACGTCGTCCATGGTCACTTCAATTTCCGCGACCTTCAGCTGCAGGGCGGGCAGCTTTTCGCGCTGCTTCGCCAGATCGGTCTTGACCGCGGCGAGTGCCTCGTAGTCGATGGCAGCGTCCTGGCCGTTCTGCGGCTCGGGGTTCTCCAGTTCGTGCTCGCGGGTCTCCAAATCGGCCACGGTGCGCTGGGTCTCCATGAGCTCTGTAATTTCAGGATGGCGCAGGTTGCAGCAGGCGCAGGATTCATCCAGCAGGTCAATGGCTTTGTCCGGCAGGAAACGGTCCGTGATGTAGCGTTCCGACAGCTTGACGATGCTCGTCACGATGGGGTCGGACACACGGACGCAGTGGTGCTTTTCATAGTAGACGCGGATGCCCTTGATGACCTCGATGGTGTCCAGCAGCGACGGTTCCTCGACCTTGACGGGCTGGAAACGGCGCTCCAACGCGGAATCCTTCTCGATATACTTGCGATACTCGGCAAACGTCGTTGCGCCGATGACCTGCATCTGCCCGCGGGACAGCGCGGGCTTCATGATGTTGGCGGCGTTCATAGAGCCGTCGGAGTCGCCCGCGCCGACGATGGAGTGGATCTCATCAATAAACAGGATGATGTTGCCCGCAGCCTTGACCTCGCTGATGAGGCCCTTGACACGCTGCTCAAACTGGCCGCGGAACTGGGTGCCTGCGACGAGGGACGTCATGTCGAGCAGATAAATTTCCTTGTCCTGCAGACGCGCGGGGACCTTGCCCTCGGCAATGCGCTGGGCGATACCCTCGGCAATCGCAGTCTTGCCGACACCGGCCTCGCCGATCAGGCAGGGGTTGTTCTTCTGGCGGCGGCACAAAATCTGGATCGTGCGGTAAATTTCGCGGTCACGGCCAATGATGCGGTCCGTCTTGCCGTCACGGGCCTTCTGGGTCAGGTTCTCGCAGTAGGTCTCAAGGAACTTGCGGCGGGGAGCCTTTTCCTTCTTGCCGTTTTTGGGCTTGGCGTCGTCCTTATTCTGGCGCGCACCAAAGCCAAACGGGAACACGGGGCTGCCGCCCGGGACAAAATCGTCCTGCGGGGCGGGCTCGTCACCGGCGTCGGTGTCGTCGCCGTTCATCATGGGGGCCAGCATGCCGGAGTCGGAGGCCTCCTGCAAAAAGCTGGACATCCGCTCCTCCATGTTTTCCAGATCCTGGTCGGACATGCCGAACTGTTTCATCAGATCATCCACAGGCTGGATGTGCATGGCACGGGCGCAGGTCAGGCAGTAGCCCTCCTGCACGGCCTTGCCGTTTTCAAGCCGCTGCACAAACACGACAGCGGGGCGTTTTTGGCATTTAACACAAAGCATTTACTTCACCTCTATGAAAAGTGCCCGATAAGAGGCACATGGGATTGCGATAAATTGTTGTAGGGGGCGGCGTTCTCGACGCCCGGCGGGCAGATAGGAAATCCGCCCTACGTAGGGTGGGCAGTCCCCTGCCCGCCGCACCGCAGCTACACTACTATTATTAAACAAACCCTGCCAAATTGCAAGTTTTGGCGGGGCTTGTTCAGAATTTGTTTAATAATGGAGCAAAAACGGGTTGAACGCACCAAAAAGGCTGTACCCGACGCTGCGCTGCAAAACGCCGGTGGTCAGCCAGTCGATCTGGCCGGTGGTGATGCTGGCGGCGAACCAGAGCAGCAGCGCCAGCAGCCAGCAGTCGAACGCGCCGGTCACAAGGCCCAGCACCAGACCCAGCAGCCGGTTGGCGCCGCCCACCAGCGGGATAAGATTGACGCCGCGCAGCAGCCGCACCAGCAGGGCGAACACCCAGCGCACGATCATGCAGAGCAGCACAAACAGCAACGCTTGCACCAGCGGCAGGAAAAGCGGCTCCAGCAGGGCGTTGATCTTTTCGGGCAGCTGGTCCCCGGCAGTCTGCAGACCCGCGGCCAGCGCGGAACGGATGGATTCCGGCAGAAAGTCCAGCCCCTGCACCGCAGCGGCAATGTCGCCGCCCGACTGTGCGACGGCCTGCTCGACCCGGGTGGAGACGGAGTCGCTGAAAAAGCTAAGGTAGACTTCCGGGGCCAGCGTGCGGCTGCCCCAGGAGGCAATGCCGACGCCCAGCACCGCGCCGATCAGCTCGGTCAGCCCGGCGAGAAAGCCCTTCTGCCAGCTTTTGACAGCGGCAAAGGAAAATACGGCCAGAAAAATAAAATCATAGACAAGTGCGGGAGAAAAAGACATAGATGGGTACTTCTTTCTGTTGGATTACTTGCGGGTCGAAAGGCTTCCCCCGAGGGGAAAGCTGTCAGCGGCCCCGCCCGCTGACTGATGAGGGCGAACCTTGCCATTATTGCCCGCAAATTGGTTATTGCGGCAAGGCAGCCCCTCATCCGGCCCTGCGGGGCCACCTTCCCCCGAGGGGGAAGGCTTCGGAGCTACTCGGCTGGCTTCGCCAAAACGTCCGCCTGACTGCCGGTAAAGACCAGCGTCTGCTTGCCGTGCAGGACCGCCAGCGGGCGGGACGGCAGGCCGGTCTGCACCCAGTTCTGCACGCCGTCGTAGCCGTAGCACTCGACGGCATCGGGGCAGAGCAGATAAATGTCGGTGTCGGTGGCCGAGACCGCAAACGCCTGCCGTGCGGGAATCTCCGACATAACGGTGAGGCTTTCGGACAGGGTGACCAGGCTGTTGCCGCCGTGTACGTTCAGAAGCAGCGCGGTCTGGCGGCGTCCGGGTGCAACGCTTTGCAGCGCGGCCCCGCCGTAGTCGTAGCGTGCGACCTCGGCGGCGGTGCGGGGGTCGATGACCGCAATGTAGGTGTCAAACACGGCCATGACGCGGTTCTCGCTCTGCCAGTCCAGCCGCAGCAGCATGCTGCCCGCGTCGGCGGTATAGAGCAGCCCCTCGGTGTCGGAGTCGAGGCTCATAAAGTAGACCGAGCAGTTCAGCTGCCCGTCCCGCGCGGCAATCATGCCCGAGGCAAACCTGCGGTTGTCGGGGGCAAAGTCCAGCGCGATCGGCGTGCCCATCGACTGGGGCATCCGCCAGCTGTACAGCTCCCGCATCGAAGGGTCATAGATGTGTACCCAGCCGGCAAAACGGTCCGCGTCGGTCACGACGGCCAGCGAGTTGTTGTTTGACATGGCGCAGAGCAGAATGTCCTCGTCAAAGCGCTGTGTGTAGAGCGTGCGGGTGCGGCTGCATACGGTCAGCTCACTGCCCGCGCGGTTGTAGACCACAAAGTGGGTGCCGCCCACAGCCAGCACGGGCCGCGCGTAGGACGGCTGCAGGCTCAGAATTTTGGAGCCGTAGGCCGAGTAGACGAGCACATCCTCATTGCCCAGCTCGACGAAACCGTCCGCCAGCGGTTCGATTTGCAGCGGCTCGGTGATGCCGGTGGTGGTCGGCCAGCCGCCGTCGGCGCGGTTCAGGTAGAGCGATGCGCTGTCCACGGCATCACCCAGCAGCGCCAGCGAGGCCGACAGTGTGCCGGTCACAATGGTGAGCGCCAGCGCCAGCGCAATGATAATGACGATCAGGACGGTGAGCCGCCGCTGCTGGCGCTGCTTGTAGAGCGGCGTCAGGGATTTGAGCCGCGCGGCGCTCTGCGCGGACGGCTGCTCGGACGTCCGGGACGGCGGGCTGTCATCGCGCCGCGGTGTGGGAGCGGTGCGCGGCGTGCGGGCGCGGTCTGCGTCGCGGGCGGCGGCGTTCAGGGCCCGCCTCTGCTCACGCGCCAGCCGCTGCAGCAATGCCTGCCGATCTCTGTCCGCCTTACTCATAGGTGGGCCCCCTCCTTTCGTATTTTGTGTAGAAATGTAGGGGCCGGGCATGCCCGGCCCGCCACTGTACGGAAATGACATCCTGCGGGAAGGCCGCGGGCGGGACATGTCCCGCCCCTACAGAACACGTTTAAACGTCATCCAACCCGGGATAGTCGACCTTTTCCAAAAACAGCCCCTTTGCGGGCAGCGTCGGCCCGGCCCGGCGTCGGTCCCCGCTTTCCAGCAGGGCGGGGATGCTCTCCGGCGTCCGCTTGCCAAGACCCGCGTCCACGAGCGTGCCCGCCAAAATGCGCACCATATTATAGAGGTAGCCGTCGGCGGTCACGGAAATTGTAAACAAATCGCCATTCTGTACAATAGTACAATTCGTAATCGTCCGCACGGTATCCCCGTGGGCGGCGGCGCTGGACCCGGACGCGCAGAGTGCGGAAAAATCGTGCGTGCCTATGAACTGCGCCGCAGCGGCCTGCATGGCGGCCAGGTCGAGCGCGGCCCCTACCCTGTGGCAGGTGTCGTAGGTGAACGGATCATCCACCCGCGCGTTCAAAATGTAGTAGCGGTAGGTCTTGGCGTGGGCGGCGTAACGCGCGTGGAAGCCGTCCGGCACGGACCGGATGTCCACTGCGCGGATGTCCGGCGGCAGGTGGGCGTTGAGCGCGGGCACGATTTTCTGCATCGGCACTTTGCCAGTATAGCAGAAGCTGAGCGCGAAACGTCGCGCATGGACGCCGGCATCGGTGCGGGAGCAGCCTTTGACGTCGGGGCGGCAGCCGAACACCGCCTGCATCGCGTCCTGCAAAACCGCGCAGACCGTGGGCGCATTTGGCTGGACCTGGAACCCGGCATAGCGGGTGCCCTTGTAGCTTATCCAAAGTAGATAATTCATGTCAGAACCAAGTAGGGGCCGGGCATGCCCGGCCCGGTTGTGTAAGGCAAGCAGACGCTTGCGGGAAGGCTGCGGGCCGGGCATGCCCGGCCCCTACAGGGCGGCTGATTCTTACGCCAGCCCCGGCACAAAGAATCGTGTGCAGGCAATGTCCACCAGCTCCACGGCAATGACCGCCAGGCATTTGAAGTCCTCGCCGGTGAATTTCAGCTGCTTGAGCCGGGTGCGGCCCTCGCCGCCGTGATAGCAGCGGCATTCCATCGCCATGGCCAGCTCGTCGGCGCGGCGGAACGCCGAGATGAACAGCGGAATCAGGATCGGTACCAGCGCCTTGATGCGCTGGGTAAATGTGCCGCTGTCCAGCATCGCGCCGCGGGCCTTCTGGGCGTTCATAATCTTTTCCGTCTCCTCGATCAGGGTCGGGATGAACCGCAGCGCAATCGTCATCATCATGGCCAGCTCATGCACGGGAAAGTGCAGCTTCGCCAGCGGGCGCAGCAGGCTCTCAATGGCGTCGGTCAGCACGATGGGACTGGTCGTGTAGGTCAGCAGGCTCGTGCCTGCAATCAGCGCGCAGACGCGCACCGCCAGCAGGATGGCATACTTGACGCCTTCGGCGTAAATGTTCAAAACCCAGAAGTGCACAAGCGGCTCCCCCTGCCCCGTGACGAAGAAAAGGTTCAGCACCGCCGTAAAAATCACGATGGGCACGATGGGCTTTAGGCTTTTCAAAATCATCTTGCCGGGAATCTGTGCTACCTTGTACAGCGCGGCCAGCAGCAGGATGGACAGTGCCAGCCCCAGCGGGTTCGGGGCCACAAACAGCACGACGATATAGGCAATCGTCGCGACCAGCTTGAGCCGCGGGTCGCAGCGGTGCAGGATGGAATGCCCGGGAAAATGCTGACCTATCGTAATATCTTTAAGCATTTGCCTCACCTCCCTGTTTGGCGGCCAGCGCCTTTTGAATCGTTTTGACCGCATAGGGGATCGTGTAGACGTCCGCGGGGATGTCCAGCCCCATCTGGCGCAGCTTTAAAAAGATCTGCGTGACCTGCGGCACGGAAAGCCCCAGCTCCAGCAGCTCCTGCGCGCGGGCAAAGACGTTTTCCACCGTGTCATACATGGCAATTTTGGCGCGGTGCATGACCAGCACGCGGTTGGCGTACTTGGCAATATCCTCCATCGAGTGGCTGACCAGCAGCACCGTGATGCCGGTTTTCTCATGGTAGTCCCTGATCTGGCTCAGGATCGTGTCGCGGCCCTCGGGGTCCAGACCGGCGGCGGGCTCGTCCAGCACCAGCACGCGGGGGTGCATGGCCATGACGCCCGCAATCGCAACGCGGCGCTTCTGCCCGCCCGAAAGCTCAAACGGGCTTTTTTCCAACAGTTCATCGGACAGGCCGACGAACGCGGCGGCCTCCCTGACGCGGCGCTGGACCTCGGCCTCGTCCAGGCCCATGTTGCGCGGGCCGTAGGCGATGTCGCGGGCGCAGGTCTCCTCAAACAGCTGGTACTCGGGATACTGCATGACAAGGCCGACGAGAAAGCGGAAGCTGCGCAGGTCTGCGCCCTGCTCCCACAGGTCCCTGCCGTCCACAAGGACGCGGCCCGATGTCGGGCGGTTCAGGCCGTTGAAATGGCTGATAAGCGTGGATTTTCCGCTGCCCGTCGAGCCGATGATACCGACAAAGTCGCCCTCCTCGACGGCGAAGGACACGTCATCCAGCGCCTTCGTCGCGTCGGGCATACCCTGGTTATAGATGTAGCTCAGGTTTTCAACACGAATGATTTCGGACATAGTTGTTCCTTTCCCGCCGGATACAGCCCGGTTGCGGTGCCGTTCCGGCATACGTGGGAGTTTTTCGTCAGAGTGGCTTCCCCCAAGGGGAAAGCTGTCGGCGGCTCCGCCCGCCGACTGATGAGGGGCGGCGAGCGGCGATTTTCCATAAACGGGATACCTCGGCAAGCTCGCCCCTCATCCGGCCTCGGGCGGGGCCTCGGCCACCTTCCCCCAAGGGGGAAGGCTTCATTTATTTCAGCAGCTTGTATAATGCCTCC
>ENA-UEQP01002830-UEQP01002830.1-human-gut-metagenome-genome-assembly--contig:-NODE-2830-length-12370-cov-3.889612_pt1 | contig 12370 bp, 11 predicted proteins | sample MGYA00242951_ERZ507951 | MGnify/ENA primary metagenome ERZ507951 (study PRJEB26167, sample SAMN06115539) | human gut metagenome | host: Homo sapiens | place: China:Shanxi | collected 2015-11-18...
AGATATGGAATTTGAAAAACGCCCGAATTCCAAGTCCGACAGCGCAAGGTTTGATTTAAGTGCTTCTGTTCTGAAAGTACATTTGTCAGATGGCAGTACAAAGCTTGTAGCATTTAATGAGTTTGAGAAGTATGGAATCACAACAACTCCGGAGAATGGCAGCACGATTCCGGAGGTCGGGGTAGCGGTAGAGGTTCTGTATCAGCATGAAGAATCGCTGACAGCAATTCCGGCGTATGTACATACAGAGAAAAAATTTGATTATCGTTATCCGACACATATGCAGATCAGACAACAGAGCAGGTAGATCTGAATCAGGAAGATTTCCGCTATAAAATGAAGACAGAAAAGAGCATAGATGCAGTTGATCTTTATGACAATGAAGAGAAACTTGTTTCCGCCACATATGATTCTGTCACAAATGAGTGGAGAATGGATCTGAGTTCCGTAAATGCGGGTGATATGTACAATGGAGGCTGGAAGTACAACACGTACAAACTTATTGTCCAGATGGAGGCAGACAATTCTGCTTTTGTAAGCGCTGATATCGATACGGATGAAGTACAGAAAAAATATTCTGTAGGTGAAAAGCTGGATCTTAGCGGGCTGAAGGCGCTCGTCACAACAGAAAAAGGCAATAAGAAGCAGTTTTACTCCTGGAATGAGCTGGAAAATAATGGATTTAAGAGTGATCTCGCGAGTGGCTACGAGTTTACTGCGGAAGATATTGGAACAAAAACGATTACAATATCGATCGTGCTCAAAGGAAAAACCGTAACGGAAAGCTTTGAGGTGAAAGTGACAGAAGCAGAAGCAGTGGATCAGACACCGGCAAAGATCGTGCTGTATAGCGGTGATCAGGTAGCAAAAGAAATTGAAGTCGATCAGGATGCTTTTGTGGAGACGGTGGGGCATCTGATCCTGCGGAACGAGGTGATCTCCTCCAGCTACAAGGACAGTTGGAAAGACTTTAGAATTGAAGTATTTAACAGCGCTGGAAAACTTCTCAACACCAATGTTGTTCCAAGACCGAACATGCTTCGCGTCAATCTTCCAGACTATAAGGGCGCTGATCAGGACTATGGCGGCTATATTATGATCACATTCCAGGCAACGGGCGATCCGATCGAGAAAGAAGATACGGATCAGGCACCGGCGAGAGTCGTATTCTCAGAAAACGGAACAGATCTTGCAGAAGTCCTGATTTCCGAGAACGATCTGAAAAACGGCAAAGGATATGTGACAAAGTCCAACGTAAAGCTTCCGGAAACTTATATGGGCCATCTGGATCAGTTAGAAGTAACTGTGTATAATGCAGACGATGTTGAGCTGGAGCACAATCTTGGAAAAATCAAGGCGAATTATATCCAGATTTGCCTTCCGGAGTATAAAGTATACGAGGAATTAGGAGGATCACTTACCGTTTCCTTCGAGTTTGTAAGCACCGGAGCAAAAGCGACTGCCGAAGAAGCAAAGCAGGAAGATCAGGTAAAGGATCAGAACTCTGATTCTGCCGGGAAAGAAATTGTTAATGCATCTGAAGATCCTTCCGATGAGGAGAAAGTTCAGAAATCTGAAGATAGCGCCGGGGATTCTGCAGAGCAGGAAGAAGATGTTCAGGAAGAAACGGATACTGATACATTAGTATCTGCAGATGAGCCGGAGATCACAGAGGCAGAAGAAAAAAATGAATAATGCGTTTATTTCAGACGATCAGGAATAACACATAAAAAAGCAGAGGTCTCACGAATGACACCCGAACAGGGAGCGTGAGACCTCTGTTTTATCTTAGTCGAGGAGAATTCTATCTCTTTTAGGCGGTGAGTAATAAAAAATTTGTCTCAGTGGGAGTCAAATCTCCGACTAAGAGAAACGCTCCGCGAGGATGCGCAGTGATTCTGATAGGAATAAGTAATCTTACACTGACCAGAATCACGCGCCAAGTCTCATGGATGTTAGACTTGAATGATATATGAAAAAACACTTGCATAATTATACATATTGAGTTATAATTATGCAAAATTATTCAAAAATATTCACGGTCTCCATCCGCACCCCACAAATTCACGGCGGATGGGAGACGAACCTGGAATCCAGAACAATCTATGAGCGAGAGGAGAATAATTATGAAGCCAAAGGTATACATTGACGGAAAAGAAGGAACCACAGGACTCCAGATCTACGACAGACTTGCATCAAGAGACGATATTGAACTCCTGTTAATTGATGAAACAAAGAGGAAAGACCCGGATGAGAGAAAGAAACTCATCAACGCGGCGGATATCACATTCCTCTGCCTGCCGGATGCGGCGGCGAAGGAGGCGGTGAGTTTTGTGGAGAAGGATTTCGCAAGGATCATCGACGCGTCCACGGCGCACCGTACAGCACCCGGCTGGGCATATGGGATTCCGGAGCTTTCCGATATGCATAAAGATGCAGTCGTTCATGCAAAATTCACAGCAAATCCGGGCTGCCATGCGTCAGGATTCGTGATCCCGGTCTATCCGCTCGTGGCGTCTGGAATGATCCCGAAGGAGACGCCCCTCACTGTATTTTCCCTCACAGGATACTCCGGCGGCGGAAAAAAGATGATCGCGGAGTACGAATCCCCGGAGAAACCGGAGCTCTACAGCACACCGAGAATCTACGGTCTGAACCTGAAACACAAACACCTCCCGGAGATGCAGAAGATCTGTGGACTTGATGTTCCTCCGGTGTTCTGCCCGATCGTGGATGACTATTATAAAGGAATGGCAGTCACCGTCATGCTGCAGAACTCCATGTTAAAGGGAAATCCCACAGCGAAAGATATCCACGAAGCGCTGGCTGCCCACTACGACGGAAAGAAGGTCGTAAAAGTCCATCCGTTCGGATATGAGGATCCGATGATCGCCGCCGGAACCATGGCGGGAAAGGACAGCATGGAACTGGTCGTCAATGGACATGAAGGTCAGACGATCATCACGGCGCTGTTTGATAACCTCGGAAAAGGCGCTTCCGGCGCGGCGGTGGAGAACATGAACCTGATGCTGGGATTTAAGGAGACAGCGGGACTGAATTTATAATTCAAGTCGAGCGTCCGTGAGACTTGGCGCGTGATTCTATTTGGTGCAATCTGAAAAAAGGAGAAAATTTATGGAAAATCTGAAAGCGGAGACAAGAGCGGGCGTCCTTGTGGAGGCGCTCCCGTATCTTCAGGAATACAATGGAAAGATCGTAGTTGTAAAGTACGGCGGAAACGCCATGATCAATGAGGATTTAAAGCAGGCGGTCATCCGTGACATCGTCCTCTTAAATCTCGTGGGTGTGAAAGTCGTTCTCGTCCACGGCGGCGGTCCGGAGATCGGGGAACTTTTAAAGAAGACCGGAAAAGAGTCCAAATTCATCAAGGGTCTGCGCTATACAGACAAAGAGACGATGGAAGCGGTCCAGATGGTCCTCTGCGGAAAGCTCAATAAGAATCTGGTAACACTCTTGAAAAATGCCGGAGGAAAAGGCGTAGGAATAAGCGGAATGGACGGCGGACTGTTTGAGGCGGTCAAATTGAACGATCCGGACGGAACGGAATACGGCTATGTGGGTGACATCGTTAAGACAAACCCGCAGATCGTCCTTGATATGCTGGAAAAAGGCTATATCCCGGTAGTTACCTGTGTTGCCGCAGGAATTGACGATACCTGCAACTACAACATCAACGCGGATACGGCGGCTGAGAAGCTTGCCATCGCGTTAAAGGCAAAAAAGCTGATCATGCTCACGGATGTAAGAGGACTTTTGAGAGATCCGTCCGATGAATCCACACTGATTAAACGCCTGAAGGTTTCAGAAGTTCCGTCTCTCGTCAGGGAGGGCATCATCAAGGGCGGCATGATCCCGAAGGTCAACTGCTGCGTGGAGTGTGTCCGTCAGGGCGTGGAGCGCGCGAACATTCAGGATGGCCGTGTGCCGCACTCGATCTTAATCGAGCTGCTTACAAATGAAGGTGTAGGAACCATGTTTTCATAAAAGGCAGACGCAGATCCATGTGAAGATGCAGGTTCCTGTAAGAAAACGTATCCGGCGCGGAATGTGCCAGAGTCACGTTTTTTGCAGAGAGAACGCAGGAAAAAGCGTGGATCTGCCGAATTAGTTGCCACAGGAGGTACGATATGACAGCGGAAGAGATCAAGAAAAAAGATTCAGAATATATCATGCATACATACGGACGTTTTGACATCGTCCTTGACCACGGAAAAGGAGCGACGCTCTGGGATGCCGACGGAAAACAGTACGTGGATCTGACCTCCGGGATCGGAGTAAACAGCTTAGGCCACGGAAATCCGGCGATCGTAAATGCCGTGACAAAACAGGCGGAAAAGCTCATGCACGCTTCCAACCTTTACTACACGGAGCCCATGGTGAGCGCCGCAGAGAAGCTCGTGACAGCCACAGGGATGGGAAAAATCTTCTTTGCAAACTCCGGTGCGGAGGCGAATGAGGGCGCCATCAAGCTCGCGAGAAAATATTCCTTCGATAAATACGGCGAGGGAAGGAACACCATCGTGACACTGATCCAGTCCTTCCATGGAAGAACGGTTACAACCTTAAAGGCAACCGGACAGGAGAAGTTCCACCAGTACTTCTTCCCATTCACGGAAGGATTCGCCTACGCGAAGGCAAATGATCTGGCTGATGTAACCGCAAAGGCAGACAAGACCTGCTGTGCGGTCATGATGGAGATGATCCAGGGCGAGGGCGGCGTTCTGCCGCTCGATAAGGAATTTGTCCAGGGTGTGGCAAAATACTGTAAGGAGAACGATATCCTGCTCATCGTGGATGAGGTCCAGACCGGCATCGGAAGATGCGGCAGCCTCTTCGCCTATGAGCAGTACGGAATTGCTCCGGATATCGTGACCATGGCAAAAGGTCTCGGCGGCGGTCTGCCTATCGGCGGCGTGCTGGCTGCGAAGTCCTGCGCGGATGTTATGGGACCGGGAACCCACGGTTCCACCTTCGGCGGGAATCCGGTGAGCGCGGCATCTGCGAATGTGGTCCTCGACACGGTGATGAAGCCGGAATTCTTAAAAGAGGTTGAGGAAAAGGGCGCTTACATCAAAGAAAAAGTCCTGGGATTTCACTCCCCAGCAGTGAAGAATGTCCGCGGCATGGGACTCATGCTCGGCATCATCGTGGATCCGGAAAAGCGCGCCGGATATGTTGCAAAGCTTATGGAACAGGGCGTTCTCGTCCTGACGGCCGGAACAGACGCGATCCGTCTGCTGCCGCCTCTTGTTATCACCTATGAAGAGATCGATCAGGCACTTGAGGCCATGAAAGGGGTATTTGAATCATGAAGAACTTATTAAAATTACTGGATCTCAGCACAGAGGAGATCATTGGAATTCTGGATCTGGCAGACCAGTTAAAATATGAGAGAAAGCACAACATTCCGCACGAACTCTTAAAGGGACAGACTCTCGGAATGATCTTCCAGAAATCCTCCACAAGAACGAGGGTTTCCTTCGAGACAGGAATGTATCAGCTGGGTGGACATGCATTGTTTCTGTCCTCCAGAGATCTGCAGATCGGCCGTGGAGAGCCGGTTCAGGATACTGCCCGCGTGTTGTCAAGATACCTTGACGGTATCATGATCCGCACCTTCGAGCAGAAGGAAGTGGAGGACCTCGCAAAATTTGGTTCCATCCCGGTCATCAACGGCCTGACGGATTTCTGTCATCCGTGTCAGGTCCTTGCGGACCTCATGACGATCCGTGAGAAGTTCGGAAGCTTCTCCGGACTCAAAATGTGCTTCATCGGTGACGGCAACAATATGGCAAACTCCCTGATCGTCGGCGGCTTAAAGGTCGGAATGAACGTGACGGTCGCGACACCGGATGGATACAAGCCGGACGGAGCTGTTCTTGAATTCACGAAGGGCTACGGCGATAAGTTTGCCTTGGAGACAGATCCGTTTATGGCGGCATCCGGTGCGGATATTCTGATCACGGATACATGGACTTCGATGGGAGAAGAAGCGGAGAAAGAGGAGAGAAAGAAAATCTTCAAGGACTACCAGATCAACAGACAGCTCCTCGCAGCCGCAAACGCGGGCGCTATGGTCCAGCACTGTCTCCCGGCATACCGCGGACAGGAGATCACCGAGGAAGTCTTCGAGGAACATGCAGATGAGATCTTCAACGAGGCAGAGAATCGTCTGCACGCGCAGAAGGCCGTTATGGTGAAATTAATGAAAAAAGATTGAGTAACAGTTCATATAAAGTTTATGAAATTTTAACAGACGTTTCCTATGGAAAGCTTTATCCACGTGTTATACTATTGGTAGGTTTTTAAAACACAGGAGGCGGGAATTATGGAGATCCATGAACTTTATATACCATCGAGCAGCGGTCTGGCGAATCTCCACTGTGTGGAGTGGATTCCGGACGGTGAGGTAAAAGCCATCGTTCAGATCGCCCACGGAATGATGGAACATGTGGGGAGATATCGTGAATTTGCGGAATTCCTTGCGGGGCACGGGATTTATGTCCTTGGAAACGACCATCTGGGTCATGGAAAGACCGCGGCAGCTGAAGAGGACCGTGGATATTTCGGGGACCATGCGGGCGCTGTCTCCGTGATCCGTGATATGCGCCGCGTGACGATCCATGCCCAGAGAAAATATCCGGGTGTGCCGCTTTTCCTTTTGGGACACAGTATGGGATCGTTCTTTGCAAGACGTTATCTGACAGTCTATAAGGATGGAATCGATGGCGTGATCTTACTTGGAACCGGAGCACCGAAGGACGCTGAAGTCCGGTTCGGATATCTGCTGGCAGATGCTGTCTGTAAGCAGAAAGGAACGAGGTACAGGAGTAAGATGCTCTATAACCTCTCCCTCGGAAACTATAACCGGAAATTCAAACCGACAAAAACACCATATGACTGGCTGTCCAGAGATGAAAGGAGAGACCGTGCTTTCGGGGAAGACCCGTTGACAGATTTTATTTTCACAGCAGGTGCGTACCGGGATTTCTTTGAGGTGATCCTGAAAACCTCAAAACTGGAAAAAGAAGGGAAAATGCGCACTGACCTCCCGATCCTGATCCTCTCCGGAAGCAAAGATCCGGTGGGAGAGGAGACAAAAGGTGTGCGGCGGGTCTATGACCGCTACGATCAGGCAGGAGCGGAGGATCTCTCCATCGGCTTTTACGAGGACGCAAGACATGAACTCTTAAACGAACTCAACCGCGAACAGGTATCGGGGGATATTCTGGAGTGGATCGAGGAACACGAAAACAATCATTAAAAAGAGGCAGACTGGCAGGGCTGATCAGCGCATCAGTCTGCCTGTAAGATCGGCATTCGCAACGGTTCAGCATCTTCACGGTCGCGGGCAAAAGTCCGTCTCAGACCGGCTGCACCGATGGATTTTTTTCTAAATATTCTTAACGATATCTATATGATCAATTCTGGTGAAGATTCACCTGTCAAAAACAATTCTGAAAAATCAGCAAAGCAAAAACATCTTGAAAATGTTGGAAAGGAGTCTTTTTGTTCAGTAAAATCAACAGCATATGTCTCCGCGGCATGGAAGGAAAAAACGTGGCCGTGGAGGCAGACGTCAGTGATGGCCTTCCCGGTCTGATCCTGGTGGGGTATCTCGCCTCTGAGGTCCGGGAAGGTGGAGAGCGGGTGAGGACTGCGATCAGGAATTTAGGACTTTCCCTGCCGCCGAAAAAGATCACGATCAATCTTTCTCCGGCAGACTTCAGAAAGGAAGGAACAGGCTTTGATCTGGCGATCGCCGCTGCGATTCTGTCTGCCCATGGCGGATTTTCGGCGAAGGGTCTGGAGGACGCGGTCTTTTTTGGAGAACTCGGTCTGGACGGAGCTGTCCGGGGGATCCCGGGGGTTATGGCACTTACCGCGCAGGCACAGGAAAGCGGTTTCAGGCGGGTATTTTTACCTGTGGAGAATGTAAATGAGGCATCTGTGATTGGCGGGATCGCACTATACGGTGTCCGGGACCTGAAGCATCTTCTGGATATGCTCTCCGGAAAATTGCCTATGCAGGCAGAACCAGCCGTGGATATAGAGAAATTGCAAAGCATTATGAATCAATATGAGGTGGATTTTTCGGAGCTGTCCGGACAGACACTGCTTAGACGGGCGGCGGAGGTGGCAGCGGCGGGAAAACATAATCTTCTGGTCATCGGACCTGCCGGAGCGGGGAAAACCATGCTTGCGAAGCGGATGCCGACCATCATGCCGGGGATTGACATCGCAGAGAGCATTGAGATTTCGAAAATTTACAGTGTGAGTGGACTTTTGACGGAGAAAGATCCATTGATAAAGATCAGGCCATTCCGTGCGCCGCACCACACGGTATCCGCACAGGCTCTGACTGGAGGAGGCAGGAGACCAAAGCCGGGAGAAATATCGCTGGCAACCGGCGGGATCCTGTTTCTGGATGAGTTTCCGGAGTTTTCCAGAGCTGCTTTGGAGATCTTGAGACAGCCGTTAGAGGAGCGGAAGGTGACAGTCTCGAGGGTGGAAGCTTCTGTGACTTATCCGGCGAATTTTCAACTTGTGGCAGCTATGAATCCATGTCCATGCGGCCATTTTCCGGACAGATCCCGCTGCCGCTGCACAGATGGACAGATCGCAAAGTATCTGCAGAAGGTATCAGGGCCGATGTTAGACAGGATCGATATCTGCGTGGAGGCATCACCGGTTAGCTATGGAGATATCAGAAGCAGCGGTAAGAACGAATCCTCCTGTGAGATCCGGAGCCGGGTGGAACAGGCAAGAAAGATCCAGAGGGAACGTTTTGCGGATGAAAATATCCGCTGCAACGGCGAAATGTCAGGACGCCATATCCGGGAATTCTGCAGACTCGGACGGGAAGAGGAAGCGTTTATGAAAGAAATTTTCGAAAAAATGGATCTCACAGCCAGAATGCATGACCGGATCCTGAAAGTGGCAAGGACAACAGCGGATCTCGCGGGAGAGGAGGAGATCCGGCTTTTAGATCTCTGTGAGGCAGTGTCGTATGTGAAGAGCCGTGATAAATTCTGGGGAAATTAAAAAGGAGAAGAGGATATTATGACAAGCAGCACACTGAATGACCGCGAAGCGCTCTACTGTCTCTGCCACGTTCCGGGCTTCGGAAGCGCAACGATCGGAAGCTTAAAAGATACATTCGGAACCTATCTGTCTGCATGGACGGCAAAGGGACAGGAGATACAGAAAGCAGGGATTCTCACGGAAAGACGCGCGGAAGTTTTTCTAAAATCGAGGGAGCAGGAATCTACATGGCGAAGGGAGTTTGCCGGACTCGACTCAAAGAAGATCCGCTTCGTTGCGGAATGTGATCCGGACTATCCGGCTCGGTTCCTTCCATATAAAAACCGTCCGGCGGCACTCTTCGTAAAAGGGACTCTCCCGGAAAACGAAGTCCCTGCGGTGGCCATCGTGGGGGCCAGAGCCTGCACGGAGTACGGAAAGGAGGCAGCAGGCTTTTACGCCGGAGAACTCGCGAATGCCGGGGTCAACGTTATCAGCGGAATGGCAGCCGGTGTGGACGGCTTTGCCCACAGAGGTGCCATCGAACGCGGAAAACCCACCTATGCGGTTTTAGGCTGTGGGGTAAACGTCTGCTACCCGAGAGAAAACTACAGGATTTTCCAGGCCATGGAAGAAAATGGCGGAATTCTCTCAGAATTCGTTCCGGGAACCCGCCCTGCTGCCATGAATTTTCCAATGCGAAACCGGATTATCAGTGCTCTTTCTGACGCGGTCATTATAATAGAAGCGAGGGAGAAGAGCGGATCCCTGATCACAGCAGACTTCGCTTTGGAACAGGGAAAGGAGGTTTTTGCTTTGCCGGGACGGGCGAATGATCCCTTAAGCGGTGGCTGCAACCGCCTGATCCAGGGCGGTGCGAGCCTGCTTTTAAGCCCGTCGGATGTGCTGGAATTCCTCGGGATGAAATACGAAAGAAAATTAACGATTCATAAATTTTCACAAAATAGGCTTGCCAAGAACGAAAATTTGGTGTATGCTTCGGTTGATTCGCGCCCCAGACATCTGGAAGAGGTCGCCGCATTGAGCGGACTCTCTGTGACAGAATGTATGGAAGCCCTTTTAAAGCTGGAGCTTGCGGGACTTGTTTTTGGAACCGGGAATCAATATTATAAAAAAGCGGAATGATTGCAGAAGGATGTGAAAAGTATGGCAAACAGTCTTGTGATTGTGGAGTCTCCTGCAAAGGTTAAAACAATTAAGAAATTCCTGGGAAGCACCTATGAGGTTGACGCGTCCAACGGACACGTGAGAGATCTTCCGAAGAGCCAGCTCGGAATTGATGTGGAAAATGACTACGAACCAAAATATATTACGATCCGGGGTAAGGGTGATATCCTTGCGAAGCTCCGGAAGGAAGTAAAAAAAGCAGATAAGATTTATCTCGCGACTGACCCTGACCGTGAGGGAGAAGCGATTTCCTGGCATTTGATGAAAGCGCTGAAGTTAGATGAGGTAAAGGATAAAAAAGTATACAGGATCAGTTTCAATGAGATCACAAAAAACGCGGTAAAAGCGTCCTTAAAGGCACCTCGCGATATCGATATGAATCTGGTGGACGCCCAGCAGACGAGACGTATCTTAGACCGTATCGTGGGTTATAAGATCAGCCCGATCTTATGGGAAAAGGTGAAAAGGGGCTTAAGCGCCGGCCGTGTCCAGTCCGCTGCTCTCCGCATGATCTGTGACAGGGAAGAAGAGATCTCCGCGTTTATCCCGGAGGAATACTGGAGTCTTGACGCAATGTTAAAAGCACCGGGTTCAAAGAAACCGGCAGCGGCACATTTCCATAACGATAAAGACGGAAAGACAGAGATCAGGAGCAGGGCGGAGCTTGACGCTTTGTTAGAGTCCTTAAAGGGACAGAAATTTATTGTGACGGATATTAAAAATGGAGAGCGGACAAAGAAACCTCCGCTTCCGTTTACAACGAGTACCCTGCAGCAGGAGGCGTCCAAGGCGTTGAACTTCTCCACCCAGAAGACCATGCGTCTCGCCCAGCAGCTCTATGAGGGCGTTGACGTAAAGGGACATGGTACCGTTGGTCTCATCACCTACCTGCGTACCGATTCCACCCGTGTGGCTGAGGAAGCGGAGAAGATGGCTGGCAGCTTTATCGGTGATAATTACGGTGAGGCTTACCTGTCCAAAGGGGAAAATACAAAGAAAAACAGCGGAAAGATCCAGGATGCCCACGAGGCGATCCGTCCGACAGATATTTCCTTAACTCCGGTGCAGGTGAAGGAATCTTTAGCGAGAGATCAGTTCAGGCTTTATCAGCTGATCTGGAAACGCTTCACGGCGAGCCGTATGTCCGCCGCAGTCTATGAGACTACGTCCGTAAAGATCGGAGCCGGCGGAAACGAGTTCACAATGACAGCGTCCAGATTGAAATTTGACGGATTTATGTCTGTCTATATCGAGGCGGACGAGAAAGAGGAGAAGAACCAGATCCTCTCGAAACTGGAAAAAGGTGAGGAACTGGAGCTTGAGGATCTTGAGAGCGCCCAGCACTTTACCCAGCCGCCGGCCCATTACACAGAGGCATCCCTCGTAAAAGCCATGGAGGAACAGGGAATCGGCCGTCCGAGTACCTACGCTCCGACGATCACGACGATCCTGGCCCGCCGCTATGTGGTGAAAGAAAATAAAAATATCTATGTGACAGAGATCGGTGAGGTCGTAAACCGGATCATGAAGCAGTGCTTCCCAAGTATCGTGGATATTGCCTTCACAGCGAATCTGGAGTATCTGTTAGACAGTGTTGGTGAGGGTCTGACCCCTTGGAAGACTATTGTCAGAAACTTCTACCCGGATCTCATGGAAGCAGTGGAAGAGGCCCAGAGAACTCTGGAGACTGTGCATATCGCCGATGAGGAATCTGATGAGATCTGCGAGCTCTGCGGACGAAGAATGGTCATCAAGTATGGTCCCCACGGAAAATTCCTCGCATGCCCCGGATTTCCGGAGTGCCGCAATACGAAGCCATATTTAGAGAAGACCGGTATCCCGTGTCCGAAGTGCGGTAAAGAAGTTATCATCAAGAAGACGAAAAAGGGAAGAAAATATTACGGCTGTGAGGCTAACCCGGACTGCGATTTCATGTCCTGGCAGAAGCCATCCACCGAGAAATGTCCGGAGTGCGGAAGCTACATGGTAGAGAAAGGAAACAAGCTTGTCTGTGCCAATGAGCAGTGCGGATTTGTGATGCCGATGAAGGAAAATAAAGAAGAGTGATAATGCAAATGTTGAGAAATATATAAATTTAGTCAGAAATAGGGCGTATAAGTCTGAAGCAGGTTCACAT
>ENA-UEQP01002833-UEQP01002833.1-human-gut-metagenome-genome-assembly--contig:-NODE-2833-length-12353-cov-3.508961_pt1 | contig 12353 bp, 9 predicted proteins | sample MGYA00242951_ERZ507951 | MGnify/ENA primary metagenome ERZ507951 (study PRJEB26167, sample SAMN06115539) | human gut metagenome | host: Homo sapiens | place: China:Shanxi | collected 2015-11-18...
CTCGGCGCTGGTCTGCTCCTGCAGTTCCAGCAATTGCTGCAGCATCGAGTAGATGTGATTCTGCTGCTTGACCGTGATGTTGGACAGCAGGTGGTTATGCTCCTCGCTCAAAAAGGAGAAGAAGTCCACCTCCGGGAAGATTTCGGCAATCTTGCCCAGATACTCGGCGCTGAAATTCAGCACAATACGGCTGGACGGCGTGTCGCCCACAGAGGCCGTCTTATGGATTTGGTTGTCGCCGATCAGCACCACGCTGCCGGCATTGACGATATAAGCGGCGTCCTCGATAAAATAGCGGCGCGTGCCCTCGATCTCATAGTAGATCTCGTATTTGTGGTGGATATGGAAGCAGGGCATTTCAAAGCCGGTAGCGCGGTCGACGCGCTCAATAAAAAAGTCCATGCGTGGGGAATAGGTATATTCGGAAGCCATACCGGCACCTCATCTTTACGGATATTTTTTGCCGCCTGGGCTGCCGCTTCTGACTCCAGCAGTTTTCTTACATGAATGGTTTCAAGAAGGATCACATCCGGCTGCGGTTCTTTGGGGACATGAGCGTACTGTCGCCGGAGCTGCAGGCGCTGGCGCACCGGACGGACGATATCTCCACCCATTATGACGGCTTTCAGGCCAATATCTGCCTGAACTACGGAGGACGGGCGGAGCTGCTGCGGGCGGCGCAGCGCTGCGCGGAGCGGGGGCTGGACTGGACGGAGGAGAATCTCTCCGCCAACATGTACTCCGCCGGTATCCCCGACCCGGAGCTGGTCATACGACCCGGCGGGGAGATGCGGCTTTCCAACTTCCTGCTGTGGCAGTGCGCGTACAGCGAGCTGTATTTCTGCGACACGCTGTGGCCGGATTTTACCCGGCAGGAGCTGGATAAGGCCATTATCGACTATCAGCGGCGGGACCGGCGGTTCGGCGGCGTGAAATGAGGTGACGACCATGAAACAGAGAATATTGGTGGCGGTCGTGGGTGTGCCGGCGCTGATCGGCGTGCTGTGCTTTGCGCCGGACTGGGCCACGGCGGTGCTGGTGGCGGCGCTGTGCGTCATCGGGTGCCACGAGTTTATGGGCGCCGCCGCCCCGGAGAAGGCGGCGCACTGGTGGGGACTGGCGGCTACGCTGTCGGTGTTCACGGTGTTCACGGTGTATTTCAGCGGCGGCGAATTCGCCGGGAGCACCGTGCAGAAGATCATGACATGGCTGCTGGCGGCGTTGATCGTGGTGATGTTCATCGCGGCGGTGCAGGCCTACGGCAAGGACGATGAGCTGGATTTCCCGGACATCAGCGCCATGGCGGTGTCGGGACTGGTGATACCGCTGGCGCTGGGCTGCCTGGTGCGGCTGCGGATGCTGGAATACGGCGCGGGGCTGGTGCTGATCCCGCTGGTGTCCGCGTTTATGAGCGACTCACTGGCGCTGTTCGGCGGGATGCTGTTCGGAAAGACGAAGCTGGCACCCAGGGTCAGCCCCAAAAAGACCCGCGAGGGCGCGGTGAGCGGTCTGGTGGGCGGCATGGTGGGCATGATCCTGTTCCGCATCGTCTTCTTCCTGTGCACGGAGGTGCAGCTGCACATCGGTTGGTGCGTGGCGCTGGGCTTCGTGGGCGCGGTGATGGGTCAGCTGGGCGACCTGAGCTTTTCCTGCGTAAAGCGGCAGTGCGGCATCAAGGATTACGGGCGGCTGCTGCCGGGACACGGCGGCGTGCTGGATCGGTTCGACAGCGTGATCTTTGCCGCGCCGGTGACGTGGATGCTGGTGAACACGGCGACACTGTATTGAGGGAATACATAATGACGAAAACCATCGCCCTGCTGGGCGCCACCGGCTCCATCGGACGGCAGACCCTTGAGGTGGCGCGGGAGCTGGGCATATCCGTGGCGGCGCTGACCGCCCACACACAGATAGACCTGTTAGAGCAGCAGGCGCGGCAGTTCATGCCGCGCCTTGCGGTGCTGTATGACCCCGACGCGGCGCGGGAGCTGGAAGGGCGGCTGCGGGGCACCGGTATCGAGGTGCTGGCCGGGGAGGAGGGGCTGCTGGCGGCGGCCTCGCTGGACGAGGCGGACACGGTGGTGACCGCCGTGATGGGCAGCGTGGGGCTGCGTCCCACGCTGGCGGCCATCGAAAAGGGCAAGCGCATCGCGCTGGCCAACAAGGAGACGCTGGTGTGCGCCGGGGAGCTGGTGATGGACGCGGCGGAGAAATACGGCGCGGAGATCGTACCGGTGGACTCGGAGCACAGCGCGGTGTTCCAGTGCTTACAGGGGTGCCGGGATCGCCGGGAGGTGCGGCGTATCCTGCTGACCTGCTCGGGAGGGCCGTTTTACGGTAAGACCTTCGGGGAGCTGGAGGACATGACGGCGGCGGACGCCCTGCGCCATCCCAACTGGCACATGGGGCCGAAGCTCACGGTGGACTCCGCCACGCTGATGAACAAGGGACTGGAGATCATCGAGGCCATGCGGCTGTATCGGCTGCCGGTGGAGCAGGTGCAGGCGGTGATCCACCGGCAGAGCATCGTCCATTCGCTGGTGGAGTTCCGGGATGGGGCGCTGCTGGCGCAGCTGGGCACGCCGGACATGAAGCTGCCCATCCGCTACGCCATGACGTATCCCCACCGGGCGGAAAGCCCGGACGCGCCGCTGGATCTGCTGACGTGCGGGGCGCTGACCTTCGACCGGCCGGACGAGGAGGCGTTTCCCTGTCTGCGGCTGGCGCGGGAGGCGGCTGCCGTGGGCGGTACGGCCTGCGCCATACTCAACGGCGCCAACGAAGCGGCGGTGGGACTGTTTTTGCAGGGGAAGCTGGGCTTCAACGACATCCCCCGGCGGGTGGAACGGGCGCTGGAGCGCATGGAGGTGCAATATCAGCCAAGCCTTGCGGATATACTGGAGGCAGACAGGGCGGCGCGGCGCGCCGTGCTGTGACATCCGGAAAAGGAGCTTGCATACATGATCGTGTATATCATAGCGGCGCTGCTGGTGTTCGGCGTACTGATCGCCGTACACGAGCTGGGTCACTTTCTGGCGGCCAAGGCCTGCGGCGTGCGGGTCAATGAGTTCGCCATCGGCATGGGGCCGGCACTGTGGAAAAAGCAGAAGGGCGAGACGCTGTACTCCCTGCGGGCGTTCCCGGTGGGCGGCTTCTGCGCCATGGAGGGCGAGGAGGAGGAATCCGACGACCCGGCGGCGCTGAGCAACCAGGGCTTCTGGCAGAAGCTCATCATTTTCGCGGCGGGCGCGGCCATGAACTTTCTGGCGGGGCTGGTCATTATTTTCTGCCTGTACGCGCCGGCACAGGGGTTCTATCAGCCGGTGATCTCCGGCTTTGCCGAGGGCTGCCCGCTGGAGAGCGCCGGGGGCTTGCAGACCGGCGATAGGATCGTGGCCATCGACGGCGAGCGGGTGTATGTGTACAGCGACATCAATTTGCTGTTCAGCCTGAACAAGACCGGGGTATTCGACCTGACGGTGGAGCGGGACGGACAGAAGGTGCAGCTGAAGGACTTTGCCATGGAGCGGCAGACGTACACCGACCAGAGCGGGAACGAGTACAGCGGCTACGGCATCTATTTCGGCGCGAAGGCGGCTACCTTCGGCGACAAGCTGGCGTATACATGGAACAACGCCGTGGATTTCGTGCGGATGGTGCGGCTGAGCTTACAGATGCTGCTGAGCGGGCAGGCGGGGCTGCGGGATCTCAGCGGCCCGGTGGGTATCGTGTCCACCATGGTGCAGGTGGGCGAGCAGGCGGAGACGACCCGGGCGGCGGTGGAGAACATCGCCTATATCGCGGCGCTGATCGCGGTGAATCTGGCGGTGATGAACCTGCTGCCGCTGCCGGCGCTGGACGGCGGACGGATATTCTTCCTGTTCGTCAACGCGGTGGCCATGCTGCTGTTCAAAAAGCAGATACCGGCCAAGTATGAGAACTATATCCACTTTGCGGGGCTGATCCTGCTGCTGGCGCTGATGGTGGTGCTGGTGTTCAGCGACGTGGGGAAGCTCATCAAATAACAGGAGGCGAAGGACTGTGACAAGAAGGATCCAGGTGGGCGCGGTGCCGGTGGGCGGCGGCGCGCCGGTGAGCATACAGTCCATGTGCAATACGGCTACCGAGGACGTGGAGGCCACCGTGCAGCAGATCCGCCGGCTGGAGCAGGCGGGCTGCGACATCGTGCGGGTGGCGGTGCCCACGGAGGAGGCGGCGCGGGCGATACCGGCCATCAAACGGGGCATACGCATCCCGCTGGTGGCGGACATCCATTTTGACTACAAGCTGGCGCTGCTGTGCATTGACGGCGGCGTGGACAAGATACGCATCAATCCGGGCAACATCGGGTCGAAGGAGCGGGTGCGCGCCGTGGCGGACGGCTGCCGGGAGCGGGGTATCCCCATCCGGGTGGGCGTCAACGGCGGGTCGCTGGAAAAGGACATTTTACGGAAGTACGGCGGCGTCACCGCCGAGGCGCTGGCGGAGAGCGCGCTGGGGCATGTGCGCCTGCTGGAGGACTGCGGCTTCGGGGATATCTGCATCTCCGTGAAGTGCTCCCGCGTGCCGGTGAATATGGCGGCCTATGAGCTGCTGCACGAGAGGGTGGACTATCCGCTGCATCTGGGCGTGACCGAGGCGGGAACGCCGGAGATGGGCGTGCTGAAATCCGCCATCGGCATCGGCGGGCTTTTATGCCGGGGCATCGGAGATACGCTGCGGGTGAGCCTCACCGCCGACCCGGTGGAGGAGGTCACGGCGGCAAAGAAGATATTGCAGGCGGCGGGCATACGGCGGACGGAGCCGGATCTGATCGCCTGCCCCACCTGCGGGCGGACGCAGTACGACATGCTGCCCATCGCCCGGGAGGTGGAGCGGCGGCTGAAGGACTGCCACAAGCCCATTACCGTGGCGGTGATGGGGTGCGTGGTCAACGGCCCCGGCGAGGCCGCCGCCGCGGACGTGGGCATCGCCGGAGGCCGCGGCGAGGGACTGCTGTTCGCCAAGGGCAAGATCCTGCGGAAGGTGCCGCAGGAGCAGCTGGTGGACGAGCTGTTCCGGGAGATCGAGAAGCTGTAATGGGCGATAGGGGATAGACATGGCGGAAAGAGTACCGTTTTTTACATTGTTTGAGAGCTTTCAGGCGCCGCGCCAGCTGCGGCTGCTGCTGCACGACGCCTGTGCCGTCAGCGGTGTGCTGGATCGGGAGGCGCGGACGCTGGAGGTGCAGATCGAGTGCGGCGAGACGCTGCCTCAGGCGGCGCAGGACGCCCTGCAGCAGATGCTGGCGCAGCAGTACGATCTGCGGCGGGTGCTGCTGCACTTCCGGGGGATGAGCGCCCAGAAGGGCGACAGCGGTATGGTATGGGGCAAGCCCTTTACCGGGAAGGTCACGCCCATACGGGAGCTGAATATCAAGATGGGGAATGCCATTGTGGAGGGGCGCGTATTCAAGGCGGAGTGCTATGAGACGCGGCGCAAGGGCATGTGGACGCTGAATTTCAATATCACCGATGAGCACGGCTCCGTGGCGGTGCGCAAGGCCATGGACGAGAAGGAGGCCAAGGTGCTGGGCGGCGCCGTCAGCGACGGCATGTGGCTGCGCATACAAGGCAAGGTGGAGCTGACCTACGACGGCAGGGACATCGTGCTGCGGCCGGTGAACATCATGAAGGCTGCCCACCCCGGACGGCAGGACAACGCGCCGGAGAAGCGGGTGGAGCTGCATCTGCATACTCAGATGAGCAGCATGGACGCCCTGACGGACGTGGGCAAGGTGGTGAAGCAGGCGGCGGCATGGGGACACCCGGCCATCGCCATCACCGACCACGGCACGGTGCAGGCGTTCCCCAAGGCGCGGGACGCAGCCAAGGGAAAGATCAAGGTGCTGTATGGCGTGGAGGGGTACTACGTCAACAATCTGGACGACCGGATCGCCGTACACGGCGCGCAGGATCAGGACTTTGACGACGAGATCGTGTGCTTCGACATTGAGACGACGGGTCTGAAGGTGACGCGGGAGGCCATCACGGAGATCGGCGCGGTGGTGCTGAAGAACGGAAAGATCACCGAGACGTTCCAGACCTTCGTGAACCCCGGCCGGCGGCTGACACCGGAGATCATCGGGCTGACGGGCATCACCGACGCCATGCTGGCGGACGCGCCGTCCCTGAAGGAGGCGCTGACGGCCTTTTTGCAGTTCGTGAACGGGCGGGTGCTGGCGGCGCACAACGCGGAGTTCGACATCAGCTTTATCCGCGCCGGGTGCCGGAAGGTGGGGCTGGAATTCGAGCCGACGTACATCGACAGCCTGATACTGGCGCAGAACCTGCTGCCGGAGCTGCACAAATACAAGCTGGACATCGTGGCGGAGCATCTTGATCTGCCCGCCTTCAACCACCACCGGGCGTCGGACGACGCGGGGATGGTGGGCTATATGCTGGTACCGTTCTTCGAGAAAATGCGGCGGGATCTGGGTATTTCCCGTTTGCAGGAGATCAACGGGGAGATGGAGAAGCTGCGGCCGCTGGGCGGCGGCAGCCGTCACCCCAAGCACATCATTATTCTGGCCAAGAACAAGCTGGGGCTGAAGCACCTGTATCAGCTGGTGTCCGCGTCCAACCTGAAATACTTCAAGCGCTATCCCATCATCCCCAAGACGGAGCTGGTGACGCACCGAGAGGGACTGATCATCGGCTCGGCCTGCGAAGCGGGCGAGCTGTTCCGGGCGGTGGCGGATCACAAGGACTGGGCGGAGCTGCGGCGCATTGCGTCGTTCTACGACTATCTGGAGATACAGCCCATCTGCAATAATATGTTCATGCTGCGCAACGGCACGGTGCAGTCGGAGGAGGAGCTGCGGGAGCTGAACCGCACCATCGTCCGGCTGGGACGGGAGCTGGGGAAGCCGGTGTGCGCCACCGGCGACGTGCACTTCCAGGAGCCGGAGGACGAGGTATACCGGCACATCCTGCTGGCCAGCAAGAAGTTCGCGGACGCGGACGCGCCGCTGCCCATTTACTTCAAGACCACGGAGGAGATGCTGGAGGAGTTCGCCTATCTGGGTCAGGAGGAGGCACACCGGGTGGTCATCGACGACCCGCGCTCCATCGCCGACCGCATCGAGGAGATCGAGCTGCTGCCGCCGGGACGGTTGTTCCCGCCGCGGCTGGAGAACTCCGAGCAGGAGCTGCACGACAAGGTGTGGGACAAGTGCCATGAGCTGTACGGCGACGAGCCGCCCCAGCTGGTCGTGGATCGATTGAACGTGGAGCTGAAAAGCATTCTGGGCAAGTACGACGTGGTGTATATGTCCGCCCAGAAGCTGGTGCAGCGCAGTCTGGAAAACGGCTATCTGGTGGGCAGCCGAGGATCGGTGGGCTCGTCGCTGGTGGCGTATATGTCGGGCATCACGGAGGTGAACTCCCTGCCGCCCCACTACCGCTGCCCTAAGTGCCGCCACACGGAATTCGTCACCGACGGCAGCTACGGCTGCGGCGCGGACATGCCGGACAAGAATTGCCCGGAATGCGGGACGAAGTACGTCAAGGACGGGTTCGACATACCCTTTGAGACGTTCCTGGGCTACGGCGGCGGCAAGGTGCCCGATATCGACCTGAATTTCTCCGGTGAGTATCAGGCGCGGGCGCACCAGCACGCCATTGAGATGTTCGGCAAGACGCAGGTGTTCCGGGCGGGCACCATCGGCACACTGGCGGAAAAGACCGCCTTCGGCATGGTGAAGAAGTATCTGGAGGAGCGGGGCGAGAGCGCCGGCAACGCGGAGCTGGATCGGCTGACGCTGGGGTGCGTGGGCGTGCGGCGCACCACGGGACAGCACCCCGGCGGCCTGGTGGTGGTGCCGGACGACATGGACGTGGAGGACTTCACCGCGGTGCAGCACCCGGCGGACGATCCGGACAGCGACACCGTGACCACCCACTTTGAGTACCACTGCAGGGAGGATAACCTGCTGAAGCTGGACATGCTGGGACACGATGACCCCACCATGATCCGGATGCTGGAGGATCTCACCGGCGTCAACGCCCGCGCCATACCGCTGGACGACCCGGACACCATGAGTATTTTCACGTCCTCCAAGGTGCTGGGCTTTGAAAACGACGAGATACTGGGCCCCACCGGGGCGGTGGCCATACCGGAGTTCAACACCCGGTTCACCCGCGGCATGCTGATGGACACCATGCCCAAGGACTTCAACACGCTGGTGCGGCTGTCCGGCTTCTCCCACGGCACCGACGTGTGGCTGGGCAACGCCCGCGACCTGATCGTGGGCGGCACGGCCAGCGTTCTGGAGACGGTGGGCTGCCGCGACGATATCATGCTGTATCTCATCTCCATGGGGCTTGACCCCAAGATGAGCTTCAAGATCATGGAGGCCGTCCGCAAGGGCAAGGTGAAGAAGGGCGGCTTTCAGGAGGGCTGGGAGGAGGCCATGCGGGAGCATCAGGTGCCGGACTGGTACATCGGCTCGCTGGCCAAGATCGGCTATCTGTTCCCCAAGGCCCACGCCGTGGCCTATGTGATGATGGCCTTCCGCATCGCGTGGTTCAAGGTGCATGAGCCGCTGGCGTTCTACGCCACGTTTTTCTCCATCCGCGCCAAGGCCTTCGACGCGGAGTACTGCTGCGCCGGTATGGACGCGGTGAAGCAGAAGATACGGGAGATCGAGAACAACAAGGACGCCACCGACGTGGAGCAGAACCTGCTGGTGACGCTGGAGGTGTGCTACGAGTTTTATCTGCGGGGCTTCCACTTCGACACCATCAGCATCTACGATTCCGATGCCACGCACTTCAAGGTGACGGAGAACGGCCTGCTGCCGCCCTTTGTGACGGTGCGTGGTCTGGGCGAGACGGCGGCGCTGGACACGGTAGAAAAGCGGCAGGGCAAGACGTTCGTCTCCGTGGAGGAGTTTGCCACCACCTGCAACAAGCTCAGTAAGACACACATCGAGCAGTTGAAGGCGCTGGGCGCCTTCGCGGGAATGGCGGACACCAGTCAGGTGGCGCTGTTCTGAGGAAATAAGCAAAAAAAGGAGCACCCGGCGGGTGCTCCTTTTTTGCGCTGCTTGCGTTATTCCGCTTTTTTCTTCACGGGGAACTGGATCTGCGCCAGGATCACGGCGGCGAACATCACCGCGCAGCCGATGTATTCCCGGACGGACATCTGCTGCTTGAGGATGATGGCGCCGGCGATGACGGCGAACACGCTCTCCAGACTCAGCAGGATGGTGACCACCGTGGGGTTGGAGCCCTTCTGCGCCAGAATGTGCAGGGAGTAGCCCACGCCGCAGGAGAAGAGGCCCACATACAGCAGGGGCAGGATGCAGCCCCAGATGGCGGCGAAGTCCACGTCCTCGAAGAGGAACATGCACACAGTGGAGATAAGGGCCGCGAACAGGAATTGCAGACAGCTGAGCTTCACGCCGTCCACGGTGGCGGTGAAGTGGTCGATGACAAGGATATGTATGGTGAAGCACACGGCGCAGGCCAGGATCAGCAGGTCGCCGGGGGCGAGGGAGAATTCACCGTTGATGCACAGCAGATACAGCGCGATCACGGACAGTGCTACGGCGATCCAGACGGGGAGGCTGACCTTCCGCTTGAAGAACAGACCGCATACGGGAACCAGCACCACATACAGCGCCGTCAGGAAGCCGGCTTTGCCGCTGTCGGTACCGGCGACCATGCCCGCCTGCTGGAAGTTGGAGGCCATGGCCAGCGCCGCGCCGCAGCACAGGCCGCCGATCCACAGCTGCCGGTTGGCGGCCTTTTTCTCGGCGGGGGAGAGGACGGGCTTGTCCTTTTTCAGCTTGTCGCTGATGACGATGACCACCAGCAGCGCCAGCACCGCGATAAAGTAGCGGCTGGCGTTGAAGGCGAACGCGCCGATGGCGTCGGCGCAAAGATCCTGCGCAACGAAGGCGGTGCCCCAGATGAAGGCGGCCAGAATGGGGAAGACCACCTGCCGCATCTGATAGTGTTTCATGTCAGTGATGTCCTTTCTCTGTTTACTCTTTCTCTTTCGGTGTGCCGGTGTGCCATTGGAATTTGCGCTCCTGATGATGCAGCAGGCGCGTGATATTCTCCCGGTGGCACCAGATCACCAGCGCGGCGATCAGCACGGCCAACACCGTGTAGAGGATGCTCTGGCCGCAGAAGAAAAATGTGGTGACGGGCATGGAGGCGGCGGCGCAGACGGAGCCGAGAGAGACGTATTTCGTCAGCAGCCACAGGGCGGCGAACAGACCCCACGCGATCAGACCGACGCGCCAGTCCAGCAGCCACACCAGCGTGCCGCCGGACAGGATGCCCTTGCCGCCCTTGAAGCCGAAGAACACCGGGAACATGTGTCCCAGCTCGCAGCCGAGGCCGCCCAGCAGGACACCCAGCCTCCAGTCGCCGGCAAGATAGCGCATGACCAGACCACCCAGCAGACAGGCCAGCACGGTCTTGCCCATGTCGAACAGAATGACGCCCAGAGCATATCTGGCGCCGTAGGTGCGGTAGAAATTGGTCAGTCCGGCGTTGCCGCTGCCGTGCTGCCGCACGTCATCCCGGATGACAAAGTGACTGATCATCACCGAGCCGTTGAGACAGCCCAGAAAATAGCCCAACAGCAGCAAAATGAGCCATGACAGCAGATATATGCCCCAAATGCCGTTCAATTCTCGTCCTCTCCCTTCTGCCGGATGGTCAGCACGATGGGCGTGCCCTCCAGACCGAATACGCTGCGCAGCTGGTTTTCCAGATACCGCTGGTAGGAGAAGTGGAACAGCTTCTTGTCGTTGCAGAAGATGACGAAGTGGGGCGGCTTCACGCCCACCTGCGTCATATAGTAGATCTTCAGGCGGCGTCCCTTGTCCGTGGGAGGCTGGACGCGGGTCTGGGCGTCGGCCAGCACGCTGTTCAGCGTGCCGGTGGTGATGCGCATGGCCGCCTGATCGTTCACGTAGTTGATCAGCTCAAAGAGGCGGCCGACCCGCTGACCGGTCAGGGCGGAGATGAACAGGATGGGGGCGTAGGGCATGTAGCTCAGGTCCCGGCGGATGTCCTCCCGCATGCGATCCATGGTCTTGCCGTCCTTTTCGATGAGATCCCACTTGTTCACCACGATGATGCAGGCCTTGCCCGCGTCGTGCGCCAGACCCGCCACCTTGGTGTCCTGCTCCGTCACGCCCTCCTGGGCGTCGATGAGGATCAGGCACACGTCGCTGCGCTCGATGGCCATGGTCGCCCGGAGCACGCTGTATTTTTCAATATTGTCGTCCACCTTGGACTTTTTCCGCATGCCGGCGGTGTCGATGAAGTTGTACTTGCCGTACTGGTTCTCAAAATAGCTGTCGATGGCGTCGCGGGTGGTGCCGGCTACGTTGCTGACGATGACCCGCTCCTCGCCCAGAATGCGGTTGGTGAGGCTGGATTTGCCCACGTTGGGCTTGCCGATGATGGCCACCTGCACCACGTCGGAGTCGTCGGCCTCGTCCGTCTCCGGCGGGAAGTATTTGATGCACTCGTCCAGCAGGTCGCCGGTGCCGTGACCGTGGACGGCGGAGACGGCGATGGGGTCACCCAGACCGAGATTGTAGAACTCGTAGAAGTCGGGATCGACGGCGCCCACGGAGTCCACCTTGTTCACCGCCAGCACGATGGGCTTGCGGCTGCGCTGGAGCATGCCGGCTACCTCCTGATCGGAGGCGGTGAGGCCGGTCTTGATGTCCGTGACGAAGATGATGACATCCGCGTTGTCGATGGCGATCTGCGCCTGCTCGCGCATGAAGGCCAGGATCTGACTGTCGGTGTTGGGCTCAATGCCGCCGGTGTCCACCAGACGGAATTTACGCCCCACCCACTCGCTCTCGCCGTAGATACGGTCACGGGTGACGCCGGGGGTGTCCTCCACGATGGACAGCCGCCGGCCGATGATCTTGTTGAACAGCATGGACTTGCCCACGTTGGGGCGTCCCACAATTGCGATCAAAGGTAATGCCATAGTTTATCCCTCTCTTTCCAGCATGGCGTCCAGCAGGTCGCCGCCGTCTATCCCCACGATCTGCACCGGGCAGCCCAGCTCGGCGCTGAGCCGCTCCACGGTGTAGTCGTCCAAAAATACGTTTTCTCCGTGCCGCAGCATGTGCAGCGGCAGCAGCACGCGCCCCAGCTCCGGCACGCGCCGCAGCTGCGCCGACAGGTCCTGCCCCGTCAGCAGACCGGCTACGTCGATGGTGTGGCCGAAAAAGTCGTTCTCCACGGCGATCACCTGTCCCCGCAGGGCGGGGAAATACGCCCTGGCCTGCTCCAGCAGGTATGTCATGAACGGCGCTGCCGCCGTGC
>ENA-UEQP01002837-UEQP01002837.1-human-gut-metagenome-genome-assembly--contig:-NODE-2837-length-12341-cov-3.666585_pt1 | contig 12341 bp, 8 predicted proteins | sample MGYA00242951_ERZ507951 | MGnify/ENA primary metagenome ERZ507951 (study PRJEB26167, sample SAMN06115539) | human gut metagenome | host: Homo sapiens | place: China:Shanxi | collected 2015-11-18...
CCGATAAGAGAAAAGCCACGCAAGGCATCGATCACTGTAATACGCTCTCCGGGAGCAAGCACTGTTTTTGTTGTTTCCATATTTTCAAATTTCAGATTTGATTTTTATTCGTTTTCTTCCGGGAACAAAATTACAGGGCATCACTCGAACAGAAGGAATACAAATTACGGTTTTGTGGATATTTTTTACTGTAGAACGGCTCTTGGTTCGGAATGAATCACATAGTGACCTGTTTTAGGATTCAAGAGAAACAAGATTGTAAATTAATTCGTATGTTTGCAGCCGTAACCTAAAAAAATAAAGACAATGACAGTAATCATTTTAATAGCAGTGATCGTGATCCTGGCAATCTGGATCGTTTCTTTGTATAATTCGTTAGTGAAATTGCGCAACAACCGCGAGAACGCATTTGCCGACATCGACGTACAGCTCAAACAACGCCATGACCTTATCCCACAGTTGGTCGAAACGGTCAAAGGCTATGCCTCACACGAGAAAGAGACCCTGGAACGCGTCATTAACGCCCGTAACGGAGCGATCAGCGCCAAAACGATCGACGACAAGATCATGGCCGAAAACGTCCTGACTTCCGCTCTTGCCGGATTGAAGATCACGCTCGAGGCCTATCCCGATCTGAAAGCCAACCAGAACTTCTTGCAGTTGCAGGAAGAAATTTCCGACCTGGAAAACAAACTGGCTGCCGTGCGCCGTTATTTCAATTCGGCCACGAAAGAGTTGAACAACGCAGTCGAGACATTCCCGTCCAACCTGATCGCCGGTATGTTCGGTTTCAAGAAGGAAGTGATGTTCGACCTGGGCGAACAACGCGCGACACTCGAAGAAGCACCTAAAATCAAGTTCTAAGGATGCAATACGTCGGTATACAAACCCAACAGAGCAGGAACAATTTCCGGTCCCTGCTCCTGCTTTGCTTGTTTCCCTGCCTGGTAATGGGATTGCTTTTTGCGTTCTGCTACCTGCTCCACCTGTTGGCAATGAACGACGACGGCCTGACGGGGGCCGAACTGCTCGGATATTCCACCGGGATGTTCATCCATTTGGCGCCATACGTATTGGGAGGTGTACTCATATGGTTCATCATCGCCTATTTTGCCAATACAAGCATCATCAACTCGGCAACCGGCTCCGAACCTTTGTCGAGAATGGAAAACAAAAGGGTATACAACTTAGTGGAAAACCTATGTATGAGCCAGGGAATGAAAATGCCCAAGATCAATATCATCAACGACGATTCTCTGAACGCTTTTGCAAGCGGCATCAACGAAAGGACTTACACCGTCAGCCTCTCACGGGGGATCATCGACAAGTTGAACGACCAAGAACTGGAAGCGGTCATTGCACACGAGCTGTCGCATATCCGCAACAAAGACGTGCGCCTGATGATCGTATCGATTGTCTTTGTCGGCATCTTTGCCATGCTCGCACAGATGGCCATGCGTTCCGTCTACTACTCGTCGATGAGCCGCAGGAGAGACGAGAAAAACAACACTGCGATCATCATCGTCTTAGTCATGGTTGTTGCAGCCATCGGTTATTTCTTCTCCATGCTGATGCGTTTCGCCATCTCGCGCAAACGGGAATACCTGGCCGACGCCGGGGCTGCCGAGATGACCAAGAATCCGCTCGCCCTCGCCAGCGCACTACGGAAAATCTCGGCCGATCCCGACATCGAAGCCGTCAAACGAGAAGACGTAGCCCAGCTTTTCATCCAGCATCCGGGCAAACAAGCCCAAAGCGCATTGAGCGGTTTAAGCGGACTTTTCGCCACTCATCCGCCCATCGAAAAGCGGATACAAGTGCTCGAACAATTCTAAATTTAATCAAGAATTAATATCCAAAATCATTCCAATCCCGGCATTAATTTAATATCTTTGATGCCGGATAAAAATTAAGTGTTGGAAATGATACAAAAAGAATTGATTGGCGATCTCAAGCTGAAATGGGATCGCATGCAACAGGCGATGCGAAAAATAAACGCCGACGGATGCCTGCTCACCGTAGATGTAAACCTGTATTATACAACCGGACGTGTCTATAGCGGATACTTCTACCTTCCGGCAGAAGGCGCTCCCTGGTTCTTCGTGAAACGCCCGAACGGCTTGGTACACGACCATGTGCAATATATCCGCAAACCGGAACAGATGGCCGAACTGTTCGTGTCCCACGGACTGGAAATGCCGGAAAAGCTCTTGCTCGAAGCCGACGAACTGACATACAACGACTATATACGTCTGCAAAAGATCTTCAATCCGAAAGAGACCGGAAACGCAACCGCAATGATGCGTGAACTGCGCCGGATAAAGACACCGTACGAGATCGAAATGTTCCGCATCTCGGCCGAACGCCACGCCAAGACATATGCCGAAATTCCCGAATGTTTCCGCCCCGGAATGACTGATCTCGAATTCCAGTATGAAATAGAAAAACGGATGCGCAAGAACGGTTCCATCGGACTGTTCCGCGCCTTCGGAGCTAATATGGATATCTTTATGGGAAGTATCCTGGCGGGAGAAAACGCCGAAGTCCCCTCGCCTTTCGACTTTGCCTTAGGTGGTAGTGGTATCGACGCTTCCTGCCCGTTAGGTGCAAACGGAACGCCTCTGAAAGAAGGGACAGCCATCATGGTAGACATGGCAGGAAATTATACGGCTTATATGACGGATATGACACGTGTGTTCTCCGTCGGCCACCTGACCGAGCTTGCTTACCGGGCACATCAGACAGCCCTCCTTATCGAAAGCGAGATCGAGAATATCGCCCGGCCGGGCACACCTTGTGCCGAACTCTACGAGATAGCCGCCAAGATCACCGAAAGCCAGAGACTCGGCGCATACTTCATGGGGACCAAGCAACAAGCCAAATTCGTAGGGCACGGCATCGGCATCCAGATAAACGAGCTGCCGGTACTTACGCCCCGCTCGAAAGACATGCTGGAACCGAACATGGTATTTGTACTCGAACCGAAATATGTGATACCGGGTATCGGCGCCGTCGGCATCGAAAATAGTTTCCTGGTTACGGAAACCGGACTGGAGAAGATCACGCACTTCACAGAAGATATCATACAATTAGACAAATAAATCATAAATCATAAATCATAAATCATAAATCATAAATCATAAATCATAAATCATAAATCATAAATCATAAATCATAATGAAAAAAACAATCTCACTTCTCCTGTTACTGTCTGTCATCTTCATGCCGGTAAAGGCACAAGATGTAGAAAACGTAAAGCCGGTGAAGAATGTCATTCTTCTAATCCCGGACGGGACATCACTGGCTACAGTCTCTATGGCGCGTTGGCTGCAATGGTATACCAACCCCGACAAACCGAAATTGAACATCGACCCGTATCTCTGCGGAACAGTCCGCACGCATTCTTCGAATGCCCCGATCGGCGACTCGGCTCCTACGACTTCCTGCTACATGACAGGACAACCCAGCCGTACAGGCTACGTTTCCACCTACCCGGAGAACGACGGTGACAACGATATCTACCCGACCGATCCGGCACGCGCTTTCCAACCGCTGACAACCGTCCTGGAAGCTGCCAAAATAAAACAGGGCAAATCAACGGGACTGGTTTTCACCTGCGAATTCCCGCATGCAACACCGGCCGACTGCTCCGCCCACAGCTACAACCGTGGCAAATATGAATGGATCGCTCCGCAGATGGCTCACAACGACCTGAACGTCGTGATCGGTGGCGGCGCCAGCCTGCTTCCCGAAGAGAGCGAAGCCTACCTGAAAGGTAACGGATACGGTATTTTCAAGAATGACATCGACGGTATGCGTAATTACAAAGGCAACAATATGTGGGCTTTGTTCGGAGATCGGGAAATGGCTTACGACATCGACCGAGATCCGAGCCAACAGCCATCCTTGGAAGAGATGACACGCAAGGCAATCGAAAAGTTATCCCAAAACCCGAACGGTTTCTTCCTAATGGTGGAAGGCAGCAAGGTCGACTGGGCTGCCCACGCGAACGATCCGGTCGGCATGGCCACGGATATGTTGGCTTTCGACCGTGCTTGCGGTGCTGCCCTCGAATTTGCCCGTCAGAATGGCGAGACTGCCGTAGTGATCGTTCCCGATCATGGTAACAGCGGTATCAGTATCGGCCGTGCCGACTGTAAAGGTTACGATAAACTGAGCAAGGACCAGTTGTTTCATCAGCTTTCTTTGTATAAATTGACAGCCGAAGGCTTTGCCAAGAAAGTGAACAGTGTACCGAATTCCGAAGTGCAAAACGTCTTCCGGGAATATGCCGGCTTCGAACTGACACCTGAAGAACTGGATGCCTTGAACCATTGCAAGAATTACAAAAACAGCCCGATCCCGGAAAATGAACGCTCGATCGAAGGCAAAGGCTCTTTATACAGCAGTTCGCTGACGACTTTCATGTCCAAGCTGCTTACCTCCAGAACCTGTTTCGGTTTCACAACTGGCGGCCACACAGGCGAAGAGGTGTTCCTTGCAGCTTACCATCCCGACCGTACAAGCTTACCTCTCGGTATGCACACGAATATCGAACTGAATCATTATCTCTGTGCCCTGTTCGGCATGACACACGACACGCTGGAAGAACTGACAGCCGGAAACTTCGCTCCTCACACGGAAGTATTCAAAGATTTCAAATGTGAAATCGTTCCGGCTAAAGACGAGAAAGGTTCTCCTTCACTGGTCGTAAAAAACAAAAGGAAGCAGATCAACATCACGCCGTTCAGCAACATCGTGACGATCGGAAAGAAAGGCCGGGAAGAAATCCGCCTGAATTCGGTAATCGTATACGTTGACAAAAACAATACATTCTACTTGCCGACCAAACTGGCAGAATATCTGCAATAAAAATAGAGAAGAGGGTGGTGTGCACACCACCCCTCTCTCGTGAAATTTATCTTCCCCATAAACCTGTCTTCCTCCTCCAAACGCCCTATTTACATAATACACGGCAATAAGTTATAGTTATTTGTTTTTTTTAAATCATTATTTTCTTAAAATATCTATACTGTATAAATATGGAAGATTTATATAGACATTCAGACAAATAAAACCGCTCTTTTTAAGGTACATTTGCGTCATTTTTAATGAATAAAACGAATATGACAAGAGCAAATGCAAAATGGATACGGCTGATGGCAGTTATCGGCTGTACGACTATGTGGATGGCATCCTGCAAACATGCACCGGATGCACAGATGAAAGCATCTTACGCGACGATGAAAGTTTCTACGGCAAACAAAGAGCTGACAACCCCTTATTCGGCCACGATCCGCGGTCGCCAGGATATAGACATTTATCCGCAAGTATCGGGAACAATCGAAAGGCTTTGTGTAACCGAAGGAGAGGTCGTACGGAAAGGACAATTACTTTTTGTTATAGACCAAGTTCCTTACAAAGCTGCTTTAAAGACAGCCCAGGCAAATGTGGAAGTGGCAAAAGCAGCTTTAGCTACAGCCGAACTGAACTACAACAGTACTAAAGAATTATTTGCGAAAAAAGTCGTTTCCGCTTTCAACCTGAAAACAAGCGAAAACAGCTATCTGACGGCCAAAGCACAACTGGCGCAGGCGGAAGCACAAGAAGTGAACGCCCGCAACAACCTGTCTTATACGGAAGTCAAAAGTCCGTCCGACGGAGTTGTCGGTATGTTGCCTTACCGTGCCGGAGCATTGGTCAGCGCCAGTATTCCCCAACCGTTGACAACTGTTTCCGACAATTCGAACATGTATGTTTACTTCTCCATGACCGAAAATCAATTACTGGCTATGAGCCGCCAGTACAAAAGCATGGACGAAGCGTTGAAAAACATGCCGGAAGTGTCGTTGAAACTGAATGACCAGTCTATTTACGAACAAAAAGGAAAGATCGAATCGATTAGCGGAGTGATCGATCGGAAGACCGGGACAGTCGGCGTGCGTGCCGTATTCCCTAACGAATCCCGCCTGCTTCATAGCGGAGCCTCCGGCAATGTGCTCATACCGCAAACTTACAAAGACTGTATCGTAATTCCTCAAGGTGCAACAGTCCGTTTGCAGGACAAGACGCTTGTCTATAAAGTGGTGGATGGGAAAGCTGTTTCCACATTGATTACTGTAGCTGAAATCAACGACGGTCGCGAATATATCGTACTTGACGGATTGAAGGTTGGCGAAGAAATCGTATCCGAAGGAGCCGGGTTAGTACGCGAAGGAACGCAAGTTAAATAAAGGATCGAAGTATGAAAGGAAATATATTTATCAAACGGCCTGTTATGGCCATCTCCATCTCCATTCTTATTTTGGCGATCGGACTAATTTCGCTCTTTACCTTGCCGGTCGAGCAATATCCTGACATTGCGCCGCCTACGGTCCACGTATCGGCAACCTATACCGGAGCGGATGCCAATGCAGTGATGAACAGTGTTATCATGCCACTGGAAGAAAGCATCAATGGTGTGGAAAACATGATGTACATGACTTCAACAGCAACCAATGCCGGTTCGGCAACGATCGAGGTATATTTCAAACAAGGGACAAACCCCGATATGGCAGCCGTCAACGTACAGAATCGTGTAACGAAGGCACAGGGTTTATTGCCTGCTGAAGTAACCCGTATCGGTGTCAGCACTCAAAAACGACAGACCAGCTTCCTGCAGATCGACGCACTTGTCAGCACTGACGGACGATTTGACAAGACCTTTCTCGGAAACTACCTCGACATCAACGTCATCCCACGTATCAAACGTATCGAAGGCGTAGGTGACGTAATGGAGTTGGGTGATACCTATAGTATGCGTATCTGGCTGAACCCCGAACGAATGGCCCAATACGGCTTGGTTCCATCGGATGTGACTGCTGTATTAGGAGAACAGAATATCGAGGCTCCGACCGGTTCGCTGGGTGAAAACTCGAAAAACGTTTTCCAATATACGATGAAATATCGTGGACGCTTGAAGAGCGTAGAAGAATTCCAGAATATCGTCGTCCGTGCTCAGGAAGACGGTTCTGTCTTACGCCTGAAAGATGTCGCTAAGGTTGAGTTGGGAACATTGAGTTACGGTTTCGACAGCCAAATGGACGGCAAACCAGCCGTGACATTCATGATTTACCAGGTAGCCGGTTCCAATGCTACGGAAGTCAACGAACGTATTGCCGCCGAATTGGAAAAGATGAAAGAAGAATTGCCTACAGGTATGGAATTCATCACGATGATGAGCTCCAACGACTTCTTATTTGCTTCTATTTATAATGTAGTCGAAACACTGATCGTGGCGATCATCCTCGTAATCCTCGTGGTGTATTTCTTCCTGCAAGACTTCAAGAGTACCTTGATCCCGTCTATTTCAATCATCGTTTCGTTGATCGGTACATTCGCCTGTCTGACCGCAGCCGGATTCACGATCAACATTCTGACCCTGTTTGCCCTGGTGCTTGCCATCGGTACGGTAGTGGATGACGCGATCGTAGTGGTAGAAGCCGTACAGGCGAAATTCGATGCGGGTTACACCTCGTCCTATCAAGCAACGAAAGATGCGATGGGTGACGTGACGATGGCCGTTATCTCTTGTACCTGTGTGTTCATGGCCGTGTTCATACCGGTAACTTTCATGGGTGGTACTTCTGGTATTTTCTACACACAATTCGGTGTGACGATGGCAACCTCCGTAGGTCTTTCCATGATCTGTGCATTGACGCTCTGCCCCGCCTTGTGTGCTATGATGATGCGCCCGAGCGATGGAAACAAGAGTGCCAAAAGTTTCAACGGACGTGTACGTGCAGCCTACAATGCCTCTTTCAATGCCGTGTTGGGCAAATACAAAAAAGGCGTCATGTTCTTTATTCACCACCGCTGGATGGTATGGGCCGGAACGATCGCATCCATTATTCTGCTGGGATGGCTTATCAGCAATACCAAAACAGGTCTTGTCCCGCAAGAAGACCAAGGGACCATCATGGCAAACGTGGCCATTGCTCCGGGTAGCACATTGGAAGAAACGGGCAAGGTGCTGGACAAAGTAGAGAATATCCTGAAGAACACGCCCGAAGTAGAACACTACGCCCGCGTAGCTGGCTACGGCTTCCTGGCTGGTCAAGGTACTTCCTACGGTATGGCAATCATCCGTTTGAAAAACTGGGATGAAAGAAAAGGGGCCGAACATGTTTCCGACGCAGTAGTAGCCCGCCTAAACGCACAATTCGCCCAAATCAAAGAAGCGCAGATATTCTGCTTCCAGCCGGGTATGATTCCGGGCTACGGTCTGGGTAACTCTATCGAGTTGAACTTGCAGGACCGTACAGGTGGAGATATGAGCACTTTCTACGGCAACGCCATGCAGTATATCGGAGCTTTAAACCAGCGCCCAGAAGTTGCAATGGCTTATACTTCTTATGCAATGAACTTCCCGCAGATATCGGTCGATGTGGATGCAGCCAAATGTAAACGGGCAGGCATTTCACCTTCGATGGTTCTCGACGTATTGGGTAGCTATTGTGGTGGTGCATACGTTTCCAACTACAACCAATTCGGGAAAGTATACCGTGTGATGTCACAAGCCTCACCTGAATATCGTCTTGACGAACAAGCCCTGAACAACATGTTCGTCCGCAACGGGACGGAAATGGCTCCGCTCAGCCAGTTCGTAACCCTGAAACGGGTACTCGGACCTGAAGTATCCAATCGTTTCAACCTCTTTAGCTGTATCACGGTCAATGTGAACCCGGCACCGGGATATTCCACGGGTGAAGTACAACAGGCCATCGAGGAAGTGGCTGCCCAAATGCTGCCGACAGGATACGGGTACGAATATGGCGGTATGGCACGTGAAGAGGCCAATACGGGAGGCTCGCAGACACTCTTTATCTATGCGGTCTGTATCTTGCTTATCTACTTGATTCTGGCTTGTCTGTACGAAAGTTTTCTTGTGCCCTGGGCCGTTATCCTGTCTGTTCCGTTCGGTTTGATGGGTTCATTCCTGTTTGCCAAACTGTTTGGATTGGAAAATAACATCTACTTGCAGACCGGTGTAATCATGTTGATCGGACTTTTGGCCAAGACGGCAATTTTGATTACTGAGTTCGCCATCGAACGCCGTCGTAAAGGGATGGGGATCGTCGAATCGGCTTATTCGGCCGCACAAGCCCGTTTACGTCCAATTTTGATGACCGTACTTACGATGATCTTCGGTATGCTTCCGCTTATGTTCGCATCCGGAGCCGGAGCCAACGGCAACAGTTCATTAGGAACAGGTGTTGTCGGCGGTATGGCAGTCGGGACATTGGCATTACTGTTCGTCGTGCCGGTATTCTACATCATTTTCGAATACATGCAAGAAAAAATCCGTCCGCCGATGGAAGTTGAAACCGATATGCAAGTTGCGTTGGAAAAGCAAAAGAGCCAAACCGAACGTGACGGTTTAAACAATGAAAATAAATAAGGTATGAAGAAAATAATCGTATTAACAACCGCAACCGCCCTGTTGAGCAGTTGCGGCATATACACCAAATATCAACCGGCCGAGACGACTCCGGACAACCTGTACGGAGAAGAGGTGGCTGTCGATGATACGACCAACTTCGGTAATGTGAACTGGCGGGAACTTTTTACGGACCCGCAGTTACAGGCTCTTATCGAACAAGGGTTACAAAACAACACCGATCTCCGGTCCGCCCAATTGCAGATCGAGGAAGCGGAAGCGGCGTTAATGTCGGCAAAACTTGCTTTCCTTCCTTCGTTCGCACTTTCCCCGCAAGGAACGATCAGCAGTTTCGACGGTGGGAAAGCGACAAAGACATACACGCTGCCAGTCACAGCCAGTTGGGAACTGGACATCTTCGGACGTCTACGCAATGCCAAGCAACAGGCCAAAGCACTGTATGCCCAAAGCAAGGACTACCAGCAGGCTGTGCGTACCCAGTTGATCGCCGGGATCGCCAACGTATACTATACATTGTTGATGTTAGATGAACAGTTAGCCATTTCGCAACAGACAGAAGATGCCTGGAAAGAGACGGTGGCTTCTACCCGTGCATTGATGGATGCCGGATTAGCTAACGAGGCGGCCACTTCCCAAATGGAAGCGGCTTACTACAGCGTACAGACTTCCATTCTTGACTTGAAAGAGCAGATCAACCAAGTCGAAAATAGTCTCGCCCTATTGCTCGCTGAGACACCGCGCCGCTACGAACGTGGAAAGCTGGCCGACCAGCGGCTCCCGGAAGACGTAGCAGTCGGCGTACCTATGCAAATGTTATCGAACCGTCCCGATGTACGTGCTGCCGAACGTTCGCTGGAACAAGCATTTTACGCGACCAATCAGGCTCGTGCCGCTTTCTATCCTTCCATCGTACTGAGTGGAAGTGCCGGATGGACCAACTCGGCAGGGAGTATGATCGTCAATCCAGGCAAATTCCTGGCTTCGGCAGTCGGCTCACTCACACAACCGTTGTTCAATAAAGGACAGATCATGGCCCAATACCGCATCGCCAAAGCACAGCAGGAAGAAGCAAGCCTGTCTTTCCAGCAAGCCTTGCTGAATGCCGGCAGCGAAGTCAACGACGCTTTAGTCGCCTGCCAGACAAGCAAGGCCAAGACCCTTTTGTTCGAAAAGCAAATCCAATCCTTGGAAAAAGCATTGGAAAGCACCTCGTTGCTGATGGAACATGGTACGACGACCTATCTGGAAGTGCTGACCGCCCGCCAGTCCTTGTTGAGTGCACAGCTGTCACAAACAGCTAACCGGTTCACCGAGATACAAAGCGTGATCAACCTTTATCAAGCTTTAGGCGGCGGTAGAGAATAAGAAAACATTTTTTATCCATAAAAGCCAAAAACCTTCTAAACCGGACCTTTTACCTATTCCATAGGACCTGTTTCAGAAAAAGTATCCAAACTTCAACGAAACAGGTCCTTTTTTATCAAATGAAAAATAAGCGGAGCCATGACATTGTCTATTCATTTTTTTATACTTTTGTGGGCATAAGACAGAATATACACAACAATGAAAAGTAAAAGTTTAGTTTCTATCGATCAATGCTCCAAAGAGGACATTCTTCGTATTCTGGATAACGCCAGGAAGTTTGAAGCAAATCCGAACCGTAAGGTGCTGGAAGGCAAAGTTGCAGCGACCTTGTTCTTCGAACCCTCCACCCGCACACGTCTGAGTTTCGAAACTGCGGTGAACCGGTTGGGCGGCCGTGTGATCGGTTTCTCCGACGCTTCCACGACTAGTTCCTCCAAAGGCGAAACACTGAAAGATACCATCCTGATGGTAAGCAACTACGTCGATCTTATCATTATGCGCCACCATTTGGAAGGCGCCGCCCGTTATGCATCGGAGGTTACGGACGTGCCTATCATCAATGCCGGTGACGGAGCAAACCAGCATCCTTCCCAGACAATGCTGGACCTCTATTCCATTCAAAAGACACAAGGCAAGCTGACCGATCTCAACATCACAATGGTAGGCGACCTGAAATACGGACGTACCGTACACTCACTGATAGTAGGTATGTCTCATTTCAACCCGACATTCAACTTTATCGCACCAAACGAACTTCACATGCCGGATGAACAGAAGAACTTCTGCGACAAACATGGCATCAAATACAACGAATATACCGAATTTACGGAAGACATCATCAACCAGACGGATATTCTGTACATGACTCGTGTACAACGCGAACGTTTCACCGACCTCGAAGAATACGAACGTGTAAAGAATGTGTATATACTGAAGAATGACATGCTGAAAAACAGTCGCGAGAACTTGCGCATCCTGCATCCGCTGCCTCGCGTGAACGAAATCGCTTATGATGTGGACGATAATCCGAAAGCCTATTATATCCAGCAGGCACGCAACGGACTGTTCGCCCGTCAAGCCATCATCTGCGAAGTGTTGGGCATTTCCGTTGAAGATTAAGAATCCCGTTTCCTGATTTTCAACTTTCAATTATCAATTTTCAATTATCAAAAGTTATGTCAGCAGAAAAGAAAAAAGAATTGCAGGTCGCCGCTTTAGAGAACGGTACTGCCATTGATCATATTCCCCCCAGCCAGTTGTTTAAAGTAGCCAAATTACTGGGGCTGGAAAACATGGACAATACGATTACGATCGGCAACAATTTCCACAGCAATAAAATGGGCAGTAAAGGCATGATCAAAATCTCCTACAAGTTCTTCTGTGACGAAGAGATTAACCGCATCGCCCTGATCGCCCCAAACGTGATCCTGAACATTATCCGCGATTACGAAGTGGTGGAGAAAAAGACCGTTACCTTACCAGACGAACTGGTAGGGCTCGTAAAATGCAACAATCCGAAATGTATTACCAATAATGA
>ENA-UEQP01002855-UEQP01002855.1-human-gut-metagenome-genome-assembly--contig:-NODE-2855-length-12278-cov-3.055159_pt1 | contig 12278 bp, 10 predicted proteins | sample MGYA00242951_ERZ507951 | MGnify/ENA primary metagenome ERZ507951 (study PRJEB26167, sample SAMN06115539) | human gut metagenome | host: Homo sapiens | place: China:Shanxi | collected 2015-11-18...
CTGCGCGATCTCCTCCTCCGCGGCCTTGATCTTCGCGCGGTAGTCCTCGATGAGCGCACGGCGTCCGTCCTCGTCGCCGCGCATCTGCTGGGCGAGCGTCTCGAGGTCGCCCAGCGCGCGTTCGGTCGTCTCCCGCTCGGCGGTAAAGCCCGCAAGCGTGCTCTTGCGCGCGGCGATCTCGTCGCCGAGGTGCGCGCTGTCGCGTTTGAGTTCGTTCTGGCCGGCGAGCTTTTCCTCGCTCTCCGCACGGCAGCGTGCAGCCTCGGCCTCGTGCTTTTTGATCTCCTCCTCGCGGGCGGCGGCCGCCTTTTTCAGCTCCGCCGTGCGCGCGGTGATGCTCTCGAGCTCGGCGGCAATGTCGCTCTCCCGCGTGCGGAGTGATTCGAGCAGCATATCGTACTGCTTCTTTTCGCCCGTTAGGCGGAGCACCGCGTCCTCCGCGCCGCGCTGCTGCTCGCGCGCGACGTCCAGCTCATACTGCGCGGCGTTCAGGTCGCGCTTGGCCTCGTCCGCCTCGCGGAGCGCGGCATCGAGCTTTTCCGTTAAGGCTTCCCGCCGGGCAGTCAGCTCCTTGAGCTCGTTGGCGCGGCTCAAAATGCCCGCGCTGCGGCTCACCGAGCCGCCGGTCATGCTGCCGCCGCGGTTCAGTACCTGTCCGTCGAGCGTGACGATGCGGAAGCGATTGCTGTACTTTCTCGCGATGGCGATGCCGCAGTCCATATCCTCGACCACGACGGTGCGGCCGAGCAGATTGTTGAAAATTTCCGCGTACCGCTTATCGAACTGCACGAGCTGCGACGCGACGCCGACGTAGCCGTACTCGCGCTCGACGCCCGCCTCGCGCAGCACGTCGCCGCGGATGGCGGTCAGCGGCAGGAAGGTCGCGCGGCCGCCGTCGCGCTGCTTTAAGAAGTTGATGGCGCTCTTGGCGTCCTCCTCGCGGTCTACGACCACGTTCTGCATTCCCGCACCGAGAGCGATCTCGATGGCGACGGCATAGCGCTTGTCGGTCGTCATCAGGTTGGCGACCGGCCCATGCACACCGCGCAGCGCGTTCTTCTCCGCCGCCTGCATGATCAGACGGACCGCCTTATTGAAGCCCTCGTACTCCTTCTCCATCTCGCTCAGAAGATGGATGCGGGAGTCGAGGTTGTTCTTTTCCATCGTGAGGTCGATGCTCTTCTGCCGCGCCGTCTCCTCGCGCTTGACGCGCCCCTCCATCTTGAGGGTATGACCGGAGATGATGTTGCGCACGGCGTCGGCCTCCTCCTGCGCCTCCTCAAGGGCGCGGCGGGACGCGGACGCAGCCCTGCGCTTCTCGGCCAGCTGACCGTCCACGCTCTCGCTCTCCGCTTCAAGCGCCGCGCGGCGCTCGGAGAGCTCGGCAAGGCCCGCGTTTATCGCGCTCACGTCCGCGCGGCAGTCCGCCGCGTCGGAGGCCGCCAGCGCTTCCCTCGCGCGCAGAGCCTCGACTTCGCTGCCGGCCTCGCCGGCCGTGCGGGCAAGCTCCTCCGCCTGCGTGAGGAAGGCGCGAAGCTCCTCCTCGAGCTCCGCCGCCTGCGCGGCAAGCTCCTCGATGCGCGCGTGCTTCGCAGCGATCTGCGCGGTCAGGCTCTCCGCGCGGCCCGACTGGTCGCGCAGGTCGTTCTCCACGCGCTCGATGCTCGCGCGGTTGTGCTCGATGCCCGTGCGCAGCACCGCCACAGCGGCGTCCTCCTCGCTGCGCTTCGCGTCCAGCTCGGCGCACTCGGTGCGCAGGCGCTCCTGCTCCATGTCGTTCGCGTGTGCCTTTTCCGCAAACTGCTCAGAGGCGGCGTACAGCTCGTCCAGCGCGGCGTTCGCGCGCTCCAGCTCCTGCTGGGCAAGCGCGTAGTCGGTGTTGAGCTTGATGGAATCGGTCTTGATCTTGTCCAGGTTTTCGAGCCAGACGGAGATCTCCAGTGTGCGCAGCTCGTCGCGGAGGATCAGATATTTCTTCGCCTTCTCCGCCTGCGAGCGCAGCGGCCCGACCTGCAGCTCCAGCTCGGCGATCTTGTCGTTGATGCGCACGAGGTTCTCCTCCGTGCGCTCGAGCTTGCGCTCCGTCTCCTCCTTGCGGTGGCGGAACTTGGAGATGCCCGCCGCCTCCTCGAAGATCTCGCGGCGGTCGGCGCTCTTGACCGACAATATCTCGTCGATCTTGCCCTGACCGACGATGGAATAGCCCTCGCGGCCCATGCCGGTATCCATGAACAGCTCGTTCACGTCACGCAGGCGCACGCTCTGCTTGTTGATGTAGTATTCGCTCTCGCCGCTGCGGTAATACCGGCGGGTGACGGCAACTTCGCTCTCCTCCATTCGGGGGAAGATGTGCTCGGTGTTGTCGAGCACGAGCGTCACCTGCGCGAAGCCCATCTGGCTGCGCTTTTCCGTGCCGCCGAAGATGACATCCTCCATCTTCGCGCCGCGCAGCGATTTGCTCGACTGCTCGCCCATGACCCAGCGGATCGCGTCCGACACGTTGGACTTGCCGCTGCCGTTGGGGCCGACGATGGCGGTGATATCCTCACCGAAGTTCAATACGGTTTTATCGGGAAAGCTCTTAAATCCTTGAATTTCGAGCGCTTTTAAGTACATTCCGTGATCTCCTTTGTGCAAGGGAGTAAAAATAGGCAGAAAAAGACATATTTTAACTTATGTACTATACCATTTCCCCCCTCGTTTTTCAAGAGCGAATGATGAACAGAGTGTAAAAAAGACGCCCGTCGGGCGTCTTTTCGCTTCATTTTTCCTGTGCCGCGCGTTTCCGCCGCGACTTCGTCGCCGCACGGGCCTCGGCGATGAGCGCGTAAAGCTCCTCGTAGGCATCGGCGAGCGTGCCAACGCGGTCGATGAGTCCGTCCGCCACCGCCTCCTCGCCGTAGAGGATGCTGCCGACGTCGGCGGCCATGTCCTCGGCGGCCAGCATGAGCGCAAGCAGCTTTTTCTCGGATATGCCGGAGTTCTTCGTCACAAAGCGCACGATGCGCTCCTGCAGGCGGTCGAAATAGTGATAGGTCTGCGGCGCGGCGATGAGCGTTCCGTTCGTGCGGATGGGGTGGACGGTCATGGACGCGCTCGGCGCGATGAGCGAGCGCTTCGGCGCAACGGCCAGCGGCACGCCGATGGAGTGTCCCCCGCCGAGCACGAGCGAAACGGTCGGCTTCCTCATGCCCGCGATCAGCTCGGCGATGGCAAGCCCCGCCTCCACGTCGCCGCCGCAGGTGTTGAGGAGCAGCAGCACGCCGTCGATCTCCTCGCTCTCGTCGAGCGCCGCGAGCAGCGGCAGAACGTGCTCATACTTGGTCGTTTTCACGGTATTGGGCAGAAGGCTGTGGCCCTCGATCTGCCCGATGACCGTCAGGCAGTAGACCGTGCCGCGCGCGGTGCGCGTGGTCACGGCTCCCATATCCACGATGGGCTGCATGGGCGGCGTCTGCTCGGGCGCAGACCTCTGCTCCTCATTCTCGTTCGGCTTTGTCGGTTCCGTCATGGCGCATCCCTCCTCTTTTCTCACAAGGTAGGATTTGCAGAAAAATGAGAAAGCATACGGCGCGCCGTATGCTTTCCCGCTATGTATCCCGTTATTTTTCCGTGCCGTAGAAAAAGAGCGCCACCGTGCCGGGGCCGACGTGCGCGCCGGTGACCGGCTCGTAGTAGACCTCGAGGCATTCGCCGGTAAAGCCCCTTTCGCGCAGAAGACCGAGCAGATAATCCGTTCCCTCGCGGTTGTCCGCGTGGGCGATGCCGATGCGCGCGGTCTTATCCAGCGCGCGCTTGTCGAAATAGTCCGCCAGCTCGGCGTAGGCCTTCTTATTCCCGCGCACCTTGCCGCAGGAAACGATGTGGCCCGTCTCGTCGCCGCGCAGGATGGGCTTGATGCCGAGCACCGAGCCGACCAGCGCCGCCGCGCCGGAGATGCGCCCGCCGCGCTTGCGCTAGTTCAGATCGTCCACCGTGAAGACCTGGCACATGTGGGGGCGGCGCGCGAGAATGCGGTCGCCGACCTCCTCAAAGCTCCTGCCCGCGCGCAGCAGCTCCGCCGCCTCGAGCACCTGCAGGCCCTCGCCGAGCGAGGCGGCATAGGTGTCGATGGTCATGATTTTGGCGTGAGGATATTTTTCCCGCAGCTCCTCCGCCGCGAGCGCCGCGGCGTGCGCCGTGCCGCTGATGCCGCCGGACATACCGACGTAGAGCACATCGTCGCCCTGCGCGAGCGCGCGTTCAAAGAACGCCGCCGCCGTTGCGGGGTTGACCATGGAGGTCTTGACCTCGGCGCCCCGGCGCATGGCGTCGTAGAATGCCTTGCCGTCGAAGTCCGTCTCCTCGTTGTAGTCCTCCGCCATGCCGTTGACCGTGTAGGAAAACGGAATGACCGCGATATCGTACTCGCGCAGCAGCGCGAGCGGCAGATTGGCCGAGGTGTCGGTATAGAGCTTCGTCATGGCAAAACTTCCTTTTCTGTATTTCTTAACACCCAGTGTACCACGCTCTAAGCGCGGAAACAAGCAAAGTTACAGATTCTTTACATTAACCTAACAGCATGACAACGGCAGGGTGGTTCCCCTGCCGTTTTTTCGTCAATTCTGCTCAAAGATCACGCGCATGGTCTTGTAGGTCATATAGCAGTCGAGCTTGGCGACCGTCTCGTAGGGCGCGTGCATGGAGAGCACGGGAACGCCCGCGTCGAGCGTGTCGATGTTGCGCTGCGCCATGAACTTGGCGACCGTGCCGCCGCCGCCCGCGTCGGTCTTGCCGAGCTCGGCCATCTGCCAGAACACGCCGTTGTCGTTGAGCAGCTTACGCACGCGGCCCACGACCTCGGCGGAGGCGTCACTCGCACCGGACTTGCCGCCCGCGCCGGTGTACTTGCAAAGACCCACGCCGTAGTTGACAAAGGCGGCGTTGCGCTTATCGTACACGTCGGCAAAGTTCGGGTCGTAGGCGGCGGTCACATCCGCGCTCAGGCAGAAGGAGTTTGCCAGGCAGTCGCGCAGCGCGACGCCCTGCGCCTCGCACAGGTCCGCCATGAACTTGTCAAACGCCTGCGAAAGCATACCGGAAACGCCTTCGGAGCCGATCTCCTCCTTGTCTGCGAAGATGCACACGGCGGTGCGCTTCGGGCTTTTCGCGTCAAAGATGCCCGCAAGCTCCGCGTAGGCGCACACGCGGTCGTCGTGACCGTAGGAGGCGATGAAACTGCGGTCGAAGCCGATGTCGCGCGCCTTGCCGGCGGGCACGACCTCCAGCTCGGCGGAGATGAGATCCTCCTCCACGATGCCGTATTTCTCGTTGAGGAGCTTGAGGACGTTGAGCTTGAAGCGGTCCGAGCAGTCCTCGCCCGCGAGCGGACGGCCGCCGACGAGCAGGTTCAGGCTCTCGCTGGGAATGGCCTCGTTGAGCGGCTTCTTGCCCTGCTCACGGCCGAGGTGCGGCAGCAGATCGTTGATGATGAACTGCGGGTCGCCCTCGTCCGCGCCGATGTGGACGGCGACCGTGGAGCCGTCGCCGCGCACGACCACGCCGTGCAGCTCGAGCGGGATGGTCACCCAGTGGTACTTGCGGATGCCGCCGTAGTGGTGCGTCTTGAGATAGGCCATCTCGGCTTCCTCGTAGAGCGGGCGGGGCTTGAGGTCCAGGCGGGGCGCGTCGGTGTGCGCCGCGCCGATGTTCGCGCCGTGGCTGAGGTTCTGCTCGCCGATGACCGCAAGCATAATTGCTTTACCTCTGTTGTTATAGTAGACTTTATCGCCCGTCTTGAGCGCCATGCCCTTCTCGTAGGGCACGAAGCCGCGCGCGCTGGCCAGCTCGATGCAGTGCTCCACGCACAGCCGCTCGGTCTTGCCGTGGTCAAGGAAATCCTTGTAGTCCTCGCAATAGGCGTGCATTGCCCGCTCCTCCTCAGCGCTCAGGCGCTCATAGCCGTTCTTGGGCGCATAAGCGAGCTTCTCCGCCCACTCGTTCTTTTTCTTCTCTGCCATGGTTCATTCCTCCTTGGATTTTTTAATAATGGTATCCAGAAACTCCTCCGCGGCAAACGCAGCCTGCGCGGGAGTCGGGTAGTTGTTTTCAAAGACCGCGTCGCAGTCCGCGCGGAACGCCTCCTCGCTGCGCTGCGCACGCACACGGGCGCGGGCGTAGTCCTCGGAGATACCGTCGCGCGTCATGATGCGGCGCACGCGCACCTCCTCCGGCGCGGTGACCGCGACGGTCACGTCGCAGAGCGCGCCGAGGCCGCTCTCCACGAGCTTGATGGCGTCGAGCGCGATGAGCCGCGCGCCGCTTTCCTCCATGCGCCGCGCGAGCGCACGGGGCAGATGGCGGAAGATGATGGCGTCGAGCTGCGCAAGTGCGCCGGCGTCGCCGAATACTATATTGCCCAGCTTTTGCCGGTCCAATCCGCCGTCAGGGGCGAAGACATCGCCGAACGCAGCGGTCAGGTCGGCGCGCAGCGGCGCGTCGGTCCGGAGCATTTCGTGGTACACCGCGTCGCAGTCGAGCACCAGCGCGCCGCGCCTTTCCAGTGCGTGCAGCAGCGTTGTCTTGCCCGCGCCGGTGCCGCCGGTGATGCCGAGGACAAAGGCGCCGTCCGCCTCCTCCGTGTGGAAGCCGGCGGCCTTTTTCAGCCGGTTGCCGACGGCGAGGCCAAGTCCCGCGCTGTCGGGACACTGCGCCCAGATGGCGGGCACGTCCGTCGCGTCGAAGGTGCGCAGCGCATCAAAAACGTGCTGCGACTGCGCGAGCTTGTCGCCGCTCGCGCCGAGCCGGTGAACGATGTGTCCCGCGAAGAGCGGCGCGAACTCGTCGAAGCAGATCACGCCGTCCCGCGCGCCGATCTCGGCAAGCAGCCGCCGCGCGCTCGCACGGGGCGAGCCGGTGACGACCGTGACGGGCGCCTTCGGCGCATAATGGCGGTACTTCATGCCCGGTGCGCGGGGCCTCTCCCCCGCCGCCATCTGCTGCGTGACCGCCTTATCCACCGCCACCTCGCCGAGCACGGCGCGCAGCTCCTCGAGCGGCAGCCCGCCCGGGCGCAGCAGGCGCGGCGGCGTACAGGTCAGGTCGATGATGGTCGATTCCACGCCCACACGGCAGGGGCCGCCGTCCACCACGCCGTCGATCCTGCCGTCCATGTCCTCGCGGACGTGCGCGGCGGTCGTACAGCTCGGGCGGCCCGAGGTGTTGGCGCTCGGCGCGGCGACCGGAACGCCTGCGGCGGCGATGATGGCGCGCGTCACCGCGTGGTCGGGGCAGCGCATCCCGACGGTGTCCAGCCCGCCGGTGGTGACGAGCGGCACGCAGTCCGCCTTCGGCAGTATCATCGTCAGCGGCCCGGGCCAGAAGCGCCCGGCAAGGCGGTACGCCGTCTCCGGCACGTCCTTGCAGTAGCGCGCGAGCCAGCTCGCGTCTGGGATATGCAGGATGAGCGGGTTATCCTGCGGGCGGCCCTTGGCCTCAAAAATGTGCCGCACGGCGTCCGCGTTCAGTCCGTCCGCGCCGAGGCCGTAGACCGTCTCGGTCGGGATGGCGAGCAGCCCGCCGCGGCGCAGAATGTCCGCGGCCTGTTCGACCGCCGCGCTCTCCCGCGCAGGATTGGTGATGGTAAAGTATCGGGTGTTCAAAAAGGTTCCCCCTTCTGCGTGTCTGAAGCGCTCAGCTCTCCGTGCTCTCGCGCAGCTTTTCTGCCTGCGCCTGCATGGTCAGCGCGTCAATGATCGGGTCAAGGTCGCCGTTGATGACGGCGTCGATGTTGAAATTCTTGCTGTCCCCCGTCAAGCGGTGGTCGGTGACGCGGTTCTGCGGGAAGTTGTAGGTGCGGATGCGCTCGTTGCGCATCCCGGTGCCGACCTGCGCGCGGCGCTCGTTCGTCACGGCGCTCTCCACACGCTCACGCTCCATTTCATAGAGCTTGCTCGCAAGCATCTGCATACACTTCGCGCGGTTCTGCACCTGCGAACGCTCCTCCTGACACGCCACGACGATGCCCGTCGGCTTGTGGATCAGCCGCACGGCGGAGCTCGTCTTGTTGACGTGCTGTCCGCCCGCGCCCGAGGAGCGGTAGACCTGCATCTCGATGTCCTCCGGCCGGAGGTCGACGTCGACCTCCTCCAGCTCCGGCAGCACCGCGACCGTGGCGGTGGAGGTGTGGACGCGCCCGCCGCTCTCCGTCTCCGGTACGCGCTGCACACGGTGGACGCCGCTTTCAAACTTCAGTCTTGACCACGCACCCGCGCCGTTAAGGATAAAGTCAGCTTCCTTTACACCGCCCAGCTCCGTGTCGTTGTAGTTCAAAAGCTCGATCTTCCAGCCGTGCTTTTCGGCGTACATGGAGTACATACGGTAGAGGTCCGCTGCGAAGAGCGCGCTCTCCTCGCCGCCCACGCCGCCGCGCAGCTCCATGATGACGTTTTTCCCGTCGTTCGGGTCGCGCGGCAGGAGCAGCACGCGCAGCTCCTCATAAAGCCGCTCCTTGTCCGCCTTCGCCTGCCGCAGCTCCTCCTGCGCCATGTCGCGCAGCTCGGCATCGGAGAGCAGCTCCGTCGCCTCGGCGATGGTCCGCTCCGCGCGGCGATAGTCCTCGTAGCACTGCGCGACCGGCTCAAGCTCCTTCTGCTCCTGCGTGAGCCTCCGCAGCTCCTTCGCGTCGCCGTAGATCTCCGGCACGGTCAGCAGCTCTCCGATCTCCGCGCAGCGGCGCGCGATCTGTTCCAGCTTCTCCCACATTGCTTCAGTTCTCCGCCGTCATGTAGTTCGTCACATTGCGGATGAACTCGTCGCGCCAGAAGTGATAGCCCGCCGAGCCGATGCGCAGCGAGACGTCCGCCACGTGGGGGTGGTCGACGTACTGGTCCATCTGGTCGCACACATCCTTATACAGCTCCTCGCTGCCGTGGACGACGACATAGGCGATGTTCTGCACCTCCAGCCCGCGGCGCTTGAGAAAGCCGCGCGCGATGCTCGAGCAGCGTCCCGCCCAGATGGGCGTGCCGAGAATGACGAGCCGGTAGTCCTGTAAGGCGCGGCGCATCTCAAACGGCTCCATCGCGCGGGTACGGCGGCGCATGGCGTCCAGCCCGCAGCGCAGCCAGCCGATGGCGCCGTCGCGGTCCACGCGGTCGCGCATCTCCACGCACTCGCAGTCAAGCGCGGCAGCGATCTCCTCCATGGCAAATTTTGTGTGTCCCGTGCGGGAGTAATACAAGCACAGAATATCCTTGTTCATCGTTAACCTCCGTAGACAAAATAGGCGGCAAGGCCGAAGGCCTCGCGGATAAAGTAATTGACGGTCAGGCACTGAAAGTAGAGCGCGGAGGGCAGATGCGCCGGCACGGCGGCGGTATCGCCGCCCCACATCAGCCGCGCGCGGCAGAGGTGGAAGTCCGAGGTGACGATGGCGACGCGCTGTGCCGGATCAACGCCCAGCTCCTCGAGTATCGCCCGCGAGTAGCGCAGGTTCTCCTGCGTGCTGGTGGAGCGCTCCTCCGGGTACAGCCGGCTCTCGTCCACGCCGCGGCGCACCAGCGCGCGGCGCATACACTCGGCCTCGGTGATGGCCTCGCCCGGCCCCTGTCCGCCGGAGAGGACCACCGGCACGTCTGGGTGCTCCTCCAGATACGCCGCCGCGGCGTCGATGCGCGTGCGCAGTGTGAGCGACGGCGTTTCGCCGTTCACGCCCGCGCCGAGCACGATGACCGCGCTCACCGGCGCGTCGGACTCGTCTGCGAACGAACCGCGGACGACCATCGTTTCCAGCACGGTAAACAGGGAAAAGCCCAGTAAAAGCGCAGCGATCAGCGCAAGCTCGCACCACGCCGCAGCGCGGTGCCCACGCCGTGCAAAATGCTCCAGCAGATAGAAAATGAACAGCACCGCCGTGGCACACAGGCAGAGGAGGGCGGAAAAGCGCAGTCCCGGAACGAAGCGCAGCAGCACCGCCAGCGCGAGGAAAACGAGCGCCGCCGCAAACAGCAACCGCTCCCGCTTTGTGAGCGCCTTCCATTTTTCTCTCATGTCCCAACCTCCCCGCTCGCGCGTTTTCGTCCCTGCCGCTTCTCTCTTTCCTATTCGCCCGCCTCGGCGGCGAGCGCCTCCCAGCGCTCCATCAGCTCTGTGAGCTTCTGCTCCTGCGCCTCCTTTTCGGTGTAGAGCGCGCTGTATTTCTCATAGTCGGACGCGGCTTCCTCCAGCCGCGCGTCCAGCGCGGCGAGCGCCTCCTCCTGCTGCGCGATCTCGCGCTCGCAGATGGTCAGCTGGCGGCGTGCCGCCTGCTGATTTTTATTGCCGCGCTGCGGCTTTTCCGTAAGGCTCTTTTCCTTTACTGTCTTTTCTGGCTCTGCCTTTTTCGCCGGCTGCTCCGCCTTCACCTTGCGGTAGCGGGCGAAGCCCATCGGGTAGTCGGTGATCCTCTGCTCCTCCAGCTCCCAGACGCGGGTGGCGAAGCGGTTGATGAAGTAGCGGTCGTGGCTGACGAACAGCAGCGTCCCGTCGAAGGCCTCCACCGCCTCCTCGATCCACTCGCGCGAGGCGATGTCGAGGTGGTTGGTCGGCTCGTCGAGAATGAGAAAGTTCACCTCGTCGTCCATCAGCATGCAGAGCCGCAGGCGGCTCTGCTCGCCGCCGGAGAGCACGGAAACAGACTTGAACACGTCCTCTCCGCGGAAGTGGAACGCCGCCAGACGGTCGCGCGCCTTCTGCGGCGTGATGTCCCGCTTGGAATAAAGCATCGTGTCCACAAGATTGCGCTGCGGTACGTCGAAGTGAATGATCTGCGGCAGGTAGGCGATCTTCGTCGAGGGGCCGAGCTTGATGCGGCCCTCGTCGGGGTACTCCTCGCCCATGATCATCTTGATGAGCGTGGATTTTCCCGTGCCGTTCGGCCCCATGAGAACGTGCGTCTCGTCGCGCCCGACCGTGAGGTCAACGCCGTGAAGGATCTCCTTTTCCCCCGCGCTGACGTGCAGGCTGTTGACCTCTAAAAGTGCTTTGCTTTTCATGCTGCTTGCCCTCGCTTCTGCGTCTGTCCGACCGGACAGCTCTATAATCCTATCAAGTTGATAGGATTATAAGACGATAAACCTATAATGTCAATAGGGATTATGAAAATTTTCGGGCCGTCCGCACCTATTTGAACACTTGCACAGGCCGCGCCGCGCTGGTATCATAAAAGCGAGGTGAGAATATGGCGACAACAAAGGATTACATTGAATACGTCTGCGAGCGCCTGCACGGCGCGGGCGGGCTGCATTACCGCAAGATGTTCGGGGAATACATGGTCTATGTCAACGATAAGCCCGTGCTGCTCGTGTGCGACAACACGGTGTTCGTGAAGATCGTGCCGGAGCTTGCCGCGCTCATGGCGGACGCGGAGCGCGGCCTGCCCTATGAGGGCGCGAAGGAGCACTATATCCTCGATATCGACGATACCGACCTCGCACGGCAGGTCGTCGCGGTGCTGGAGACGGTCACGCCGCTGCCGAAGCCGAAAAAGAAGAAGGCCGAGTAGCTTGCCAGCGCCGCGCCGGTGTGCTACAATAGGCGGGAAAATCAGAAAAAGCGAGGAAGCGAACCATGGAATACGATCTGCCCGTCGCGCAGATGGCGCGCGGCGACGATATCGAGGGCTTTTACGTCCTCAAATCCGCCTTTTCCAAGGTGGCGAACAACGGCAAGCCCTTTTTGAACCTGACCCTTTCGGACCGGACCGGCGCGGTCGACGCGAAGGTGTGGGACTACCCCGGCCCCATCGGCGCGGCGGACGAGGGCAAGGTCGTGAAGATCCGCGGCAGCGTGTCGGAGTTCCGCGGGGCCTTACAGGTGACGGTGGAGCGCATCCGCCTCGCGGGCGAGGACGACCGTTACGACGTGACCGCGCTCGTACCCACCGCGCCCATCGACGGGGAGGCGATGTACGCCTCGGTCGAAGCGCTGCTCGACTCCATCACGGACGCCGATTATAAGGCGGTCTGCCGTGAGCTGCTGCGCCGCCACAGCGAGAGCTTCCGCACCATCCCCGCCGCCAAGAGCGTCCACCACGGCTTTCTGCATGGCCTTCTGATGCACACGGGCAATATGATGCAGCTCGCCGGCTTCCTCGCCGGGATGTATGCCGACACGGTGGACCGCAGTCTGCTGCTCGCGGGCACGTTCGCGCACGATCTGCAAAAGGAGCGCGAGTTCCGCTTCTCCGCCCTCGGCCTGGTGACGGACTATTCCGTGCCGGGCCAGCTGCTCGGCCACCTTGTCATGGGCGCACAGGAGAT
>ENA-UEQP01002857-UEQP01002857.1-human-gut-metagenome-genome-assembly--contig:-NODE-2857-length-12266-cov-3.418082_pt1 | contig 12266 bp, 14 predicted proteins | sample MGYA00242951_ERZ507951 | MGnify/ENA primary metagenome ERZ507951 (study PRJEB26167, sample SAMN06115539) | human gut metagenome | host: Homo sapiens | place: China:Shanxi | collected 2015-11-18...
ACGATCCGGATCTCCCCGATCGCCGATTCATCGATTTTTAGAAGCTTTGCCGCTTTTTTCTTTATAGCCTCTTTCCCGTGCTCCACGGGAAGTGTGAGCTGATTGATCCGGATCATATGTACGTTTTTTCCTTTCCTGTTTTCCCTGACTTCTTTTTCCCTCTGCTCCGGAAAATGTCAGGGGCTTTGCCTGTCCGCGGTCATTTTTTCTGTATCTGGGGACGATCCCTGCCGCAGCATGAGAACCGGCTGCATATCCGGAGGACCATGCCCACTGCAGATTATACCCGCCGCAGATTCCATCCACGTCCAGAAGCTCTCCGATGATATAAAGTCCGGGAACACGTTTCGACTGCATGGTTTCTCGATCGATCTCTGCTGTGTCAACACCTCCGGCACAGATCTGGGCCTGCTCGAAGGGATTTGTCTCCTTCACCGGAACCACAAATTCACGGATCGCAAGGAACAGGCGGTCCAGTTCCTCTTGTGTGAGAAGTCCCGCTGTTTTTTCCGGCCGGACATTCGCCGCCTTTAAGAGTACTGACGCTAATTTTTTATTAAAAATACCGCCCAAAAAAATCTCTGCGGTTTCTTCCGGAAGACAGGACTTCTGCTCCTTCAAAAGAGACCGGACTCCTGTTTCATCCAGATCCGGGAGAAAATCCAAGGACGCAAACGTTTTTTTCTTCCGGTCCAAAAGCTTTGCTGCATACCGGCTCACCTGAAATACCGGAATTCCGGAGATCCCATAATCTGTGATCTGGAGTTCTCCCCGGTCCTTCGCGACTGGCCTTCCGTCCTCTGTCCGGATCGTCACCAGACATTCCGTCCGGACACCCGCTGCCATCGGAAGCAGTTTTCCCTCGCATCGGAGCTGCACCAAAGCCGGAAGCGGTTTCACGATCCGGTGTCCAAACTGCTTTGCAAACTCATACCCGCTTCCATCGGAACCCGTTCCCTTCGCGGCTTTTGAACCGCAGGCCAGAATCAGGAAATCCCCGGTAAATGTCCCCTGATCCGTCACGACCGCAAATTTGTCGTTTCTTCGTTCCGCTTTTTCAATTTTGCACTCCGTGACGATACGGACACCTGACCGATCCGCCCCGCGAAGGAGCGCGTCCAGAACGGTCTGTGCCTGACCGGACATGGGGTACACATAGCCGCCCCGGTCCATTGTAAGGACTCCAAGTTCACGGAAGAATGACACCGTGGCCGATGGAGGAAATTCCTCAATCGCAGCCTCCTCAAATCCCTTCTGCTCACTCCGGTAGCAGGATGGATCCATATAGAGGTTCGTCAGGTTGCATTTCCCATTTCCCGTGGACAGGATCTTCTTTCCGGGACGTGCCGTGTGTTCTAAGACGGTCACAGACGCACCCTTTTTTGCCGCTGTGATCGCAGCCATCAGTCCTGACGCGCCTCCACCGATGATAATTCCTTTCTTTCCTCCTAAACGTTCTGCCATTCTTTTCTCCCGTTCTCAGGTTTTTCTGAAGCGGAACCGGTCTTTGGACTTTTCGTCTTCTTTCCTGGTATCACGCAATTTTATAATAGTATATCGACATGGCGCAAAAATTTCAAGTAGTAACTGTCCCGCTTCTTTTCCATTTCCATCAAAAAAGCAGCTCAAGTCGATGTTCTTAACCGGATTTTAGCTGCTATAAGACTCCAGATAACTGAAGATTTCAGCCATCGTAGGGAACCAGATCCCGGCCATCAGCCGCTCCTGTTCTTTTGCCGGGAACTCTGTCAGAGGCATATGAGTAAAAAGCTCCGTCGTCTCCTGTCCTTTGTCGTAAACGATCAGGTAACCTTCCTCTGCCACGAGAAAATATTGCTCTTCATCCTCCACCGTTTCATTTTCCACCTGTTCCATATTCAGGACCACATGGATCTCCTCTTCCGTTTCCCTTGCAAATAGCGGTTCTTCCACAGATTCCTGCATCTGTACCTCTTCCGCCCTCTGGGCTTCCTCCCCGACCGTCATGAGAAACAATGTGATCAAGCTCGCGGATGTCAGTAAGAAAAAGAAAAGAAAGCAGGATACATACTTTTTCATAGGAATCTTCCTCCTTTGAACGTAAGTATCTGCTTTCTATTTCTATTTTAAACATTTAAATCCAAAAAATTCTATTCAGGCTGCGGCAGTCCGCCGCCATGCCCGGTTCCCGCCCAGATCGCATTCTTATATTACATCAGACGCAGCTTTCTGAACACCCGGAGAAGCTTCGTTCCACCCGGCATGGTCTTGAGTTCTGATGCGTCCAGCGCTCCAAGTTTAATAAGAAGCACACCGTACACGACAACAGCGATCATCATTGCAAAGAGAGTCGATAAAGCATTGCTCTTCACCGCAAGATGGGCAAGCTGATAAGAGCCAAAAGCGAAGATTCCCATTACCGCGGAAGCGATCACCGGGATCACTACTGTCTTTTTCATCTCCTGACGATATCCCAAAAGCTTCCGGATCGATCTCGCATTCATCAGAACCATAAATACCGCGAACAGAATATTCGCGAATACCATGCTGTAAATTCCCATATGGAATCCAAGGGCCATGATCTCCAGGGCAATCAGGTGAAGCACCAGAGCGATCACCGCATGGAAGATCGGGAGACGCATCTTATCGATCCCCTGAAGGATCGCGTTCGTAACCGTGGATACGGAATAGAATACGACTGCAAGAGAACCGTAGATCGTCATACGGATCGCCAGAGTATTATCTCCTGAGAATAACAGGTCGTTGACCGGGCCTGCGAGGACCGTAAGCCCTACTGTAGACGGGATCGCCACAATGCAGGCGAAGCGGATCGCGGAGGCCACACGCGCTCTCACAAGCTTCTTATCTCCCACTGCCACCGCCCGCGAAACAGACGGGATCAGAGAGGAAGAAAGGGCATTGGAGATTGCCATCGGCACGTTGATCAGAAGGTGATACTTTCCTGTATACACGCCCCAGATGGAGGCAAACTCATCCCCCTGTCCGAGGACCTTAAAGTTGTACGCAAGGATTCCGTTATCCAGTACACTGTTCAGGTTGTAGATCGCAGAGCTTAAGATGACCGGAACGACTGTAAAGAAAAGGACTTTTGTGATATCCCCGTAGCTCTCCAAAGCCTCTGTCTGATCCCTTCTGATCTGACGCTTTCTCATCTTCGCGCAGGCCACGAATAAGAACAACAAAAAGATCAATGCTGTAAATGCGCCCGCGCCTGTACCGATCGTTCCGCCTGCTGCGCCCCAGGCGTTGGAATATCCGTCTCCTGTCTGATTTTTTAATACCTCTGTCTTTAATGCCTGATTAAAGAGGAAGCTTCCCGCTGCAACACTCACGATGGCGTTTACGATCTGTTCAAAAACCTGGGAGAATGCGGTTGGCACCATTGTGCCCTGCCCCTGAAAATATCCGCGGAACACGCCGAGATATGCCATGATCCATACCGTCGGTGCTAACGTCCTCAGTGCAAATGACGCGTAGGGCATAAAGAACACATCTTTTGCGAAGAAATCAGCACCGAACCAGATCACCGCAGCCGCAAAGGCACCCACGATGGTGGCATAACAAAGCGCCGCGCGGAGAATCCTGGCGGCATTCCGGTACTGCTTTCCCGCAAGTCTCGCTGAAACCATTTTCGACACGGCAAGCGGCAGGCTGTAGGATGAGAGGAGCAACGCAATATTGTATACATTAAACGCAGTTCCATAATACCCCATTCCCTCATCGCCGATGATGTTGATCATCGGAATACGGTAAGCGATTCCGATAATCCTCACGACGATGGATGCCACTGCAAGGATACTTCCCTGAACGACGAAATTGGATTCCTTCTTCTTTTTCTGTCTGTTACTTTCCATAAATCTCAGCTTTACTGTACCTGTCCGCTCCTACAATGCAGATCCAGGTCTTTCCTTTGTTAAGCATAACTTCCTTTCCTTCAGAGTCATAGTAGCGGGTCGGTCCGAAATCCCCGTCCTTTTTCCAGGACACAGGGACACACTTTCCGCCTGTAAACACGTAACCCGCACCGCCCTTGTGAACGTTGATATTGAGATAATCGGTGCTGGCGTAATGTCCCCACTCCACGTACTGGAAGATCACGTTCCTGACAGCGATCTGGCCGCCGTCTCCGTTGTGCTTTCCGCCGTACTGGAACCGGTAATATTTTCCGTCTCCCTCATTGTACTCAAACCACGGATTGTTCATCGCATAGGACGGATAGAACTTATACGCGTCCTTTGCGTCTGATTCTGCCGGGACATAAGCGTTTTTTGAGAACTGGAAATGTCCGCTGTAGGTATCGCTGTAGGAAGTGCGGTAGCCCAGCTGACCGATGGTCTTGTTTAATTTCGCGCCGCTTGTGTAGGCGTTATGCGGTGCCTTCTTGTCCTTTGTGCGGTAGAACGCATTTCCGCCTGTGCCATCGACACCGTTGATGTTGTCCACATTTTTCAGATACGGAACTGCGAAGGTGCTCTGTCCGTAGTGGGCATAGATCGCATCGTACTCTCTCGCGAAATATGTATAGTAGGTACGGCAGCTTCTGACGGAACCGATCCGCTCGATATCATCATAGTCCTCGAAGATCGCCATGTAGCGGTTCATATCGCCCTCCACCGGCGCCTCGTAGACAACATCCGCCCGGTTGATGCCGTACTGGGGCAGAGATGCTTTATCATTGCTCATCATGACCGCAACAGGGCGTCTGTTAGCTTTCGCCACATCCACCATCTCACCGGTCAGGTAACTCTGGATCTTTCCGTCGACTTCTTTGCGTTCCTCCGGACCTTCCGGTTCCGTCTCCGCCTCCGTCGTCGGCTCTGTCTCGAGGACGATCGTTTTTGTCTCCTCTGGCGTCTCTGTCTCCGCCTCCGTCGTCACAGCTGTTTCCTCCGCTTTCTTCCCGCATCCGGAGAGCGCTGCCGCTGCCATCATGATTCCAATACCAATAATAAATGCTCTGCCCCGTTTTCTCATCTCCTGTAACCCCTCCGTTCCAGAATTTCTCTCTGCATGTCCTCCATCTGGATCCGCTCCTCATCCTCCATATGGTCGTAGCCGGATAAATGAAGCATGCTGTGCGCTACTAAGAATGCCAGTTCTCTCGTCTGAGAGTGGCCATACTTCTCAGCCTGCTCTTTCACCTTATCCACGGAAATTACAATATCCCCCATAAGTAATTCCCCTGTATCCGGGTCGAAGTATTCCTCCGGCGTCTCTTCCAGATGGGAAAAGTCGCCCGGTGTCTCAAAATCACACATCGGGAACGACAAAACGTCTGTCGGGTTGTCGATCCCGCGCATATCAAGGTTGATCTGGTGGATCCCGGCATTATCCGTCAGGAGAACATTTACCTCCGCGTCATACGGGCACTCCACATAATCCAGGGACTCCTCGATCACATTTTTGATGATCTCCTCATAGGGAAGATCCAGCTTTTCTTCTGCTTCGTACTCCACTGTCACTGTCATCTCTGTTCCCGTCCTTCCCGGCCGCTCTTCCCATGTTCCGCGCGGGATATTCTATCCGGCTTCTCGCGGCCTTCATATTCATCATATGCTTTCACGATCTTCTGAACAAGCGGATGTCTCACCACATCCTCATTGGAGAACCTGCAGATCCCGATATCGTCAATATTCTTTAACACCTTGAGTGCCACGTCGAGACCAGATACCTGACCCGCAGGCAGGTCTTTCTGGGACTGGTCGCCGGTGATAATAACCTTAGAACCGAAACCGATCCTTGTAAGGAACATCTTCATCTGGGCCTGGGTCGTATTCTGAGCCTCATCAAGGATAATAAAGGCGTTGTCCAGGGTACGCCCACGCATGTAGGCGAGCGGTGCCACCTCGATCAGGCCTTTCTCCGAGTTGTGAAGATAGCTGTCCGCGCCCATGATCTGGTACAGGGCATCGTAAAGCGGACGCAGGTACGGATCGATCTTGCTCTGAAGATCTCCCGGAAGGAAGCCAAGCTTCTCTCCCGCCTCGATGGCCGGACGCGTCAGAATGATCCTGCCCACTTCCCCATTTTTAAATGCCTGAATCGCCATGGACATGCCAAGATACGTTTTTCCGGTTCCCGCAGGCCCCACGCCGAACACGATCATTTTTTTCCGGATCAGATCGATATACTGCTTCTGTCCCAGTGTCTTCGGTTTTACCGGTTTTCCATTTATGGTGTGACAGATGATATCGCGGTCCAGGGAAAGCATTTCCGTGTCCTTATCTTCAAAGGAAAGAGCCAGAGCGTAATCCACGTTCTGTTCCCCGATCTCTTCGCCCCGCTTCGAAAGCTCCAGAAGCGTCGAAAACACGCTCTTGGCACGTTTTACGGCATGATCCGGTCCAATGACCTTGATCTCCCCATCCCGCGCCACCATGGATACGTGAAGCGTCCGCTCGATTTTCTTCAGATAACTGTCAAACTGTCCGCAGACCTTCCGTTCATGCTCTGCAGGAATGTCTATGATTGTCTCAATGATGCTCATCTACTGTCTGAATCTCCTCCTGATCTTCCGGGATGGGGGAGCTTTTCGTGATGTCCTCCACCACCGTCAGTGTTCCATGGATCTTCCAGTGGGATCCACTTCTCTCTATTTTAACATCACTACCAAGGATTTGTATACCTTTTTCGGTAAAATTTTGTAAATATTCGTTCAAATATCGGTCCGCAGACTCCGAGATCTCTGCTTCCGTGAGGACTTTTTCGTAGGGAACATATTCCTCTGCGGTGAGGATCCCGCCGTAGACCGGGAGATAAAAATTTTTCGAAAGCTTCAGCTGGAATTCTTCCATAAAAAGTTCCCATGTGTTTTCTTTTTTGAGACCTGGCGTCAGAAAACAGAATTCCAGATCCAGAAATTTAAAAAAGATACCTCTGCGTCTCTTTCCTGTCCTTGCGCGGATCTCCTTTGTTTCCGGGCACTTCCATTCGACTGTCCTTGTGGTTTTCGCGTATACTTCGGCATCTGCATGGACTTTATTGATCTTCACAAGGGCCTCGAAATCATCATAGAGCGGGAGTTCCCCCGATACCAGAACATCCCCGGCTTTCACCGTGTCTCCGACCTTCACTCTGGCTTTTCCGTTCCGGACGATGATCCTTGTCACGGTGCCGTCTGTCCCGGCTGTGAGCTCACATGGACTTTCCGGTTCAAGCCTTGCCTGTAGGATCCTGTTATTCTCCCGCAAATGGATCGTGAGTCTCGTGCCGGTCAGTTCCGCTGACACCCAGCTGATCTCAGGGAACGCGTTCCGGATTCTTTTTTCCAGTTCTGTGCAGGAGATCCGGCTCTTTCTCATCCCGCACTGCACCGGGACTGTGGCCATAAAGGGCAGCAAGGTCTCATCTGTAAAGCGGTGATTTCCTTCAAAGGAGATGTCCCACACGTAGAAGGATGAGAGGCAGATCAACAGAAAAAATACCGCCAGACCGCCGACCCAGAGACTCCTGCGGCGTCCAAGAATCAGCAGAAATGGAAAACCGTGCTTCTCTGTGATTCGCAGGAGAACATCCGTTTTTCGGGCGATGGATTTCAGGCGCTTGAAATCTTTCGGCGAGGTCTGAAAGCAGACTGTTTTCCCCTGCTTTCTTTCCTCCTTTTCCAATTCATTCTTTTCAACGCGGTTATCATGTCGGTCATGCTCCGCAGCAGGAATCTCTTTTGTCTCTATTTTCTCGATCATGATCCCTCTCTGAGCTGCGATATTAAAAAAGCGCTCTATCCCTCTCCCCTCGATCCGGACTTTCACGCTTCCCTCACGGAATTTTTTAAATCTATTCAAACCGGATCACCTCCAGGCGGCCGGATATCTTCATCTCATCCTTATCATAATAACATATCTTTAATTTTTTCCCTGAGACAGAAAGAATATAATGCCTGCACTGGATCCGGATCTCCGAATCCGTGTATACAAGAATACTCCTGTAATTTTCAATATGTACCGCTCTCATCCCGATGAGCGTCAAAATTGTCTCCCCCTTCATCGCACCCGCAAACATCCCGGCAGAGTCCGTCCGGGTAACATCATCGTTTTTCTGCCCTCTCATATCTTGCTCCGCCGAATTATGCCTTGCAAAATCTTATGCGCCATGCCTTACCATTATTCAATTCTGTCTTTTGTAACCGGAATCCTTCCGCCAAATGCAAGGAATTCCTCGGAATTTCCTGTTACATAAAAAAGCCGCCTCTCTCCCCGGCACAAAACCGGAAAGCAGATGCGGCTTAAAAATCCACAGTTTTTAATTTGTTTTCTTCTTTAACTGTCCGCGGATCGCGCCAAACAGTGTGAACGCGATCAGGGCCAGGAAGAACCAACAAATCGGGGTGTTGAAGAATACGACCGGGTTACCACTGGACTTTAACAGTGCGGTACGGAAGTTCTTCTCAGCCATCGGCCCTAAGATCAGGCCAAGGATCGCCGGGCTTGTCGGGATCTTTACTTTACCCATGAGCCAGCCGATCACGCCTGCAATTAACATCGTTCCCACATCGTAGAAGTTGCTTCTCATCGCATAGCTTCCTACGACGCAGAGGATGAAGATGACCGGTGTAAGGATCGTCTTCGGAACGCTAAGTACCTTTGTGAAAAGGCGGATGCAGGAGAATCCGAGAAGTACCATGATGGTGTTTGCCACAAACATTCCAAGGAAGATCGTGTAAACGAGGACCTTGTTTGTCTTAAAGAGCATCGGTCCCGGAGTAAGACCCTGAATCGTCAACGCACCGATCATGATGGCTGCTACGGCATCACCCGGAACACCGAGTGTCAGCATCGGGATCATGGCACCACCGGTTACACCGTTGTTACCACCCTCAGAAGCAGCTACTGCCTCCGGGCTTCCTTTACCGAACTGTTCCGGATGTTTGGACATGCCGCGGGCAGTGTTGTATCCAACAAAGGATCCGATATCGGCACCGGCACCAGGGATGATACCGATCATGGTTCCGATGAGGCCCGTAACCGGAGCAACGCGAAGGATCGTCTTCACATCCTCCTTTGTCGGAAGAAGTCTTGTTACGCTCGCATCGATCTCATCGGTGCTGTAGATATCCTCGATGGTCTCGAAAGCCTGGCTCATCGCGAAGAGACCGATCATAACCGGAATGTACTGAATACCGGAGAGAAGGTTTGCGTTGTCTGTGAAACGAATATAGCTTGTTACGCTGTCGATACCGACAGTAGCTGTTAAGATTCCTAAGAATCCGCAGATCAAGCCCTTTGCCATATTCTCGCCGGAGATGTTGGCAATGATACAGAGTCCGAATACCGCGAGTAAGAAGAACTCAGCAGAGCTGAACTTTAATGCAAGCTTCGCAAGCTGCGGGCTGATGAGCCATAAGCAGAGAACGCTGACAACACCGCCCACATAACTGGAAAGTGTTGCGATACCGAGTGCACGTCCTGCCTCACCGCGCTTGGAGAACTGATATCCATCAATAGCGGTTGCAGCAGAGGCCGGTGTACCCGGTGTATGTAAAAGGATCGCGGAAATAGATCCGCCATAGATTGCTCCCACGTAAATTCCAAGTAACATGAGGATACCTGCTGTGGCATCCATACCGAATGTAAGCGGCAGAAGAAGGGCTACACCCATAGTTGCGGTAAGTCCCGGCAGTGCTCCGATACAGATTCCGGCTGCTACACCTGCGATCATGTAGAACAGTACCATGGGGCTGAACGCGCTCTGAAATACTTCTAAAAAGAAACTCATTCTGCTACCCCTTTCTTTAAATGCTGAACATACCGAAGTCGATCGGCACATTCAGGAAGTTCTTGAAAATAAAGTAAATTGCCAGGACCACGATCACGGAGATCAGTGCGTTTTTCCAGAAAGCGCCTTTATGAAACCACTGGCAGAACGCGAACAGCATGATCACTGACGGAATGATAAATCCAAGTGTAGATAATACCAGCATGTATACAAGCAGGATCGCCATGGAAATGTATACACGTTTTGTACCCGGTGTCCACATCGGAAGCTCCGGGAACTGGTCTTTCTTCATAAATTATTCTGCCAAATCCGCAATATGCAGGGCTCCCTTCGCGGATGTCGGAACAGAGTCCTTCGGGACAAATTCTGTCACATGTCTGAAGAAATTCTCGTGCGCAAAGAGATCCATGAGGGCTTCTCTGAGCGGATTTTTTCCGTAGATCACAACCGTCGTGTCCGCATCGCATGTCAGCGCGCTGCTGTTCTTTACAGCCTCCATATCATTCTGCAAAACAGCTCCGAGTACATAGCTTGCGATCTTCGTCTTATCCGGCTCCGCAAAGGTATTTAATATTCTTGCCGAAAAGCACGCGCGGCCGATTCCTGTCTTTTTTGCTGTCTCATAGCCGGCGAGGACATACTCTTTCGCGTAAGTCTCCTCGGAGGTAAAGGAATGTCCGACCGCATCCGCGATCAGCGTGTTCTTTGTGATAACGGAAAGCAATTCTCCGGTGATCGGTGCAGGTACGGTGATTTTTCCACTGCGGTCCACAGAAACAAACTTCGTGTGGGATCCCGGAAGGACGATAAGATACGGTTCTCCCTTTGGAAGGCTCTTAATCACAGCGACGGTCTCAACCTCCTCGCCGCGCATCATATCCATCGACTCAAAGGTCGTAAAATCCAGCTTTCCGTCGCGGTTTTTCACACCCGGAATAAAGAGGATCGGGAGCGGGCATACGTCCTCGATGAGGACACTTCTCGCCGCTTTCGCGAGATCCTCTGCGGATGCAGGAGCAACCACGTGGGGGATCTCCGTGAGCCCTACGTTGGATGTGATCATACCGGAGGCTACAACTCTCTTTACATTCTCATATGTGACACCGGCCTGTTTTAATACGTCCTCAAGGCAGCCCTTAATCGCCGCCTTTAAGCGATCATTATTTCCGTCGATGGCCGTGATCCGGACACCGATCTCGGATTTTGCGGATGATACCGGCTCATTATTTTCGTTAAATAAGAATACACGGGTGTTTGTAGTACCTGTGTCGATCGTGATGGTATAGTTTTTCATAGTAACGATCCTCTTCTTTTCTATAATTGTCGTTCTCTGCCACTCTCCTGTGGCTGCTGTCGGTAAATGCACGGGACTGCTGTTATTCTTCTTCTGCCGCCTTCACATAGACCTCAGCCAACGCTTTTATTTCATCGTATCTGCCTTCTTCGATCATTTTCTTATTTGTCAGGCTGGAGCCGATTCCAAGTCCGATAAAGCCTGCCTTTAAGAAATCCGAAAGATTCTTGTCATCCACACCGCCGACTGCGATCATCGGAATGTGGTTGATCGGTGCCATGACAGCTTTACAGTAAGAAAGTCCGAGGTTTCCTGCCGGGAACAACTTTACAACAGACGCGCCGTAACGGTAGGAATCAGCGATCTCAGACGGAGTCATCGCCCCGGGAATCGCTTCCATGCCACAGTCTACAATCTCTTTGATGACAGACTCATCCACGTTTGGTGCAAGGGCAAATGCCGCGCCTGCTTCTTTTGCGGCATGAACTTCCTCTACAGACATCACCGTACCTGCACCGATCACCATCTTATCACCGAGGGCCTCGCGGACCGCGCGGATAGCGTTCGGAGTATCAATGAGCTTTGTCTCGGATTTCTGGTTAAAAGTGATCTCTAAAAGGCGGATCCCACCATCATATAATGCCTTTGCAACATCAACGATCTTTTCGGACGGTACACCTCTTAAGATCGCAATAATTTTATGTTCCCTGATCAGACTTTCAATTTTCTTTTCCATATTTGTTTGTCTCCTTCCTCTGATGCACTTGATGCTTGTCCGCACGCATATCCATTTTCATATACTGCTGACAATGCTTCCCGCAGACTGCCGCCTTTTTTGCAGCTATATCCGCCTCTCTTTCCATAGTATAGTACGTCTCTTTTTATCCCGCAACCGTATTTTGTCCCCTGCTCCGTATCGGTTTTATCACCACAACCCTTACTTTGGGAACTTCGGTGAGATCTCTCGTATAAAAAAGAAAAAGGAGCCGTCCCTAAAGGAACAGCCCCTGTACGCTTATTAGTTGTACTTGCGCTTTCTTGCCGCTTCAGACTTCTTTTTACGTCTTACGCTCGGCTTCTCATAATGCTCTCTTTTACGAATTTCCTGCTGAATGCCTGCCTTTGCGCAGTTTCTTTTGAATCTGCGTAAAGCGCTGTCCAGGCTTTCGTTATCTTTAACGATTACGTTTGACATAGCTCACACCTAACCTCCCTCCAGTTGTGTAATTGTGCATAATACAACTGTTTGGGTATTTTT
>ENA-UEQP01002863-UEQP01002863.1-human-gut-metagenome-genome-assembly--contig:-NODE-2863-length-12250-cov-3.492648_pt1 | contig 12250 bp, 9 predicted proteins | sample MGYA00242951_ERZ507951 | MGnify/ENA primary metagenome ERZ507951 (study PRJEB26167, sample SAMN06115539) | human gut metagenome | host: Homo sapiens | place: China:Shanxi | collected 2015-11-18...
GTTTCACGATTTAGAGCAGGAGATCAAATGACTTTCCGTAACCCCGCCGCAGAGCGGCAGCGGCCGCAAGGAGCAGACCAAATTAAAAGCCGATAAAGAAGCCGCACGCACTCCTTTGCGCAGCGCGTGCAGTTGTTCTATAGAAAAACCTCCAATGGCAGGTCAAGGACGCAGTCCTTGCGCTCTCTGGGGGTTCCAAAGGGGGTATTCTCTACGGTAGAGAATACCCCCTTTGATATGCGCGTCGTGTGAAGCACGGCAGTTTTTTGATGCAAGCGCTATGAATACGCCGCGACGTGCTCGCGGTAATACTGCACAGCGAGCCAGCTGCGGTAGAAGCTGCGGTCGGTGTCGCTGAGGACGGAGGTCAGGACGCCGTCGTGCAGGAAGAGCCCGTTCGTGTGCAGCAGCGGCGAGATGTCCCGCATGGCGCGGGAGAGCTGCATATAGCCGGGGCCGACCCAACCGCACGCGTCGAACAGCCGCGTCATCAGGAAGCAGGGCGAAAAGTCGCCGCCGTCGCCGGTGAAGTCCGCGCCGAGGACCTCCTTCGCCGCGCGGTTCGCCCAGATGAGATAGGGCGTGGCGTAATAGTTCCGGAAGCCGGCAAGCGTGGACGTGTCAAAATCAATGCCCATCTCCTCATAGACCGAGCCGCCGTTGCCCATCCACGGCTTGTGGTCGCCGAAGAGCACGAGCACCACAGGGGTATCGCGCGCGTCCAGCTCCTGCGTCAGACGGACATATTCGCGGACCGTTTCATTCACGCCGAAGAGGTAGTTGTTGAGAATATTACAGCTCTCCTGCGACCAGCCGCTTGCTTCGGGCGAAACATAGGGAACGGTGCTCTCCGTTTCGGCGTAGGGGCCGTGATTCTGATAGCTCACCGCGAAGGAGAACAGGGGCGAGCCGTCCGCCGCGTCGAGGTCGGCGAGCAGGTAGTCCGCGAGCTGTTGGTCGGAATGCCACATGGCGACGTAGGGGTCGACCAGCTCGCCGAAGCCGTTTTCCGTGAAAACGCTCCGTTCAAAGCCGAGGTAGTCGTTCACGCGCTCGCGGTCATAGAACCAGCTGTAGCCGGGGTGCGCGTAGTGCGCCGCATAGCCCTGCGCCGTGAAGTAGCGGACGTAGGAGCCGGTCGCGCCGCGGTATTCGTCGTGCTCGCTCGCGCCGGTGAGGAAGCCCCACTCGGTATCCACGGTGCCGCCCGCGAAGATGTTCGTGAGCAGGCGGCCGGAGAGGCTCTGCTCCTCGAGCTCGTGCCAGGGGGCATAGACCTCCTGCACCGTGTCGAAGCCCGCGAGGGCGTCGAAGTCGGTCAGGTCGCAGAACGCCTCAAGCATCACACCCATGACGGCGACCTTCTCCCCCTCCGGAATGTCTTCATCGGGGAAGGACTCAAGCAGCGTCTGCGCCGCGCGGGCATCGTAGCCCTCCGGCTTTTCGGGGAACAGCTCCGGCACCGAGTGCAGGAAGGAAAGCGCAAAGCCGCGGGAAAGATAGACCTCGTTGTCCGACCAGATATTGATGAGCGCGTCGTTCGCCGTCCTTTCGTAGACGGCTTCGTCGGCGTAGGCGCCGAGGTACGCGCCGACGCCCAGCAGCACGCAGGCCGCCGCGCCCAGCGCGCGGGCGCGCCGGCGCTTATCGCCGCGCGGCATGAGGAGCACGGCAAAGGCCAGCATCGCGCCGAGGAGCGCGACCGCCGTGTTGACCTCGGCGGTCCGTTCAAATTCGTATTGACTCATGATGCCGCCCGCCGTGCGCAGGAGCAGGATATCGCTCGCGCACATCGGATCGCCGCGCAGCATGACCTTATAATAGTTGATGAGCGGGAGGCCCACACCGAAAAGGCCGCTGAGCAGCACGCCGCACCAGCAGCGTCCGGACAGAAAATAGCCCAGCCATGCGAGCAGCAGCGGCGGGAAAAGGTTCAGCGCCAGCAGCAGCGGATGATCGAGATAGGACCGGTACAGCTCTGCCTGCGGGAGGGCGGCATCCGCGCAGGCCGTGAGCCACAGGCCGAGAAAGCCGATGCCGACGCCGAGGAGCGTGAGCAGCACGGCGAGGTAGGCGCGGTGGGCGCGGAGCGTCCCGCGGCTCGCGCCGTCTGGCGGAAAAATAAGGCGAGAAAGCTTCAAATCGGGTTCCCCTTCAAAAAGAATAACAGGATTATAACAGATTTTTCGGCAAAAACAACCGCCATTTCCCACCATTCCGCCAAATCCCGCTCAATGTGAGAAAAAAGACGGTGAAACGGGGGTGAGGGTATTGCATTTTCTTGGCAAAACCTTTATAATTATACTAAATCTTCGTCATGCGGCCTGAAAATATTTTAGGTGTTATGACGAAACAAAAGAAAGGGAGAATATCATGGAAAAGCTCTTTAAGCTCCAGGAGAACGGCACCACGGTAAAAACCGAGCTGCTTGCCGGTCTCACGACGTTCATGACGATGGCTTACATCATCGCCCTGAACCCCAACCTGCTGACCAACTTCGCGGTCGGCACCCCGCTGTGGAACGGTGTGTTCCTGGCGACCTGCATCGCCTCCGCCATCGGCACCATCTGCATGGCCTTCATGGCCAACAAGCCCTTCGTTATGGCTCCCGGCATGGGTCTGAACAGCTTCTTTGCCGTGGTCGTGGCCAACATCGCCGTCATCAACAACTGCGAGTATGAGTCCGCGTTCCAGGCCGGTCTGGTCATCATCCTCGTCGAGGGCATCGTGTTCCTCGTCCTCACCCTCCTGAAGGTCCGTGAGAAGATCGTCGAGGCCATTCCTCTCGGCGTCCGCTACGGCATCGCCCCCGCCATCGGCCTGATGCTGATGAACATCGGTCTCGGCTCCAACGTCGGCATCTATGCCGAGGGCAACGGCTTCACCAGCCCCTTCTACATCATGCGCGACTTCTTCGGCGCCCTGACCCCCAGCATCATCAAGGGCAGCATGGGCGACATCGGCTATCACACCATGGTCCTCACCGCCATCACCGCCTTCCTCGGCGTGTTCATGATGGTCGTTCTGGCCAAGAAGGGCATCAAGGCCGCCGTTCTGCTCGGTATGCTCTTCTCTTCCGTGCTCTACTGGGCCGGCAGCTTCCTGTTCCTCGGCGTGAATCCGTTCGCCAGCCTTGAGACCGCGAGCTTCGTGCCCCCCTTCGCCGACATGGTCTCCACCACCCTCTTCAAGTTTGACTTCGCCGGCTTTGTGAACATCGGCTGGTTCACCGCCATCACGCTGATCATCACCTTCTGCATGATCGATATGTTCGACACCATCGGCACCCTCGTCGGCACGGCCTCCCGCGCCGGCATGGTCGACAAGGACGGCAATATGCCCAAGATGAAGGAAGCCCTGCTCTCCGATGCCATCGGCACCATCGCGGGCGCTGCCACCGGTACCTCCACCGTTACCACCTTCATCGAGTCCGCTTCCGGCGTGGAGGCCGGCGGCCGCACCGGTCTGACCGCGCTGACCACCGCCGTTCTCTTCCTCGCCTGTATGTTCCTCGCCCCCATCGCCGCCATCATCCCCGGCGCTGCGACCTCCGCCGCGCTCATCTACGTCGGCGTGCTGATGCTCCAGGGCCTCAAGAACGTCAACTTCGACGATATGGATCAGATGCTGCCGGTGTCCATCATGCTCATCGGTATGCCCGTGTCCGGCTCCATCGGCCACGCCATCGGTCTGGGCCTGATCTCCTACACCGTGGTCAAGGTCTTCTCCGGCAAGGCCAAGGACGTCAGCGTTCTGACCTATGTCATCTCCATCCTCTTCCTCATCAAGTTCTTCGCGGTGGTGTAAGACCCATACAGCGGCATAAGAAAGAGCGCCCGTTCGGGCGCTCTTTCCTTTTGGCTTTTTACTTGTAGAAATCCGTGCCGTCCTCAATGACGATGGGCAGGCCGTTGTGGTAGACGGGGATGGTCTCGAACTTGAAGCGGCTGACGCGGTGCTTATGGTCGATCTGCTCTTTAATGGCGGGATCGGCGACGCCCTTGCGGACGTATTCGTTCACCGCGTGGTAGGAAAAGCCGAGGTTGTCCTCGTCGGTCTTGCCGGTCAGGCCGTCGGACGGGGGCTTGATGAGGAAGCGCTCGGGCAGGCCCAGCGCGCGGCCGATGGCGATGACCTCCTCGGTGGTGTACATCCCGATGGGCGAGAACGCGCCCGCGCTGTCGCCGTAGATGGTGCAGTAGCCGACCCAGTCCTCGGAGAGGTTGGAGGTGTTGACCACGATGCCCGCGTCCACGCTCTGGGCGATGGCGTACAGCGTCGCCATGCGGATGCGGGAGGGGAGGTTGACGGTGGTCTGGCGGCTGGCCTCGATGCCGAGGCGGGCCATCTCGCCCAGAATGCCGCTCGTGCCGCCGTGGATGTTGAAGGTGTAGTGCTTGATGCCGAGGAAGTCCACGATGCCGTTGGAGTAGTCGATGTCGGGCTGGACGCCGTCGGGCATGAGGACGCCGACCACGTTCTCGCGGCCATAGGCCTCGACGCACAGCGCGGCGATCACCGAGCTGTCCTTGCCGCCGGAGATACCGACGACGGCGGTTTTGCCGCCGCAGCTTTTCATCTGCGCGCGCATCCAGTCGAGCAGGGCGGGAATGTGGTCCGCGGCCTTGAAATCCTTGAGATCGTACATAGCTTGCGCTCCTTTTTTGAAACTTGCTGTCATTGTAGCGCAAAAAAGCGCGGATTGCAATGGAAGGAGCGCAGAAATTCTCATTTCATCGGTCTTTTCCGCGCACGGATGTGACAAAATCAGTCGATCAGGGCGCGCAGCTCGTCGAGCGAGAGCGAAGGCTGGAGGGCAAGGCCGACGCCAAAGCCGACGACGCGGGCAAGCTGCTCGGCGCGCGCGTCGATGTCGCGCGGCGTGACCATGACGCTCCCCTGTCCGCGCAGGGCGGCGGGATCGGGGAGGTCCGCCCCGGCCTCGTCTAAAAGGTCGAGCGCGAGCGTGGCGGCGTCCACCACGGTGGGGACGCCGACGGCGAGAACGGGAACGCCGAGCGTCTCGCGCGTGAGGGCGCGGCGGTGGTTGCCGACGCCCGAGCCGGGGACGATGCCGGCATCCGTAAGCTGGACGGTGGTGCAGACGCGCCCGAGGCTCTGCGACGCCAGCGCGTCAACGGCAACGACAAGGGCGGGGCGCACGGTCTCCACCGCGCCGCGCACGAGCTCGGCGGCCTCCAATCCCGTTGTGCCGAGGACGCCGGGCGTCAGCACGCTGACATCCGCGAGCGCACCGAAGGCGGCGCAGCCCTTCAGGTGGCGCGTGGCGGGCACATGATCGGCGGCGCGGGGACCGATGACGTCAGGCGTCATGGCGCGGTTGCCGAGTCCGACCACGAGGGCGGTATCGACCGTTCCTTCGAGGAGAGCGCGCAGCTCGTCGCGGAGCGCAAGCGCCGCGCGCTCCGTGTACGCGGGGTCCTCGGGAGAAAGCGTGCGCAGGTCGAGCGTGACGTAGGTCCCGCGCGGCTTGCCGAGGGCGCGCGAGGCCGCCTTGCTCTCCACCGTCACCGTGGTCACGGCGCAGCCGCGGCGCGTCCGCTCGGTGAGCGTGAGGCCGTCGATGGCGTCGTCCTTTTGCGCCGCGCGGAACAGCGCATGCGCCTCCAGCGCCAGGTCCGTCCGCCGTGCGTTCATAAAACCGCCTGCCTTCCACTAAATCTTGTATATTGCTCTCATTATGTCCCCTAAATTTTGAAGCATACAAAAAAGTGGAGAAAATCTGAAAAAAGTGCTTGCAATTCCTCGAAAACTTTGTTAAAATACCATTCTGCACGGTGGATTTTTTATGTTCGCCGTCAAATCCCAACCGGAGGAGGTGTTTGGTTTGCCGAATATTAAGTCTGCCAAGAAGCGCGTCCAGCTCGCTGAGGTGCGTAACGCCCGCAACAAGGCTGACAAGTCCGCACTGAAGACCGCACTCAAGAAGTTCGAGGCGGCTGCCGCTGAAGGCAATCGCACCGAGGCCGAGGGTGCTTACAAGGTCGCAGTGAAGATCGTGGACAAGTCTGCCGCGAAGGGTCTGCTGCACAAGAACAACGCTGCTCACAAGAAGAGCGCTCTGACCACCAAGCTCAACAGCATTGGCTGATCGAACCAAACAGCGAGAGACGTCCGCGAGGACGTCTCTTTTTTGTCTGCCGATCAAAAGACTGCTTTTGGGCCGCTTATTTACAATTTGTTCACACGGTTTTCAAGTTTTAGCCATAAATCGCTGGTATCTTAATACTTGCAAAGGGGTTACGTGATCCCCGATGTGATTTTCTCCCTCCTAAAAATACACACAACACACAGCCAAAAGCCCCCGTCGAAGGACGGGGGCTTTTGGTGTCTTATCGGGGGAAGGAGCTCCGACGCGCGGCAGAGCGGGAACGCGGGTTGCGTTTGCGCGCGCGGCATGGTAAAATCAGGGAAAGAGCCGCGAAACGCGGCAAAGAGACGCACACAACACGCGAATAAATGAGGGAAATACACGATGAAACGAAGAATTTTTGCGCTGCTTGCGGCGCTGTGCCTGCTCGCGGGCTGCGCGGGCAAAACGGAGCCGGACGCGCCGGTCATTGACCCCGCGCCGCCGACGGTCGACCCGACGCCGGTCACGCCGACGGAGCCGAGCGAGGCCGAGCAGGCTGAGGCGCGGCTGCGCGAGCGCATCGCGGGGATGTCGATCGAGGAAAAGGTCGGGCAGATGTTCTTTGTCCGCTGTCCCGAAATGGGCGCGGCGGAGGATGTAGCTGCCTACCACCTCGGGGGGCTGCTGCTCTTCGGGCGGGACTACAAGGACCCAGACGGAGGCTGGCTGAGCGCGGAGGAGCTGACGGCGAAGCTCGAGAGCTATCAGGCCGCGGCGGAGCTTCCGCTCTTCATCGGCAGCGACGAGGAGGGCGGCACGGTGACGCGAGCGAGCCGCGACCCGAAGCTCTTCGCGCAGCCGCTGCCTTCGCCGCAGGAGCTGTATGCCGCGCGCGGCATGGACGGTCTTGCCGCGAAGACGCTGGACTATAACAAGCAGCTTCTGGCGCTCGGCATCAACGTGAACCTTGCGCCGGTGTGCGATGTATCCACCGACGCGGGTGACTTCATCTACGCGCGCTCGTTCGGCGGAGATGCCGCGGCGACGAGCGAATTTGTGACGGCGGCGGTCGGCGCGATCCGGGACGCGGGGGTGGCGGCGGTCCTCAAGCACTTCCCCGGCTACGGGAACAACGCCGACACGCACACGGGCGTCGCCATCGACAAGCGGCCGTATGAGACGTTTGAGCAGAGCGACTTCCTGCCGTTCCAGGCGGGCATCGCGGCGGGCGCGCCCTTCGTGCTCGTGAGCCACAACGTGGCGGAGTGCATGGACGCTGCGCTGCCGGCGTCCCTCTCCCCCGCCGTACATGAGGTGCTGCGGGAGACGTTGGGCTTCGACGGCATCGTGATCACGGACGACCTCGCGATGGACGCGGTGAAGCAGTACGCGAACGGTGAGGCCGCGGTGCTGGCGGTGCTCGCGGGGAACGATATGCTCATCACGAGCGACTATCAAAGCGACATTCCCGCCGTCCTCGCGGCGGTGGCGGACGGGCGCATCGCGGAGCGTGAGATCGACGCGCACGTGCTGCGTATTCTGCGCTATAAGCAGGCACAGGGGTGGATCGAATAGGATTTTTTGGAATTTCGGAACAAAACGGCGCAGTTTCGCGTCAAAAGATGCAAAGGTCCTGCTTTTGGAAGAGGCGGGACGGAAACAGAAAGGAGCGAAAGAAATGAAAATGTCTCTGCGAAACAGTATTCTCTTGCTGCTGACGGCGATGCTGCTGACAGTATCGGCCCTTGCCGACTCGGGGCCGAAGGCCCAGCTGACGGTGAAGGTCGAAAACGCGCCGAGCGAGCCGTACTACCTCGATCTTTTGGAAAAGGGGGATTATCAGGGGCACACCTATGGCTCCGGAGACGGGGATGACACATACAGCGGGCTGGATTGGAGCTACTCCGAGGAGGAAATCGCCGCGCTGGATGACGAGCTGCTGGACGCGCTGCGGGCAGCGGTGCCGGAGGGCTGGCACGCCTGCACCGCGCAGGGGACAAACGGCGCGCCCATGTGGGGCGACCTGATCGGCAGCGACGCAGGCGGGGTGCGGCTCCACTCCTTCCGCTACCATGGCGTACCGGATACGTATCGGATCATTCTCGTGACAAAAAGCGGCGAAAGCTGGGTATCCGATACGCTGCACCGCGCGGCGCTGCAATCGAGCGCGACGGTGGATTGGGCGAAAAGGACCGCGAGCGCGCCGAGCGCGGCGGTTGCCTATCTCCTGCAATTTTTCTGTATGCTGCTGCCGACGCTGCTCATCGAGGGCGTGCTGCTGCTCGCCTTCGGCTATCGGAGCCGTCGGAGTTTGCTGGTGTTTCTGCTCGTGAACCTTGTGACGCAAGGCGGCTTCGCGCTCTACCTTGCCGCGACGGTGCTCAACCACGGCGTGAGCGGCTGGTCGCTGCTGTTCTACATTCCCATCGAAATCATCATTACCGCAGTCGAGCTGCTGTGCTACCGCCGGCTGCTGACGGAGAAGGGCAAGGGACGGGCGACGGGCTATGCCATCGTCGCAAATGTGTGCTCCGCGACGGTGGGGCTGCTGCTCATCGACCCGCTGTGGCGGTTCATCGTGAGCATCTCTTAAAAGCGATTATGCGCGCCGAACGCAGGCGCGGAAACGAAAGGAATTTTTTTCATGGAGACCGAAAAGCTATACTATGCCGACCCCTTTCTGACGGAGTTTGACGCGAGGGTGCTCGCGTGCGAGGCGGTCAAGGACGGCTTCGCCGTCGTGCTCGACCGCACGGCGTTCTATCCCGAGGGCGGCGGGCAGCCGTATGATACCGGTATGCTCGGCGGCGCCGAGGTGCTGGACGTGCACGAAAGGGCGGGCGTCATCACGCACAAATGCGCCTCTCCCCTGCCCGTCGGCGAGACGGTGCATGGGAGGCTTGACTGGGCGCGGCGGTTCGACCACATGCAGCAGCACTCCGGCGAGCACATCTGCTCGGGGCTGATCTGCGCGCGCTACGGCTGCGACAACGTGGGCTTCCACATGGGCGCGGAGAGCGTGACCATCGACTTCAACGCCGACATTCCGTGGGAGGAGCTGCTGGAGATCGAGGCAGCGGCGAACCGGTACATCTATGAGGATCACGCCATCGACATCCAGCTCCACCGCGGCGCGGAGCTGGACGCGATCGACTACCGCAGCAAAAAGCCGCTCGAGGGCGACGTGCGCATCGTGACCTTCCCCGGCGCAGACTGCTGCGCGTGCTGCGGCACGCACGTCGTGCGGAGCGGACAGGTCGGCATCGTGAAGTTTCTCTCCGTGCAGAAGTTCCGCGAGGGCGTGCGCATCGAGCTGCTGTGCGGCGGGCGGGCATACCGCTATCTCTCCGCCTGCTGGGCGCAGGACGTGGCGGCCGCGCAGGCGCTCTCCGTCAAGCCAACGGCTGCCGCTGCGGCGGTTGAGCGGGTGCTGGGCGAGCTCGGCGCGCTCAGGCAGCGCTGCGCGAAATTAGAAGAGAGCGTGTTTGCGGGCGTCGCGGCGCGGTATGCGGGCAGCGGCGACGTGCTGCTTTTCGAGGACGAGATGAGCGGCGACAGCGTGCGCAGGCTCTGCGACGCGGTGGCGGAGACCTGCGGCGGGCGCTGCGCGGTGTTCGCGGGCGCGGGCAGCGCGTGGAAATACGCCATCGGACAGCGCGGCGGCGATCTGCGCGCGCTGACGAAGGAGCTGAACGCGGCGCTCTCGGGGCGCGGCGGCGGCAAGCCGGAGTTCGTGCAGGGCAGCGCCGGCGCGGAGCGCGAAGCCATCGAAGCGTTCTTTGCGGAAAAGTGACTTGACAAGCGCGCGGCGGCGTGCTATGCTACGCACAACAAAAGGCTGTGAGAAAGAAGCCTTTTCCCTTCGGCGCAGCAGAGAGAGGACGGTCGGTGCGAGTCCTCGCGGCAGGGAAAGGGCGGCGCTTTTGAGCCGCGCGGCGGAAATGCCGTGCCGGTCCCTCCGTTACAAGGGGACGAAGTGCCCCGCATCCAGCGGGGAATTCAGGTGGAACCACGGACAATGATTTGTTCGCCCTGAGCCTACTTTAATAGGCTCAGGGCGTTTTTTATCTCCTGAGCCAAGTACCGAAAGGAGAAATTCACCATGAAAAACACCGAAAAGACGATGGACAAGATCGTCGCGCTGTGCAAAAACCGCGGCTTTGTCTTCCCCGGCAGCGAGATCTACGGCGGCCTTGCCAACACCTGGGACTACGGCCCCCTCGGCGCCGAGCTCAAGAAGAACATCAAGAACGCCTGGTGGAAGAAGTTCGTGCAGGAGAATCCCTACAACGTCGGCCTTGACGCCGCGATCCTGATGAACCCGCAGACCTGGGTGGCGAGCGGCCATCTCGGCGGCTTCTCCGATCCTCTGATGGACTGCCGCGAGTGCCACGAGCGCTTCCGCGCCGACAAGGTCATCGAGGACTGGTGCGCCGAGACCGGCTTCGAGCTTCCCAAGCCCATCGACGCCTTCTCCCAGCAGGAGATGAAGGACTTTGTCGAAGAGCACAACATCCCCTGCCCCACCTGCGGCAAGCACAACTTCACCGATATCCGCCAGTTCAACCTCATGTTCAAGACGTTCCAGGGCGTGACCGAGGACGCAAAGAACACCGTCTACCTCCGCCCCGAGACCGCGCAGGGCATCTTCGTCAACTTCAATAACGTCCAGCGCACCACGCGCAAAAAGCTCCCGTTCGGCATCGGCCAGATCGGCAAGTCCTTCCGCAACGAGATCACGCCGGGCAACTTCATCTTCCGCGTGCGCGAGTTCGAGCAGATGGAGCTCGAGTTCTTCTGCAAGCCGGGCACCGACCTTGAGTGGTTCAACTACTGGCGCACGTTCTGCCACAACTGGCTGCTCTCCATCGGCCTGAAGGACGAGAACCTCCGCCTGCGCGACCACGATCCCGAGGAGCTGTGCTTCTACTCCAAGGCAACGACGGACTTCGAGTTCCTCTTCCCGTTCGGCTGGGGCGAGCTCTGGGGCGTTGCCGACCGCACGGACTACGACCTCACGCAGCATCAGAACACCAGCGGCGTGAAGATGGTCTATCGCGAGGGCGAGGGCAAGGACATGGTCGAATACGTCCCCTACGTCATCGAGCCGTCGCTCGGCGTGGAGCGCAGCGTGCTCGCGGTCCTGTGCGACGCCTACGATGAAGAGGTCGTCGGCCAGGACAAGAAGGGCAACGACGATGTGCGCGTCGTGCTGCACTTCCACCCCGCACTCGCCCCCTTCAAGGCCGCGATCCTGCCGCTTTCCAAGAAGGACGTGCTCGCCGGTCCCGCGATGGAGCTCTACAACGAGCTTTCCAAGGAATTCATGGTCGACTACGACGAGACCGGCTCGATCGGCAAGCGCTACCGCCGCGAGGACGAGATCGGCACGCCGTACTGCATCACGTTCGACTTCGACACCGTCGGCGACGAGGCCAACGGCATCGCGGCCGACCACTGCGTCACCATCCGCGAGCGCGACAGCATGGAGCAGGTCCGTATCCCCATCGATCAGGTCAAGGACTTCCTGCGCGAAAAGTGCGCGTTCTGAGAAAAGTTTTCCACAGAATAGCAAGAAGGACAGCTCTCTTTCGAGAGCTGTCCTTTGTTCTTTATTTTTCGATCTTCCGGCTCACCAAAAATCCGGCTTCCTCCTTTATGATCTCATATTCCTCAGCCATCGAATTTTCAGACCCGACCACGCAGTAGTCGCATCTGTCGGCGTTCCCGCAGGTGCCGCGGCGGAGCAAGGTGCCGTGAAGTTGGCTCATTCCCCAGTAGTCGGAATTGCAGAAAAGCGGCAGCACCTGCATCAGATCGTGCTTTTTCGCAAATTCCGCATTTGGGCACTGCGCAAAATGGTATCGCGCGGCACGTTTTTCTTGTCGTACGGCTCGGATACATTGCAGAAGCACACCGGATGCTGCGCGTACAGCTTGCGGTCCCTTTTCCCCACTCCTTGGAAGACCTTGTCGATCAGCCACATGTCAAAGCTGCGGTTCAAGTCAAAAATCTTTCCCAGCTTTACAAATCCCGACATAAAAAGGCTCGTGACAAGCTCCTGCAATTTCTCTGCCGGCGGATGGTCCGGCAGCAGAGGGCACAGGGCGAAGATCACGATGCTGCCGTAGCTTCCGCGGGCAGGGCGGGTCTTTT
>ENA-UEQP01002868-UEQP01002868.1-human-gut-metagenome-genome-assembly--contig:-NODE-2868-length-12233-cov-3.278628_pt1 | contig 12233 bp, 10 predicted proteins | sample MGYA00242951_ERZ507951 | MGnify/ENA primary metagenome ERZ507951 (study PRJEB26167, sample SAMN06115539) | human gut metagenome | host: Homo sapiens | place: China:Shanxi | collected 2015-11-18...
TTCTCTATCATTAAGTTGTATTAAAGAAAAATTTCTGCAAATTTAATGAAACGTTTTGGATTCTCTGATTGTTTGGAGGTGAATTTTACTGCAAATCTTCTACTATCCACTTTTCGATGTTTCTTGTTTCATTACTGAAATTAATGCCTATTTTAAATATTTGTCGCTTGTCGGCAGCAAATGCTTGTGCATAATGTTTGTCATTGATTTGTTGCAGAGCTTCTTCGGCGGTTCCCTCCAGCTTGAATTCCATTACATAGATGAAATGATCGGTTTGCAGGACGATGCGTCCTTGTGAGGTATGATACTCTGCTTTTACATAGAATCCAATGAGTTTAAATACGATGAAGAGTACATTTTGATAATGTAGTTCCAAATCGCGTACCAATTCGTAAGGTGTATCGGCAAAGAAACTTTGCAGGCGGCGGAAAAAGGCATCATAATCACCTTGTTCCACTTCATCGACAAACTGCCGTATTTGGAAAGGAGATTCGATTACGTCTATATTGGTATAGAACGGAAGGAGGTATTTTACAAAACCTTCTTCTACTTCCCGATTGGGAAATCCCAGTCGATAAATCCCAAAGCGATTGTCGAATCCTTTGATCGTAAGATATCCACTTTGATAGATAACCGGAATAGGATTTCGGGACGTCGAATCAATGCTGTTCAGTACATCTGCATCCGTTTCTTCATGCGTGATACGTTGGAGATTATAATTAGATTTCTTTAGTAATTCTACCAAATAAGTCGGGGTGCCGGTTTCAAACCAGTAACTACCGAATTTCATCTTATAGAATGTGTTGAGTAAACTGAATGGGTTGTATATTCCTATGGAATTTTCTACGAAATGATAACCATCGTAACATTCTTTTAGTTCGGAGCAGACCTCCTCATAAGTCATTTTTTGCTTATCAGCCAAGATATGCAAGTCTTCTTCCATATTGTCGTGGATTTCTTTCTCTGTGATACCGCAGAGTTCCACGTACTGTTCATCCATTGAAATATCAATCAGATTGTTCAGGTCGCTGAATACACTGACTTTTCCGAACTTGGTGACACCTGTAAGGAATCCGAGTTTGATGCATCCGTCTTTACTCTTTAATGCTCCATAGAAAGGCTTTAGTGTGTTTCGGTAATATTTTTGCAGTTCTTCGTTTCCGATAGCTTGCAGCATAGGTTTGTCATATTCGTCTACAAGGATAACAACACGTTGCCCGGTCTGTTCGTAAGCCCGCTGTATGATGCCTGCAAAGCGTAAAGAAAAGGAAACTTCCGACGGGCGTGTGCCATACAGGCTTTCCCAATGTTCCAGATTGTCATTGAGTATTTGGTCCAGACTTTCGGGAGTATCATATTTCTCGATATTTAAATCAAGGTGTAATATCGGGTGTTTGATCCAGTCTTTTTCCAGTTGTTCGATAGCCAATCCTTCGAATAGTTCTTTCTTTCCCTGATAGTATGCTTCAAGAGTAGATATTAGCAGACTTTTCCCAAAGCGGCGAGGACGGCTAAGAAAATAGTAACGACCGGTTTTTACTAATTGGTAAATGAGTCTGGTTTTATCTACATAAAGATAACCATCGTTACGGAGACTTTCAAAATTCTGTATGCCGATAGGATATAGCTTGCTCATAATCTGATTCTTTTAGCGTTGGATTCATACAAAGATAGCTGTTTTTCATCTTAACGCAAAATTTACCTTGAAGGTTTTATGATATGCTGGTCAAAGATTTTGAAAAAAGGTATTTATCGGGCGGTGATGTGGAAACACCCTTGCTTCAATTCATATTTAATATAGCATTTTTCCGCTTTCCGCAAGTCCCTTAATACCTCAGACAGAACGAGTTTCAGAGTATCTGAGCTTACGTCCTGTAAGGGACGTCCGTCTTTGTCTTCTACCTTTTTGAAACGTTTCCAACTGACATCAAAGGTGGCTCCAAAGCAGTGTGCCGAGTTGGCGGAAGCATTTCCGTTGCGACGGCGGAGGCGTTTCACATCGTTTTCGGTACGCAACACCGAAGTAACGATTACCTGATTCGGATTCAAGCCTTTGGCAGTCAATGAATCGAGGAAATTGGAACCGATCGTATCGAGTAGCGCGCTGGCACAAGGAACGAGATAGGGGATAGAGTGTGTCAGTGAATCTACTACATAAAACTCATTGTCGGTAATATGAGTTAGCTTTTCTTTCATATCTTCTGCTGCTTCCCGGTCTGCCAATGGGCGAATCCCTATCTTTTTGGCTGCTTCCAGATGTGCATCGTTCAAATCAGGGAAAGAACGTTTGTAGCTGACTACGCCACGAATATTGCGCGGCTCGTTCAGTTTCAGCGACATGTCTTTCTTTTTGCAGCCCGAAGTAAGCGTTGTAAGCCCGATAACTAGTAAAGATAGCGGTAATATGCGAAGCTTATAAATAGTCATTTTATATTTTTTGCTCGCAAATATACGCTATTTTTTCATACGTTCTATGCTTTGCATTATTTTCTGGCTCATACTTTGGGGTTATTCCAAAATATTCTCTGGTATTTCAGGATAGGTGTTTAGTATCCCTATTATGGTATAATCTGTATTGTCAATTGTTGTTTTTAGTGTGGGTACTATTGTATGTTCACTTCTGGTAAGAGCTTTTTCTACAAGTTCTTTCCAATCTATATCTAGAAATTTTGATATAAGATTTAGAACGGCATTTGCACTCGTAACTCCATCGTATAGTTCAAATCTTAATTTGTGAGGGGTGGGAGGGGTTGATGCATCCGTGAAATTTCCTTGTTCGTCAGATGCATAATTTAATGTTAAATAAGGTATGGCGTATGTAGGAGACGAGTTGCCGGAACCGCTTTCTAACTTGGTGAAAAAATCGTATGTTCCTTTTGCTATTGGAGTACGAGATATTTCGTCTCTAGACTCAATATAACGGAAAAAATAGCAATCTTTAGCTTCATTGTTAATAAGATAAACTATAGTGCCATTAGAAAGTGACGGATGATTACCTTTTTTTATAGCGTATGCCAAATAACTGTCTGTAATTTTAATTCTTAAATCAGCCGTTTCGTTGGTGATATTATCTTTTACTTTCACCTTTGTTTCTCCTTTCTTTTTTGGGGTGATCCTTAAGCTTCCCATTCCTATCGAACTGGATAAATCTACATCTATATTTAAAATGTCAGTTGTTTCTACAGTTACGGTGTAGTCCCTATTTCCACCTGTGATGGTGATATTGGTTGTTCCTAACAAAGGTCGTTCGTAATACTCTTTTTCGAAGGATAAAGAATATATCTTTTTTTCATCGTTATTTCCACAGCTAAAAAAAATAATTGTATAGAGAAATGACAGTAGTGCTCCAAGTAAATGTTTTGTCTTCATGATTATTCTGTTTTATAGTTTTGCAGGAGAGATATAGTCTTATAAGTTCCTGTGTTGATGTTGGAGGCAAATATAAAGATTTTATCAATATGTTGAAGTAAATAGTGTATTTATTTCTTGTCCTCCAGCTATTTTTCATACATTTGTAGCGGTTTATAAAAATAGGCCACTTTCCCACTAAACATAACACACATGAAAACAGATTTCGATTACAATTCTATGCCCGTTAGCTTCGCTCATTGCTTGAACGGACATTGTTTGCGTGCGGACAAATGTCTGCGACGACAAGTAACTCTCCGAATGCCGAAAGAGCGGGCTGCTGTAATGGTTATTAATCCCGAACATATCGCTTCCGATGGTGGGGACTGTACGTACTTTATTGATGAAAAGCCGGTGCTCTTTGCACGGGGTATGAAACATTTGCTGGACCAGGTGCCGCTTGCTGATGCCACCGTTATCAAACGACAGATGATGGCCTACTTCGGCAAAACGATCTATTACCGTTGTTGCAACAAGGAACGGCTGATTAAACCGAAGGAGCAGGAATACATACAGGGACTTTTCCGCAGGCGGGGAGTTACAGAAACGCCTCAATTTGACGAATATATAGAATACTATGATCTTGGGTAAGTATATCCGTTAGTTCCGGTAGTCCCACATATTGTGGGAAAGTATTCTTTTATATTATGGGAATTTATTCCCGCAAAATAAGGGAATAAATTCCCTCCAGCTAGGGAATCTTTTCCCATAATATATGGGACTACCGGGGACTGTAATACCCTGATAATAGTTGACTGCCTTTTTTCTTATCTTCGGGTTGGGTTGACATTTATTATGTAGGTATTATATAGCAGTTCCGGTATGAGAAATGCATGATGAAAGTATGAGAAATACCGGTTTTTTATGACATTTCAGGCAAAATATTATGAGAAACAGCTTTTTGAAAAGTATTTCTCATAGTGCTATTGCTTTGAATTACAGGTAATTATTCTATGGATTATGAGAATATGAGAAATGATTTTGCAAAATCATTTCTAGTGGCGCGACATTCCGGGATTATTGTAACTGTATACAAAGAATGAGCGATATGGCTTCATGACTTATTACATGTTTTACGTTACATATTTTATGTAACACAAAGAACGTAATAAATCTGGAATATTCAAAGATTTATTTGAATTATATAAAAAAACAAACGCTGATGAGAACAAGCGATCATTCTTTTCTCATCAGCGTATATTATGTCGGATTACAACTATTTCTTATCTTTTTTCTCCATCAGCTTTGGTTGCAGGCTTTTCCTCCGTTTTGCTTTCCGGATTGATAATACCTTTCACTGTTTCACCGATAGGAAGCTTGTCCAATACGCCAAGGCTCGGAGCTACTGTCTTTACTAATGTGTTCAGGAAATTGCTAGTTCCACCGTTTCCTCCGTCGAATACAGTGATATTTCCTAGGTTCATGTGTTCGAACGCCTTCACCTGTTCGCCGGCGATTTCCTTCCACTGGTCTACCATCTTATATTGGATAGCGATAGCCGGATTCGATTCGGCCGCTCTTACCATTGCTTCGAAACCTTCCGCTTCCGCAAGTAATGACCGTTTCTTACCTTCCGCTTCTGCTTCCAGTTTCATTTGGATAGCTTTTGCTTCCGCTTCGGCTTGTGCTAAAGTAGCCTTTGCGCGTGCTTCCGCTTCGCGGGTAATCTTTTCAGCGATGGCATTTGCTTGCAGGATAGCTTCCTGTCTGGCGATTTCCGCAGGAACAATCTTTTCAGCCTTCAATGAAGATTCCACTTTCCGTGCCTTAGCTTCTTCCACTTCCTTTTGCGCAATTTCGCGTGCAGTCTGTACGGCAGCTTCCGATTTCGCGGCAGCTTCACCGGCTTGCTTGTCGGCATTGGCTTGTGTTACAGCTAGTTCTGCATTGGAAAGTGCTACCTCTTTCTGTGCGTCATTTCGTCCGATGGCAGCTTTCTTGGCAGCTTCCGCCTGTTTGATTTCCATATCCGAGTTTAGTTCGGCAACACGGCTTTCTTTTTCTGTATTTGCCTGCTCGATACGGATATTCTTTTCAGCTTCAGCCTTTGCTACTTGCGATTCTTTTTCCGCGTTGGCGATGGCTACTTGCGAGATTCTGTCCTTATCCGCATTTGCAACAGAGATTTCCTGTTGTTTCTTTGTTTCTGCAATAGCAATATCCTGATCTTTGCGGGTTTCTGCTACTTTCGTTTCACGTTCCTTTATCTGATTGGCAATTTTGATAGCACCCAGCTTTTCCTGTTCTTCGATGTTAGCCTGTGCTTCGTTCAGTGCTTTACTTTCAGCTTCCTTACCTAAGTTGACAATGTAGTTGGCAGCGTCGCGAATGTCACTGATGTTAATGTTCATCAGATACAAACCGAATTTGCGAAGTTCGGTATCGATGTTATCTTTCACTTTAGCCAGGAACTTATCTCGGTCTGAATTTAATTCTTCGATAGTCATATCGGCGATCACCATACGCATCTGACCATATACAACATCAGTAATTAAGTTCTGCTTGTCATCCATTGTTAATCCCAGCATACGTTCAGCAGCGTTTTGCATCACTTCAGGATCGGTGCTGATAGCTACAGTGATTGTAGTCGGCACGTCTACACGAATGTTTTGAGCGGATAATGCACCGGTCAGTTTACATTCGATCTGCATTGGTTTCATGGACAGGAATTCATATCCCTGAATAATCGGCCATACAAAAGCCGCACCACCATGATATAGCTTTGCCGACTTCTTATCTCCTCCCGTTTTACCATATACAACGAGGACTTCATCACTCTTACATTTGCGGTAACGCGAAAGGATACCAATAAAAGTGAGTAGGATGACTGCCACTAGTATAGCAGCCATGATTAACATTTCTTGTGTCATAAAATTGTGTATTTGAATAATTATTGAATGAATAGCGTTCCGTCTTTGTAGCTGGTAATCATTGTTCTGTCGCCAGTCTGATATGCTTTTCCGGATTCGGAGATGACGTCTACTTCGCGCATGGCTCCGTCCCGGGTGGTCTGTACAGTATATTTGCTGTCGCTTTGTTTGAAATAGATCACACATTCCCGTCCCACAAGCTGATCGGTCTGCTCGTTGTGGTTCACTTGTTGCAGTTGATAAGCTTTCTTATAGAGGAACCAGACGGCAAAAACAAAGAAAAGACCCACTAGAATACCGATTATGTAACTTTGAATTTCCGTGTTTCCCGCCAGATACATGTACCATCCGAATCCAATTCCGAAATGGGTAAGTCCTTTAAAAGAAACTACGCTACTGATATCAGCATCCACGTCTACATCTGCATCTATATCTCCGAAAAAGATGGATAATACGAATTGAATAAGAAAGATGCCTGTCGTGACGAGGGCGATGATGAGGAAAATAGTATAGCTCATAGTTATTTTGTATTAATGTAAAGTCTCTAGTTATAATACCTCAAATATACGGGTTTATGGGAGATAAACAAAGATAATTCATAAAAAAAATCCCCACCCACTCAGCGCTACTTTCACAAGCTGCCTCTGAGTGGACTGAGGAACACAAACAAAACAAACAATTTCTGTGTAATTCTTTTATATCTAGTTATGAAGCTTATACTCTTTGACGGCTTCTATGCCGTAGGACAGTCGAGTATAAGCAGTGAGTCTTCACACAGCGTAACGGAGCATTTTTCCAGGACGTTGAGATCGATCTCTATTTTTATTCTACCGCAGACATCTTGCACTTTGTGTTTAAAGTCTACAAAACCCTTCACGAATTTCTCTATCCGGTTGGCTGAATGTTCGTATGCATACCAGTGCCCGTTTTCTTCAAACAGATACGCTTGGCGTATATCTGTTGATTCTAGTTGTAGGATGTCTTTCGGTGTCATAATATGGTGTATTAAATTAATGGGGAGTTACATATATCGCTCTGGCTCTTTTAGTGGCATTTCTGTCTTGAGTCGTTTTAAGAGTTTTCGTAGCGGAGTCCAGATAGTAAGTACTTTGTTTACTATTACTATCTACAGAACCGGTCCAGTAATCTTTATCAGTCCGAAGCGGTTGGAACGGATTATTTCCTGTATACTTAAAATTCATGATAGTTTTCATGGTCTCTGCATCTGGTAGACAATAGTCATCAGAAGTACTTGTCGGAGCTCCGTGTGGTAAATCGCGACCGGATTTCCTATAACAATATGTTTGAACCGGGGATGTTTCATTCTCTTTAAAGTACATGAACCATGTATTATAAAGTCCATGCTGGGTTGTACTTTCTCCGAAATTGAACGTTGTATTGAAATAAGGTTTAGATTGAGTAACTGTTCCACTCATATCATTATCCATATATCCCCAAGCTAAATTGTCTTCCTCTTCGAAACGTTCAACCCATACTTTATTGGCGATTTTTATAGGAGTCCATTGCTTCATGGTGACTGTCTGATGATCCTTCTTGTTTACTTTGGATGTAATTGTTAACGTAATTTCTCTTGATATGTCTTCTGATCCAGTGAAACCTGTCGCATTTAGAGCCCATGTTTGAACATAATACTCTATTCTTCCATTCTGACCGCATTCACCGTATTCAGTAGGTTCTACCCATCTACCTTCTGTCTCAGAGTAAAACTTAACCCATGACTGACCACTGGCTGGACCAGCACTGATTTTCCAATTGTCATCACCCACTACTTCTAAATACCCGTGTGTCGCATGGCAATCGAAATCAAAATCGTCTTTTACGAATCCCCAGTCTTTAATATTCATATCTATGCGCCAACTAAGATCTTCTTTGTTGACTATTAGATTTCCATCGGCATCTTCTTTCCCATCTTCATTAGCGCCACCATTGCCTTTTAAAGTTAGCGTAACTTGATAATAGTTGTTCCTTTTTATATTAAAGTCATTGTATGCATTGTTGCCCAATAGAAAACGATATGCGATAGTTCCTTGGACTCCTTTATTTGAATTTTGGGGGTCTTGATAATAATATTCAGCTTCAACTAAAATATATGAATACTTATTCCCATTGTTACCATCTAAGAACGATTGTAAATCAGCAGGCGTACTGCCTGTGTATTCTTTAGGATGTTTGTTTCTTTGGTCACCTATTGCGATGTTTTCATTGGTTCCTTGAAGATTTTCAAACATAAACATGGGGATAGTCCCCGGTTCTAGTTCATGTCCTCCTACAAATTCGGTTGTATTTGTTAGGGCTCCCCAACCTTCGGCATTTGCCAAGTCGATCGTTTGGCCTAATGAAACAAATCCATCCGAATGGCTTATTTTATTATCGTTTCCGATGAAACAAGATTTGGGGACATTGTGCAAACTCATTCTTTTTGGAGTGATTCTAACGCCATCTTTCAGTTCGCTGCCATCTATCTTTACTGAAAACATAGCAAGAGTACGCTTTAATGAAAGTGTCCCGTTTGTTAATTGTTTAGTGGAGCCGAACATCATACAATCGTTTGCTCGATTGGGCTGCCCGTCTGCAGCTGTTTGTTTTAATTGCTTGAGTGCATCAATGGTTTTTATCGTGATAGAATTGTTATAATTAGCAATTGCATATATTTCAGTAACTTGGTCGAAATCTCCTTCTTCTCCTCTGATCGTGATATACCTTTTATTGTCTCCTTCTTCGGGTCTCATTGGTAAAGAGTTTCTGGTCATGATAACACGGTCATCGTTGGGAGTCAAACCACTTTCATCAAAATAATAGATCTTAGTTATATCATTTCCACTAGCTAATACAATATTTAAATTATTAACAATAGAATAATCAACACGGTTACTTACCGCACGGGTGTTTGTAGCGATGCGTGTCTGCTCCGGTAGGCTTATTGTAAGTTGAATTTTATCAGTTTGGTTGGGACATTGTTTATAATTATCCTCTTCCAAACACGCTGTCAACACCATAGGAAGCATTGCTAATATGGACAACCAACTGTATATATCGTTTTTTCGTATCATGGCTAATGGGTTGTTTTGTTTTAAAACTTCTCTTACAAGTCAAAGTCGTTTAATTGGATAACCCAATCATTGATCTCGACGACTGTATTGATTAATGTTAGGTTTTCGTCTACAAAGACAAGCATACTATAGTTGTCTTCTCTGTCTAGGTATTCTTGTAACGGCATATCTGCGTATTTCTCTGTTCTCAACAGGTTAAGATACCCGATCAAATCTCCGGTTTTTAGGATATTTTTATTTGTTTTCGTATCTATGATACTTAATTCGGGATTTTTGTCCTTCATGAGTCGTGCTACGCTCAATTCTGCAATGACAGCAGGATATTCAGTGTCTACCACGTTGAATGCCCTAGTAGCAACTGTTTTTTGTTCAGTCATAAATGGTTTGTAAGTCAACATATCATCGTCCAATAGCGTATTGTCATAATTCATAAATCCGTTATCGTCGTATATATTGAATTTTAATTCGTTTTTATTGATAGCACGTGTGATTGTTGCATTTTCGTTTTGTTTTACTTGCACCAAAGCAATGCGTATATTGTTTGTGTTTTTTATTAAACTGACTTCTGTGAAGCGCTTTCTTCCACTACGGGTAGAGGGGCCTTTCTTTAATTCTCCGTGCCATAATGAGGAGAGTTCATGTTCTACAATAAACTTGTCTTTATCTCCTTCTGATCTACCCTGTTTAGTAGGGACTACCACACTGTTGCGTATCGTTTTGACGTTAAGGTCTGTAATATTAGCCTTGCCGGGAGTAAGCAAGGGAACAGCAAATGATTCATCGTCCAGTCCTGCCCATGCTATGAGGTGATATTTTTCGGGATCGATATCCATTGTCATGGCATATTCGCCTGTTGCCAACATGTCTCCTGATTCCGCTTTCATGGCTACGAGATTATTGTTGTCATCAAAAGCATAAAGCGTTATGTTTTTCACCTCTTGAGCGAACGCGTCCACATTTTTTATATTGTAGTCGTACTTGAATGTTACGCCGTATTCGATACTGCAATCGCCTTCATCGAAATCAAGTACGGAATCGCAAGCAGTCATTGTACCAACCAATGTTGTGAATAGCAATATCTTGTTTGCTTTTTTTTGTATGTCAGTTAATATGCTTATCATTGTTTCTGTTTTTATGCTTTTGGAACGCTTATGTTTTGTTTGATTAATCTTCTTTTGGTGAAGCGCGAGAGATGTAGAAATAGATAAGGGGGGAGAGGAGGAATCTCCTTCTCTCCCTCTTGCAACTTTTTATCTTTGGAAATTATTTGAATTCAAAATTATTTGTTTGAATAGTCCATGGTTCAACTTCAACTGAGAGTTTCAATGTTGCCAGCTTGGGTTCGTCTTTTGGTTCCGGTAATCCTAGCTTTGCTATGCCTGTAACTTTTAATTTATAAACGTTGTTACGAACAATCTCGGCTTTGCCATTACTTAGGATGTCTGCTTTGTAGTAGCATACACCTTCTTCATATTTTCTGACACCGTACTTACTCCAACAATCTGCAATAGAGGTCGTTGCTTCAATGTCTGTATATACTGCTTTTAATTCATTGATAGATTGGTACAATACATTGTCTCTGTCTACCCAGAATGTTTTGGCTTCATCATTGATAGTAGCTGTAGCTTTATATATCGCCATTGTGTGATTTTCTCCATAGTTTTCGAGACAGTATACGATAGAACCAAATTCTTCTTCGTTTTGAGTCGTTATACCAGTAATAGGCTTGTAAGCAAATGAACCTAATGTATATTCTTGGAACAAAGCTGGGGTGATGGCATTTGTCTGTGGGAATACATACGAAGTCGTTTGCAAATTAGCATATGAATAGTTGCTTATGGAAATTTCCACCTTGATAGCATTTCCAGCCGGATCTTTCATAGCTGTTCCTTCGCTGCTATTGGCAACATCAAAAGCATTATTGGTTGGAGTTGTTTCTTCCAGTTTAGCAGCTACTCGACTGACTTTTACTAAAGCAGGGACTTCTTGTTCTGCTACAAATTTAACTTTTGTCTTGCCGTCACTACTCATCAAGAAATTGTTTTTGCCAGTGATATCGTCGATTCCAGTGATTTCGCCAGCATTATATGTGGATGTGTTATAAATGCTGGTGAACCAGCCATCCCCGGTTAAAGCAGCTTCAATTGCAGATGTCGGGTTAAGCACAACATCTACAGTAGCATTTCCTGGCTGTACCGTGATTTTGTCTTTGGTATACAATACATTGGGAGTCGATTCTTCGAACTTAATTCTAGGAATAATGGTCACATCTTTTCCTCCGCTTTCATAACTAATAATAACAGTTGCGCTTTGGAAGTCCTGTTCTGCAGACAATCCAGTTTCTGTGGCGCGGGTTAAACTAGGAAATGCGATACCAAATTCCATAATCGCATTCTTTTCACCGGTTTGATTACCATTGTTTACGAATTCGTCATTCTCGTTGCTACAAGCTGTCATGGCAGCTACTGCTAGACTTGCTAATAATAAATTTCTAACTTTCATCTTTGTTTTGAGTTTAATGTGTGATGCTATAATTTTTTTCTTTTCTTTAGTTGCACACTACATATTATTAGTAGTTATGCTGATTTCTTTTTCTTTTTTTGGGGTAAGAGTCATCTAAAAGATGAGGAGCATTTGTTTTGTGAAAAACATCATTTCTTTTTCTGATCGGAAGCCCTTATATATTATAAGGTGAAATAACTAACTTCCAGTTGGAGGGATTTTGTTTGTTTCTTATAGGCAATGTTTCTTTTATTTGTTTATTACTAAATTTTTGTTTTGTTTGTTTTAAGGAATCTTTTTGTTCCTTATCGACATTGCAAAGTTATGGGAGAAATGTAAAACTATTGATTGGTGTTTTTTTCAATTTTCAAGGTGAATTTTT
>ENA-UEQP01002871-UEQP01002871.1-human-gut-metagenome-genome-assembly--contig:-NODE-2871-length-12201-cov-3.341554_pt1 | contig 12201 bp, 7 predicted proteins | sample MGYA00242951_ERZ507951 | MGnify/ENA primary metagenome ERZ507951 (study PRJEB26167, sample SAMN06115539) | human gut metagenome | host: Homo sapiens | place: China:Shanxi | collected 2015-11-18...
GGTGTGGACCCGACCGTATACACAAGACTGCGGCGGGAAGACTGGCTGGCCATTCAACGATATATGAGCGACCCGATGACGGCCGCGACCTTTAAAGACCGCAAAGGCGGCAAGAAGCGCGCACGCTACCAGACGGCAGACCTGTTTTACGCCGCCATGGCAAGCTACGGCATCCCGTTCGAGTGCGAAAAGTGGCACCTGAACCGGCTTTTGGCGCTGATCCGGGCCTGCGGGGAAGAGAACCTGCCGCCCGAGAAGATGGGCAGACACGAGCAGGCGGCGCACATCCGGGCGCTGAACGCACAGCGCAGGGCGAAGTTTCACTCGAGGGGGTAAGAGCTTTTGAGCAAGGTAATTGAGATCCGGCAGAAAGGCGACTTTAAGAAAAGCCTGACCTTTTTCAGCCACATCAAGAGCTGGAGTGTGCGGCCAATTTTGGAAAAATACGGCAAGCTGGGTGCAGAACGGCTTGCAGACGCTACCCCGAAAGCCACCGGAAAGACAGCGGCAAGCTGGAGCTACGAAATCAAAATGGACAAGAGCGGGGCCACGCTGTGCTGGAAGAACTCCAACATTGTGAACGGAGTGCCCATTGCAGTGATCTTGCAATACGGACACGGCACAAGAAACGGAGCCTATGTGCAGGGGGTGGATTACATTAACCCTGCCCTGGCTCCGATTTTTTCTGCTCTGACCGATGAATTGTGGAAGGAGGTAAAGAGACTGTGAGCCAGGAAGTAGACGAGCGCGTAGTAGAAATGCGGTTTGACAACGCGCAGTTTGAGAAGAATGTGCACCAGACCATGCAGAGCCTTGAGCAGCTGAACGACAGCTTACGGCTGGACGGCGCGGAAAAGGGCTTTGAAAAGATCAGCGATGCATCGGCCAAAGTGGACTTTGACGAGATGCAGGGTGCGCTGGACAACCTGAGCGGCAAGTTTTCGGCCGTGGAAGTGATGGGCGTTGCGGCTCTGAGCCACATTACAAGGCAGGCCGTGGACACCGGTGAGAGGCTGGTGAAAAGCCTTTCCCTCGATCAGGTGACGAGCGGCTGGAACAAGTATGCCCAGAAGACTGCCAGCGTGCAGACCATCATGAATGCGACGGGTAAGAGCATTGCAAAGGTGAACGGGTATCTGGAAAAGCTGATGTGGTTCTCGGATGAGACCAGCTACGGCTTTACAGACATGACGAGTGCTCTTTCCACCCTGACCAGCACGGGCGGTAGCATCGAAAAGATGATCCCGATGATCATGGGCATGGCAAACGCCACGGCTTACGCAGGCAAGGGCGCTGCGGAGTTCCAGCGGGTCATCTATAATCTGGCGCAGAGCTACGGTACCGGTGCCATCCAGTTGATCGACTGGAAGAGCGTGGAGCAGGCAGGTGTTGCTTCCCAGCAGCTGAAGCAGTTGCTGATCGACACCGGCGTAGAACTGGGCAAGATCAAGAAAGGTGCTGTGACCACCGGCAGCTTTGACAACAGCTTGCAGAAAAAGTGGGCAGACCGGGAGGTCATGGAAAAGGCCTTCGGAAAATATGCCGAGTTTGCGGAAGCCGTCAAGGCAGAACTGGACGCGAACCCGAACAAGTACCACGGTCAGGCATCGCAGGCCATTGATGCCCTGGCTGACAAGTACGACGAAGTGACCGTGAAGGCCTTTAAGGCGGCACAGGAGGCAAAGAGCTTCAGCGAAGCGGTGGACGCTACGAAGGACGCTGTGAGCAGCGGCTGGATGGAGACCTTTGATATCCTGTTTGGCAACTACGAGGAAGCAAAGGGATTCTGGAGCGATCTGGCGGAAGAGTTCTGGAACATGTTCGCAGGCGGTGCGGCCGGGCGGAACAACTGGCTGAAGAATGCCTTCGACTCAGGCCTTGACCAGTTGCTGGGAACGGAAGGCTTTGGTGAAGCCGGAGACAACTACACAAACCTTTTGCAGAAAGCGCTGGTGAATCAGGGCCTGCTGAGCGAGGAAGGCATTGAAGAAGCGGGCAGTTTCCAGAAGGCGTTGGAAGAAAGCGGTGTGACAGCCCAGCAGCTGTACGAAGTGCTTGGGGAAGCGGCTGACTACTACCATCAGCGTGCCGCCATGAGCGACGAAGAGCTGGATAAGCTGGGGTTTGACCGGGACAAGGTGGACGCGCTGGCAAATGCCTACGACTCCATGGCGGAGCAAATTCAAAATGGCAGTGTGAACCTGGACGACCTTGCAGGCAAGATGAACCAGCTGAGCGGCCGGGAGCACTTTTTTAACGGCATCCTGAACGTGCTGGAAGGCATCAACAGCGTATTGAACCCGATCCGGGACGGATTCGGTGATGTGTTCATGACCGACGGAAGCCCGCTGTACAACTTCCTGAAGGGATTTGACGAGCTGACCGGGAAAATGGCGCTGAGCGAAGAAACTGCGGAAAAGGTGCAGAAAGTGTTTACCGGCGTATTCCGGGTGCTGAGCATCGGGCTGAAGGGTGTGACGACAGTTGGCAAGACCGCTTTTATGATCCTTGGAAAGCTGCTGGATCTGCTGAGCCCGATGGGCGACCTTTTGCTGAACATCGGAAGTTACATCGGCAATCTGCTGACATGGGTGGATCTGAGCCTTGGGCAGGCAGAGAGCCTTAGCGACGTGCTGGGCATCATTGTGGGTGCTGTTGCGGCGCTGGTGAGCCCCATTGCGGACGTGGTGAAGGGCGTGAAGACCCTTGTGCGCGGCGGAAACATGGAAGAGGCAAAGAAGCAGTTCGGCGCATTCGGCACCGTGGTGGATGCTGTGGGCAGTGTGCTGGACAAATTCAAAATAGGCAGTGTTTCGGCAGGAAACGTCATCGGTACGGCGTTCCAGCTGCTGGGCGGCATTCTGCTGGGAGCCTTTGAGGGTATTGGTGCACTGATCGGCCGTGCATTCAACGGGTTCAAGGGTGCCGGGGACACGGTGAGCGAGTTTGCCGACAGCAAGGTACCGCTGCTGGAGAATATCCGGGACGTGGTACTGAGTCTGCCGGAGAAGGCAGAAAAGGCGCTTGCGGACTTTGGCGGAACGCTGACCGGCATTATGAGCAACATCAGCGGTGCGTGCAGGAATGCGCTCAGCGCGGTGAAGGATTTCTTCAACCTGCAGGATGGAGTGGATCTTTACCGGCTGCTGGCGCTGATCGACGTGGGCGTACTGGCGGCAGCAATCTACGGTGCAACGGTGCTGCTGAAGAAGGCAAGCGACAACTTCAAGAAAACGCTGGCAAACCCGATCGGTGATTTCTTTAACAGCCTGACGGGTGCCGTGAACACCTGGACGAAGGCAAACACCACGAACAACCTCGCAACTGCAGCGAAAGCCATTGCAACGGCGGTGGCGTTAATCAGCGGGAGCATGTATCTGCTGGCGAAGATCAACGACCCGACGCGGGCGGTGCAGGCTTTGGCCAGTGTGATCTCGGAATTGTTTAGCATGGTGGTGGCACTGAAAGTGTTGGCAGCCACCGACCTGACAGGCCTTGACACGGCGAAACTGATCGGGACCGTTGTAGCTATCAGCATCGGCATGGCGGCGCTGACGAACACGGTTGCAAAGCTTGGAAAAATGGACGCGGCCCAGGCAGAGAAAAGTGTGGAAGCGGTTGGACACATTGCAGCGATGCTGGCCGGAATGACTGGACTGCTGGCGCTGTTCAACAAGCAGCTTGGCGGCGTGAAGGGTGCGGGCGGATTTGTGGCTGCGGCTGCGGCGGTGGACATGATCGCACTGGCACTGATCCCGCTGGCAAAAGCGGAAGCAAACGGCCTTGACATTGACGGGGCCGTGGAAGCCATCAATGGCGTGGCCATTGCCATGAGTATCCTGACCGTAGCAGCAGGCTTTGCACAGAAGCTGGCGGGAAAAGCAGGCATGAGCACCCTTGACAAGATCATCAAGTATCTTGTGAAGCTGGGCGGAATGCTGGTTGCCATCAATGCAATGGGAACGGCGCTGCTGATGGCGGCAGGGGCTGTGGCGATCTTTGCAAGCCTTGGTGACCGCATGATGGACGGTATCCGGGGCGCAGGGCTTGTGGTGAGTGGCATTGCGGCATTGCTGGTGCTGATGGCAAACACGAAGGTGAACCCCCTGCGGATGAAAATGGGTGCAGAGAGCATGGTGATCGCCAGCGCTTCGCTGCTGGTGATGGCAGCTGCCGTAAAACAGATGGGCAAAGCCATGGGGACGGACGCCGGCGGCGCTGGTATGGCCGGTGTGAGCTTAATGCTGATCGGGCTGGCAGGCGCACTGTATCTGCTCGGTAAGCAGGCTCCCGAGAGCACGGCTGCGGCGGTGGCAATGGTGGCCATGGGCGCGGCAATGATCGAAATGGCACTGGCTATCAAAATGCTGGCGGATGTTGACTTTGTAGATATTGTAAAGAGCGTGTTCAGCCTTGCAGCAGCACTTGGCGTACTGATCGCAGGATGCTGGGGGCTGGGATTTGTTTCCGCAAATCTGGCATCTGCAGCCGGTGCCTGCCTGATGCTGGCCACTGCACTGTTGATCCTGACACCGGCCTTTAAGGGACTGGCCAGCCTGACGGCAGGAGAAGCCTTTGCGGGAGTGATCGGAACCATTGGCATCATGCTGGGCTTGTTTGCCGTTGGTGCCATTACACCGGTGGCGGCAGGCATGGTGGTATTTTCGGCATGTCTTATCAGCCTTGGCAAAGCCTTCAGTGCATTTGCGGGAGGCATTATCAAGCTGAGCATTGCCGCGGCGATCCTGACAGTGCTGAGTGCATTTGCAGGACCGCTGCGCGAGGTGATCGTGAATGCAGCAGACGACATTGAAGCGGCGCTGACAGCAATCCTGACAGCCATCTGCAATACTATCAATAACTGCGCGGAGCCGATCGGCGCGGCGCTGCTGACCCTTTGCAAAGTGCTGATCCAGACCGTGATCGACCTGATCGGCTGGGCATGGAGCGGAGAAGGTGGCGAGGGAAACGGCATTGAAGGCGCGCTGGAAGAGCTGTGGAGCCAGTTTGTGGAATGGCTTGGCGAGAAAAAAGACGAAGCCGGGGAACTGATCGGCAAACAGCTGAACCCGGCGAACTGGTTTACCGTGAAAGGCGGACTGCTTGGAAGTTTGCTTGACTCTGCTGACACAGCAGCGGATGAGAGGGAAATGACGGAATACGGCACCTATATGGCCGAGGGCCTTGCAAACGGCCTGACCGGTCCGGAAAGCACGAACGTTGTTACCGGCGGTATAGCGACACTGTGCAGTACCGTAGAAACATTCTTCCGCAATTTCTGGGGCATTCACTCGCCCTCTACACGGATGGCAGACCTGAGCGAATACATCCCGGAGGGCTTCAAGGAAGGACTGACCGGAACGGACGGCACGGCTGCCATTGGTGACGGCATCAGCGGAATGCTGGATTCTGCCGGAAGCTGGCTGGATAAGTTGTTCCCGGGACTGTTGAATAAGGCAAAGAACTACGGCAGTCAGTTTCAAAATGCACTGCTCAGTGGCAGTGAATATCAGGGAATGCCGGGCTTTGACGAATGGTATGAAAAAGAAATATCGGCCTACCGCGTGAAGCGGCCCGGCGGCAAGACCGGACTGACTGCCGAAGACCTTGACGCGTATATAAAGAAGGACCCGGACGATGACGGGAATAAAAAACCGACAACCACCGGCAAGAAAAAAGGCTCCTCCGGCACGAAGAAGACCGTGGCCCAGCAGATCGAGGAAAAGTACAAGCCGAAGCTGGAAGCAAACAAGGCGGCACGGGAAGCACTGGACAGCGAGTACGAGCTGTGGCAGACCGAGAACCAATACAGTGCGGACGAGGACACGCTGCTGGCGAAGAAGATGGAGAACGCGGCGGCGGAGATCGCGAACCAGACCGACCGGGTGGCCATTGCACAGGCAAAGTACGACGAAATGCTGAAGCGCTGGGGCGCGGACAAGACAGAGACCAAGGAAGCCTACGCCAGCCTGCTGAGCGAAAAGACCAGCCTTGCGAAATTGCAGGCAGACCAGTACACCGGCCTGTTTGAAGACATCACGAAGCGGTATGACACCGACCTTGGTACACTGGAAAAAGAGTATAACCTCTGGACGGCCCAGAACAGCAACACTGCCTCAAAGTTGGACAAGATCGATCGGGAGACTGAGTACCAGAAGGACGAACTGGAGCTGAAGCAGAAAAAAGAAGCCAAGGCGAAAGAGCAGTGGGAGACCCTGCGGAAGGAATACGGCGAAAGCGACCTGCGCACAAAGGAAGCCTGGAACGACTATCTGGATGCGCAGACCGAGAGCCTGCAGCTTCAAAATGACATTGCAAAGCAGTCCCTGAACAAGCTGGATGCGCAGCTTTCCATCATCAAGGATGAACAAAGCCGGATGCAGAGCCGCATGGACCTGCTGACGAGCGTCTACGACGACGGCAGTATTGCAGACCGTGCAGAGGCCTACAAGCAGGCTGTGGAAGAATACGGAGAGAACAGCGCTGAGGCAAGAAAAGCGAAGTATCGGGGCATCACGACCAGCATTCTGGGCACGGTGAGCGCTTTGCAGAACATGAATGCAGAGCTGCAGAAAACTGCCGAACTGCAGGATATCCTGAAGAAAGGCTATACGCTGGACGCGGACGGTAACCGGGTCGATCTGAGCGATGACGAGCGCAAGGGCTACGAAGACCAGCTGCTTTCTGCCCGCAGCTCTATGGTGAGCTTTGCAGGGGCACTGGCAGATGCCATGAATCTGGACGACAGCGGCAAGAAGCTGGTGGTAAAGCTTGCCAATGCCATCCAGAAGAACTGGGTGCCCATCAGCAACGCCTTTACCGAGGTATGGAAGAAAGCTTCCGAAGCCATGGGCGAAGAGATGAGCGGGACGCTGGAACGGGTGTTCGGTGCGGCGTTCAGCGAGGAAGGCATGGAAATCGGAACGGAGTTTCTTTCGGCCATTACATCCGCAATGCAGGGCGACTATGCCGGTGCGCTGGTATCCGCTGCGACCGCCATCATCGACCTGATGAGCACCGAGATGGGCCAGCAGCTTTTGCAGGAGACTGGAACGCTGATGATGGGGTTTGTGAGCAAACTTCAAAATGGAGCGGGACAGGTGCAAAACGCTCTGACCGGAAGCGGAGGCCTGTTGACCATGCTGAGCCAGCTGGGCACGGCAGGCGGCGGTGCGGCCATTACCATTGGCGGCATTGGCGAAGCACTGGGCGGGCTGGGCGCTTCCATACTGGCGGTGCTGCCGGAACTGCTGATCGTTGTAGGCATTATTGCAGCCATTGCAGCGCTGATTGGCGGTATTGCGTGGTTTATCAGCAGCCGGAAGAAGGAAAAGCCCACCGGCGCAAAGGACGTTGGCTCGGAGATTGACAAGGGCATCAGCGATGGCGTGAAGGAAGATGCGCCCATTGTGGACGATGCCGTGAGTGACATGACCGAGAACGCCATGGACATTGCAAAGGGGTCGCTTGGGACCATCAGCAAGGTGATGGGCGACGACTACGAGTACACGCCCCAGATCGTGCCCGTGGTGGACCTGACCAACGTGCTGGAAGGTGCGGACGAGATCGACAATGCCTTTGCGGCGACAAGATCACTGAGCCTTGACGGAGACGTGAGTCGGAACCTTGCAAACAAGATCGATGCCGAAGTGCAGCTTCAAAATGGACTGAAGAGCGCCGGAAATGAGGACACACTGCGTGCCATCAACGCACTGGCCGGGCACATGGACGGCGTGGCCGAGAGCATCAAGGGCATGAGCGTGACCATCAACGGCAGAAAGGCCATTGGCTACATTGATGACCGGATGGGACGGCTGACTGCAGCGAAAGTGAAGTGAGAAAATGGCGATCATCAAAGAACTGAACCCCGGTGATACCCTGAAAGTGTACGAGGACGGCGTTGCAGCAGAGTTTGTGGTGGCCCAGCACAACTACGAAAAAGACCTGAACGGCAAGGGCAAGACCATGCTGATGCGCACCACCCTGCTGAAAGACGCAGTGAAGTGGGGCAACAACAAGAAAGATGTTTCGTGGAAGAACGAGCCGACCCTGCGCAACTGGCTGGAAAACACCTACGCAGCACGGCTGAGTGAGGACACGCTGAAGACCATCGTGCCGGTAACGATCCGGTATGATTATGGTTCAAGTGAGAGCGGTACGCTGGAAGAACAGTGGTTCTTTGTGCCAAGGGTAGTAGACTTCAGCGGAGATACGGCGCTGTTTACGGGAATCCGAAGATTTTTTGAGGATAGTCTGAGCGGCGGCAGGGCGGATATTACCGAAGGAAGCAACATCTACGACCTGTGGACGTATGTGTTCAGCACGCGAAGCACCAAAAACTACGAAGATGGCGATAACACCCGCGGAAAGGCGCTGAGCCTTTACGTGAAGCACGGCAAAGGTGCCGACCCCGGGTCGCCGGGGTACATTAACACCTCCTGGGATACGACCACGGGACAGGGAGGCGTTTCCAGCTCGAATATTCTCGTATGTTTCTGCGTGGACGAGAACGCCACGGTGGACGACAATGGATGTCTGACAGCCAACAGCGGACCGGAGATCCAGAGCAACTACTTTGGCATGAACGGCGTATTTGGGCGGTGGGGAAAGTTCGGGCTGCCGTACCGCGTTTATGATGCAGATGGCAACACCATTACCGTGACCGAAAAGCTGAACGGCGAAGTGCACAGGACGTTTACGGCAATTCAAAATGGAGTATACCGGTTTGAAATATCACAGAAAGAGCTGGAAAGCTTTGACTGGAACACCGACTATACCCTGACGGTAGAAGCCAGCGACGGCCGGACCACCAACCGGAAAAGCTGCAAGGTGAACCGCATCCGTTCATCCGGGTACGTGGTGTACATCGGGCAGATCAAAGGCACGGCGGACGGACAGAGCTACTACTGGACAGAGCGAAACATTCTGGACGACCCGTTCAACGAGAATGCGCCGGTGATCCTTGACCCGGAAGTGACACTGGAAGCCAACGCAATCAGCTCGTTTACCTTTACAGTGCCCGTCTCGAACCCGTTCTACAACAAGCTGGAGCTGAAAAAGCCGGTAGTCAGCATAGAAGAGGACGGCCGCGAGATCTTTATGGGCTACATCACTGAAACGGAAAAGAACTTTGAGCTGGACATGGAAGTGACCTGCGAGAGCGAGTTTGGATACTTGCAGGACAGAGACTGTCAGGTGGAGAACAAGTTTTACACGGCACCCGAACTGCTGGCACTGGCGCTGACCGTGGAGGACGACCCGGAAGAACACATCGGCTTCAAGGGCGAAGGCAAGGTGTTCCTGCCCGGAAACGTGACCGTGGAAAAGCCGGAAAGCGACACGGACAAGGAGACCAAGGCCATCAGCGACTGTTGGAGCGTACTGACGAACAGCCTGACCGGGAAGTACGGCGGATATCTGCGCCTGCGCAAAGAAATCAAAATGGTGGACGGCGTGCGCGTTTACACAAGATATCTGGACTATCTGGCAAAACTGAACGACAAGACCGATCAGGTGATCGAGCTTGGAAAGAACCTGCTGGACATTTCGTACTACATCAAGGCCGGGGACATCGTGAACTCGGTGAAGGCATACGGCTGGTACACGAGCGGATGGTTCCTCTGGCAGACCACGAACCCCATCTCGCGGGAAGCATTCAACAGAGAATCCATCAAGAAGTACGGCCTGTGTCAGCGCATCCTTGTGGTGGAAGGAACCGATTCCACGGGAGACAGCCTTTTGAAGAAGGCCACGGACGAGCTGAAAAAGTACAGCGGTTTCACTGGAAGTGTGCAGATCAACGCTGCAGACCTGTGTGATATTGGCGTGGACACCGACCGGCTGGACTTTATGAAGGAGACGTACGTGCTCTCGGAACCGCACGGTATCGATGACTGGCTGCCCTGCACGAAGGAAGTGATCCTGCTGCATGAGCTGGATCAGAAAGACTTTACCTTTGGTGCGACCACGGCAAAGCTTTCGTCTTTGCAGGCAGGTAACTTTGCGACGGCGGGCAAGGCGTGGAACGCGATCCAGTCCACCATTGGCTACATCAGCAAGTGAGGAGGATCAATGTACCATTCTCTTATTATAAATGTAGGCGACGACTACATTGACACCTGGGACGACTGGAAGCTGATCCCTTCCTCGCGGCCGGTGATCGCACCGCCCATTGAGCGGACAAAGTTCGTAACTGTGCCGGGCAGAGACGGCGCACTGGACTACAGCCGTACCCCTGCAAACCGTACTACCTACGATGACCGTACCGGAAAAATTGAGTTCTACCTCGAAAACGACTATGCTGGCTGGGACTGGGAGACCGCGTACACGACCATCTGCGAGACCTTGAAAGGACAGCGGGTGCGGTTTGCGCTGGAGGACAATCCCAGCCATTATTATTCGGGTCTCTTGTGGGTGAACCAGTTCAAAAGCGACAAGGGGCACTCGAAGATCACGCTGGAGTACAACTTGCACCCGACCATGTACACCCTGAAGGTGGAAGCCGTGGCGCTGAACGTATACGACCTGAAGCTGAACAGAGGCATGGAGTATCAGCTATTGGTGGGCGTTGGGCCGACGAATACGTTCTACCGCAAGATGAACGTGACCGCGAAACCGCGGGATGTGGTGAAAATTACTCAAAATGGAACCATTCTGGCCCTGCGGAAGGGCACAGCGGTGGTGACGGCAGAGTGCGGCGGCGTGAAAGCCGAGTGTGCCGTGACGGTAGGCGCTTACGAGAGCTTTACCATTGAGCGGGCACTGGACGGTGTGAGCGAGACGAACCCGGTGGGGAGCATCGTTGCCGGCATGAGCTACCAAAATGTGTTCAACGTAGGCGACAGCGAGAAGGAAATGCTGGAACTGACCGTAGAGATGGGAGGCACGGATGTGACCGGAAGTTGTGTTGTCATGGCAGAGGACAACGCGAGCGCACAAATCAAAATGGCATCGGTGACGGGAAATATCAAGATCACAGCGCATGCTGCAGCAAAGCCGGTGGCGGCGATGCTGTGTGCAGATATCCTGCCTGTGGAGGTAAAGCCGCTGAAACGGGTAGAAGGAGCATTCCGGCTTGGAAGATGAAAGGAAGGATGATATTTGAGTTTGGAAGCGTACTCCATTTTGAAAAATGGAAACGAAAAGCTCTCGGAGCATTTCAAGGTGCGCGAGTTCTACTGCCGTGACGGCAGCGACCCGGTGTTCATTGACACGGCGCTTGTGGAGGTGCTGGAAAAGATCCGGACGCACTTTGGCAAGCCTGTGACAATCACGAGTGGATTCCGCACGGCAAGCTGGAACGCAAAGCAGAAGAATGCCGCAAAGTTCAGCCAGCATCTGTACGGCAAGGCGGCAGACATTCAGGTGCAGGGCATCAGCGTGGAGCGGGTGTATGCCTACGCGGACAAACTGCTGGGCAACGCCGGTGGCTGCGGCATTTACCCGCCCGGTCTGGGACGCACCAACGGCTGGGTGCATGTGGACGTGCGCAAAGCCAAGAGCCGCTGGAAGGGGTGAGCGCCGATGGAAAGCATCATTGCCGCCATCCTCAGCGGTGTTGTGACCCTGATCGGCGTACTGATCGCAAACTCGCGTTCCAATGCCGTGATGGAATACAAAATTGAGGAGCTGACCCGGGAAGTCCGCAAGCACAACGGTTTTGCGGAGAAGATCCCGGTCATCCAGAGAGACATTCAGGTGTTGAACCACAGAATGTCCGACATCGAAGTACATGAATACGAACACGAAAGGAGCAACGTATGAATTTCAACATTACTGCAGGCACCATTGCACGTACCGCCGTTCTGCTGCTGGCTCTGACCAACCAGATGCTGAGCGCCATGGGCAAGAGCCCTCTGCCCATCGAGAGCACCACTGTGGAGCAGCTGGTGACGGCTGGCATCACGACCATTGCGGCACTGGTCGCATGGTGGAAGAACAACTCCTTTACGAAGGAAGCCATTGCGGCCGACAAGGAGTACGACCGCCTGAAGGCAAAGAGCGGGAAGTAAAAATGATATTTTGGGCAGGGCAGGAGCGGAAAACGTGATTCACACACGTATCCAACACTGAATGTTTCTTCTGCACTGCCTGAAAATAGTTCATCTGGCACTCACCGAAGGCAGGAACTGCAGAAAATTAAAAATGGAGTGACAAGTAATATCAAGAAAGCCAATGCAACTTTCGTTTACGGCCCTCAGT
>ENA-UEQP01002874-UEQP01002874.1-human-gut-metagenome-genome-assembly--contig:-NODE-2874-length-12190-cov-6.238091_pt1 | contig 12190 bp, 8 predicted proteins | sample MGYA00242951_ERZ507951 | MGnify/ENA primary metagenome ERZ507951 (study PRJEB26167, sample SAMN06115539) | human gut metagenome | host: Homo sapiens | place: China:Shanxi | collected 2015-11-18...
ATCTTCTTTGATAATGGGATTGAATTTCTTATTGCCTCTGGTATATCTAAATTATTTCTTCCTATAAATTTTTCTTTACTTATTTCATATTCTGTTTCACCAATTTTTTCTATATCTGTTTGTAATTTTGCAATTAAATATAAATTTTGTTCATTTTTTCCTCTTTTTCTTCTTTTGACAACCATTGTATCATTCACATCATCATATTCATATTCTAAAAATAAATTATTAAAAGCTTGATGTGCATAATCTTGTTCTTTTCTTGAAAGTACTGGCTCAAAATAACATACAACCTCTAATATTTTTTCTTCTTGTGATAAGTTTTCTAATTCAACTCTTCTTATTTCAACAGGCTCATTTGCATCTGTTATAATTGACAATCTACTTTTTAATTGATTTTTTTCTTTTTCAAATTGACTTTTATCTGGTGCAAAATTTATAACATATTTATTACAATTTTTGTTTCCTGTCATATATTCTATTTCATTATTTTTTACATCTTTAACACATATAAAAATTCCTTGTGGATAATCTGCTGTTCTTTTATATCTATTTATATAATTATCTCCAAATTTACTTACCCCTTCTCCATTTTGATTTATTGCAATTGTATATTTTTCATTTCCTATTAAATTTCCTCTTATAATTCTATTATCAATTTTGTTATATTGTCTAACACTATAGTTTTCATAATCTTTATATTTAATTTTTTCTGGCTTTTGTTTATTTTCCTTTGTTATTATAAATGTTTCAGGCATTCTTTCTTGTAATAATATATTTACTGCCTCTATCTCTGCATTTTGAGAAAATCTTTTTTGAAATATTTGATTATTGAAGTAATTATTTAATGAAAGTAGTATTAGTGCTTGATGATGTGCCATATATGTTTTTACTGGTTCAGATTTTTTTCCTTTTTCTAATCTTTCAGGTGTATAATCTATTGATTCATAAAAACCATATTTTCCTTTCATTCCTTCTTTTTCTAATATTTTTAAATTTTGAATAACTTCATTTGGAACATCTGAAATTGCTAATATAGTTCCATAACTTGAAACTACAATATCATCTTCTAATCCTCTTTTTAGCCCTAACCATGGAATTCCAAATGCTTTATATTGATAATTTCCTTGCAAATCTTTTAAATTAAATGCCGCTTCAGACATTCCCCATGGTATTCCTACTTTTTGACTATATTCTAGTTGATTCATTATTGCAAATTTACTAGATTCATCTAATAAACTTCCCTTATATCTTTTCATATTTATATTTGGCATTAAATATTCAAATGCTGTTCCAGACCAAGATACCAATCCCTTGTATTTCTTTAATACTGTTAATGTTCTACTTAAATTTCCCCAATGTTTTGGCGAAATATCTTTTTTGGCAATTGCTACAAAACTTGCTTGTCTTGCTTCAGATGCTAATAAATCATAATATGAATCTGTTAATTTATTTTCTTCTACATTAAATCCTATTGAAAACACTCTTTGTTCATTATTATATAATACCTTGAAATTTGTTTGCTCAATAATATAATTTATCTTTTCAATCATATTACTTATTTTTTCTTTATCAAATTCAATATTTTCTTCTAAAAATGATTTTGTAGTATATAAATACCCTATTAGATTTCCACTATCAACTGTTGATACATATTTAGGATATAATGGCTTGTTTGTTTTTACATTATACCAATTGAATAAATGTCCATTCCATTTTGGTAATTCATACACTGTATTTATTATTTTTTCCAATAAATTTATAATATACTCATTTTTTTCAAATCCCATATCATAACTTGCAATTACTGCTAACAGAGATAATCCAATATTTGTCGAAGATGTTCTATTCACTACAATATTTCTTCTATCTTCTTGATAATTATCTGGCATTAAATAATTATTTTCTTCTGTTATATAATCTTTAAAAAATTGCCACGTTTTTTGAGCAATATCTTTTAAATATTTCTTATCATCTTCATTTATTTCAATTTGTTTTTCTTCATTTATTTCACTAATTTTGCACATTATATATGGTGTAATTATCCACAATAATCCAAGAATTAATGTAAATAAATTAAAATACAAACATGATACATATATTGTGATTATTCCAAAAATTACATTTACAAACATTGTGTCATAATATGTTTTTAAATCTGTTTTTGTTTGCTTTTCTGCTTCTTCAGATGTAGTCCATTCTAACATGTTTTTATGTGAAATCATTAATCTATATAATGTTTTGAATATTGCTTTACTTGAGACATATGCTTTATATGGTAAACAGCCTAATGTTATAATTGCTCTATAAGTAGTTCCTTTTATTCCATCTATTTGAGGATTAAATGTTTTTTGCTTTTTTTCTCCTTCTCTAATAGAAAAAATTTTTGAAAAAAATTCTTTAGGAAGAATCCATGCGCTGCACCTCCTATTTCATCATTGCGTTGCAAGGGATAGATACAGGAGGTGATCGACAGCCGACACAAAACCCAAGAAAACGACAAAAAACGCCTGTCTGCAAAATGCAGACAGGCGTAGAAGAATTATAAAATCTATTCACATGATTTCTGTGTTCATATTCATACCAAGAATACCCCGACGGCGGGTACGAACTTTTTTTGACTGGTGCAGATCACAGGAGAAATAGAATAGTAAAGTAGACACGGCAAAATAACCTCCCATCGGTTGCCGTGTCCCTGCAAGTCGTCATTGGTTTGTGTTAACGCAAAGAAACGGCGGCCCTGAGTCCATCAAAACCGCCGACAGAATAATGAGCTAAATGTGCGCAGGAAATCATCTGCCCCGTCCAACGGTTTTTTTCTTTCCCCGGACGGGGCAGTATTTGATAGTAGTTTTGTTTCTCCTCAAATGGCAATTAAGCAGCCAATTAAACGTTTGTAATATTACTGTGCAAACTGACTCATATACAATGCTTCGTATTTTCCATGTTGTGCCATTAACTCTTCGTGGCTGCCATGCTCAAGAATATCACCATGTTCCATGTAAAGGATCATGTCAGCATCCCGAATCGTAGAAAGCCGATGGGCAATCACAAAAGAAGTACGTCCGTGCATCAATTTTGCAAGTGCTTTTTGGATAAGCTGCTCCGTATGCGTGTCCACGTTGCTGGTGGCCTCGTCCAAGATCATGATTTCCGGGTCAGACGCCATCGCTCGGGCGATGGTCAGCAGTTGGCGTTGACCTTGTGAGATATTTTCCGCCCCTGTGGAAAGTTCAAAATCATAACCGCCTGGCAGGGTCTTGATGAAGCTGTCCACGCTGGCGGATCGTGCGGCGGCGATGATTTTTTCCTCCGGCAGATTGTCCTGCGCGTAAGCTATGTTGTCCCGGATGCTGCCTTCAAAGAGCCAGGCATCCTGGAGCACCATGCCAAAGCGATCCCGTAGCTCGTGACGGGTCATTTCCTTGGTGTCTACCCCGTCCACTAAAATACTACCGCCGTCCACATCGTAGAACCGCATGAGCAGATTGATGAGGGTGGTTTTGCCAGCCCCGGTGGGGCCCACGATGGCCACTTTCTGACCGGACTTCACCGTGATGTTCACATCATGCATCAGCTGGTGCTCCGGGGAGTAACCGAAGGACACATGGCGAAATTCCACCGCGCCCGTGCTGACCTGAGGGATCAGTCCGGGAACAGGGTCTGGTGTCTCTTCCGAGGCATCCAGCAGAGCGAAAATGCGCCCTGCGGCAGCGGACGCTGCGCTGAAACTGCCCGCCATCCCCGCAATGCTGGTGAAGGGCTGGGAGAACTGCTTGGTATACTGGAGCATGGCTTGCACGTCGCCGATCCGCATCTCACCACGCAATACGGACAGACATCCCAGCAGGGCGCTGACAGCGTAGCCAAGGTTATTTACCAGGTCGGTGATTGGAGTGACCTTACCAGATGCAATCTCGGCACTCTGAGCGGTACGCTGGAGTTCCCCATTGATTCGATCAAACTCCTCTTTTGCTCGATCCGTGTAGTTGAACACCGACACCAGCTCCTGCCCTTGGTACACCTCCTCGATGTAGCCGTTGAGCTGTCCCAGGAGTTCCTGCTGCCGGGCGTAGTGTATGGCTCCCGTTTTCATAACGCCTAGAGAGGCCAGCAGAGACACCGGCACCATAACCACTGCGATGGCCGCCAGTATAGGACTGGTTGTGAACATCATCACCAGGATACCCACAGCGGTGACCACCTGGGTGACGATTTGGGTCAGGTTCTGGCTCAGGGCGTTGTTCACCGTGTCCACATCGTTGGTGATGGTGCTGAGGATTTCCCCCTGGGTATGAGAGTCGTAATAGTCCAGCTTCAGGTGGTGCATCTTCCGGTCAATATCACCCCGCAGAGTCTCCATAACGCAGGCGGTCAGCTTAGTCATGCTGAAGCTTTGGAGAATGGCGAAAAGCTGGGCCACAAGATAAAGGGCTATCAGCGTCACGAGCAGCCAGACGATCGTTTCCCAGTCGAAGGAGCCGCTTGCCACGCCATCGTACAGTTCCGAGGTGATGCCGCCCGTCACCGCTGGGGTCAAAACGGTAAACAGGGTACTCAGGACAGCAGCGATCATCACTAGAATCAGGCGGAGCTTGTACCGTCCCAGATAGTGGAACAGCCGTTTAAACGCATTCCAGTTCATGTTTCACTTCCTCCTCTCCCAGCTGCAATTCAGCAATCTCCCGGTAGAGCGGACATGTATGTAGCAGTTCCCGGTGCTTGCCTCTCCCCACGATCTGTCCGTCCTCCATCACCAAGATACGGTCAGCATCCAGGATAGAACCCACCCGCTGAGCCACAATGAGCATGGTGGAATCCCCCATGCTCTCCCGCAGGCGCATGCGGAGTGTTTTATCTGTTTTCACATCCAAGGCGGAAAAGCTGTCATCAAACAGGTAGATTTCTGGTTTTTTTACGACAGCCCGAGCAATAGCCATGCGTTGGCGCTGGCCGCCGGACAAATTGGTGCCGCCTTGAGCGATTTCGGCGTGGTAGCCGTCCGGCTTCTGTTCGATGAACTCGTCGGCGCAGGCGATGTAGGCCGCTTGCCGCCACTGTTCCTCACTGCTGTCCTGATCTCCAAAGCGCAGGTTGGAGGCCACGTCTCCGGAAAAGAGTACATTCTTCTGGGGGATATAGCCGATCAGATCCCGCAGCTCGTTCAATTTATATTGTTTTACATTCATATCGTCCACATAGACATGGCCTACCGTGGCGTCGTAAAGCCGCGGGATCAACTTGAGGATGCTGGACTTGCCGCAACCGGTGCGCCCGATAATGGCGGTGACCTCCCCGGCCCGGCACTCGAAGCTAACATCCTTCAGCACTGGTTCGTCCGCCCCAGGATAGGTAAAGGTCACATGGTCAAAGGCCACACAGGCGCGGCCTTTGCGCAAGGCGGCACTGTATCTGCCGTCCTTGATGGAACTCTCGGTATTCAGCACTTCTGCGATGCGCTTAGCGCAGGCATAGGACACAGGAAAGAGCATAATGACCAATGCCAGCATCATGATAGCGGCAAGGATCATGCTGATATACTGGCTGTTGGCCACCAGGTCACCCACTGCCATCTCCCCGGCGGACACATACCAGGAACCCATGCCCATGACCGCTGCTGTAGTCACACCAAAGATCACCTGAATCACCGGCATCAGCAGTGCGGTCACCCGCCCAGAGAGAATGGTCATGGAGGCCAGTTCGCCATTGGCTTGGGAAAACCTTTCCATTTCTTTCCCTTGCCGATTGAAAGCCCGAATCACCCGTACCCCCTCCAGTGTTTCCAGAAAGATCTTGTTCAGTCGGTCAATCCGCTGCCGCAGGGTCACCGAGTAGCGGGAAACAAAAATCAGAATGACACCTACGCCAATGATGAGGGCGGGAATGGCCAAGCTCAGCACGGAACTGAGTTCGCCGCCGGTCAGAGAAGAGAGTACCAGCCCAGCCACCGCCATCAGCGGTGCAGTCACCCCCAGCCGCAACAGCAATGAGAGAAACATTTGGATGTTGGTCACATCGGAGGTACTGCGGGTCACTAGACTAGCGGTGCCAAACCGCTCCATTTCAGCGGCGGAAAAATCTTGCACCTGATGGAATATCTCACGCCGCAAATCAGCGGCAAATTTAGTGGACACCTTGGCGGACAGCACCGTGGCTGCCATGTTGAAAAGACAGCCCAGAATGGCCAGGGTTGCCATCACCGCCGCAATGATTAGGATGGTGTTTCGGTTTTCTCCGGCCACTCCGATGTCAATCATACTGGCCAGGGCAGTAGGCAGCAGCATGGCTGTCACAGCGGAGAGCAGCATCAGCGCCAAGAGGGCGGCCACATGCTTTCCGCTGAGTTTTACACGGGAAAAAATCGTACCCATAGTTTTCCTTTCTGCTCGTCGTACTCGCATTTTAGCTTGACAGGGCAAATAACAAATGATAGTATAAATGAAACGATAGTATCATAGATGCTATGAATATCACAGAAGCAGGCGTTGTCAATAGTCCGAGCGAAAGTGGAACAAATGACAATCCTTGTTTCAATGATACGCAATTAAAGGAGACGTTTCTTATGCGAAGGACAACGGCTACAACAGACTATCTGAAAGAATGTATGGGTACAGCGTTGCTGGAACTAATGAAAGAAAAACCCATTGAAAAAATCAGTATTGAGGAGATGACTGCCAAGGCAGATGTAGGTCGCTCCACTTATTTCCGTTATTTCAAAAGTAAAGATGAAGTTCTGTCTTTCAAAATCACATGTCTGTGGAAGCGCTTTTCCGACGAACACGGTGCTACCAACTTCGCCACTGGTAGTTATGACGGCATCAGGCTGTTTTTTGAATTTTGCCTTTCCACTCGTCCTATTTGTGATCTGCTCTACTCAGCTGATCGCCAATATGTGATTCTAAACTTCTATTTACAAGAAGCGGCATCCATTGTCGCTAATGCCGATGCCAAAACGCACTACTTTATCCAATTTATTACATATGGATTGTTTGGGCTTATGAATGCGTGGGTATTACGAGGCTATAAAGAAACCCCACAGGAAATGGCACAAATAGTTTGCGATTGGGAAGCATCTTCGGAGGAGAAATAACATAGAGGGGGGTAAACATATGGGAAAAATCATTCGACGCATTCTAACAATTATTCCAGCGGTGGCTTTACAATCGCTCTGGCTTTTGCTGTTGATGAAATGGCTGACCCCTTACGCACCGATTATTGTGTCACTGCTTTCCGTTGCAGCGTTTTTCTTGGTGGTATTTATTATTATAAAGAGAGATGAAACCGCTTATAAATTGCTTTGGCTGCTGGTTATTCTGTCACTACCTTTGGTAGGAGCGTTACTATATCTGCTCTTTGGAAATAAACGGACGGCCCGCCCTCTAAAAAGGCGCTTGCAGCAAGTTCAAAAGAGTTGCAATCCGCAGCCTCTTCCAATAAAAGAAGCGCCCTTTGACGGCGAAAAACGCATGGGGCAAACAGTGCGGTGGCTGGAAGAAAAAACGCAATATCCGATGTGTGCAGTTGAGCAGGTTCGTTACTATCCGTTGGGCGATAATATGTTCCCTGATATGCTTGCCGATTTGAAAAATGCAAGAAACTCGATTTACGTAGAATACTTCATTATTGAGCCGGGGCATATGTGGGACGCAATCGTGAACGAACTGGAAGTAAAAATGGAGCAGGGCGTTGATGTACGTGTGATATACGATGATCTTGGCAGTATTTCTTCGTTCAATTTCAGTAATGTCCGTGAACTGAAAAAGAAAGGCATTCCATGTATTCCTTTTAATCCTTTCCTTGCCTTAAAAGGAACTGCAAACTATCGCGATCATCGCAAAATGCTGATTATTGACAACGAAGTTGCTTATAGCGGAGGTATCAACTTATCAGATCGGTATATCAATTTGGAACATCCCTATGGACACTGGAAGGACACAGGCTTTCGGATTACTGGTGAGCCAGTAAAAAATTTTACCCATATGTTCTTGACCTTTTGGAACGCATTTTCGCTGGAAAAAGAAGCAGGACAGCTTGCAATGCCCACATATCCCAAAAGGTATCCTGCGCCGCCGCACACATTTGATGGTTATGTGCTTAGTTACTACGATTCGCCCCTTAACCATGAAGCTACCAGTAATCAGCTCTTTATTGACTTGCTTTCTCAAAGCACGGATTACGCATGGTTTTTTACACCGTATCTTATGCTTGGCGATGACTTGATGGATGCAATGATTTCCGCTGCTCAACGTGGTGTAGACGTGCGGATCATTATGCCCGGCATCCCTGATAAGAAGCTGATTTTCCGTATGTCTCGGAGCTTTTATCAGGTGTTGCTGACTGGCGGCATCAAGATTTATGAGTATACTCCCGGCTTCGTTCATGCAAAGAGCTTTGTATCAGACGACAAAGTTGCGACGATAGGAACTGTCAATCTGGACTACCGCAGTCTCTTTCTCCACTTTGAAAACAATTCGTTCTTTTATCGTTCCAGTATTATTGCAGCAATAAAGGACGATTTCATCGCTACACAGGCAAAATGTAAAGAGGTAAAGCCCTATGATATGAAACATTATTCGCGCCGCTGGGTCGTAGATGGTGTCCTTCGTATTTTCGCACCGCTATGTTGAGGTTTTTATGAAGCATTTTCTTATGTGTCTGCTATATATCGCGGCGTTAGGGGTTCTCTCCTTTGTAGTGGGGCGCTTGATCCCGAAGCATTGGTTTCACGCCGATCGTTTTCCTTGGGTCTGCCACCCGGCAGAGCAAAAACTATGGAAGCGGCTTCATGTTCGGAAATGGCAGGCAAAGATCCCCGATATGAGCCGCATATTCGTTAAAATCATGCCGGAAAAGAAACTGACAAAGGAAAACTATGAGAACTTGCCGCGCATGATAGAAGAAACTTGCGTGGCAGAGTGGACACATATTCTGTTGTCTATCGCCGGTCTTGGACTGCTGAAAATATGGTCCGGTGTTGGCGGGGTATGTATAACGATTATCTACATTGTGCTGGGTAATTTGCCGTTTATTGTTGTCCAGCGCTATAATCGCCCACGCCTGCAAAAGCTGTTTGCTATGCAGCAAAGGAAAAAATAGGAGATTCAAATGCAAACACTAATTCTAAGCTGCAACACTGGCGCAGGGCATAACTCCTGTGCGCAAGCAGTTCAGGAAGCCTACCACTCTCGCGGAGAAATCTGCAATATTATAGATTCTTTGCAGTTTATTTCAGAAAAAGCATCCACGTTTATTTCTAATTGGCATACCCGAATTTACCGCCATGCTCCAAGGCTTTTTGATGCTGGGTATCAGCGTGCGGAATCTCACGAAGATATTTTTTGTGAGGGAACGCCGATCTATAAGCTACTTTCCTCCGGCGCAGAGCGGATGTATCAATACATCCGCTCTGCAGGCTACGATAATATTATCTGTACTCATGTATTCCCAGCCTTGGCGTTGACAGAAATGCGCCGACAGCACCCATGCTTACAGCTTGTAACGAGCCACATTTCTACAGACTATACCTGCGCTCCCTGCACAGCGGATTCTGCGCTGGACTGGTATTTCATTCCGTCCACTTCGCTGTTAGGTGAGTTTGAACAATGTGGACTTCAACCTCAAAAGCTGATCGCCAGTGGAATCCCTGTGCGGCAGCAATTCTACCAGCGTGTGTCACAAGAAGCAGGAAAAGCCAACGCCGGAATCTCTCCTGCTCATCAGCATATTTTAATGATGTGCGGTAGCATGGGCTGCGGTCCAATGGAGGAGATTATATCGTATCTCTGCCCTTACCTCACAACAGAACAAGAACTTAGTGTTGTATGCGGCACAAATGATGATTTACGCAAAAAACTCCAAAAAAGAACAGAAAAGTATTCTCAAGTTCATGTTCTGGGAACCGTCAATAATGTGCCGCAGCTCATGCAAGCCTCAGACCTATTCCTGACAAAGCCCGGAGGTCTAAGTACATCTGAGGCAATGGCGGCAGAGTTACCAATGGTGCTTATCGATGCAGTGGCTGGCTGCGAGACACATAATCTGAATTTTTTTCTGCGTAATGGAATGGCCGTCACAGCCAATACGCCAAAAGCAATCGCAGACACCACAATAAAAACGCTAAATGCCCCAGTGCTTCTTTCTAAAATGCGCGCGGCAATGCGGTCGCAGACGGAATGTACGGCAGCCGATAAAATCTATGAATGGATATACAGTCATGCAAAGTAATCATATAAAGCCGGAAGTTAATTACCGTGAGTTCCGCATCCATAAACTTAATACACCTGAATTTTCTCACGTCAGGCTATTGCTTTACTGGCCAATTTTCGGCTTGCTGTTTTTGTTTCTTGAGCGGTTGCAACCGCAACGAAATTACTATCCCGTCTATTGTGGACTCGATGATATAATACCATTTTGTGAATGGGCGTTGATTCCGTATCTATTTTGGTTTGTCTTTCTAATCGGTACGTTGGTTTATACTTTTTTCGTCGATGTACCTGCATTTCGGCGTATGATGTATTTTGTGATAGTCACCTATACGATCACGGTTTTGATTTACCTGTTCTTTCCAACCTGCCAAAATTTGCGGCCAGAAGCATTTGTACGCAATAATCTACTTACACGCTTTATTGAATTATTCTATAGTTTCGATACCAATACAAATGTTTGCCCCTCACTTCATGTAATAGGCTCTGTTGCCGCGATGTTTGGGTTATGGGATTGCAAGGCGCTCCAAAGCGTCGGATGGAAAATCGCTGCTACATCAATCGCCGTGTGTATCAGTCTCTCCACCGTTTTTATGAAACAGCATTCTATCATGGATGTTCTCGCTGCATTGCCAGTCTGTTTCTTTGGTTGGTGGATTGCCTATAAGATACTCCCCAATAATAAAACAAACCGATTTCTTACGAGGATGTAATCATGGATAAATCCTACAAAAAACCGCTTCTACTAATCACGTTTGGGGTGATCTTATTTGCGGCATTCAACAATCTAAACTATGTTGCCAACTTTCTAAAATCGTGTATTGGCTTGCTCGCTCCGATTTTATCAGGCCTTTTGCTGGCCTTTGTTCTGAGTGTACCCGTGCGCGGACTGGCAAAGAGGCTTCGACGAAAGCTGACTAAAGCTACAGATCGGCAAATAGACATGATAAGCCTGTTACTGACGCTGATATGTGTTATTGCGATTATTGCTCTTCTGTGTGTAATTGCGATTCCACAGCTCACTGCATCTGTAAAAAGCATTGCTGCTCTTGTTCAAGAAAAATGGCCTGACTGGGTCGGCTTATTGCAAAGATACGGCATTGACACAGAGAAACTGTCGGCACATTTTGCTGCGCTCGATTGGAAATCTATTCTGCAAAGCATTTCGAGCGAAATGAACACAGTGATTTCCTCAGTTGCCAATGTTGCTGGCTCTACGGTATCTGCGATTGCTGATGTTGCAATTTCACTTGTGATCACATTCTATGTGCTAATTGGATGGCGTGAATTGAGCAGTCAAAGCAAACGGGCACTGTATGCCTACTGTAAGGAATCCGTTGCAGATAGAATTTGCCATATTTCGAAACTTGCACATGACACCTATGCGAAGTTTCTTTCTGGTCAGTGTGTCGAGGTTATGATTCTTGGAACATTGATCTTTCTTTCGTTTTCTGTTGCAGGGATTCCATATGCGGGGCTAACAGCCGTTTTAACTGCCGCCTTTGCATTCGTTCCTTATATTGGAGCATTTCTCTCCTGCGCTTTCGGCATTTTATTTACTTTATTGGCGGCTCCGAACAAGGCGCTCCTATGCTTTATCGTCTATCAGGCAACTCAGTTTGTTGAAAATCAGTTCATCTATCCTCACGTCGTGGGAAACAGTGTAGGGCTATCCCCATTCTGGACGTTGTTGGCGGTTTTGCTGGGCGGTAAACTGTTCGGTGTCCTTGGCATGATCTTCTTTATTCCGTTAATGGCTCTTGTATCTCAGCTTCTACACGAATCAATCGAACGGCGGCTGCATACCCGCAAACCGGAGCTGTCCAATGTACAAAGCAACTCAGACGAGAATACAGACATATCTCAATGATGTAGCAGGCGTTCGAATAGTTTGTGCGTTTATTGACGATAATCGTCTGGATGAACAGATCCGCCAGGCATTTCTTTCATTGGAAACAAAATGGACAGAAAAAGAAATTGGTTTTCAG
>ENA-UEQP01002879-UEQP01002879.1-human-gut-metagenome-genome-assembly--contig:-NODE-2879-length-12181-cov-4.446299_pt1 | contig 12181 bp, 9 predicted proteins | sample MGYA00242951_ERZ507951 | MGnify/ENA primary metagenome ERZ507951 (study PRJEB26167, sample SAMN06115539) | human gut metagenome | host: Homo sapiens | place: China:Shanxi | collected 2015-11-18...
TCATCGTTTGTCGCTCTCCTTTCCGCTGCATTGACATCTTTCCTGCCCTTTACTATAATGAAATCGACCGGGAGATGCTGTCGAAGGCTGACGGTTCCTCCCAAATTTTTCCACCCAATTTTCGACCGTTTTCGCGCAGAAAATGCAAGCGAGGTGCACCCATGTATTCGGTAACAAAGAGCTTTGGCCTGAACGGCCTGCGCGGCATCCGACCGCTGACCGCTGCGGCAGCCGTTCCCTTTGACCCCGCCGAGGCCTGGGCACAGGTGCCGGATTTTGCCGACGTGATGGGGCAGGCACTGGCCCGCCGGGCCATGGTCATCGCTGCGGCCGGGGGTCACAACGTGCTGCTGATGGGTGCACCGGGCACCGGCAAATCCATGCTGGCCAAGCGCCTGCCGGGCATCCTGCCGCCTCTCACCCGGGAGGAAGCCGTGGAGACCACCAAGATCTATTCCATCGCCGGGCAGCTGCCCCAGGGTCGGGGCCTGATCACGGCGCGTCCCTTCCGCAGCCCGCACCACTCGGCCAGTGCCGTCTCGCTGGCGGGCGGCGGCGCACAGTTCCGCCCCGGCGAGTGCAGTCTGGCCAACTGCGGCGTGCTGTTCCTGGACGAACTGCCGGAGTTCTCCCGTGAGAGCCTGGAGGTGCTGCGCCAGCCGCTGGAGGACGGCCAGATCACCGTGAGCCGCGCCGCAGGCAGCGCCACCTACCCCAGCCATTTCCAGCTGGTGGCCGCCATGAACCCCTGCAAATGCGGCTACTACGGCCACCCCACCCGGCAGTGCACCTGCTCGCCCAGCGCGGTGCGGCAGTACCGCAGCCGGGTGTCCGGCCCGCTGCTGGACCGCATCGACCTGTGCGTGGAGATGGACCCCATCGCCTTTGACGAGCTGCACGCCGTCGCCCCTTCCGAGAGCAGCGCCGATCTGCGCAAACAGGTGCTTGCCGCCCGGGCCATTCAGGCAAAGCGCTACGCCGCCCCGGGTTTTGAGGGTGTGCTCTGCAACGCCCAGCTCACCGCCGGGCAGGTGCGGCGCGTCTGCCGCATGACCCCCGCCGCCGAGCGGCTGCTGCGCGCCTCCTACGACGCTTTGGGCCTTTCCGCCCGCGCCCATGACCGCATCCTGCGGGTGGCCCGCACGGTGGCCGATCTGGCAGGCAAACAGCTGCTGGATGAGGACTGTGTGCTGGAAGCCCTGCAGTACCGGGCACAGGAAAAAGTGGAAGTATAAAAGCTTCTCCGTCTTTGCTTCGCAGATCCGCCTTCCCCGAAAAGGGAAGGGCTTGTGCAGCTTATCGTTACGCGCAAAAAAGCCATCTGTATCTTTCCAAATGCTCAATACGAGCAGGAGATCACAGATGGCTTTTTATAATTGCTTTTTAGAATCTGCGCCATGTATCCGGCAGGAACAGCACCAGCATCGGGAAGATCTCCAGACGGCCGGCCAGCATATCAAAGATCATCACCAGCTTTGCGGGGTTCGTAAAGCTGCCAAAGTTCATCATGGGGCCTACCTGCGCAAGGCCCGGGCCGATGTTGTTCAAAGTAGCTGCAATGGCTGTGAAGTTCGTCACCATATCAAAGCCATCCAGACTGATGAGCAGGAAGGAGACCACGAAGATGAAGAAATACGCGCCCATAAACACATTGGTGGTGCGGATGGTCTCGTGGTTCAGCAGCTTGCCGTCCATGCGGACGGGGGCCACCACCTGTGGGTGCAGCGCCTGCTTGAGCTCCTTGCCAAGGGTCTTGCCCAGAATGAGGATGCGGCTCACCTTGATGCCGCCGCCGGTGCTGCCTGCGCAGGCACCAATGAACATGAGCACCACCAGAATTTCTTTGGAGAGGGTGGGCCACAGGTCAAAATCACAGCTGGAAAAACCGGTAGTGGTGATGATGGAACCCACCTGAAAGGCTGCCTGACGCACCGCTTCGCCAAAGCTGTTATAAAGGCTGTAGATATTGGCCGTGATAATGCCAATTGCCACCAGAATAATGGCGAAGTAGCCGCGCACCTCCTCGCTGATGACGCGGTTGAATTTACGCAGCAGCAGCAGGAAGTAGGCATTGAAGTTGACACCGAACAGGATCATGAAGATAGTCACGACCCACTGGATGTAGGGAGAAAAGCTGGTAAAGCTGTCGTTCTTGAAGCCGAAGCCGCCGGTGCCCGCCGTGCCGAAGGCCGTGAGCATGGACTCAAACAGCGGCATGCCGCCCAGCATCAGGAATACCAGCTCCAGCACGGTGAGTGCAAAATAGATGCCGTACAGGATCTTTGCGGTAGACTGCACCTTGGGCACCAGCTTATCCACCTGAGGGCCGGGGCTTTCTGCCTTCATCAGGTTGACGTGGGAGCCGCCGGTCAGGGGCAGCAGCGAGAGCAGGAACACCAGAACGCCCATGCCGCCGATCCAGTGGGTGAAGCTGCGCCAGAACAGAATGCCCTTGGGCAGATCCTCTACCCCGGGCAGGATGCTGGCACCGGTGGTGGTAAAGCCGGACACCGTCTCAAACAGGGCATCCACCGGGTTCGGGATGCAGCCCGTCACCACAAACGGAACGGCGCCCACGATGGAAATGACGATCCAGCTCAGCGAGGTAGCAGCAAAGCCCTCCCGCATATAGAACATCTTGCTTTTAGGCTTGATGCCGCGCAGGGCGTAGCCGATGGCGGCGCTGACTGCCGCCGTGATCAGAAACACGCCCAGCACGAACCATTCGCCGTAGATCCAGCTGGCCGCTGCGGGCAGCAGCAGCAGCGCACCCTCGATCAGCATGACATAGCCCAGCAGACGGAAAACGATCGCATAATTCATAGTCTGCCTCCGTCAACCCTCTGCGCCCTTGTCCAGAATATCGCGCAGGTCATGCAGACCATGCTCCAGCGTGACCACGATCACGTTGTCGCCCACCTGGATCTGGTCGCCGCCGCGCGGGATCAGGATCTGATGGCCGCGGGTGATGCAGCACAGCAGCAGATTCTTTTTCAGGTGCAGCTGGCTCAGGGGGACACCGGTGGCAGCGCTTTCCTCGTGGACGGTAAATTCCAGCGCTTCCACGCGGTCGTCCAGAATGCGGTACAGCGTCTTGATGTTGCTGCCCGCTTCGTTCTGCAGTGCACGCACATACTGCACGATGTAATCGCAGGTCATGTACTTGGGGTAGACCACGCTGCCCAGATCCAGACCGGCCAGAATATCATCAAATTCCAGACGGTTGACTTTGGTGACCAGCTTGCCCTTGGAGTGCTTTTTGGCAAACAGGGTCAGCAGCACATTCTCCTCGTCAATGTTGGTCAGGGCCACAAAAGCCTCGGTGGACTCCATGCCCTCCGAAAGCAGGAATTCGCGGTTGGAGCCGTCCTCGTTCAGGATCTGTGCGCCGGGCAGCTGCTCGGCCAGCTCCATGCAGCGGGCAGGGTCGCGCTCCACGATGCGCACACGCACGTGGTTTTCCAGCAGCTCCTGGCTCAGATAGAAGGCGATGGCACCGCCGCCCACGATGAAGGCATTGCGCACCGGGCGCACCGGCAGGTGGATGCGCTGGAAGAACTCGTGGGCCTTTTCCTGTGTTGCAAGGAAGGTGACCTGATCGCCGTTCTGCAGTACAAAGTTACCGTTCGGAATGATCACGCCGCCACTGCGCTCCACTGCACACACCAGAATGTCGCTCTTCAGACGGGTGGGAATCTCGCGGATGGCCACGCCATCCAGCCCCTGCTCTGCAGTGAGTGCAAACTTGATCAGCCGCACACGGCCGTCTGCAAAAGTGTCGATCTTGCTTGCACCCGGGAAGCGCAGCAGATGGGAGATTTCCTTTGCTGCAGCCATTTCCGGATTGATGATGGCCGAAATGCCGATCTGCTTTTTGATAAAGTCCAGCTCATGACTGTAGGACGGGTTGCGCACACGGGCAATTGCATGGCAGTGGCCCGCCTTTTTGGCAAACATGCAGCACAGCAGGTTCAGCTCATCCGAACCAGTCACGGCAATGAACACATCCGCGTCTTCAATGCCGGCCTCTGCCAGTGTGGTGATCGAGGAACCGTTGCCCACGATGCCCAGCACATCGTAGCTTTCAGTCAGGTGCTCCACACGCGCTTTGTTGGTATCCACAATGGTCACATTATGGTCTTCCTCACTGAGCTGCCGCGCCAGCGCAGTACCAACCTTGCCGCCGCCCACCAGAATGATCTTCATAACAAGTCCTTTCTCTTTCCGCGTCCCTTCTGCCGGGACAGCACAAATCCATCATAGTATACCATATCTCCTGCCAAAGTTCCACTGTTTTCCACATTATGCAACAAAAACCTGCCAAATGACGCAAAAAAGCCCCGGGAGATACCGTCCCGGAAGCTTTTATTTCATTTAATAGCGCGCCACGCCGTCCTTCGTTACAAGGGCATACACCAGCGGGGCTTCCTCCGGCTTCTCAGGGCCGTATCCAAGGCCGCTGCGGTACTCGGCGGCGGCAGCTTCAAACTTATCGGCTGCGCCGTAGAAGGTAGCCAGACTCTCGCCCTTCTTTACATAGTCGCCGCGCTTTTTATGCAGGGTGATGCCGGCAGCAAAATCCAGCGGGTCGCCCTTTTTCTGTCGGCCCGCACCCAGCAGCACGCTGGCAGAGCCGATCTTCTCGGCATCGTTCGCCACAATGTAACCGTCCTGCTCTGCCAGCAGCTCAAAGCTTGCCGCGGGCTGCTCAAACAGGCTGTAATCGTCCAGCACGCGGGTATCGCCGCCCTGCGCCGCAAACATCTCCTTGCACTTTGCAAAGGCAGAGCCATCGGCGATCACCGCCTCGGCCATGGCGCGGCACTCGGCAGGAGTGCCCTTATCGGCCAGCACCAGCATGTTCGCCGCCAGCTGCAGGCAGACCTCGGTCAGGTCGGCGGGGCCATGGCCCTTGAGCACATCCATGCTTTCCATGACTTCCAGACTGTTGCCGATGTTATGGCCCAGCGGGGTGTCCATATCGGTGATCATGGCAGCCACCCGGCGGCCGTGATGGGTGCCAATGGATACCATCAGCTTAGCCAGCTCAATGCTCTGGTCTACCGTTTTCATAAAAGCTCCGGTGCCGGTGGTCACATCCAGCAGGATGGCATCCGAGCCGGAAGCCAGTTTCTTGGACATGATGCTGGATGCGATGAGTGGGATGCAGCTGACGGTTGCGGTCACATCCCGCAGGGCGTACATCTTTTTGTCGGCAATGGCAATGCCCTCGCTCTGGCCAATGACCGACAGGCCGATCCTGTTCACCTGCGCAAAGAACTCCTCCTGTGAGAGGGCGGTTCTGGTGCCGGGCACGCTCTCCATCTTATCGATGGTGCCTCCGGTATGGCCAAGGCCCCGGCCGCTCATCTTGGCGATCTTCACGCCGCAGGCCGCCACGATGGGGGCAATGACCAGCGTGGTCTTGTCGCCCACGCCGCCGGTGGAGTGCTTGTCCACCTTGATGCCCGGAATGGGCGAAAGATCCACCATCACACCGCTGTGAGCCATCACATCGGTCAGCTCTGCGGTTTCTTCATCGGTCATGCCGCGCAGATAGACAGCCATCATCCATGCAGCCATCTGGTAATCAGTCACTTCTCCGCTGACATAGCCATTGACGATCTGCTCCAGCTCCTCACGGCTGTGCGTACCGCCATCACGCTTTTTTGCGATCAAATCATAAACGCGCATCGTATCACGCTCCTCGTTTTTTCAATAGTACGACATTGTAAGATATAGTATAGCAAAATTCCAAACAAAAGCAAGTATCATTCTGTAAACTTTGCCCAATTTCAAACCAAAAAGGGCGCAGCCGCCCGGAAAAGCAGCTGCGCCCTTGTTTTGGGAACACAAATCGTCGTTTTAGCGGGATCCCTTGTCGTAGGGGATGCCCTCTGCCTTGGGTGCCATGCTGTTCTTGGAGGTAAACGCCAGAATGATCATGGACGCCACGAACGGCATCATGTTGTAGATGTTGCTGGACCAGTGCAGCTGTGCCAGGAAGGTGGAGTCTGCAATGTTTGCCAGACTCTTGAACACAGCAAAGAACATGGCTGCGCCAAAGATGTTGAAGGGCTTCCACTGGCCAAAAATCATAACAGCCATGGCAAGGAAGCCTGCGCCGGCCACACCCACCTCAAAGTTCCAGGTCTGCACCGGGGGCACAATGTAGGCCATGCCGCCGATCGCGCCCAGTGCACCGGAAATGACAACACCGGCATAGCGCATCTTGTAGACATTGATGCCCACAGAGTCCGCTGCCTGCGGATGCTCGCCGCAGGCACGCAGACGCAGGCCAAAGCGGGTCTTGTACAGCACCACATAGCTGATGATCAGCAGAATGATGCCCAGCGGCACAAAAATGCTCAGTTCCAGCCCGCCGATGCTGAACAGGAAGGGCTTGTTGGCGTAGTTCAGCTTTGCACTGCCGCTCTCGCTGAAATACTTGGCAATGACCACCGCAATAGCAGTAGCCAGCAGGTTCAGGGCCGTGCCGCCGATGGTCTGATCCGCCTTCAGGTTGATGGAGGCAAAGGCCAGCAGCAGACTGTACACCATACCGGCCAGTGCCGCCACCAGAACAGAGATCAGCACCACGAGGAAGACCGGCATACTGGAAGGCAGCATGGTCAGGGTGAGAACACCCGCCACACCGCCAATGACCATGATACCTTCCAGTGCAATGTTGATGATGCCGGAGTGCTCACTGAACATACCGCCCAGTGCCACCATCATCAGAACGATGCCATACAGCAGCGTATATTTGATCAGAAGCAGCATATCACTTGCCCTCCTTTTCGGTTGCAGATTTTGCAGGAGCAGCAGGCTCTGCGTTCACATTGGTTTTATCGGCATTCTTGAACAGCAGTGCGTGGATCTTGCCGCGGAACAGCATGGAGAATGCACACAGGTAGATGATGATACCGCTGATCAGGTCCGAGATCTCAGTGGGGTAATACTTGGTGGAAAGGAAGGAGCCGCCCACCGAGATATGGGAAATGAAGATCGCCGAGAAAATGGTGCCAATGGGGTTGGAGCTTGCCAGCAGTGCAACGGAAATGCCGTTGAAGCCCATGGCCGGCAGGCTGGTGGAGTTCAGCGGGTTCCACTGGGACACATTGGACAGATAGTACAGGCCCGCACCAAAACCGGCCAGCGCACCGGCAATGGCCATGGAGAGGATGATGTTCTTCTTCTCGTTGATGCCGGCGTAGCGGGCAGCGCTCTTGTTCAGGCCGACTGCCTTGAGCTCGTAGCCGAAGGTGGTCTTGTTCAGCACCACCCAGATCAGAACTGCCACTGCTGCCGCCAGGAAGATGGCAATGGTGGTGCTGTTGGTCTGGAACAGCTTGTTCAGGCCGAAATCCGGGATGATGGACTGAGCGTAATCGGCGTTCTTGCTCAGGTTCATGGTACGGGTGTTGCGCACATCGTACATGGGGCCGGTGCCGTTCTGGTAAATGAGCTCATTGACCAGATACAGGCCGATCCAGTTGAACATGATGGAAGTAATGACCTCGTTGATGTTGAAGTAGGCCTTGAAGAAGCCGGGGATCGCACCCCAGATGCCGCCCAGAATGGTGGCTGCGATCAGACAGACGAACCACGGCAGCTTGAGCATGATGGCGCAGTACAGAGCGCCGTAAGCGCCCAGCGTATACTGACCCGCCGCACCGATGTTGAACAGGCCGGTCTTGAAGGCAAACGCCACAGACAGACCGGTCATAATGAGGGGAGCCGCATTTGCCAGCTCCTTGCCGACACCGTAGGGTGCGTCATGGAAGCCGCCCTTCAGGATGCGCACAAAGCCGTCGCCCCATGCGTGGGCCGGGTTGATGGCCAGCAGCACCAGAAAACCGACCACAAGGCCAATCAGGATGCACAGCAGAGCAGCCAGCACACTGGTGATGGAGCTGTTCAGACTGCTGTGGGAAAGTTTTTTCTTGTTCATGTGTTATTTGCTCTCCTTTCCCTGCTTGCGTGCGCCTGCCATATACAGGCCAAGCTCCTGCACGGTGGTGGTCTTGGGGTCAAATTCGCCCACGACCTCGCCCTCGTACATCACAAGGATGCGGTCGGACAGGTTCATCACCTCGTCCAGCTCCAGACTGACCAGCAGCACGGCCGTACCCTTATCGCGCTCGGCCACGATCTGACGGTGGATGTATTCAATTGCACCAACGTCCAGACCGCGGGTGGGCTGGACTGCCACCAAGAGCTTCGGGTCCTTATCGATCTCACGGGCAATGATGGCTTTCTGCTGGTTGCCGCCGGACATACTGCGCACGGTGGTCACACTGCCCTGACCGCTGCGCACATCGTACTGGGCAATGAGCTTATCGGAATATTCGCGCACCTTATCGCTGCGGATAAAGCCGCCCTTCTGGAATTCGGGCTGCCAGTAGCGCTGCAGCACCATGTTGTTTTCCAGACTGTAGTCCAGCACAAGGCCGTGCTTGTGGCGGTCCTCCGGGATATGGCTCATGCCGTCCTTGGAGCGCTGACGGATGGACTCGTTGGTGATGTCCTTGCCGTCCAGCGTGATCTTGCCGCTGCTGATCTTTTCCAGACCAGTCAGGCCGTAGACGAACTCGGTCTGACCGTTGCCCTCGATACCGGCAAGACAGACGATCTCACCGGCGTGCACCTGAAAAGAGACATTCCGGACTGCATCCTTCTTGTGCTGGGCGTTGTGCATGGTAACGTTTTCCACATCCAGCACCACTTCGCCGGGGTTGGCAGGCTTTTTGTCCACCTGCAGCTGCACATCACGGCCAACCATCATGCGGGAAAGCTCTTCCTTGGTGGTGTCCTTGATGTCCACGGTACCCATATACTTGCCCTTGCGCAGGACGGTGCAGCGGTCGGCGACCGCCATGATCTCGTTGAGCTTGTGGGTAATAAAGAGGATGGACTTGCCCTCCTTCTTGAACCCGCGCATGATCTCCATCAGCTCGTCGATCTCCTGCGGGGTCAGCACAGCGGTGGGTTCGTCGAAGATGAGGATCTCATTGTCGCGGTAGAGCATCTTCAAAATCTCCACGCGCTGCTGCATACCCACCGAAATATCACTGATGAGCGCATCGGGGTCAACACGCAGACCGTACTTCTCGCTCAGGGCCACGACCTTCTTGCGGGCCTCAGCCTTCTGCAAAAAGCCCAGCTTGTTGGGCTCCACGCCCAGAATGATGTTGTCCAGCACGCTGAAGCACTCCACCAGCTTGAAGTGCTGGTGGACCATACCGATGCCCAGTGCGTTTGCATCGTTGGGGTTGCGGATGGCGACCTCCTTGCCGTTTTTGAGGATCTTACCCTCCTCCGGCTGATACAGACCGAACAGCACGCTCATCAGGGTGCTTTTGCCTGCGCCGTTCTCGCCCAACAGGGCATGGACCTCACCTTTGCGCAGCTGCAGGGTAATGTCGTCGTTTGCCTTGATGCCCGGGAACTCCTTGGTGATATGGAGCATCTCGATCACAAAATCCTCTGCCAATCTGCTCACTCTCCTTTCGTGTCCAAACGACACTTATACTATTGTAATGCCCATTATACCGTATTTTTGCTGTTTTGCACACTTCTTTTTGAAAATTTAGTGTTTTGCCATATCATAAGTATTACTTTTGTGCATTTTGACAGGCATTCCTTCATCGTCTTGAAAAAAGCATACAAAAAAGGCGGGACGCCCTTTGCAAAGCGTCCCGCCCGGGAAGTTTCTTATTACTGGATGTAGTTGACGGTGGTGAACTCGCTGACGGTGGGCTTGGTGCTGTCGTCAGAGCTGTTGTCCACAGCGATCTCGCCGCTCTTGATCTTCTCCTTCAGTGCCTCGTACTCGTCGGTGGTGAAGGTCTCGAAGTTCCAGCTGTCAGCATCGGTGGGCAGGCCGACGTAGTCGCCGTCCTCCAGACCGAAGTTGCCGTTGGAAGCAGCGATGTCGCTCCAATCGCCTGCCTCGATGTCGGACAGAGCAGTGTTGACAGCCTCGGTCAGGCCCTTCATTGCAGAGGTGATGAAGGGGTTGTAAGCGAAGGAGCCGTCTGTCACGCCGTTGACACCGATGTAGTTCTGGTCAACGTCAACGCCGACGACATAGCCGTTGTTCTTCAGAGCAGCCTCAACAGCGGAGGTGTAGATGCCGCCGCCGCAGGCGAAGACGACCTGGGTGCCGTTGGAGTACCAGCCCTCCATACGGGAGGTGATGTTTGCATCGCCGTAGAACTGGCCGCCGTAGAAGTAGTTGATGTCGATGTTGGTGCCCAGCTCCTGAGCAGCGGCGTCAGCGCCCTGCACATAGCCGTAGCCGTAACGGATGACAGCGGGGACAGCCATGCCGCCGAGGAAGCCCAGCTTGGTCTTGCCGTCCTTAACGACAGCGTAGCCAGCCAGATAACCTGCCTGCTCCTCCTTGAAGGTGATGCAGTAGCAGTTTGCGGGGATGGCGTCGGTGCCGATGTCGCCCTGGGTGACATCGATGGCGATGAACTTGACATCGGGGTACTGGTCAGCAGCCCATGCCAGAGAAGCGCCGTACAGGTAGCCGACGCAGACGATGACGTCAGCGCCGTCGTTGACAGCCTGACGGATCATGGTCTCGCGGTCCTCATCGGAAGCGTCAGCCTCGGGGATGTAGTACTGGCAGTCATCGCCCATGTAGCCGGAAACAGCGGTCCAGCAGGCCTGGTTGAAGCTCTCATCGTCGATGGTGCCGGTGTCGCAGGTCAGAGCGACCTTCACGATCTTCTCGCCGCCCTCAGCGGTGGAAGCGGCTGCGCTGGTGGAGGCAGCTGCAGAGGAAGCAGTGGAAGAAGAAGAACCGCCGCAGGCAGTCAGAGCAGCGGCAGCAGCAGCGGCGCCAGCCACTGCCAGGAAGTTACGACGAGAAATCATCATAATGAAAACTCTCCTTTTATTTTAATATAATCGCGTTTTGTTGACGAAATGTGCGCACTTGCACATTTACTGGCTCAAGTATAGCGGGAAGAAGTGACAGATGCAAGCCTTTTCCGATTACAAAACATTTACAATTATTTTATCAAAATTGTATAAAAATCACACTTATCCCGGAAGATCCGCTCCGCCCGGCCTTTTTCGCGCAGCTGCGTTCAGTCTTCCACAGCCTTGTTGCCTGCCACATTGGAGGGGCCGAAGCCGAAGGGCAGCAGCTCGTCCATGCTGCGCTCGATGAAATCGTCCGGGCTTTTTGCCATGATGACATTCAGCTCCGGGCCGCCGAATTCGAACAGCGCCTGACGGCAGACGCCGCAGGGCGAGGTGATCTGCTTGTTGACTTCGCCCCGGCGCGCACCCACCACGGCGATGTCGGTGAACCTGGTCACGCCCTCGGCCACAGCCTTGAACAGGGCCGTCCGCTCGGCGCAGCTGGTGGGGGTAAAGGCGGCATTCTCCACATTGCAGCCGGTGAAGATGCGGCCATCCTCGGCGCGCAGGGCAGCGCCCACCATAAAGTCGCTGTAAGGCACGTAAGCCCTCTCCCTGGCCGCAAGGGCCATCCGGATGAGCTCCTGCTTTTCTTCCAGAGTCAGTTTTGTCATGGTCAGTTCTCCTTTTTGCAATTTGCAGATATAGCATTCTTCGTCCTGTGGGACGAAGCCAATGGATTCAAACATTTTCTGCGACTGGGTATTGAAGGAATAGATGTGCGCGAAGCACTCCGCCAAGCCCCTTTCCCGAGCCAGCTCCAGCATTTTTTCGATGACCTTCCGCCCGATGTGTTTATTCTGGTACTCCTTGCAGATGACGATGGCCAGCTCGCCGGTCGTCCGCAGGCTGACGTCACCACAAAGCACACCCCGATACTCGATATAAAACAGTTCCCCGTGTGTGTCCAGATAATGATACATCCGCTTCAGCAGCGGCAAATCATAAACGAAGTCCCTGTTATCTACCTGTTTGCAGAGCTGTGCATCCTGATACCACGCAAGTGCTGTATCGTAGGCCGGATAATACGGAACAAGCCGGATGTTCCCCTCCACAGAAATCGGACTGCGCACCATGTTCACCGTTTCTCTGTTCATCGGCCTCATTCCCTTCTGTGTCGTGTATTTAAGTATAAATCATTCTTTTGAGAAGTGCAAGCGTCGATAATTACGAAGCATTATGCAATGATAGCTCTTGCATTTGTCATTACAAATGAATATAATAGCATTACAAAGGAGGC
>ENA-UEQP01002880-UEQP01002880.1-human-gut-metagenome-genome-assembly--contig:-NODE-2880-length-12172-cov-7.318975_pt1 | contig 12172 bp, 9 predicted proteins | sample MGYA00242951_ERZ507951 | MGnify/ENA primary metagenome ERZ507951 (study PRJEB26167, sample SAMN06115539) | human gut metagenome | host: Homo sapiens | place: China:Shanxi | collected 2015-11-18...
CTGCAGGGGCAAACATTGTTCGCTCCCCGATTTCGCTCCGCTCAACCGTGGGCCCACGCTCACAACCCCGCACCTCCGCGGGGCGTCGAGGACGCCGCCCCCTACAACGGCAATACGGAAACTTTTCCACAACCGCAAACGGGCGCGGCGGCCTGAGGGCAGGCCGCCCTACGTCCTCCCGCTTACGGAATTTGCAGGGAAAAATTCCTCCCTCCCGGGCCATATCCCAATATCACAAACAAAAAAGGTCGTGCCGACGATCCATCGTCAGCACGACCTTTCGTATTTATACCAATTTACGCCTGCCGGAACCGGCTCAGGAACTCCACGGTCTTTGCATTCTGCGGGTGCTCAAAAATGTCGGCGGGGGTGCCTTCCTCGCAGATGACGCCGTCGGCCATGTAGACGACATGGCTCGAAACGTCGCGGGCAAAGGCCATCTCGTGGGTGACGACGATCATCGTCAGGCCCTCTTTGGCCAGCTGGCGCATGACGGCCAACACCTCGCCGACCATCTGCGGGTCAAGGGCGGACGTCGGCTCGTCGAACAGCAGCACCTCGGGCTGCATCGCCAGGGCGCGGGCAATCGCAACGCGCTGCTTCTGGCCGCCGGAAAGCTGGCGCGGCTTGGCGTGGATGTAGGGGGCCATGCCGACCTTCTCCAGATTCTCGAGTGCGGTCTTTTTGGCGGTCTCTTTGTCCTGGTGCAGCACGTAGCGCAGGCCCGCGGTGCAGTTGTCCAGCACGGTCATGTTATTGAAAAGGTTGAAGCTCTGGAACACCATGCCCACCTTGGCGCGGTAGGCGCAGGGGTCGCTCCCCTTGGCCGTGATGTCACTGCCGTGGAACAGCACCTTGCCGTTCGTGGGCGTCTCCAACAGATTGATGCAGCGCAGCAGCGTGGATTTGCCGCTGCCGGACGCGCCGATGATGCAGGTCACGTCGCCCGCGTTGACGGTAAAGTCCACGTCACGCAAAACAACATGGGTGCCGAAGCTCTTGGAGAGGTGGCGCACCTCGATAACAGGCTCAGACATGGGCTGCGCCTCCCTTCATATCCAGATTCTGGGACTCATGGTTCGGGTCCGGGGCATTGTACATGCCGCTGGTGTAGGCCAGCGAGTCAGTCGTGTTCAGGTCGTAGTTCTGCGGGCCGTCCAGCGCTTTTTCCCACAGGCGCAGCAGGTAGCTGGCGAACAGCGTCATCGTCAGGTAGATGACCATGACGATGGTCGCGCTCTCAAAATAGGTGTACAGCGCACCGACCACGCTCTTGTGGACAAAGAACAGGTCGGTGATCGAGATAACGCTCAAAACAGACGTGTCCTTGATGTTGATGATGAAGTTGTTGCCGATCTGCGGGATGATGTTGCGCAGCGCCTGCGGCAGGATGACGTGCAGCATCGTCTGCCAGTGGTTCATGCCGATGGCCTTCGCGCCTTCGGTCTGGCCCGGGTCGATGGAGACAATGCCGCCGCGGACCGTTTCGGCCATGTACGCGCCGGTGTTGATGGACACGATGAAGAAGCCGGCCTGCCACATGCCCATCTTGATGCCGAACACCTGCAAAAGGCCGTAGTAGATGAACACGGCCTGCACGATCATGGGTGTGCCGCGGAACAGCTCCACATAGCAGCGCAGGAAGATGTGCAGGATCTTCAGCAGCACGCGCTTCCACACGGGGTCACGCTGCTTGTCAATGGGGATGGTCTGCAAAGCGCCCACCGCAAAGCCAATCAGGCAGCCGAAAAACGTGCCGACCAGCGCCAGCAGCAGGGTCGTGCCCGCGCCGCGCAGGTACGAGAAGCCGTACTTTTGCAGCACTGTGGCACAGTTTGCGAAAAAGTCTTGCATGAGATTCTCCTTTATGATTCCTCAGCTTCACCAACACCAAGGCCCCTGCCGCGCAAAACGGCAGGGGCAGGCGGGCAAAATTACTCGCTCAGGGGCTGTACGCTGATGGCTTCGTCCATCATGGTGTTGTAGTCGTCGGTGGTCATGGTGGCCAGCACCTCATTGATGGCGTCCTTCAGGGCGGTGTTGCCCTTCTTCATCGAGATGCCGATGTTGATGTCCTCGTCGCTGACCTGGAAGTCACCGTCGCCGCCGCCGAAGTCCAGCATGACCAGGTCGGGATAGGCGGTCAGAGCAGCCTGGCCGGTGGGGTGGTCGGTGACGACGATGTCGCACGCACCGCTGTTCAGGGCTACCAGCATGGCGGGGGCCGTCTCCTGCGCGGGCAGGATGTTGGCGTTCTCGATCTGCGGCAGGCAGGTATCATACCAGATGGTGCCCAGCTGGCTCGTGGCGGTGGCACCGGCCAGGTCAGCCACGCTTGCAGCATTGGCATAAGCGCTGTCCTTCTTCGTCAGGGTGACGATGGAGGCATAGTAGTACGGGTCGCTGAAATCGACCTGCGCGGCGCGCTCCGCCGTGATGGACTGACCGGCAATGACGCAGTCCACATCGCCGCTCATGACGGCGGGGATCAGGCTGTCCCAGTCCAGCTTGACGATCTGGACCTTCTGGCCCAGCGCCTCGCCGATCTTCTTGGCCATCATGACGTCGTAGCCGTAGGCGTAGTCGCTGGAGCCGCGGATCTCCACAGCGCCGTTGGCATCATCGTTCTGGGTCCAGTTGTAGGGGGCGTAGGCGCACTCCATGGCAACGGTCAGAGTGGTGGGGTCACCGTCGCCGTCCGGGGCGGCGGTGTCAGCGGCAGCCTCGGTGCTCTCGGCTGCGGTGGAATCCGCAGCAGGGGAGGCGGCGGAAGCGGTGTCGGCGCTGGAGCCGCAGGCGGTCAGACCGGCGGCCATCACAGCGGCAAGGCTCAGGGCCAGCGTGTTTTTAAGCTTCATGGTTCATGGTCTCCTTTATAAATTTCCCTCATATTCATGCAAAAAGCCCCGGTGTTCCACTGTGCGGAGCACCGGGGCCAAATGCCTTATGACTGCCGAATGGTGCAGTGTAATGCCGCGCCATTGCGGCTGAATAAATATTACCTCAATACGGTATATTTGTCAAGTGCTGTTTGGATTAAACAGCAGCCTTTTCGCTGTTCTTTTCGCTGGCCTTGTAGCCCTTGACACTGTGGAACACAATGTTCAGGCCCAGGACGATCAGCAGGATCGCAAGGATCAGCTGCAGACCGTTGGCGATAAAGACAGCGCCCCAGGTGGTCTCACCAGCGGGGATGGCAGTGGCGGCAGCGGCAGAGATGGCCTTGACCATGGCAATCAGGCGCTGCACCAGAGCGGTGAAGGTGACGCAGAGCATGATGACCAGCGGCGGGAACAGCATCTTGTTGTTGCGGCCCGTGACCTTGAGGAAAACGCACAGGGTAGCCAGAACCAGAGCGCTGAGCAGCTGGTTGGCGGAACCGAACAGAGGCCAGATATTGGCATAGCCGATCTGGGTCAGCAGGAAGCCGAACACCAGCGTGACAAAGGTGGAGAAGTAGACGTTGCAGAACAGCTTGCGCCAGCCCTCGGCGTGCTCCATGTCATCCACGCTGAACAGCTCCTGGAAGCTCATGCGGCCGATACGGGCCACGGCGTCCAGACTGGTCAGGGCCAGAGCGGAAACGCACATCGTCATAAAGACGGTAGCGATGGAAATGGGCACGCCGAACATCTCAAAGAAGCCTGCGACGCCGCGGCTGAAGATCTGGAACGGGGTACCGGTGGCGGGGGTGCCGTCCGCAGCAGCGGCAGCACCGGCAACGCAGAGGGCCAGGACAGCCAGCAGGCTCTCGAGCACCATGGCACCGTAGCCGACCTTCAGCATGTCCTTCTCGTTCTCAACGGTCTTGGAAGAAGTACCGGAGGAAACCAGGCCGTGGAAGCCGGAGACCGCACCGCAGGCAACCGTGACGAACAGGATGGGGAACATGGTGCCGAGCTTCTCATTGTTGAAGCCGGTGAAAACGGGCAGGTTCATGGTGGGGTGGGCGACCAGCAGGCCGACAATCGCACCGGCGATCATAGCGCCGAACATGAAGGTGGTCATGTAGTCACGTGGCTGTTTCAGCAGCCACATGGGCAGGACCGCCGCAAAGAAGATGTAGATGAAGGTGATGTAGCTCCAGGCAGCCTTGCCCAGGATGATGGGGCAGTTCATGCCGACCACAAAGGACAGCACGATAAAGGCGATGCCGACGACGGCCTCTTTCCAGCCGGAGAAGTTGAACTTCTTCTGGATCAGGCCGAAGATGACGGCGAACACCATGAACATGATGGAGACCATGCCCGCAGAGCCGTTGGTGAAGGCGGCTTCGACCTGTGCGCCGTCGGCGTCAAAGGCGTTGAAGGTGCCGGCAACCATGTCTGCAAAAGCAGCAATGACGATGCCGCAGAACAGCCAGCAGAACAGCAGGAACAGCTTGCGGCCCGTCTTGCCGATGTACTTCTCGATCAGCAGGCCCATGGACTTGCCGTCATTCTTGACGGAGGCGTACAGCGCACCGAAGTCGGTGACAGCGCCGAAGAAAACGCCGCCGATCAGGACCCACAGCAGGACAGGCAGCCAGCCGAACGCGGCAGCCTGGATGGCACCGGTGACAGGGCCTGCACCTGCGATGGAGGAGAACTGGTGGGCGAACACCGTCCAGCCGTTGGTGGGAACGTAGTCTTTGCCATCCTCCAGCCGCACAGCAGGAGTCTTGGCGTTGGGGTCGACACCCCAGGTCTTGGCGAGCCAGCGGCCATATCCGGCGTACGCACATACCAGGACAACCGCGGCAATCAGAACGATTACAAGCGTATTCATTACATGAATCCCTCTTTCCTATTAAATTTTACAATCGCTTGTGCCTATTACTTTACCGCGATGTTCGTAATTTGTCAATGAAACGTTCACAATTTAGCAATATGTTAGTTTTTGATGCAAAATGTAGAAAATTTGTGGTTTATTTTGTCTGCTTTGCTGCGTTGACAAAGGGGGAAGAAGGGGATAGTATAGGGGTAGAAACGGATGAAACGTTTCCATACTCATGAAGCGGCAAACTGACAGGGAGCGCCGCAGGGGCGGATTCCATATCCGCCCGTGGCCGTGCGCGGCGGGGAAAACCTCCCGAGCACACAGGAAATGCGCCCCTGCGGGCTGCCGTGGATATTCTATCTGTCTATTATAGTAAAGGAGACATCTCATGAAACAGTGGCTGAAAGACGCAGTGTTCTATGAAATCTACCCCCAGAGCTTCTATGATACCAACGGCGACGGCATCGGTGATTTGCAGGGCATTATTGCCAAGCTCGACTACATCAGGGACCTGGGCTGCAATGCCCTGTGGATCAACCCCTGCTTTGATTCGCCGTTCAAGGATGCGGGCTATGATGTGCGCGACTACAAAAAGATCGCCCCGCGCTACGGCACGAACGAGGACGCCGCCGCGCTGTTCAAGGCCGCGCATGAGAAGGGCATCCGTGTGCTGTTCGACCTGGTGCCCGGCCACACGAGCGAGGAACACCCGTGGTTCAAGGCCAGCTGCAAGCCCGGGCACAACGAATACTCGGACCGCTTTATCTGGACGGATTCCTGCTTTGCCTCCGGCGACGGGATGCCGTTCATCGGCGGCGAGACCGAGCGCAACGGCACATATATCCTGAACTTCTTCAAATGCCAGCCTGCGCTGAACTACGGCTATGGAAAGATCAACCAGAAGTGGCAGAAGCCCACCGACGACCCCGCCTGCGTGGCGACGGTGGAGGCAATGAAGGACGTCATGCGATTCTGGCTGGACATGGGCTGCGACGGCTTCCGCGTCGATATGGCGTCGAGCCTTGTAAAGAATGACACTAAGAACAAAAAGTACACCTGCAAAATCTGGCGCAATATCCGGGATATGCTGGACGTCGAGTATCCCGAGGCCGCGCTCATCGCCGAGTGGAACGGCCCGCGTATGTCGCTGAAAAACGGCTTTGACATGGACTTTTATCTCAATTGGCAGGGCAACGGCTACAACTGGCTCATGCGCCACTATGACGGTGCGATGGACTCGAACCCGCACAACATCGGCAAGGCATACTTCTGCAAGAACTCCGGCACCGGCATTGACAAATTCCTGGACGATTACCTGCCGGCCTACAAGGCCACCCACAAGGACGGTCTGTGGTGCTTCATCACCTGCAACCATGACACGATCCGCCCCTCCGCGGGCCTGACGACTGACGAGCTGCGGCTGGCCTACGCGACAATTTTCACGCTGCCCGGTGCACCCTTCGTCTACTACGGTGACGAGATCGGTATGCGCTATCTGCCGCTGCCCACCAAGGAGGGCGGCTACTTCCGCACGGGCTCCCGCACGCCGATGCAGTGGGACGACACGGCCAACCACGGCTTCTCCACCGCCGACGCGCAGGATATCTATCTGCCTGTGGACACTGCCGCCGATGCGCCCACCGTGGCCGCTCAGGCGGACGACCCCGACAGCCTGCTGAACAGCGTGAAGTCGCTGCTGGCTTTCCGTCATGCACACGCTGACCTGAACGCAGACGCGCCGTTCAAGGTGCTGTACGCACCCAAGGCGAAGGACGACTACCGCCCGTTCGTCTGGCAGCGCGGCGATCTGATCTGCGCCGTCAACCCGGCGGGTGTCTCCATCGAGCTGCCGCTGGAGCTGGCTGAGGATCTGAAAATTCAGTACACGATTGGCAAGGCGGAGATCGTCAACGACACGCTGTCCCTGGGCGCACAGAGCTTTGCCATTTTGGGATAAGGCTGAAAGACGCCGCTTCTGACGGATACAAAAAATCGCAGCCCCGATTTCATCATCGGGACTGCGATTTTTACTTTTACAGCGTTTTCAGCAGCACCTCGTCCATGCTGCGCTTCGGCACGCAGTAGCCGCGGTTTTCATCGAGATAATACTTGACGCTGCCGTCCTGCATTTCGACCAGCTTGCTCGCGTGCGTCGGGTAGCCCAGTGCGACCATGTAGCACAGGCGCACGCCATCGGGCAGGGCCAGCAGCCTAGTCAGGGCCGGGCGGTCAATCGCGCCCATGATGCAGCTGCCCACACCGTGTGCCCAGGCTGCGGCGGTCAGGCTGCCCAGTGCCAGGCCGACATCCACATCGGACGCGCCGGGCAGGTTGTCGTCCTGCAAAACCGCAATGAACGCGGTGGGCAGCTCGTCGGGCTTCGGCTGGCCCTGCTCGGGCGGCAGGTAGGCGGCCCAGTGTACCAGCGGCTGCACAGCGGCCACGGCGTCGGCACTCTGCACAACGATGTACCGCACGGTCTGGCGGTTGGCACCGCAGCTGGCTATCCGTGCCGCATCGACGGCCTCGGTCAGGATCTCCGGCGCAACGGGGCGCTGTTCAAAGCGGCGGTAGGTGCGGCGGGTGCGCAAAAACTCCAGCATATTCATGTGCGAACACTTCCTTATATAATATAGTGCAGCTCCTTGGCTCCCTCTGGGAGGGGGCTCCGCCCGCAGGCGGTGGGGGAGAGAACCTCGCGGTTATCCGAAATGCTTTGGGCACAGTCGAAGTTCTCTCCCTCCGGCCCTGCGGGGCCACTTCCCTCCCAGAGGGGCCAAGTTTATTATACCAGCAGATAAATCAAGAATCAATAACCGTCGCCGTTTTGCCGATCCCCACCGTCGCCTCGGCAATCTTTTTCCAGCTGGCGCAGCCGCATACGCCGTCGGCAGTCAGGCCGAACCGCCGCTGGCACGCCTTGAGTGCGTTCTCCGTCGCATGGCCGAAGATGCCGTCCAGCGTGTTCGTCGAATAACCCAGCGCGTTCAGCGCGTCCTGCAAAATCAGCACGTAGGTGTTGCGGCTGCCGCGCCGCACGGTGGGGTAGCCTGCCGTCGTGCTGCGGCACGCGGGCTTGCCGTACCGCCGGTCAAAGTGTACCCAGGTGGGTGTCATCGACAGCGGCTCCACGTAACCCCACGCCCCGGTCCGCACAGCGGCGTTGTAAATTTTGCGGCGATTTGCGGCAGTGCTGCTCTGCCCCACGTCGAACGCCACGCCCGCATAGTGCTGGCTCGTCGTGCCGTGGCCACCCTCCCAGATGCGCTTGAAGGCGTACCCCACCGGGATACCGCTGCCGTAGGTGCGGCGGGTCAGGTTCCACGCCTCCATGGCAGCGGTGGTCGTCCAGAGCACGTTGCTCTTGCTGGACCCGCGGAACTCCCGCACCCGCAGCGTTGTATCGGTGCTGTAAGGCATCGGGTCGTTCTCACGCAAAGTATAGCGGAAAAACTTGTTGTCATAGGAGTCGTACACGTAGACCTTTGGCATAGCTTATCCCTCCTGACATTCGCGGCAGAGCCCCTGCGCGGCCAGACGCAGGCTCTCCCATGTGTCGGCGTCCACGACGCCCAGCGTTTCCAGCCCGGCGGTCAGCTGGTAGCTTTCCAGCGCGGCCTGGGTCTCGGTGTCGAACAGGCCGGTCTCGGGCACAAAATCGGCGGTCTGGTCCGCAGCGGCGATAATGTTCAGCCACTTCTGCACCTGCAGGACCGCGGGCCCGGCGCTGCCCGGTGCCAGCGCACTGGCGGGCCAGACGCCGCCCGGTTTGGGGCTGGGCCCGGCGGGGTTCGCGGCTAACAGCTGCTCGGCGGCATCGCGGAACACCTTCCAGTCCGCCGCCGTCACCGCGCCGGTCTCGGTCAGCCCGAAGTACCGCTGCGCACTGCGCACGGCAGTTTCCAACTCGAGGTCAAAGGTATTGTCGGGCGTGTCACTGGCCGTAAAGTTGATTTCCGGTATCCACTGACTCAAAAAGAGCAGCAGCCGATTCAGCCGCAGCACCGCTGCGCCGGTGTCCCCGGGGCGCAGCGTGGCGGCGGGCGCGGGCAGGCTGACCGTGCGCACAACGGGGCCGCTGGCTTCGAGTGCCTGCGCGGCGTCGTACAGGCTTTGGAACGTCAGCCGCCCGACGACGCCGTCCACCGTCAGTCCGGCGCGGGACTGCCACGCCTTAACGGCCCGCGTCGTCGCTGCGCCGAATTTTCCGTCCACGGCCACGCGCGGCACATCGCTGTAGTAGGCCGCCAGCCGCCGCAGGTAGTATTGCACAGCCCGCACGGCGGTGCCGCTGCTGCCCGCCCGCGTGGTGGTCGTGAACTGCCCGGGCGCGACGTTGGCGGCCACAATTTTGTTTGCCACGGCCAGCCCGACCTCCTTCAGCTTGTTCCACGTGCTGCGCCCGACGACGCCGTCCGACGTCAGCCCAAACAGTGTTTGAAATGCCTCCACCGCGCTGACCGTCGCCGCGCCGTAGCTGCCGTCCACGGTTACGGTGCGCAGTGCGCTGTAGTTGTCCGCCGCCAGCCGCAGCCAGAACTGCACAAGCCGCACCTCCATGCCGGCAGCGCCCCGCCGCAGCGCCGTGCCAGGCCACGCTGTACCGCCCAGGTCGCTCTGCGCGTCGACCCACGCGGCGTACAGCGTGTTCCAGGTGCGCTGCCCGACCACGCCGTCCGCCGTCAGGCTTTGCTTCTGCTGGAACGCCCGCACGGCCCGCTCAGTTGCCGCGCCGTAGCTGCCGTCCACCGTCACGCGCGCCAGCGACGAATCAAACTGCGCTAAATCCGAGAGCCAGAACTGCACCTGCTCCACGCTGCTGCCCGTGCTGCCGCGCCGCAGAACAGTCCCCGGCCAGCCGCCCGTGCTCTGGGTGCCCTCGGCAGTCTCGCCCTCGCTCGTCAGCTCAGCCAGGTCCTTGACGCTGACATAAATAAAGCTCACCTTGTTCCACGTTGCCCTGCCGACCACGCCGTCCGCCGTCAGGCTGAACTGCTTCTGGAATTTCTTCACGCTGTTCTCGGTGGCCTCGTCGAAGGTGCCGGTCACGACGGGCTTGCCGAAGGACGGGTAATCCTTGGCAATGCGGGACAGCTGCTTTTGCAGGATGCGCACATTCGTCCCGGTGCTGCCGCGCCGCAGCGGGCTGCCCGGATAACTGGACGGGATGGCGGCAATGTTGTCGGTTGTGACCAGCTGCACGCGGTTTCCGTAGTAGTACCGCAGGATTTGCAGCGCGTTCATGCCCTCCCGCGCGCGGTCCACCGTGCCCCACTGCTTCATGCCGGGGCAAGTCACGGTCTTGCCGTCGCAGTATTCGGTAAAGTACGGTTCGGCGTCGCCGCTGCGCTGGACAAAGGTGCTGAACAGTTCGGCGGTCAGCCGCTCCATGACCGCAAACACCGTGCGCCCGTTGACATAGGCCTGGTCGTACCCCGGCGACCCCGTGATGTTGAAGCTGTACCCGCGGCTGGGGTACCACTCGGTCCAGATGCGGTTCAGCGCCAGACTGACCTGCGCGATAATGTTGGCGCGCAGGGCCTCTTCCGGCCAGGAAAGCGCGCCCACCCCATTGCAAGCCGCCGCGAAAAATGGTATACTGATTTCATAATGGTTTAAGCACAGGAAAAGGGGAATGTAGATGAAGATCGGATTTGATAACGACAAATATCTTGCGATGCAGTCCGCCCACATCCGGGAGCGTATCGCCCAGTTTGACAACAAGCTCTATCTGGAATTTGGCGGCAAGCTGTTTGACGACTACCATGCGTCCCGCGTGCTGCCGGGCTTTCAGCCTGATTCTAAGCTGCAGATGCTTTTGCAGCTCAAGGAGCAGGCCGAGGTCGTCATCGTCATCAGCGCCGAGGACATCGTCGCCAACAAGATGCGCGGTGACTACGGCATCACCTACGATGTGGACGTGCTGCGCCTGATCGATGCCTTCCAGGGCGTCGGCCTGTTTGTGGGCAGCGTCTGCGTGACGAAGTACACCGATGCGCCCGAGGTCACGGCGTTTGAGCAGAAGCTCAACGGCCTGGGCATCCGCACCTTCCGCCACTACAAGATTCCCGGCTACCCCAACGACGTGGCCCACATCGTCAGCGATGACGGCTACGGCAAGAACGATTACATCGAGACCAAGCGCCCGCTGGTGGTCATCACGGCCCCCGGCCCCGGCAGCGGCAAGATGGCGGTCTGCCTGTCCCAGCTCTACCATGAGTACAAGCGCGGTGTCAAGGCGGGCTACGCCAAGTTCGAGACCTTCCCCATCTGGAATCTGCCCCTCAAACATCCCGTCAACCTCGCCTACGAGGCCGCCACCGCCGATCTGAACGACGTCAACATGATTGATCCGTTCCATCTGGAAGCCTACGGTAAGACGACGGTCAACTACAACCGCGATGTGGAGATTTTCCCTGTCGTCAATGCAATGTTTGAGCTGATCGCAGGCAAGAGCCCTTATCGCTCTCCGACAGATATGGGCGTCAACATGGCAGGCAACTGCATCATTGATGACGATGTCTGCCGTGAAGCGTCGCTGAATGAGATCGTGCGCCGGTACTTCAAGTGCCTCTGCGACCAGAAGGCCAGCGGTGTTGTCAAACCGGAACGTTTCAAGCTCGAGCTGCTCATGAACCAGGCGGGCATTGCCCTGGGTGAGCGTGAGGTCGAAAAGCGTGCCCATGCCATGTCCGAAGCCACTGACGGTCAGCCTGCCGCTGCGATTGAACTGGCCGACGGCACGATTGTCACAGGCAAGACCGGCCCGCTGCTGGGTGCGGCATCCTCGGCCCTGCTGAACGCTCTGAAAAAGCTGGCCGGCATCGATCAGGAGACCGATCTGGTTTCCGCCCGCGCCATCGAACCGATCCAGACGCTCAAGACGAACTACCTCGGCAGCAGGAACCCGCGCCTGCACACCGACGAGATTCTGATCGCCCTGTCCAGCTCGGTCTCCGAAAATGAATACGCCGCCAAGGCCATGGAGCAGATCCCCAACCTGAAGGGCTGCGACATCCATTCCACCGTCATCCTCTCCAGCGTGGATGCTGACACTTTAAAGAAACTCGGCATGTACCTGACCTGCGAACCGACCTATGAGGAAGACGACAGGATGTACCATAAAAAGTAAGCTATGATGTACCATAAAAAGTAAGCTATATAAATAAGTAGAGGAGAGGCCCGCCTCTCCTCTTTTGTTGTAGTGGGAAAATTCACCCCTCCCGCCTCTTTCCATCACCCTGTAGGGGCCGGGCATGCCCGGCCCGCAACCTCCCCGCCGCCTGCCGTTAATCTTCCACCGCTCCCCCCCCATAATTTGTGCCCACCAAACGCCGTCACCCCAATATACACCTTGCCCAAACTTCTCCCTCAAACTTTGTCGAAAAAATCAAAAAAACTTGCAAAAACCTGT